>JAABUU010007831.1_pt1 | contig 10848 bp, 11 predicted proteins | sample 5559301 | NCBI WGS metagenome assembly JAABUU01 (sample SAMN10711884, study PRJNA513360) | rock metagenome | isolation source: Antarctica rocks | place: Antarctica: Victoria Land, Richard Nunatak white
CTGGTGGCGGGGTATCATACCGAATACACGTCCATGAAGTTTGCCACGTTCTTCTTGGGCGAGTATGCCAACATGATTGTGGTCAGCGCCATTTGGGCAACGCTGTTCTTAGGCGGCTACCATGCGCCTATTCCGTGGCTCGGCCAACTGCCCGCGTTCCTGACGCGCTTGTATGAGTATAATGCGAGCGGGGGACGGGACATCGCGCATTGGGGCATCCCGCTCTTCACGACCATCGTGAACATCGCTATCCCAATCATTTGGTTCAGCGTGAAGGTACTCGCCGGGCTGTACTTTTTCATCTGGATACGGGCGACCCTGCCGCGCCTGCGCTACGACATGCTGATGAAGTTCGGCTGGCAGGGCATTTTGCCTGTCGCTTTAGTCAATATCCTGCTGCTGTCGTTTGCGCTGGCCCTGGGCTATGTGCCCGCCGCGATTGCGTGGGTGTTGATCGCCGCCATTGCTCTGGTCGCGTTCGCCAAAAGCAAGCCGTCCCTGCTGTTCACGGCCAACTCGCGCCGCCAGCAAACGATTGTGCTGAACGCGGGAGCAGTGCCGTTCCAGGGTGTGCCGGAGCATTCGGGCTATGGCGGGCAGACCGTGCCTGCCGATGCGAAGATGGGCGGGCACGACATCCCGACCACGGAGCGTGAAACCAACGCCGTGGACGCCGCCATTCGGTAAGCCATCTAGAAAGAGAACCACCCATGAGCTTGTGGGATGACATAAAATCGCTCGGCAACGAGGCAAAGGCCCCCTTGACGGGCATGAAGATTACGCAGGGCTACGCGGGCAAAGAGCGCGTCACCATTCAGTACCCGGAAGTGCGCCGCCCTTTCTCGCGCCGCGCCCGGTGGCGTCATGTGCTGAACCGCTACGAGAATGGCCTGGAAAAGTGCATTGGTTGCTCGCTCTGCGCGGGAGCCTGCCCTGCCAACGCTATCTTGGTGGTCGCTGCCGAGAACACCGAAGAAGAGCGCCGCTCGCCGGGTGAGCGTTTCGCCGCGCAGTACGAGATTAACATGCTCCGCTGCATCTTCTGCGGCTACTGCGAGGAAGCCTGCCCGACGCAGGCCATCCAATTGAAAGACATCTGCGAGCTGGCCGACGACAACCGCGCTGATTTAATCTACACCAAAGAGATGATGCTGGTTGCTAATCCCAACCTGCCCTAGATGTTTGCACACGGCCCCGGCAAACACCAAGGCCTGCGAGAAACCATGACCGGACAACTGATATTATTTGGCATCCTGGCGGCTATTACGGTCGTCTGCGGGATTGCAATGGTGCTGAACGAGAACCCGGTGCGCTCCGCGCTGTACCTGGTCATTGTCTTGTTCAGCGTTGCCGTGCTGTTTCTAACACTGCACGCGACGTTTATTGCCGCCGTGCAGATTATCGTCTATGCCGGAGCAATCATGGTGCTGTTTATCTTCGTCATCATGCTGCTGAACTTAGGCACACCAGAACGCATTGTGGATAGGCTGCGCCCGCAGAAGATACTGTCGCCCATACTTGGCTTAATTGTTGTTGGCGTGCTGGCTGCAGTGATTGCCAGTGTGCCCGCGTCGGCGCAAAGCCTGCCTCGCGGCCTGACCGGGCCGTATGAGATCGGCCTGTCGCTGTTTTCCCAGGACTGGCTGTTTCCGTTTGAGGCTGTCTCCATCCTGCTGCTCGTCGCCGCCATTGGCGCGGTGATGCTTGCCAAAAAGAGAATCTAAGTTATGCCGCCCTCCACCGCCTCCGTGCCCTCCATTCCCCTAGACTACTATCTCATTCTCAGCGCCCTGCTGTTCACCATTGGCGTGGTGGGTGTGCTGGTCAAGCGCAACCCGATTGTTATCTTTATGTGCGTGGAGCTGATGCTGAACGCAGTAAACCTGACCTTTGTGGCGTTCTCGCGCTACCAGGGCAACATCAGCGGGCAGATGATGGTGATCTTTGTCATGGCGGTCGCCGCTGCTGAAGTCGCCGTGGGCCTAGGCATCTTGGTATCCATCTTCCGCAACCGAACGTCCATCAACGTGGACGAGATTGATTTAATGAAGGGCTAAAAAGCCCTCTTTTTTACGCCTCTTCTCTTTGGAGCGATCATGCCGCATTCCGATCCCACGCTGATGTACGCCTGGCTTATTCCCTTGTTTCCATTTGTTGGCTTTCTCATTAATGGATGGCGCGGCGGCAAGATGCCTCGCGCGATGTCCGGCGGACTAGCAACACTCGCGGTGTTTGCGTCGTTTGCCGTTGCCTGGGTGCTGTTCCTGCACGTCACGCACGCCGACGCCGCGCACAAGCAGGCGACGGTGTACCTTGCGCCGTGGCTGTTTGTGCCGACCGACCCACAGGGCATCCATGCATTCGCCGTCAACTTTGAGCTGTTGATTGACCCGCTGTCGGTGCTGATGATGCTGATTATCACGGGGATTGGCGGCCTAATTCACCTGTACTCCACGGCGTACATGGCGGCGGATAAGGGCTATTCGCGCTTCTTTACCTACCTCAATCTGTTCATATTCTTCATGCTGCTGCTGGTCATGAGCAACAACATGCTGCTGATGTTTGTCGGCTGGGAAGGCGTGGGGCTTTGCTCCTACCTGCTGATTGGCTACTTCTATGAGAAGAAGTCGGCGGGAGATGCGGCCAAGAAGGCGTTTATTGTCAACCGCATTGGCGATGTGGGCGTGCTGATTGCCATGTTCCTGATGTTCCACTACTTTGGCACGCTGGACTTCGTGACTGGGCACAGCCGCGTGATGGGCGTGCTGGAAGCCGCGCCGTCGCTGATGGGCCTGGCAAGCTCCACTGTGATTGCCACTCTCCTCTTAATGATATTCTTAGGCTGCACGGGCAAGTCTGCGCAAATCCCGCTCTACACGTGGTTGCCGGATGCGATGGAAGGCCCCACTCCTGTTTCCGCTCTCATTCATGCGGCGACAATGGTGACTGCAGGCGTGTACCTGGTCTCGCGCACGCATACTCTGTTTGTGCTGTCCGATGTGGCGATGACAACGGTGGCTGTGACTGGCATTGCGACCGCTTTGTTCGCCGCCACTATTGGGCTGATGCAGAACGACATCAAGCGCGTGCTGGCGTATTCTACTGTTTCGCAGCTTGGCTATATGTTTGCCGCCTGCGGCGCGGGCGTGTTTGCCGCCGGCATGTTCCATGTGATGACCCATGCGTTCTTTAAGGCGTGCTTGTTTCTGGGCTCGGGTTCGGTCATTCATGCCATTGAGCATGGCATGCACGCGCACGATGCGAAGGCAGGCGACACTGACCATGCGGATGCCGCCCACGCTGAACATGGCGATGCGCCCGGCGCGAACCTGGGCGTGATTGGCGGCCCCGACCCGCACGACCCGCAGGATATGCGCAACATGGGCGGCTTGCTCAAGCGTATTCCCTGGACCGGGTGGACAATGATCTTTGCCACTGCCGCAATTTGTGGTGTTTTTCCCTTCGCAGGCTACTGGAGCAAAGACCAAATCCTTTGGCGTACTTGGCAGACGGCATCAGGCGGCAACTGGCTGTTCTGGGGCGTTGGCGTCTTTACGGCCCTGCTGACTGCATTCTATATGACGAGGCTGGTATGGAAAACGTTCCTTGGCGCACCGCGCACGGAGGCGGCGCGTACTGCCCCTGAGTCCAGCTTCGCAATGACCTTTCCCCTCGTTGTTCTGGCTACGCTGTCTTTGTTCACCGGCTGGGCGGTGCTGAAGTTTGATACGTTTGCTGAGTATCTTGCACCTTCTGTTGGGCCGCTGCCGACTGCGCACAACATCAACATGGAGAAGCCGCTTGGCCTGGGCACATTGTTTGCCATTGTCCTGGTGATTGCTTATGCCATCGCCCGATATATTCGCACCAAGAACAACGAACTGATGACCCCCGAAGCGCGCAGCGCGGGCGGCGTCGGCAGCCCCGGCTGGACTTATCGCACTATCCTGAACAAGTATTATGTGGACGAAGCCTACAACTTCTGGTTCGTGAAGCTGGGCAAGCGTTTCTCCAACTGGCTGTGGCTGACCTTTGACGTGGGCGTCGTGGATGGCATTGTCAATGGGGTGGGGGCCTTAACGAATTGGTCGGGGCAGCGTGCGCGCCGGGCGCAGACGGGCTATGTGCGCAACTATGCGTTTTCAATGGTGATTGGTATTCTCCTTGTGCTGATTGGCTGCCTGGCCGGATTGGGCTATGTAAAGTAATATGATGCAACTTCCCTGGCTGACTATCGTCACGTTTCTGCCCGCCGTGTTTGCGCTGTTTGTCGCGTTTGTGCCCAAGGCCAATGTCAAAGCTATCCAAACTCTCGCGATGCTGGGCACACTGGCGACGCTTATCGTTTCCCTGGTCATCTACTCGCTGTACCATGCCAATACGCCCGGCTTTCAGTTGCAGGACAAGCTGAACTGGATTACGTTCGGCAAGACGACCATCCACTACCTGATGGGCTTAGACGGCATCTCGCTCTTGATGGTGCTAATGGCCACCATTATCTTCCCGTTTGTGGTGGGCGTGTCGTTCAAGGAAATCACCGAGCGGACGCGCGAATACTACTGCTGGACTTTGGTGATGGAGTCCGCCATTCTGGGCGTCTTCCTCTCGCTCAACCTGGTGCTGTATTACATCTTCTGGGAAGCCATGCTCATCCCGATGTACTTCATTATCGGCATCTGGGGCGGGCCTCGGCGCGTGTATGCGACTGTGAAGTTCTTCCTGTATACGATGGTCGGGTCCATGGTTATGCTGGTGTCTATCATGGCGCTGTACTTTTACTCGGGCCAGCAGACTTTGGACTTTCCCGAACTTCAGCGCATGGTGTCTACCGGGGCGATTGTCTTCAAGGGCGGCAGCGAGATGCTGCTGTTTTTAGGCTTCTTTCTCGCGTTTGGCATCAAAGCCCCCATTTGGCCGTTCCATTCGTGGGTGCCGGATGCCTACTCGCAGGCTCCGACCGGCGGCACCATTATTCTGGTTGCCCTCAAGATGGGCCTGTACGGCTTCCTGCGCTTCTGCCTGCCACTGTTCCCTAATGCTGTGAAAGTCGCCGCGCCGGTGATTATCGTGCTGGCGGTCATTGGCATCATTTATGCTGCGCTGATTGCCGCCATGCAGACCGACCTGAAGCGGCTGATTGCCTATTCGTCCGTGTCGCACATTGGCGTGATTATGCTTGCCATCTTTGGCCTGACCAGCATTGGCATCAGCGGCGCGGTCGTGCAGATGTTCAGCCACACCATGACAACCGGCGCGCTGTTTATCCTGCTAGGCATTCTGTATCAGCGGCGGCAGTCGTATCAGATTGGCGACTTCGGCGGCCTGACCCGGCCCATGCCCGCGTTCACCATTGTCTTTCTCATCGCTACGCTGTCGTCTGTGTCCCTGCCGGGCACATCGGGCTTTACCGGCGAGCTGCTGATGCTGATGGGGTCATTCCAGACGCACCCGTGGGCAACAGGCTTTGCCACTACCGCTGCCATTTGGTCGGTCGTGTATATGCTGTGGATGGTGCAGCGCGTCTTTTATGGCCCCGTTACCCATGACGAGAACCAGCGCCTGCCGGACTGGACTGCGGGCGAGAAGTGGGCTTTAGCGCCGCTTGTTCTGATTATCTTCTTCCAGGGCATCTACCCCCGGCCCATCCTGGACAAGCTAAATCCCAGTGTTAACACGACATTGGCACAGTCCCAGCCGAGCTACATTGATGCGTTTGCGCACCCCAGAGCCGCTGCCGCCGCCGTGCCCGTTTCCCGCACCGCCGAAAGATAACTCTTCATGCCCATGTTTTCCATAAACAGCCTGCTGACAATTGCGCCCTTGCTGACAGTGATTATCACCGGCATGATCGTGCTGATGGTCGACCTTGGCCTGCCCCGTGACCGCAAAAGCCCGCTGGTTGCCATCTCCGCGATTGGCCTGATTGTTGCGGCCTACTTCTGCGGTTCGGTCTTGTGGACACGCGGGCTAACGGGCTTCAACGGCACCATTGTCGCGGATGATTTTGCCGTGCTGTTTCAGTTTATTCTGATTGTCGTGGCGATGATCTCCATCTTCTTGTCGGAGCGCTACATTCAGCTTAAGGGCATCAACTACGGCGAGTATTACGCCCTGCTGCTGTTTTCTACGTCCGGGGCCATGCTGATGGCGGCCTCGCGCGAGCTGATCACCATCTTTGTTGGGCTGGAGATATTATCTATCGCGCTGTACATTCTGTCGGGTTTTGCGCGCACCGAAGCGAAGTCCGAAGAGTCGGCGATGAAGTATTTTCTGCTCGGCTCGTTCTCGTCGGCGTTCTTTTTGTACGGCATCGCTCTGGTCTACGGCGGCACGGGCACCACACGCCTGGACACATTGGCGCACATGCCTGTCGCGGCGCTTGCCACCAAATACACCGTTGCCGGCATCGCCCTGCTGATTGTGGGCTTGGGCTTCAAAGCCGCCATTGTGCCATTCCATTCGTGGACGCCGGATGTGTATGAAGGCGCGCCGACTTCGGTCACCGCCTTTATGTCGGCGGGCGCTAAGGCGGGAGCCTTCGCTGCCTTTATCCGTATCACTATCGCTTTGCTGCCGCTGTCTGTTGTTTTTCACAGCGTCCTGTGGGTGATGGCGATTGCGACTATGATTGTAGGCAACATCCTGGCTGTCGTGCAGACCAACATCAAGCGCATGCTGGCGTACTCGTCCATCGCCCACGCCGGGTACATCCTGGTCGGCCTGCTGTCGCAGAATACCGACGGCCATGCCGGGGTGCTGTTTTATGTGATGGCGTACACGTTTATGAACCTGGGCGCGTTCGGCGTGCTTATTCTTCTCGCGCGGCGCGGCGATGAGCTGAACACCATTGAAGACTTGCAGGGCCTCGCGTCCCGCCAGCCGGGGGCCGCCGCTCTGATGGCCTTGTTCATGCTGTCGCTGGGCGGCATCCCACCGACGGCGGGCTTTATGGGCAAGTTTTATTTGTTTATTGCCGCTGTCCATGCGCATCAGTACGCGCTCGCCGTGATCGGCCTTGTCGCCAGCGTCATCGGCGTGTTCTACTACCTGCGCGTGATTGCCTCCATGTACTTCCTGCCTGCCAAGCGCGACTTCCCCACCGGCAGCCCATTCCGCTTCGCGCCCGGTGCGGATGTGGCTGTGATCTTTTGCGCGCTGATGACCTTGATTTTAGGCATCTACTCCGGCGGCCTGATTAACATCGCCCGCATTGGGGCCGACTCGCTGGACCGGGGCGCAGTGGCTGTGCCGATGGCGTCCGCCCCGCCTCCTGTCCAGCGAGCCAGCGTGCGCTAGACACCTTTGTCGTCTCCCGGCACGTTAGGGAGCATTCTTCACCCTGTTCTATTCCCACGACCTAGGAGACACACCTATGCACCCTTTACTTGCTCAGATTGATGCCCGCATCGCCGCCCGCCGCGTGCTCACGCACCCGTTCTACCAAGCCTGGCAGCGCGGAGAACTGTCCTCCGCCGCCTTGCAGGACTACGCCGCGCAGTATTATCCGCACGTCGCCGCCTTTCCCCGCTACCTGTCCACGCTGCATGCCCATACCGAAAACGACCATACGCGCCGTGCCCTTCTGCAAAACTTGATTGACGAGGAAGCGGGCGCTCCCAACCACCCCGAATTGTGGCTGCAATTCGCGCAGGGCTTGGGTGTCTCCCCCCAGCGCGTGACCGATACGCCTGTCGCTTCCGAAACCCGGCACCTGGTTGACACGTTTCTCCGCGTGTGCAAAGACGGCTCGGTGGCGGCGGGCCTCGCGGCCCTTTACTCCTACGAGAGCCAAATCCCTCAAGTGGCCGACACCAAGATGGACGGCCTGCGCGCCTTTTACGGCATTAGCAGCCCTGAGACCCTCGCCTATTTCGCTGTCCACAAAGACGCCGATGTGGAGCATTCCCGCGTAGAGCGCGCGCTTTTGGCCCATCATCTGAGCGACCCCGATGCCGCCGATGCCCCCGCGTCCGCGCAGGCTGCCTTGGAGGCCGTCTGGGGCCTGCTGTCCGGCGTGTGCGCCCGGCATGGCATTGCGTGCTGATTTCGCCCCGGCGCGCTGTCCAAGCAAACGCCCTAGCTGCACAAAGCAGCCGGGGCGTTTCGTTGTTTGTCTCCAGGAATGCTTGTGAACAGGCAGGCCGTGCTGGGTGATGCCGCGTGTTGTTTCGGCGTTGCATAGGCGTTTCTAGGGCTGATCAAGCGCATACCAACGACGGACGGTTTTGTTCCGTCGCTGCAGCGCGCTCTAAACGCTGGGGAAAACCCAGCAAGCCGCCTTTACAAGCCGTGAAACGGGAACACATGCTCCCGCACCAGGCGCACGCTTTTGGCGGCGTAAGCGCGGACGTTGTCTTCTTCGGGCGTAGCCAGGGGCACGGGAGCGGCGTGGTCGCGCAGGGCGGCAGTCTGCCAGTCTTCGGCGAAGGGGGCAGGGACAGCGTCGGGGAAGTCTTGGCCGGACAAGGCCCCGTAGCACAACGTCCACAAACGGGCGACTGTGGGCAGATTGTAGCCGCCGCCGCCCAGCGCGATGGTGGGTAAGCCCAGGTTTAGCACGGAATGGACGGCGGACAGCCAGCCCCGGCTGGTCAAGTTGAGGTGGGCCAGACGGTCGGAAAAGTGGGCATCCGTGCCGACTTGCAGCAGCACGGCATCAGGGCGAAAGGCGCGCAGCAGGGGCAGAAACGCGTCCTCAAAGGCGGCTGCGTGGACAGCGTCCCCCGTGGCGCGGGCCAGAGGCAGGTTGGCATTAAAGCCTAAGCCCGCCCCTGTGCCAATCTCGTGGGCGAAGCCGGTCTTGCGCGGGAACAGCGACAGGGGGCTTTCGTGGATGGACAGGGTCAGCACGCGCGGGTCATCGTAGAACAAAGCCTGCACGCCGTCGCCGTGGTGGGCATCAATATCCACATACGCGATGCGGCGCGCGCCTCGGGCGAGCAGCCAGTGGGCGACAAGCGCGCAGTCGTTGACCGTGCAAAAGCCCGCCGCCCGGTTTGATTGGGCATGGTGCAGGCCGCCGGATGTGTTGAACGCGGCTTGGTACCCGCCCTCCCAAACCAGGCGGGCGCAGTCTAAAGACGCTCCGGCATACAGCAGGCTCGCTTCCCACATGCCGGGAAATGGCGGGGTGTCCCCGTTGCCGAAGCCGTAGCGTGCGCGGTCGGGAACGGCCTCGCCCCGGCTGAGAGTTCGCAGAGCGTGCAGGTAGTCGGGGGTGTGGACGCGCAAAAGGTCGTCCGGCGCGGCAGGCGTGGGAGTGACAAGAGAAGACGATGGGCTATGGAACGCGCCGTAAGCGTCTAGCAGGCGGTGGGTCATGCGCAGGCGCGTCTGCTGCAGCGGGTGGCGGTCGCCGAGATGGTATGTGGTGAAGGCGTCGGTGTAAACAAAGGCGGCGCGGGGCATGGGGAGGGTGCGGCAGTTTCTAAACCGTGCGCTGAGACTTCAGGCGCTGCGGACACTCGGCGCTTATGTTACGCAGGGTCTTCGGGCACGACCGGGGGCAGGCCGGGCCAGCGGGCGAGATTGACGATGTGGGCCACAAAAACAGGGCGGGCATAGAACGCGCGCGTCGTGCTGCCGTGCCCTGCGCCCTTAGTGCGCGGCTGTACGAGAACGCCCATGCGCCCGGTGAGCGCAGAAAAGCCAACTGTCCGCAGGGCTTCGCGCACCGTCTCATAGTCGGCTTTCACCTGGGCATAAATGTAGGGATTGTCCAAGTCAAAGGTGGTGGCGGCGTACAGGAGGGAGGTTGTCTCCTGCTGGCTGTCAAAGACGCGGCTAACGACAATCTGCTTGCGAAGTTTGGTAAAGAGGTCAATCCTCGTCAGCCTCGCTTTCTTCCAAAGCCTGCTTTTGCAGGGAAAGAAGTTGTGTAATAAAATCCATAACTTCGGGTGTGGGTTCGCCGTTGCCGTTTGTCGGTTGCGTAGCGACAACCGCCGCTTCGCCACAGCCGTTGTCTATGCAGAATACGTCAAGGTGCTTCCCTTGTGTCACCCAAAGCCCCTTATCTTGGTCTATCCATTGAATCTGTTGGGCCTGCGCCGCCTTCACAATAACGTCTTCATCAAACATGGCAGATGCTCTTCTACAATGGCAAAGTCAGCCAAAGCTGAAACTCAGGGTAGGAAACTTCATCCTCAAAGTCTAGTTCGTCATCGTCCCCTCGCACCAATTCCGTAAACATGTCGTCTTCATCGTTGTATCCCCTGCACATGACGAGCATGCGAGGAGAAGTATTGCTGAGCAGGATCGTGCGAGCCTGCTCGCGCGTCAGCGGCAATGCTACGGTAACAGGATCATCCTGTAGGTTGTTATCGGGGGCCATGTTTAGATACCTATGGACTGAGACATTGCAAAGGCTTTGCTTGTTGCGCTGTGCCACTCGGCGAGCCTGTCGTAATCCAAGAATTGCACACGTTCTCTAACGGCAATGACAGTGTCATCTAGGAGCTTAGTGTCATACTCCCGGCGACGCACCGAGTCGGCGACGATCCGCATGTCTACGCAGAAGTCCTGCAACGCCACATACTTGCCCAGCGAATTTAAGATGGGAGTGGTATGCTCCACCTCAAAGCAATGGCTTGGATAGCCTCGGCTATTAAACCACACAACATCTACGGTGTCCACTTTCCCCACAACTCGCTCATAGGTAAAGAGTGGAAACCTATCTAATGTCGTGATGTCACGGAGGGGCCTTTGCAAAAACAAGCGGTTCTTGTCTTGTGCAGGAACCCATGTTTCGTAGCCGCGCCAGTTCCCAATTTCTACCAACAACCCTTGATAATAGGTGTGGTTAAACAGTTCCACTTGTGCGGGCTTGGCGTCGGCGGCAAGCGCGAA
>JAABUU010007833.1_pt1 | contig 10847 bp, 12 predicted proteins | sample 5559301 | NCBI WGS metagenome assembly JAABUU01 (sample SAMN10711884, study PRJNA513360) | rock metagenome | isolation source: Antarctica rocks | place: Antarctica: Victoria Land, Richard Nunatak white
CAGCCGCTTCAGCCGCTCGTCGACGTCAAAGAAGCCCGGTGCGCTCGCCATCTCGCTGCCTCCAAAACCAGGCAGAGGGAATCAGAAAACTGCGCCCATGGCTAGGTTCTTAGAACCGTCCAGCTTCTGCCAAACCTCCAAGCGCTGATCGGTTGTGAGGCTTGCGGGCCTACCGAGCACCTTGCCTTCGGCCTTGGCACGATTAAGGCCGGCCTGAGTGCGCTCGATCAATAGGTCCCGCTCGAACTCGGCGACCGCATTTATCACGTTCATCGTCAGCTTACCGGTCGAGCTTGCCAGATCGACGCCGCCGAGAGCAAGGCAGTGGACCCGGACGCCCAGATCGGCGAGCTTGGCCACCGTGCCGCCGACATCCATGGCGTTGCGGCCGAGGCGGTCAAGCTTGGTGACCACCAGCACGTCGCCGGTCTCGAGCCGATCAAGCAGGCGAACGAATCCTCGGCGCTGGCTTGTGGCGACATTCCCGGAGATCGTCTCGTTGATCACGCGCCTCGGTTCGACCTTGAAGCCGGCAGCTTCGATTTCCTGCAACTGGTTATCCGTGGTCTGGCCGGTGGTGGACACGCGAACGTAAGCAAAAGTGCGTGCCATTGCCGAATTCCGCCCGAAAAGGATGGCCGAAATTATCGACATGTCCGAAACCGAGTCAAGCTAATTTCCGGACGGGGTGTTGCGAGGCGTCCGGAAACGAACGATTCCGTACACCTCCAAAACTGCGGTTCACGTGCTCGAACAGGCATGTTGGGATGACCGCGGCTCTTCTTCACTCATGCTCGTCCCAGTACCAAGCGTCATCTTAATACCCAAAAGCTCATTGCCGTTTTCCGGTCAATCTGGTACCTACTGTGACAGAGCGCGCCTACCAAAGATCCTGTGTAACCTACAAGAGCGCGGTTCCCACTCGGAGCTAGGAACACCATACTGACGCTCTGATGGGCGTAAGACCCGTTCCGCCAACAAGGCAACTTAGCCTGAGGTCTGAGGTGAATGGTAGATCGGGGCCAAGGGGATAAGGCTGGCTTTGCGCAAAGGTTCGGCTATAACCCTACGGTTCACCTGTTCCCAAATCGCGTGGTGTCGGATGAATGCGAACATAACCAGGATCGACCCCGCTGGACGGCTGAGCATTTCCGCGCAACACCGCAAAGCCCTGGGGCTGGAGAGCGGTGGCCCGGTCGTTGTGACGTTGGTGGGCGATGAAGTCCGTATACGATCTATGGCGACGGCCATGAACGAACTCCAGGCCGATGCTGCACGCTTCCTCCAGGATGAGCAATCATCGGTAGACGCATTCATCGCGGAGCGTCATGCCGAAGCGGTTCGCGACGAAGGGGAGTTCAACGACGAGCCCGCGCCCCTGCCCACGGAGCCTGTGGCACGCGCAGCTAAGAAGCCGGAGCGCAAGGTTGCCCGGTAGCGTCCTCGACGCCTCGGCACTGCTCGCCTACCTGAGAAAGGAGCCTGGTGGCGAGCGCGTGCTCGAAGCCATCGTAGCCGGCGGTGCAGTTATGGCGACCGTCAATTTCAGCGAGGTCGCGAGTTGGTTTGCCCGCAGCGGTGCCGATGAGGCATTCGTCCGCTCGTTGCGAGCCCGACTTGTCTTTCCGCTCGTGGCGGTTGACGACGACCTTGCAATCCGGGCGGCCCTGCTCCTGCCACTGACGCGCGCGGCTGGTTTGAGCCTTGGGGACCGCCTCTGTCTTTCCCTGGCTGCTCGCCTTCGACTCCCTGCGTTAACGGCCGACCGGTCTTGGCGTGAGGTCGCCGACGCGGTAGGCCTAACAGTCGATCTGATCCGCTGAGCAGGCCAGGCACCTGCCATGGGCGTTCTCGAGCACTGCTTGATAACTGGAGTAACCCTACGCGGACTTTGGGAGGGTCTGCTTCGGGGCAGTTCGCTGACTAACTCAGCCTCGCATTTCGAGGACGGTCCGCTGAAGGGTGCAGACAGTATTCGCGCGTATTTCTTCGGTGTACTTGAGGAGGTTCGATCCACTCGCTGCTCGACCGACCACCGGGAGGGGCTGTATTCGATGGTATTTTTCGCTATATCAGCTCTTCCGAGGCAGGGAGGCCGATGATGAAGACGAGCACCCCCGACTCCACCCCTGCGCCTACAGCGACGTCGAAGGCGTCCAAGGCGGCTCAACGACAACCTGAGGCCGTCAAGTCATTCCAGCCCAAGGGCGCCCTGAAGCCGGACGATCTGCGAGCCGTGTTCGACGACACGTGCGCACGCTATCCCAAGACGTTGGCTCGCCTGGCGGAATGAACGAGATTCACTGGCTAGCCGCGGATGAGGTTGTCCAGCTCAATGCCTGGGCGGTCGAGCAGACCGGGGAGCGTCATGCGGTCCTTTCGCTCGACCTCCTCCAAAGCGCCTTGGGCCGTCCGCTCAATTACCGCGCATACGAAGGCGTGGAAGACGTGCTGTGGCTAGCGGTGGTCCTGCTATTCGCGATCGCCCGCAACCGGGCCTTCAGCCAGGGGAACAAGCGTACCGGATCATCCCGCTGCCGCGCACGTCGCCCGCGCTCGACATCGGCACGATGCCCGACGCCGTCCTGGCCTTCGCCCGGACCGGCCAGGACCTGCTGTCCACGCCGGGCGTCTACCGGACCCGGTTCCGTGATCGCGCCCGCTGACGGCGCACCGCGGCCGGAGCGCGCGTCACCCGCCCGTCCATCGGCGGGTGCCGCGTGAAGCCGGACGACGCGGTCTCGCTCCGCCGGGGCTCGCTCGGCGCCCCGCCCCTGACCGCCCTGGCCGCTATGGGGGCCGTGTGGGGGCCGGGGCTCCTCGTCATGCTGGCCGACACGGATGCCGGTAACATCATCACGGCCGCCGATGCCGGCGCGCGCTGGGGCTACCGGCTGCTGCCGCTGCCGCTGCTCCTCATTCCGGCGCTGGCGATGGTCCAGGATCTGGCGGTCCGCATCGGTATCTTCACGGGCCGCGGCTTCGGAGACCTGATCCGCGAGCGGCTCGGCCGGCCTTGGCGATGGCTCGCCGCGGTCGCCCTGACGATCGCGACGCTTGGGTCGCTGATCACCGATCTGACCGGAGTGGCGGGCGTCGGCGAGCTTTACGGCATCGCGCGGCCCGCCACTCTGGGGCTGGCGGGCCTCTGCTTGCTGCTGGTCATGCTCACCGGCAAATATCGGCGGGTCGAGCAGATCGCGCTCCTCCTCGGGCTCTTCGAGTTCAGTTTCTTCGTCGTGGCCTGGGACGCGCACCCGGCTGGGGCAGCGCTCGCCCGTGACCTCTCGGACCAGAGATTCACCGACAGCAGCTACCTCTATCTCGCGGCGGGCCTGATCGGTGCGACCTTCAATCCGTGGATGGTATTCTACCAGGCTTCCGCCCTGGCCGAGAAGCGCCTGACGCCCGCGCATTACCCGGCCGCCCGATGGGACACGCTCGCCGGCGCCATCCTGACGCAGCTCCTGACCGTGGCCGTGTTGTTGGCGGTCGGCGCCGTCTCGGCCAGGAATGGCTCCGCCGTGCCGCTCGACAGCGTCGGCCGAATCAGCGACGCGCTGACTCCGACGCTCGGCATGACCGTGGGCCGGCTCGCCTTCGGCATCGGCGTGACCGGGGCCGCCATGGCGGCCGCCATCGTCTGCTCGCTGGCCTGTGCTTGGGGCCTCGGCGAGATCTTCGGGATCCGGCGCTCGGCCGACCAAGACGCCACCCGCGAGCCGTGGTTCCGTGCCGGCTACACGGCCTGCATCCTCGGTGGCGCCGCGGTCGTGCTGTTCGTGCCCGACCTCGTGGGGCTGTCCGTCGCGACACAGGTGCTCAACGCGGCCCTGCTTCCCGTCATCGGAGCGATCCTCGTGGTCCTGGCCGCGACGGCGCTGCCGGGCGGCTCACGCCTCCGAGGCTCGCCCCTCTGGCTCACGGCCGCCACCGTCGGGCTCGTCGCGGCCGCCGGTCTCGTCGGAGCGATCGCGAGCCTGTCATGAGCGACGTCGGGTCCACGACCGCTGTCCTGACACTTCTGCTGGTGCCGTTGCAGATCCTCGTCGTCGACCTGCTGCTCAGCGCCGACAACGCCCTCATGATCGCCATGGCGTGCCGGGGCCTGCCGGAGGCAGACGTGCGGCTCGTCACGATGCTCGGCACGGCCGGCGCGGTGGCGCTGCGCCTCGTCCTGGCCGCCATGGCGGCCCTGCTGTTGCAGATGCCCTATCTAAAACTGCTGGGCGGCGCGGCGCTCCTTCTGATCGCGGTCCGGCTGACGCTTGCCCCGTCGGACGACGCCGTCAGGTCCGCCCTCGACGGCACCGGTGCCGTCGCGGGCGCCGCGTCGCCGTCCCGGATCCGGCGTGACCTCCTCGGCGCCGTGGGCACGATCGTCGCGGCCGACGCCGTCATGAGTCTCGACAACGTCGTGGCCATTGCGGCGATCGCGGGCGGCAACCTGCTCCTCCTCGCCGCCGGACTGGCGTTGAGCATCCCCATGCTGGTGTGGGGCAGCACCCTGATCCGGCATTTCCTCGACGAGAACGCGATTCTGGTGCTGCTGTCCGGCATGTTCCTCGGTTGGCTGGCCGGCACCATCGGGGTGTCCGATCCGAGCGTCGGCCCGTGGATCGCCGACAGCGCGCCGGCCCTTCCCTACGCCGTACCGCTCGCCTGCGCGGTCTTCGTCCTGTGGCAGAACCTAATCCTCGCTCCGCGCGGTCCGCGCCAGGAGAGCACCGATGAATGAAGAACCCGACGATTTCGGTCCCGCCCCGGTGAGCGCCCGACAGGTCGATGCCTGGCTGTCGCGCTTCCGCCGGGCGCCTCGGCCGGCCGTGCCGCCAGGCCCCGCGCCGGTGCCGGAGCGCGCGCGGGCCGCAGCATCGGCGGTCGAGCCGCATGTCCTCGCGATGCAGGCCGCCGCGCGGCCGGGCTGGAGGCCGAGGTTCCGGCGCCGCGGCGCCATGTCGATCCCGCTACCCAGCATCGTTGCGACGCTCGTCCTCGGGGGCGCCGTCTGGGCCGCGTCGGGCTTCTACATGGTGCAGCCCGATCAGGTCGGGGTCGTACTCCGTTTTGGCCGCTGGGTCGGGGTCAAGGGGCCGGGCCTCAACTACCATCTGCCGGCGCCGATCGAGGCCGTGCTGCTGCCGCGCGTCACGGCCGTCAACCAGCTCAAGATCGCCCGCGGGGCCGAAACCCAGATGCTGACCGGCGACGAGAACATCGTCGAGGCCACCGCCGCGGTGTCGTGGCGCGTCAAGGACCCGGGAAAATACCTCTTCGACGTATCCGACCCCGAGGGCACCGTTCGGGTGGCGGCCGAGAGCGCCGTGCGGGAGGTCATCGCCCTGAACCCGATCCAGTCCGGCCTGTCGGACCAGCGCCAGAAGATCGCCGACGACGCCCGGACCCTGCTCCAGCACATGCTCGATTTCTACGGGGTCGGCATCGAGATCACCCAGGTCCAGTTGCAGAAGGTCGATCCGCCGACCGCCGTGATCGATGCCTTCAACGACGTGCAGCGGGCCCGGGCCGACCAGCAGCGGGCCCGCAACGAGGCCGAGGCCTATCGCAACGACATCCTGCCCCGCGCCCGTGGCGAGGCCGGGCGCATCAAGCAGGAAGCGCAAGCCTATACCGAGCAGATCGTCAACCAGGCGCGGGGCGATGCGGCGCGTTTCGCGGCGCTCGACGGCAGCTACCGGCAGTCCCGGGAAGTGACGGCGCGCCGGCTCTACCTCGACACGATGGAGGAGGTGCTCAAGGCCGCCGGCAAGGTGCTGATCAACCCGTCCGGCCGTGCTGGTCCCGCGCTCGTCCCCTATCTGTCGCTGAACGGCGCCGCGACGGTCGCAGCGCCCACTGTCCCGGCCATGCCGAAAGGGAACCCATGAGCCTCCGTGCCACCGCCCTCATGCTCGCCGTTCTGGCGCTTCTCGGGTGGGTCGCGTCGCTCTGCCTCTACACCGTGCAGCAGACCCAGCAGGCCCTCGTGGTGCGGCTCGGCGAACCCATCGCCACGGTCAAGGAGCCCGGGCTCAACTTCAAGCTGCCTTTGGTCGACACGGTGGTGTTCTACGACAAGCGACTGCTGCCACTGGAGCCTCCCGTGGACCAGATCATCCTCAAGGATCAGAAACGGATCGAGGTCGAGACCTTCTCGCGGTTCCGCATCGACGATCCGCTCCGCTTCTACCAATCGGTCGGCACCGAGGACCAGGCCCGCAACAATCTCGCCCAGATCGTCAGCAGCACCTTGCGCAAGCAGCTCGGCCAGGTCGCGCTGCCGGCCCTGCTGACCTCCGAGCGCGACAACCTCACGGCCCGGATCCACGATGAGGTGGCGCCCCAGGCAAAGGCGCTCGGCGTCGATGTCGTCGACGTGAGGATCAGGCGCGCCGACCTGCCCGTCGAGACCAGCCAAGCCATATACGACCGCATGTCGTCCGAGCGCGTCCGCGAGGCTAAGGACCTGCGAGCCCAGGGCTACGAATGGGGCCAGGAAATCCGGTCCAAGGCCGACCGCGACAGGGCCGTGCTGCTGTCGGAAGCCCAGCGCGACAGCCAGACCAACCGGGGCACCGCGGATGCCGAGGCCAACCGGATCCTCTCGTCCGCCTACGGGCAGGATCCGACCTTCTTCGAGCTCTACCGGACCCTGCAGGTCTACCGCGTCGGCCTGACGGTCGGCAGCCCGATCGTGGTGCTGTCGCCGTCGAGCGAGCTGATGAAGGTCTTCGACGCTGGCCCGCCGGCCGTCGGATCCGCGGCCGGACTACCGGCACCTGTCGCGGGAGACCGGCGATGACGGCCCGTCGACTCGCGCGCGCCATGCGACGCTTGTGGATCGCCTTGCCGGTCCTGGCCTTCGCCGGTGCCCCATTGGCGCCCGCCAGGGCCGTCGACGTGTCGCAACTCAGCGACTTCGAAAACGCCCCCTGCTTTAGATCGCTGTCGGCGCGCAACGCGGCCGAACACGCGGATGCGCCCGACAGCGCCATGGCGGACGCCTGCGACGCCGTGCATGGCGATGCCGACGCGGCCTGGGTCAGGCTCACGCAATTATGGCAGCCGCGCACGCCCGGTGCCGCCGCGGCGCCAAGTATCGGCACGGGGCCGGGTTGGGCCGCGCTCGCGTTTCTGGGGACGGTGCTGGTCTACGGGCTGCTCGGCGCACCCATGCGGGCCGCCGCGGGCCTGATGCGGTTCCCCGTCGGGCGACCGCGGGCGGTTCTAGTGATCGGGACGGCGCTGGCTCTCGTCGCTCGGACCGTGGCCGCGTTCCTGGCTTTCGCGCTGTTGGGGCTTCCCTTCGCGACCGCGCTCGGCGCGCTCGTCCTGCTGGTCCTCCTCGTGAGGCGAACCGGCTCCGCACGCATAACCGCCGGCGTTCCGAAGGACGACCCTGCCGCACCTGCGCCGACCCGCACCGCCGTCGTGCTGGCCGACCTCGTCAACGATGGAGCGGCGAGCGCGGCCGGGCTCCTCGGGCTCGCCCTGATGGCGCACCACGATGTCCGCCTGCTGGTGTTGGCTCTCGTCCTCGTGCCCGTGGCCTCGGTTCCGTCACTCATCGTTCTCAGGAGGCGGCTGCGGAGGCCCTCGCCGGCCCTTGCTGGCTTGAGCGTGGCCTTGGCGGCGTTGGCCGGCGTGGTCGCGGTATCCGAGCCCCTGCTGGTCCGGGTCTTCGGTGCGGGACCTTTGCCGGCCATCGCCGCGGCGGTCCTGTTCGGCGCGACCGTCCTGGCGACGCCCTGGATGCGCCGCGACCGCGCTCACCAACCCCGGGATGCCTGAAGGGTCGCGTCGGCCTGCAGGCCATCAAGGGCTCGGACGCTCCTCGAGGTCGCGCCTCAGGTCGGCCGCGCGCAGGTAGACCCGCCCGTTTGGTCCAGCAGCGAATTCCTGTGCCAGGCGCGGCAGGCAGCCGGAGTCCCGCCGGTAGGCTGCGCATAGGCCGTCAAGGCAGCCGGCATGTTGCCGCCGGCCTGCTCGGCGCTGCCGAGATTGTGCCAGGAGGCCACGCGGTCGGGATCGATGACCAGCGCCCGATCAAAGGCCGAGGCGGCCTCGCGCCCGCGGCCGGCCTCCAGCAGTGCGGCCCCGAGGTCATGCTGCACGGCCGCGTCACCGGGGAGCTTGGCTGCAGCTTCGGCGAAGGCCTGCGCGGCCTCCGTCCACAGCCCTCGGCCGAACAGGGCCAGCCCATGGGCTTTCAATCGGCATGGAAAGGGGGCTCTGGCGCGAACTTGGTGCTGCTGGCGATGAATCCCGAGTGACTCCAGAGGCGTAGGCGGTCTGGCCAGGGCGGGTCGAATCGCATGACGCATCGCACTGTGCCGCTCAAGCTCGTTCCGCCAGGATTGATCGTCGACCACCACGAGATCGGCGCTGACGGCATCATCGTCCACGCGCATAGTGTTTTCACGACGAGCGCCTGTCCGATTTGTGGACTGGCATCCTCCTCGGTTCATAGCCGCTCCTGTCGCACCCTGGCGACTTGCCGGTCCATGGTCGGCGGCTCAGAATCCGGTTGGCAACGCGGCGTTTTCGATGCCGTAAATCCAGCATGCGAGTGCCAGATCTTCACGGAGCGCTTCTCGCGCGACCTCATCCAGGCCCATGCCCGACGGGACCTCGCGCCTCGACGTGCTCACGCACGCGGTGGCCCTCGTGCTCGGTGGCCGTCCGGGAGAAAGGCTCGCCCAACGCCTCGCGATGCCGGTCAGCGCTGACACGTTATTGCGCCTCCTGCGCCGGCGCGCGGCACCGCCGCCGGCCACGGTCCGCGTGGTCGGGATCGATGATTTCGCCTGGTTGAAGGGCCAGCGCTATGGAACGATCATCTGCGACCTGGAGCGACGCCGCACCATCGACCTCCTGCCGGACCGGGAGGGCGGTACCGTCGCAAACTGGCTCGCCGCCCCTCCCGACGTCGAGATCGTCTGCCGCGATCGGGGCAGCGGATTTCGCGAAGGAGCTGCCAAGGGCGCGCCTCAAGCGCTGCAGGTCGCCGACCGCTGGCACCTTCTGGAGAACGCCACCGCCGCCTTCGTGGAGGGCGTCAAGCGGCACATGGGCCATCTTCGTCGTGCCATCACCAGCGGCGACATCGATCCCGACACGCTCAGTGCTGCCGAGAAGCTGCAGTTTGCCGGATGGCAGCGCCGCGAAGAGGTGAATGGGGCAGTCCGAACCCTGCACGGCCAGGGCCGCAGCATCAAGAGCATCGTCAGGACGACCGGCGTGTCGCGCCAGACCGTCCGCCGCATCCTGGCCGGCACCCGCGACGACGTGTTCCGGTCCCGCGAAACCACGCTCGACAGCTGGGCGGAGCGATTGAAAACCGACTGGGACGGAGGCTGCCGGAGCGGCGCCGAGCTGTGGCGACGCCTGCGCGATGCAGGATACGGCGGCAGCCAACGCGTGGTGACGGAGTGGACGACCCGCAGGCGACGCGCCACCAAGGCTGGCTCGGAGGCTTCCGGAGTGATTACGACGATGCCGCCAGCCCGGACCATCGCCCGTTTGCTGACGGCGGAACGCGACTGCAAGTCGGCCGAGGCCTTGCGCATCAGGGTGGCGGTCGAGACGGCCTCGCCGAAGATCGTCGCGGCGCGCAACCTCCTCGATCGATTCCAGACCATGGTCGCCGCCAAGAAGCCTGACGATCTCGCGTCGTGGCTTCGAGACGCGGTCGACAGCGAGCTCGTATGCCTCGAGATCTATCGGCCGCCCATTCGCCGCTGACCACAAGGCTTTCTTCATGCCGGGACAGGATGATGGCTGTTTCGGAGTTCGGCCCCATGAAGCACCTTGCAAGATCGCCCGTCCGTCTTTTGGTTATCGGAACGGCGGCTTGCGGGCTGATGTTTCCCGTCCTTGGCGGCCGCTTGTCCTGGGCCGCTGCCGAAAACAACGCCATGCAGGTCCTCGCGGACGCAACCGTGATCGACGCGGAGTGTCGGACCACGAACACGATGTTCGGCTCGGTCTTCCGCTACGGCGAGGAACACGGCATCCACGTGGTCGAGATCATGCCGCTCGGGCGGAGAAGGCAGGAGTTCGAGACCGCCTTCAACCGGCGTCTCACCGCCACGGCGCACGACCAGATCTGCGGATCGCTGCAAGCGCGTTACTTGCAGGCTTTCCCTGATTGGTTCCGGGCACGGTGACGGACAAGTCCCTCCCGTCGAGCTGTCGACGAGGTCAGATCGCGACTTGGCGACCCAACTCCACTGTCTTGTCCTGCGGCAGGCGAAGGAAGTCGCCCACATGGGTCGAGTTCCGTTCGAGCGTGGCGTAGATCGCCTCCTGCCAGCGCGGCAGGCCCTGGCCGTCATCGCGGTGGGTCACGGTCGAATGTCCGACATAATAGGTGATGTCCTCCATGTCGGCACCGCACCCGTGCTGCTTCATGCGTTCGATAATGGCGGGGATGTCGGGGCGCTCCATGAACCCGAAGGTAGCGTGCGCCCGCCAGAACCGAGGGGCGAGTTCCTTTATGTCCAGCTGCTTGTCGGCGTCGATCCAGGGGACAGCTGCGCCGCTTACGGTGAGCACGATGAGATCAGTGTGCAGCGATCGGTTGTGCATCAGATGCCAGATCAGGACCGCAGGGACGTCGCGGTCCTGCCGCGTCAGGAAAACCGCCGTTCCGGCCACGCGTGGAGTTTGTCGCGCGACCGTCTGGGCCGTGAAGTCCTCGATCGGCATCAGGTCCTCGGCTAAGAGCCTGACCCAAAAGCATGCTTGTGCTCGCGGCGGTAGAGTGATTCAGGTCTCCTGAGGTGATGGAGGTTGGATCGGGATGTGGACTGAGGAGCAGCGCCGAAGGTACCGGCGGGAAGGCG
>JAABUU010007838.1_pt1 | contig 10840 bp, 13 predicted proteins | sample 5559301 | NCBI WGS metagenome assembly JAABUU01 (sample SAMN10711884, study PRJNA513360) | rock metagenome | isolation source: Antarctica rocks | place: Antarctica: Victoria Land, Richard Nunatak white
TACATGTATTCAGAACAAGTGGATCAGCCTGCCAGTCCTATGCATCTCGCTTATGCTGAGCATATGTATTGGCTCCATACATCCCTTTGACCACCAGCTTGACAAACAGCATAAAATATTTTTTGCCAAGCTGCAAACCTTAAGCATTCATGCAGACCTCTGCCACAGGTTCAAGTAGAGTGGCTCAACAAGGGGTAAACAATCTGTGCTTCAAGCTGCACGCACGGTTGTAGGTGTTTATACTACACGATCCAGGCAAAACCTGATGGCTTGTCTGCTCATGCTCGTGCTGCCTTCCTTTCAGTCTCTGCACATGTGCAGGCGCCTGCTCGTTATCCCAAGTTTCCTGTGGCATCTACGTCAAGCACCGATGCTGAGCTGTCTGTTACTTGCAGGCCGTTAGGAGGTTTATAGGGTACAATGCTCCGGCTTGGGGGGTTGCAGCTCACATCCTTGCAGCACTTGCAAGCGGAGGCCTATCATTGCTGGCGTGTTGCGTTTGGCCTCATTTGAGGTTGTGGATGCAGCAGCAATGCCCCCTAGTCATGGCAAATTATGTGAAAGCAGAGGTGCATCCGACCACACACATTCATTCGGCACTTTTGCTGCCACTCACGACATGATGAAAGCCCCGCAACAACACTGCCCACACATACAAGACAGACAGTGACCGCATGCAGCTAATTGTGCGTCATGCGCGTGTTGCTCTGCTTTGTTACCTAGTCTGCACTCCACAGCATGGTCAAATCAAGCTCAATGCAGCTTCGTATACTTGCACATGCCATGATGCAAAGCACACTTTCATGCTGATCACGCACAAGCGGCTTGTACTGCATGCAGCTGATCAACGGGCAGCATTTGGTGGTCAAAGTGCACAAGTGCACTCCACCAGCATCCTTGTCACAGTACATTCTCAAGGTATGCGGCTCCTGTCATAGCACCATGACCTGGCAAGATGTGACATGCAGTTTGCAGACACACATGCAGCGCAGACAACTAGCAACTGGTCCACATAAAAAGTGTACACACAGACATCATCTGAAGTGTTTAGGCCAGGCATGCTCTGCTTTGTTCAGCTACACGGATTCTCAGCAGTTACAAGTCAAGCTGCCAAAGCTGTTTGTGCTGCTGATTTGGGATCCTAGTCTTGTAGTCACCATCCCCAATGCTTGCGCCCAACGTTGCACAGCAGTATATTAGCAGAGTCATGCTCACATAATTCATGCTTTGATCAGCAGAGAGGAGCTCGGCCATTGATGCAGCGACGCTTGCAGCTCTTGCTGGTACTGTATGTGTATGATGCAAAGGAAGAGACATTTCTGCCGGTCCCAGACATGCCTTTGGGACTGTCCCCCCACCTCTCTACTGTCATCCAACATCTCCATCAGATCACCTCAGGTGAGTATCAGGCCATGTCACAAGACCTGCATCGTAGCTGCTGTTGCAGTCAGCCATTGTACCAGCTTACAGAAATCCTATGCAATAGGAAAGGATATGCTGCATAGCATATCAGCTCTACAAACACAGAGGCCCACGCACTTTGCCTTCTCAACGCAATACTGCACATCTCCGCTTGGTTGGGACCCATCACAATCACGGCAGACAAATGCATGACAAATCATGTGAAGCATCATCCCATGCTGCCATGTTCTTTGCTCTGTGACAACAGCTGCAGTGCGGTGCAAGCTTTGTGACAGGTGCTTTGCTTGCTGGACAGGGGCCACATGGGATAAGTTCAATGCCATTGGGACTACAAAGAGAAGGGAGAGAGTGCACCTGTATGGCATAAATGACATGGCCTTGGGCCGGCCCAGCTTCCTCAAAATGGTGGCACATGTTTTCTCCAACCCTATGTACCTCATACAGGTTTGTTGAACCTCCTCATCACATGGGCGCTCTTTGAGCAGACTGTTGTGCAATGACATCACATCAGAAACAATCCACAACATGTGCAACAGCCTTTGTTAGTGCATGTCCAACAAGTTTTGTCTGGCTGGGTGGGCTGTTGCATCCTGGTGTGTGTGGTATGCTGTGCTGTGGTGAGCGCTGCTGCTGTGCTGAGCAGCAGGCAAAGCCTGGAACTGCCAGGCTGTTTCAAGCAGTGCAGTTGGGCTAGCCATGCATGCAGAGGGTGTTAGTAAGCCTTGAAGGCTCTACACAGACAGACTGACTAATGCAAGATGATGAGCTGCAGATTCCAGGCAACTTGACCAACTGTGAATGCAGTTAATAACCATGCCTTTGGAATATTGCAGTATGTGGAGCTAGCGTACCTGATGTATGAGCTGCGCTATTATTATGCTGGGATATTGTATTTGATCTCGTTTTCGGCAAACTTAGCCTCATGCTGGACACTGTACTGGAAACGCATGGAGCTGTACACTGCCATCCGGCAGTGTCGCCTGGTACCAATTGTGCAAGCTGGTATAGTCAGGTATGCGACAGCCAAATGCTTGTGCCACACTGCTGTGTTCATCCAAGTGTTTGACACAGTGCATCATTGATGCAGCACACAAATTTGTGCATTGGACATCATGTATTCAGAAATGCCTGAGCTGGTGCAGCCAATGTCACCAGCTGTGTGTATTTCTTGCAAGATATTGTAGAAGCATCAATTTTTTCCAGGTGGGCATCCAGTAGCGTGGGCAACCGGCTGTGCCCATACATCTACTTCATGCTTGCCATTGTTGTCATCACCAACCTCTGATGCTTGATCTGTCAAGAATTCATGACTCAACCCTGTCTCTTTCATGCGACATGCTCTCCAGGACCTACAGCAACACTGACTGACTGATCAACTCACTGCATGATATGCGGGACATCAAAGCAGAGGTGGACGCTGTGCAAACAGCTTGTGCAGCGCACACTGTGGCATTCTCTACATGAAGGCAGCAAGTGATACCCAGGAGGTCCATGTTCTCAAGTTTGACCCAGACTCAACTCTTCAGCCTGTACTCGTCACTGAGGACTCTGATGTCAGCTCTGAGTGGTCATGTAGGACATGTAGGTCACATGTCTGTTGTCAGCTTTGAACATGTGATGAATGACCCTGGTGTCTGTTGTGCAGGGCTGTGTCATCCCGGAGGCTGGTCCCAGGGGATGTCATTGTAGTGCTTCAAGGCAGGGCCACCTGTGACATGGTCCTGTTGCGAGGCAGTTGCTTGGTGGAAGAATCTATGCTGTCTGGCGAGGTATGCATACAAATGCTATTCACAAAGGGTAATGCACGGGCCAATGGCTCAATCGCATATTGCATCGAGTGCATTCAGTCTCCTGGGGACTAAAGGGGCCACGAGATAAAGCCTCTTCTCACAACTCTGTAGGAGCAAGCCTATAGGCGCTTTCCTGTCCCATTCACGCACTTCAAGGCTAGCTATGTTTATCAAATTACGGATGCCGGTTATGAACACCAATTCACAGCTGTGAAGCCGCGCATTACAGCCTTGCAGTCATCATCTGGGTTCACTTTGGGATGTTGTGGGGTGACCCCTGTGCCGTGAGCTGATTCTGCATTTGCATCTGCTTGCCAACAGTTCAAGCACTCAGCACTGGGGCAAGTCTGCAGCTGACCTGATTGCCAAAGCTCACCTTGTCATCTCATGATGCATGGCCCAGTGCTGTGAGTTACAGGCAAATGCTGCGTACACCACATGCTTTGAGCTTTCCTGTCGCCGTCCTCCGTCTTGCTTGACCATCGCAGACTACGCCTATTCACATAGAAGCATCAAGCATCATGGTTAGATCAAATTCCCATACATCAACCACATATGCTGCAGCTATGTGTATCAAGAAAATGGTCACAGGAGATGCAGCAACATCGGCAGGCTTGCAAGCTTCATCCAATAGGACTTGTAGCTGACATCACAAGAAGAGCAATGTTCATGTAGGCGGCACACGTGCGAAAGTCTAAGTATATGCCCAGCAGCCAGGAGTACCATCCAGAATCCCACCATTATTGTACAGTGCATGCCGGCACCTACGTACAGCAGGTGAGACATGCATCGCTTGTGTCATCAGCATGATTGTTGTTGTGCTGCTTTACCATTACAGGCAGCATGTAGCTTGTTCCTGGTGTTGCTGATGTCTTGTCTTTGGGCCTGTCCCACTTTGCCATCATTCCTTTGGAATTGCTGTCGATTACTTGTGTAATGCATATCTTTCCTTTTCCTCCCCATACACCTTTCCCACCAGAAACCCAAGTGACTGCCACACAAACAATGTGATGACGCATCACACGCGATGATGCACAGGTGTGGAATGAAGAAGATGCAGAGGATGAGGTGCTGGCAATGGTGGTAAGGACAGGTCTGAGGACCACTGTGGGCAACTTGCTGCGTCAAGTCATGTGCCCAGTGCATACTGCAGAGCCCCACAAGGACACGTTTGTCGTTGTAAGCCGCTTTCAACGCTCATTGTCAATCAGTGCAGCTCGGGGTTTGTCAGTCAATCCAGCATCCTGCATGACAACCAACTGCATCATACTCATCATAATCAAAACGCTTTCCAGCTCATGATGAGCTAGGTACGTGCAGGACAAGTCTTGTCTCTCCAGAGCAGCCTGTCTTGTGCACCAGCTGCATTGTTAAGTGCAAAGCTCTGTCTGGCCAGGCGGGCATTGCCATGATACTGCTCAGACTGTGCATTGAAGCATGGATGCATTCCTGATGGCTGCTGTGTGCTGTCTGGAGCCACACACATGTGTGATAGCGTCAGCGTGCGGGCATGCCGCTTCATTTGCAAATTGCGGCTGAACTACTGCCAGTGCTGGTCAGTATGAACAGGCTGAGGCCGGCTTACCACATGTCGCGCTGTGCATGTTTGTGAGGGTGAAAGGCCATGTGAAGCATGGCATTGTAACAGTGGCACCTGGACTTTGCACAGGCCAGACTGTGGGCATTGCACATGTTGCATAAGCACTGCTGCGGCATGTGGTCATTGTCATACCGTGCAGGGTTGTCCATGCCACATGACAGGACAAGGTTGCTCTCACGTCAATCTGTGAATCAGCTAAGCTGAGAGCTGCGAGTGATCATGTCAAGGCTGTATTTTATGATGAGGTTGTGAAAGTTCTGAGGGATTGTCACGAAGGCATTCAGGAATAAAGCAGAGCATCCCTTTTCCAAAGTGCACAGAAGGAAAGTAACACAGTGCTGCCATGTTGCAGGACCTGCTCAGGTTCTATGCCTTTGCCTTCCTCCTTCAGCTCCTCCTCTTCATGCTGTATGCGGCCAAGGTCTCAGAGCACCCAGAATCCACAAAGGGCATCATTGACAGAGTAATCAACATCTTCATATCTGCCGCGCCGACAGGCGCGCCAACAGTCGTAGTTGCAGGGTTGGCTTATTGCATCGTGCACTTGCGTAATCAAGAGGTGGTCATCCTGCTGCCGGAGAAGATCAAGACAATAGCTGACGTGGAGGTGGTTTGCTTTGACAAGACCGGCACTCTGACTGGCACCATGGTCAGTTCTTGCCTTGTAGCTGGTCAACTCTGCCCATTGTTTTGCCTGTTAGTAAGGTCAACCCTGCCCACTTCTTACCTTTTGGATGGCCAACGTTGCTCACCTTTTTGCCGTGCTGCTTTGGCAAATCTGTCAGCATGCTTGCTCCGCCAAGTTCACATTCAGACTGCTCTGTTGGCGTAGAATGATGCTCTGCTCATATGCCTGCTGGCTCACCAACACAATCTCATCCAGGACCCTGTTGACAACAGTGCTGGCAGCAACAAGTTGTGACTGTCAGTAACAGCCCAAAGTGCAATGGAACTAGATATGCCAACTGCCTGATCTTCTGCTTTGCAGCCCAACTTACATTGCATTGACTGCCCAGCGCCTGTGATCTGCAGCCTGACCTGTATGGAGTGATGCCAGTGGTTGAAGGCAACTTTGCTTCCCTGCAAAAGGACGCAGTCTGGTGGCCTGTTCGCCTTCGCCAAGCAGCCGCCGTCTGCAACAGTCTCACCTTTGTGCGCAAGAACAAGGTTGTGGGTGACGCTGCTGAGAAGAAGATGTGCCAGGCTGTTGAGGCCCATTTTGTGGTAGGCCCACTGTTGGTTTGCAGTCAAAGTGATGCACACTTGAAGTGATGCAAGGAAAGAAAACGGCGCAACTGCATGCCGTTGAGTGCAAGGACCTCCAGGTTCATTCAAGGCCCTAGCGAGGTCCAGGTTTTGGCTTGGTGTGTGAAGGCAATGGAAACTGTCTTTGGGGCTGGTCTTTGACAAGCAAAGTAGCTTGATCTGCCTTTCCTGCAGGCCTGTCTGCCAGCAATGAAGCTTGACATGCTTGTGCTTGTCTTGCCACCATGGGCTGAGCGCATGCTGTGCTGATGTGATGACGTGTTTCTTTTGTGCTGCGCTGCGTATCATGGTGCTGAGCTGTGCTGTGCTGTGGTTGACTAGACTTTGTTGAGGCGTTGTGGCTGGACTGTGCTGTGCTTTGCTGTGGTGTGAAGCAGCAGGCATGTCTAAATCCCCTGCACAGTGGCAATGTATGACAGCTTGCACAGTTGTTGCATGCAGGACCGCAATGAAGTCACCTTGCCGCTGCACAACAAGCTGAGATCTGTCCAGACCTGTAGTCTGCATGTTCTGCGGCGTTTCGAATTTGATTCCAGCCTGCTCAGGTAACCCTGCCAGCATGCTTTGGAGAGAAAGGCAACCTAATAAATGTACACCATCGCTTCGTTCCAGTACTTGTGCTTGACCAGATCCGCTTGTCGCGTTCAAAGACAGTTTGTCTGAGAGACCAATGCTTCTGCTACCTTGCCTGATTGTGCATGCAACAGTCAGCATGCCACCAGATGCTTTTCATTTCGCACGGGGAAAAATGATGCTTGCTGGGCAAGCTTGTGCAACTGCCTGGGCCATGTCAGGTTTCTGTCTCTTGCTATTAAAGAATGCTTGAGCATGATGGGGTCATGGGTGACGTAGGTCAGGAGTGGTTGCAAGGGAGCAGGGGAGCAAGAAGGGGTGTGGCTTGCTGTTTGTGAGGGGGGGAACCTCAACAATACAGCGTCTGCTGAACAAGCAGACAATGCCTTCAGACTACTCCAGGGTGAGGCTCTGACTTGCATTCAGCAGCTGGTAACACAGCTGTTTACACACTCTTTGCCATGCTGTGCCATTCCGTGTCATTTTATGCGATGTTCAAGTGCTTCTTTCACTGCTGTCGCTTTCTATGCTATGCTGTATCATTCAATGCTGTGCTGCGCCATCTATGCCATGCTGCGCCACTCCATGCTATGCTGCGTCATCCTTTTGATGCTGTGTTATTCCATGCAATGCTGTGTCATTCTTTGCCATGCTCTAGCAGTTCATGCCATGCTGTGTTATTCTTCGCCATGTGGTGGCACTCATTGACATGTTCTGGCAATCTATGCCATGGTGTGGCAGTCTATGCCGTGCTGTGCCAGTCTACGCAATGCTGTGTCGTCCTTGTAATGCTGTACCATGCTGTGTCATGCTCTGCTGAGGTCTTGCGTTCTTTGTCTTGCTGTGTCATTCCTCCTCTTCACTGCTGTGCCATTCGAGGCCATGCTGCGCCTGTGCTGGGATACTCCTGTGGGTCAGCAGCCATTTCCTGCAGTGGTGCATACACACTTGCTGTTGGCCATTACCTTCCTGCACCGCAAGTTCACTGTCTCCCAGTACAGGAGAAGCTCTCAGGCAGAATTGCGTGTCCCCACAGGTGGTGGACCACTATGCATCACAGAGTTACAGGCTACTAGCTGTGGCTTGTGGTGTTCTGCATAATGTGGCCAATATGGATCTAGCTTCCATGTCGCTGCAAGCCCTTGAGCGATGTTCCGGTCACATGGAGCTGCTGGGCCTTGTTGTCATGACCAACCACGTGAGAGCTGACACCAAGGACACCATCTCGCATCTGCAGGACAGGTGTGCCAGCCGAGAATCATTGCTGTGTGTCTGCGCTGTCTGCTTCTGGGGTGGTTGACCCCCTGCCAGTTGACCCCAATACTGACTGGCACCCCTAACGGACCCCCTCAACATGCTTGGCCCCCTCACCATGCTTGACACCTGCCAGTTGACCCCAATGCTGATTGGCACCCCCACTGGACCCCGCACCATGCTTGACACTCATCGTGTGCGCGTTTTGCTGATTGGCACCCCCGGAAACCCCCTCGCCATGTTTGACTCCTGTGAACTGTCCCTAATGCTGATTGGCACCCCCACTAGATCCGCCATGGCACACTCCTTCCACTTCTGCTTCCCATTGCAGTGATGCCTGATGCCCCAAGCCATCTCACGCAAGACTAGACGTTGTCTCCTTTTAACATGTCTCTTGTATGTTTGCAACAGCTGGCTGAGTTCCTGGCTCAAGCAATGGTGCTCATGGCTGTAGGGCACGACTGCTGTATGTTGGCATTAAATGCGTCTATAGACTGAGATCTCAGCATTTCAGATTTGATCACAGTTGCAGGACTATACGAAAGAGCCAGAATTGTAATATTACAGACGGTGAAACCTCAAGCCTGCTCTGCAAAATTTTCTGGTTTCTGTTGCATCCGGTCCTGTGTGTCATGGAGTACGTCTCCATGACTAGATTTAGGTTTTACCCTAAACCCTATCAAGGCAGCCGGGACACCATGCAACCCGGCAATGGCTGCAAAACAACACAGATGCTTGATGTAGGGTTTTAAATTCAGGCTTCAGGACTTTAAATCTACACCTCAAATAAATTTAAACCTCAAGTATACCCAAAAATTCATAATTCCGTCTCTTGTCATTTGTGCATCTTGACCACACCTGTTTGCAAATTTTCTCTCAGAGCACCAGCTGCCTATTCGTTGCAAAACAGCAGTGCAGGTGCAGGGGTGCCATGAGAACATTGATGGTCACTGGTGACTACCATTACACCGCCACCTCTGTTGCCAGGCAAGTGGGCATGGTTCCTGCCAATGGCAAAGTCATGCTCATCCAGGCCGAGTCTGAGTTCACAGAGTCAAGCATGTCTGAGAGCAGGCGGGGGGTTCAGCCAGTGTCCCCACTACCTGCTCTGAGCAGTATCAATGCTTGTGCTGGTGCTCAGCCATCCCATTCTTTCCAATCTGGGAGCGTGCATGAGTTTGCTGTTTGCGAGTCTACGAGCAGGACAGTGCAGCAGCGCGCGTCACACAGCGTGCGGCTGAGTAAGGTGAAATCAGCGTTGGGATTGTGTAGCAATGCGCAGTCTCAACACTTGCTGACATATCAGCCTCCAGCTTCTGGCAAGCAGACAAACTCACAGCAGAGTAGGCGCAATGGCTGGCTGGTGGCTCAACAAGGTAGTCTTGGGGATTCTGGAAAGCCAGAGGAAGGATGTGTCAGTCCCCAAGGGCATGCCCAAGAGGTGGAGCAACCTCTTGGGCAAGGTGAGCACGGACTTTGCCAGGAAGCACCAGGGCGTGTGGCCCAGGCTCTAAGGCAGTTCAAGGGCTCATCGGGGCTGTTGCGCCCAGCACAAAACCATGGCCACTGTCTCAACAATACTGCTCAGCTTAATTATCACAGTGATCACCAGCAGCAAGCCTCAGGTCCTGACACGTCCCCAGGGCTGCCCCCGCAGCTTTGCCAGGGTCTGCGGGTGACCCTGGAGGGCAGGGAGGAGGGCTTTCGGGGTGAAAGTGCCCTGCAGGCACTGAAAAGCGTAGCTCAGGGGCAGGCCCAGTGCTGTGTGACAGGACCAGCCTTTGCCCACCTATTGAAGCAGGAAGACCTCAGCATATTGGACATTGTGATGCACAATGTGGTGGTGTTTGCTCGCATGCAATCTCACCAGAAGGGGCAGGTCATGGAGCTGTTTGGTGCCAGAGGCTTGCATCAGATGTTGGACGGCCAACCACGGCACATTGAGGTAATCACCATGCACCATGCACAAACAGCTGTTGCAGGGCTATAGCACAGCATCTCTGCCTGCCACGCTTCAAGTCAAAGGCAAGCCGTGTGCATGATCATGCATATGTTCCATGTGTTGGCAACAATCAAGCTGCATCTACTGAACAAGATAATCCAATGTGTGCACTGTGTCACAGCTATGATCAGCCCAATGCCAGTGACGTCTCCTGACAAAGGTCACTGGTGTTTGTCATCTGCATCTGACAGACAGCAGCATGCCTGCCGAGCAGTGCAGACATCTCGATGCAGGGCTAGATTGTGGTGCCTGCATGTGATGCATCTGTCAAGCAGCAGCATTGTTGACGTTTCAATGCAGGACTAGGGTGTTGGGACCTGAGACCAAAAACCCTCATCTGATGACTGCAGGGACTAGGCAAGGTGGCCATGTATTGTGGGGACGGCATCAATGACTTAGCAGCTCTGGCAGCTGCTGATGTGGGCATGGCTGTTGGCTCAAGCGATGCTTCAGCGGCAGCCTCTGTCATCACTCAGCAGCAGGGCATTGCAGGTGACATTTCCCCTCTTTCCCAGTCCCCCTACCTGTGACTGATTGCTGTGGGCGCTCGTGCTGTGCTGTGCTGTGCTGTGCTGTGCTGTGCTGTGCTGTGCTGTGCTGTGCTGTGCTTCATAGTATCATTGTTTAAGCTTAGGCAGCATGCAGGCACGTGCCTGGTCATAAGGGAGGCTCGGGCTGGCCAAGCAATCAAACTGAGCGCTGTCAAGGTACACAAGATGACTTTCTCCATTGCTCCTGCCAGTGGAAATGTCACTTTGCCCATCTTTGGCATCTCCTGTTAGCAGACTCCCGTCATCAGTAGCATAGTTGCAGGCACCGTCTCCAGACGGCAGCCCATGTACTGCCAGAGTCTGCTGCTCGTACAAGTCTGAGCCTCAAAGGGCTTTTGATCTTGTGGTGTGCTTGATGCCTTTGATATTTTGTCCATCCCGT
>JAABUU010007841.1_pt1 | contig 10834 bp, 18 predicted proteins | sample 5559301 | NCBI WGS metagenome assembly JAABUU01 (sample SAMN10711884, study PRJNA513360) | rock metagenome | isolation source: Antarctica rocks | place: Antarctica: Victoria Land, Richard Nunatak white
AGCTTTGAGTGGGGGGGCAACCAGTTTACGAATGTAACAGCAGGCAGGCAGCAATGCTGCAGATGAAGAAGATTCTCGCCTTCCTCAGTTAGGTCAAAGCTGCACCCAGCAGGTGTTATTGAACGCTGCAAGCAGCATCAGAGAACAGGGGTTACTTATACAAGGCGATGTAAAACACAGCATTCCCCTGACACAAGTTGTACGAAGTGTGTGAAGTGCCGACAAACCTTCTGTCGTGATCAACATGCCGGTTGACCTCAAGTCAACGCAAGCCTCGCTGGGTCACAGCACTTCCGCAGTTTCAACGTGCAGAGCATGCTTCGTTCGATGTGCAACGCGTAGACGGCCCTTCTTGCCTGACAATTTACAGCATAAAGCTCAACAAATGTTCAGGCACAGCAGGTACAGGACGAACAAATGTCTTCACGGACCAATAGCACAGGTGATCTGCTGTAAAGCTTTCTGACTTCTGGCTTTGCTCGCACGTCATCGATATTGATGCAATGCTTCTGCTGTGCTGTATAGGCAGCAGCTGTCCACTCGCCACAGAGCCTCTCAGAACTTGACCGAATATTGGTGAGTGTAAGTGCCTTGAATGTCATTTTAATCAACAACCAAGGACATGTAGAACACTGCTGACATTTCAGTATGAAAGCAGTGTAGTTCTGAGCCTGATGCCGAGGCCAAGGCCCTTGAACTCATCAACAAGTTGAAAGAAGATGGTGTGGTCAAGGCATATGGTGGCGCACAGCAGGTAAGAGCTGTAGTACCTGGCATTTATAGCGGTAGAACCTGCTGTGCTGCAGCCACCACAGCATATTGGATGAAGAACAATCAACTGCAACAGCCTCAAATGATCACAACATTTACTATAGAAACAGTGCAGATGCTCTGTTTTTAAGTGTGCACCGCAATCTCACCCAAACATGGTTTTTGTAGTTGTTCAATACAAGCAGCAGGATGCATTGCTGCTTCGATTGTTTGCTGTGAAAGCAATTCATCATGTGTGGCCATGCAGATACCAAAACGCTTGTATACATTAGAGGAGCTCAGACTTAACAACCTGAGACCAGAAGAGTTCCTTTCCCCTGAGGATAGCACACTAAACACAGTTCGGACAATACTGCAGGTAATGTGCATATCAACCAGGTGCTCGGCGTCCCATCGTTGCTGAACTTGTGCATTTACAGCAGTTGTGCAGCAGCATTCAGACCGTCTGTGTTTCTGAACGAAGCTAAGTGTACAGCTTCAAACAGTGCTGTGCAACTGATGCTGGTGCTTGCAGGCTGGAGGATTAGCTGGGGTGACAGCTATCTTCTTTGCCTTCCACCTGACAGTCAGTCAAGCTCTGGGATTAGTGGTGGCAGTCATGTTTGTTGTGGTGGGCGACCAGGTGTGTACAGAGCATATTGATGCTGCACATAATCAGCAACAGCACTCGCAGGCTGTGGTATGCAACTTTTGACAAGCTGCCTGATTCTTAGACAGCAAGGTGCCCAGTCTGCTGTGTCAAATTGCAACATGGCATGCAGAATGTCTCTACAGCTAGCCTGCATTTGACAGGCTGCCTGGTTTTGCTACGTGCAATTAGCAAGCCAGCTCTGCTGCAATGCAAACTGCCATACACAGAGATAGCTGCGGCCAGTCTGAGGTCAGGCTTCATGCTTTTTATGTAAGCATGCCTCTGAGCACAAGTGCGCATTGTCATCCTGCAGGTTGGCAACAATGGAGGAATAGAGGGTCTTGTTGTGGACACTGCTGGCCGGTATCTGAACAAGACCTATGCACAGAGGATAGCTTTGCATGAGGCAGGCCATTTTCTGATTGCGTACTTGGTGGGGCTGCTACCCAAAGTGTACACACTGTCTACGCTGGATGCTGTTCAAAGGTAAGTGTCACTTTGGATCCAGTGCAGCAGACTTGCATGCTGAATGCAGCTGCATATGCAAGCATGACATCAGTACATCTGCATGCAGCATATTTACTTGTTGCACATGTCCTCGTGGCCTGCTTGTGCATAGCATAGCTACATGTTCAGCTGTATGTAGCACGAATGTGCTCAGTCTGCTTGTCCACAATAGTTATGTTCAGCATTCAGAAGTGACCCTGTGACAAACAACATGCTGGGGAATTTCCAGCTAGACGCAGACGCATACTTGACAGACGCCCATATTGTACTTGCTGCAGATATGGCAAGTTCAACATCCAGGCAGGGACCCAATTTTGTGATAAGTCATTTTCAGAAGAGATTGCAAAGGGCAAGATCTCAAGCACAAGCTTGGACAGGTATACATGTGTAGCGCTAGCAGGCGTCTCAGCTGAGTACCTCAAGTTTGGGAGAGCTGAGGGCGGACTAGGGGACGTGCAGCAGCTGGATGCCCTACTACGAGCCATTGGGGTAAGAACAGCCACCATTGAGACACGACCAACAGCCAGCTTGCGTCAGAGGGACACCTTGCTTGAGATACTTTCCAGACGCTTTTCGAACCTGCTTTGCAACCTAGTGCACATGACATGCCAATTGCCACCTTCAATTGACACATCAAGACAACTTATCATGCATTTGATGCTGCTGCAGTTCACTCAAAAGAAGACAGATGGACAGATTCGATGGGCTGTACTCAATGTCACCTCATTGTTACGAAGGCACAGCAAGACCCATGAAAAGCTAGCGCATGCCATGGCTGAAGGTAGCTCTGTGGCTGCATGTATAGGCGTTATTGAGGGTGATATGAAGGATTCTGCAGACATCTAATGAATTGTCACGCTGGTCAAGCTAGCAGGAAAAGCATTTGTTTGTCAAAGAGTTGTAAAGTGGTCTGGCCTCACTGCAGCGATGATGATACAACTGGTTGGAAGAGTACACCATGCCTCCTGCCAATAGGGGAGAAAGTAGGCCCGACACCTTGTCAAGGAAAGCGGGGAAAGTGCAAATGTGCAAGCATCTGTTCACGCCTCAGCATGCTGCCCAAGCTCAGCACAGCACCACACCCTACGCAGCGTGCTCATCGACTTTTGTGTCGTTTCAAAATCCGGGATCGACCCACTTTATAGTTGTCAGCGCCTCAGAGATCCTGGCTGGTAGGATACGGTTGGTCTTTCAGCAAAGATGAGCAAGGTGCCAGGCAAGGTCTCACTCGGCACGAAGTTCAAACAACCGGTACGTCTCAGCAGCGCTCGGAGCAAACACTTTGGCAGGAATTGACAGCGTTCCGTGCTGATCGAGCATTTTGCAAAATGCGCAAGCTGGATGCCCACCTTGTGATCTTGAGTGCAGAAACTGTCGTTCGGTACTAAACCGACAAGCACAACAAGCACTGAAGCTTTTGAGGTCCCACGCAGTGCTAGACCTGATGTGTTTGATGCGTACTACACCACTCAGCTTAGCAGTGTGTACTCGCACTACGAAGACGAAGTCAACAAGAAAAGAAAACTTCGCGCAGCGCCTGTTCGTGCATACGGCACAAGACGTGCAGCGGCAGATGATGCAGCCATCGAGTCTGAGGCTGCATCCCTTTCAAACAAAAGGCGAAGGTCTGCTGGAGATGATGAAGGTGCCCTGTCTGGCCAATGCTGAAAGACAACAAGTAGCTATGTCTGACAGTGCTTAGTTTATAATGCTGCTGGCTGCTGGCATCATGTCGTCACTTGTGCTCCTGCTTCTGCAGGACATCGCTACTTGGACTACCTTTGGCAGCATGTCAGCAAACAAGCTGTGCCACCTGAGTGAGGTTCTGGGCTTGCCACCCTGCTGTAAATTCTATTCTTGCATTTGCAGCATTATGCAGTACCAAGCTGTCACCCAAAGCATGCTTCCTGTCTTCAGGCTTGATCTGCAGCGCTTGACTGATGTCATACGGTTTCATGGATTCCATGGCTCCAAAGACCTGTCAATTACAGCCCTTCAGTAAGCTCCTCAGCTTGGCAATCCTAGCCACTGCTTGTTGTCCACAAATGAACCAGCCTACCGGAAAATAAATACCTGAGCATCAGTGACAGCACTGCCTTGATGTGCCTGAATCACTGCCTTCTGGGCGTTATCCTGTGCCGCCCCTGGATGCTTTTGGCCCTATATCAACCTGCCTTGCTTGGTATGTGAATACACCGTCTGTTGTTGCCAACACGCATAAATGCTCTGCTGGCAAAGCTTGTGACATGCCCTGCAGGATGATGCAGTATTTAGCTCACCTTCATCCAGTTTCAGAGAGTACAGTACACACCGATGGTATGCACCATCTGACACTGATATGCCTGCACAGCCTACATGGGCTGGTGTACTTTGTTGCACTCTGTTGCAAGGGGCCTGACTCGCATTGTGCATGACCAAGCAGGCTTTGGTCTGTTGCCACAGCGCACATCATGCTGTTCCAATGAGTGCTTAGATGTTGCAAATACTGTGCAGAAAGCAACCAGCAGAAGCCTGTCATTGCCACAGCAGATCTAGGGACTGAAATCAATGGCAAACCCTGGATGTTCCTAGACAGGTACAGCATTCCCACTGACAAATTTGACGACATGTATTGGTCATATTCGCGTATTGCGTACTGAGCATGGAAGTGCCCAGCAACATAGACTTTCAGAGCAGACTTCTGCTGATCTGCTAATGTATTTTCTTGGCATGAAGAGGAGGCATGCTGCCAGCTTTGAAAAGACCTTGAACCATTGCACACGCATGTGCAGGTTACTATTTGTGCATTTGAATCCATTTGTCTACCATACTTGTGGTGTCACATTGCACCTGCACTGCTGATTGCAACAATGTGCTGCAGAAAATTTCACGTGGACATCAGGCATGACCCTGACCAGCCGCCAGAAGGTGCCATCATCTACTTCCAGAAGGTGAGCAATGTCTTAGCAAGCATTGTGACGTCCATTGGGGGCAATGACTTCATTCCGCCAGTCCATCATTTGCCAGTCCTAGCTGCTGCCATTCCTGCTGCTGCCTGAAACAATGGACGCAGGAAACACCAAACATAAATACTGGCATCAATGACGGGTTTAGCATCTCTTGCGTGCAGTCATGAGACAAGGGGCACGCAACGTTGATCAGATTTGCCCAAGCAGGCCTGCTTGGATGATGCAGGTTTGGGAACATGCGGCTGAGCAAGCTGAATTTTTGGTCAGCAGTCGTGAGTCTGATGATTTTGATGCTGAAGATTGCTACAGGCAAGCTGCACATGCGCCCAAGCAGCTGTTGCTCGTGTGTCACTCGATGGGTCTTGCTTCAGCACGTGCCAATTGCAACCATGCACTACAATGCTTACTTGTGCAGTTCCTGGCAAAAGCACTTGCAGCTTTATTCACTGTGCACAACATGGTCTGGACCCATTCTGAGTCGGCTTGGTCGGTGGTGCTTATAATTGGCAACTGCTGTGGTTTGCAGTCTCATGCCAGACTTCATTGTTTGAATGGCATTCATGCCCCACCTAGCACATTTGCTGGTGGCTGTGTATTCAGAAGCATGATCATGTATGCTGCAGGAACTTTGGCGAGCTATGCTGTATGAAGCTTATTTTGTCAGAGCTACAGCGTGATTTGCGTCATCGCCTGGCTGTGTACGCCATGACCGAAGGCACCAATGTGAGAATGGCAGACAAGAGGAATGCTTTGCTGGAGAACAGCCAGCTCTGGCGCCTGTTGCAGGTCAGTCTTCCACACATGCAGGTCTTTCAGGCACAAAGACATGCCTGCAATGTGACACACACACACAGTGGTGGTAGCATCTTTGCTACCGTGCAAAACACACATCAACAGCATCTGGCCCTCTGGGGCAATCAAAGATGGCCCTGATCAAGAAGTTGGGCTGTGTGAAATGAACAACATGGTAGCAAGGCTGTACTTGCTAGTGATTTTGAGTTTGTTGATCCGGTTTGCTATTGTTTGTTGGTTCTGATGGCATCCCTGCACACTGAATCACCTTCAGTGCTTCCTGCATCTTGGTAGAGTGTGTTTTTGCTGTCAAGGCGAGAACAGTTTGGTGTGCATGCAGAATCAGCGGCCATACCTGAGTCACTCTGACCTGGTGCTGAACCTGATGAAGTGCATTGGGCCTGCAGCAACAGCAGAGGACGATGATGAGCAGCTCAATCAGCATAGCCCTGCAATGCTCAAGAAGACCAGACCCATCAGCACCAACTCGGACACACCTGCTGGTGACTTGCTGTCAGACACAGCAGGCAATGGCAGAGCAGCAGTGGAAAAGAAGCAGGCCATAGTTTCTGATGAGGTTGAGTGGCCGGTGGATGCTGAGATGTTTAGCGCTGCTGAAATTTCAGAGATGGCCACTTTGCTGCTGCGCATGATTCTGGAACTGTGTGGTGGGCACTCTCCTCTGCCAAATTATGTTTTTGCGCTCAGAAATCCTGCAGCTGAGCACAAGCTATGCTGCATGCAGCTGATGACAAACAGTGTGTGATGGCTGCTGCATTTTTGCTCTTGATTATTTGACAAGAGACGATGGTCAACCCAAACGGGCATCAACTTTCAAGTCCCTTACTGCACATTGTCTGGGGTTACACGCTGTGATCTCAGACATCTGGAGGTATCCATTGATGACTGCATTGCACTGTCTCATGTTACAGCAGCAACATTGTCAGGCAACCTCTGTCATGTAAGTAGTCATTCATATGTTTTTTTTGCTGCAGGCACAGCTGAGGAAGCCGGGTTCTTTCGCATAACAGGCAAAGCAAGGACCAACATGAGCAAGTATGACTGCACCCGCATCAAGCTTGATGGATTCATGGTGCGCCTTCTCTGACAGTGTGCTTAGGGCTTGTCGCACTCTGATTGTTTACTTCAATTTATTGCATTATGCACTGTCACTTTCAGATGTTCCCATGCACTCTTCCTGTCAACTGAGGTTGTGACTGCTATGATAGTAGCTCAGTCGCAAGCAGGGCTTATGCACGCACTTGTGAGTGCACATGTTGTTTTGACAATGTGGGATTGGATGTAGATTGATGGCTTGGTGGGGGCCAAGGAGGTGCTCAAGACTGTTCCTGAGAAGGCAACCTTTTTGCAGTCGCTGCATTCCAGGGATTGCCTGAGGCTATTGGGCATGGTAGACTTCCTGTGCTGCTGCAGTCACGTCTCCAGCAGCTATTTGGCGTCTCATGCAACAGACAGTGGCACAATGTACATTGAGACTCTTACAGCACTTGGTGACCACACTAGGCATACCTGTCTATTTGCACCTCTTACTGACAGTGACTTAAGCAATTGCCACACTGAGCATCTTGAATGAGCATGTCACAGGTGGCTGCAAGTGACTGAGTGCAGTGTTGCAATGCTTGCAGACTGTCGGCAGCCGGCTGTCAATAGCAGACTCTAGTAGGTATCCAATACTGGCAGAGTACAGAGCCATCCTCAGCGGTAGCAAAGATATAGAGGGCTATTTGAATGTGGATCCTGTCAGTATCTTGAAGTGCGTGCCTGACAGCACGTACCATGCAGCAAAGCTGCTACACAAGGACGGCAGTCTAGATTCCCTCGCCATGCTGACGGCTGTGACAGTTCAAGCAGCTCTGGCTCTTGATGCTGCGGTACGCATCACAATCTTCTGGCAAGCAGTTTGACTTTGGGGCACAGCAGCCTCTTCATCTGTCATTGCATGCTTATCCAAGTGCATCGTGCTGTGATTGTCGGCTATAAGCAACCTTAAGGCTTCAGAACGGCAATGCTCTTTTGACAATCATGTCATTTCTTTGGATGTCCAGGAGGACATGCTACAGAGCCTGCCCAAGCTATTGGACTTCTTCAAAAAGCAGTAAGTCTTTCTACCTTTTGGGATCTGCTTGCAGCAAGCTCATTTGTGTGCATGACAGAAGCTGCGCATGTCAAACTTCGCCATTCATTGCACAGACTGACTGTTGCTCCTAATGCAGGGGAACAAGTGGGTCTGAGCGACACTTTGTGTCCAACAATTCGTGGGCTCTGTTGGCAGCAGCCAGTTATGCTGTCAAGTCAAGGGCTGGCTGAAATTGCTCTGGTATCAGATTTACTGCTCTTGCTTTGAAACATAGCATGGATATGGTGTCATAATAGAACTGCAAGTTACAAGTGCATGACGCAGACACCATTATGCCGTTATTCTCAATCGGCCATAGTCAAGCATGGACTCACGAATGTGCATGGACTGGCAACACTTATGATGGTTTCACCTTAATGAGGAGTGTTCTGTGACAAACATGCAACACCATTCTGTATACTGTCTAGTGTACAACCCCAGCAGACAAACAGCCCCCAGCTTCACTGCACATCAGCTTGCTCTCACACATTAGACATCTGTAGTCACATTTCACAGAAACGTCCTTTGCCCTGTTGTACTGCCACCAAAGCGCCCTGTGAGACTGCCAGCTTTTTTCAGCAGCTCATCTTTATTAGCAGGCTTTGAGGCAATGTTCAGGTCCTTCTCTCGATCAAAAGGCCGCCAGGGATGCTTGCCCTCCCACTCGCCCTGCCTGTCTGCCTCATTCTTCCCCTCAACCGCTGTAGCTTTCCTCTTCTTCACCTTCTTCTCGTTGTGCTGCTCAACCAGACTCTTCTTCCTGTTGGCTCCAAGATAGGCATCTACAGCAGCTGCAGTCTGAGCTGCCTTGCGTGGGTCCTGCTCCCATGAGGGACCAGCCGCAATGGCACTTTGCCCAGCAGAGCCGCCTTGCAACTGCAGAAGCCTCTGAGCAGGAGTCATTGTCCAGTCAGATGTGTCACCTCTGCTGCGGATGCCCTTCTGACTGAATATGTTCTGGTTGCCCTGTGGGGCTAGTGTGGTGGGTACCCTCTCTGGAGGCAGATCAGTCATCCAGCTGTCCCTTGGCTGTGGCCCTCGCCTCACAGGCCCTGCTAGATCCTCTGCTGTAGCCTGCAAGCGAGCAAGCTCATCTGCCATGACATAACCATATAACAGCTGGCGTCGCAAGGGTACAACTAGAGGCAGCTCTGACTCCGCTCTTGCACAGAGTGAGACCAGAACCATGCACCAGACTGTCATGAAAGTATGTGCATAAGAGCCATTCTGGCGTGCCGAGGAACAAGATTAGCACAGCCAGCACCAAAAGTATAAGGTCACAAGCCTATGGCCAGAACCAACCATGAGATAGACAATGTGCAAAGGATTCTCAGCAAAGCTATGCCTACCTCTCCTCTAGCTACACGCCATTGTCGCTTGCGTTCTTCATCATCAGCCAGCTCAGATGCAATCTTGAACAGGCGGGCATCTTCTCGTGCGTCATCAATGATCCTTCTCTTGCCCACATCCTGCAAAGCAAGCACGTACATGAGCTACAATTGCAGGACATCCATGTCTCGACATGCATCATTAGACTGTACCTGCAGCTCAAATGTTATCAAAGAGTTGCAGACAACTTATGGTCTTAATGGATTCTTGGAGCTCTTGCAGCTGTCTGAGCACGCTCTTCAGTCTGGTAGTTTCAGTGAATATCAATGACTTTGACTAACACCAAAGCAGAAACACGGCAGGCATGGGGCTCTATGATTGTCTACTGCTACGGCAGTAGTGCTGTTAAGGCATCTGGTGTACTCAACACCAAGGTGCTTGTGTTGAGAGAAAGACCTGGAGCTCCTTGGACACTTTACTGATTGCTTGGAAAGCATCATTTGCTCGAGGGTGAGCACACTTGTCTGGATGGATTAGCAGTGACAGCCGCCAATACCTCTTCTTGATCTCGCCTGATGTGGCTGACGGCTCCACACCCAAGACGTCGTACGCATCTGCTTCCTGCCCTGCTGGAAGATTACTGAGCAGCCTGCAATATTCAGGCACACATCTGCCCTGTGCAGTCCTGTAGCTCCATACACAATTGATTGTGAATGGCGAGTGCAGATCATGGCAGATCAGTAACACACCACTGTCGTTTGCTGACAGAAAGTCAGCAACTGACGTATCTCAGTACTTCTTCACTCACAGTCAGGGTATGCCACAGTACATTTGCAAGAGATGGTGCACAAGCTGGCAGCATTCAATGTTGCCAAAGCAGCGAGGTTGCTGCCAAACAGGCAATACAACACATGTAACACTGTATACTGTTAATACCTGATGACTCGAGCAACCTCAGCAACACGCTCATCCCCTCCAACACCATCTAGCTCTTCAGCCATCTCAGGTGGAGCAGGGCCAATCAAGTCTTCTACATCCTCTTCGTCCTCCTCCCAGGAAAGATGAGCAGCTGCAGCAAGCAGCTCTGGAGGGGGTGCAGCTGGCCCAATTGCGACCCTGCTGGGCTCTGAACAGGCACATTCAAGATCTGATGGATCGGTGATTGATGGATGGAACCATTGAATGGAGTAAAATCTGAGCAAAGTCAGTGGCATTTGCGGCCTCGGGCACACCATTTGGCCATTGCTAGCAGCAGCAAACATGTCCATCCTGTTGGAGCTTCTTGGGTCTGTAGACACATTGCACAAGCACGCATGCAGGCTGCAGGAAACGATTGCAGCAATGAATGATGGGATGCAAGCAAGTTACTGTACTGTGGTGGGAGTAGGTGTATGGCAACAAGTCCTACCTAGTGTAGGCTGATTAGCAGGGCCATCATCTGCAATGGGAGCTGTGGGGTCCACCTCACTGGTAGCAGCAACTTCAGAGTCTGCAGCTGGGGGCATGCTCGGCCCAATGGGGCCAATCTGTGGTACTTGATCATCTGCTAATGCACGGTTCATATGATTTGAGCTGCTGTTCAACTGCACAGTAGGCGCCTTGTGAAGGTCTGCAGGCTTCACAGGAGGCTCTACAAGAGTGTGCATGCTGTTCCCTGTGCCTTGTGAGGCATCTGCAGACAATCAGACATCTGTTGGGACATATGCCCACTGATTGCTT
>JAABUU010007843.1_pt1 | contig 10833 bp, 18 predicted proteins | sample 5559301 | NCBI WGS metagenome assembly JAABUU01 (sample SAMN10711884, study PRJNA513360) | rock metagenome | isolation source: Antarctica rocks | place: Antarctica: Victoria Land, Richard Nunatak white
GCAACTCAGATCCAGAAGATTTACCATCCTAATCGGTACCGTGGGTGACTGCATTCTGCCAGCAACAGTCCTGCTTGCATTGCCACCACCAGACAAGCCATCACATGTGTGCTCTCTCTAGCTGGCACCCTGTCTGCTGCTGCAAGTGGCTGTCAACTCCTTGCAGAAAGTGACATCATTTGCTCAGACTATGAAGTTGACAGGCAGACTGTAAAGTTGAGAGGCAGACTGTGAAGTTGATAGGCAGATTGTGAAGTCAACTGTGAAGTTGAAAGGCACACTCCTGGCATGCTGTAGGAACCTGAGAGAGCTTCAGAAGGGCTTGGTGGCACGTACTTCTTCAAAGATGAGGCTGGCAATAAAGTTGCAATTGTGAAGCCATGTGATGAGGAGCCATTGGCACCAAACAACCCCAAGGTAACCATCATCACTGCCTCACAACTGTAGTCATACATGAAGGCGCACATTTGCAACTTTGATCATTGTCTTTTGCTGTTGCAAATCGTGCTTCATGCCCTAGTATACGTCCAGTGAGCTGACAAGCACTCAGCAAATACAGCTCACATTCAGGGCAACCATGCTTCATCAAGCTTGTTTGCTTGCTAGACTGCTCAAGGCGTGGATGGGCTGCGCAGTGTGATAAAGCTTGTGATGTTGTGAATGCAGGGCTTTGTGGGGCGAGCCCTGGGGGAACCTGGTCTGAAGCCCACAGTCAGAGTTGGAGAGGCAGCCATCCGTGAGGTTGCAGCATACCTGCTGGATCACGACCATTTTGCACAAGTCCCACACACAGTATTGGTAAAGTTCACCCATCCCATCTTCCACATCCAGACCAGCAAGGAAAGCAGTCCACGCCCCTCAGAAACAGCCTCAGTCAACAATTTTGAGGCTCAGTCAGCTGCTTCCTTGGACTCTGCCTTGTCATCCTCCACACAGCAGCTCATCCAAGCAGGGCGAGCAAGTCTGGAAGGCAGCAGAAGCAGTGCTAAACTGGGGTCCCTACAGGAGTTTGTTGCCCATGACTGTGACACAAGCGAAATTGGGCCATCTCTGTTCAGTCTGCAAGATGTGCACCGCATTGCCATCCTGGACATTCGCCTCTTCAACACAGACAGACATGCCGGCAACATCCTGGTGCAGCGGCCCACAGGGGGCAGGGCCAAGCTGAGTGCCCTGGACCGCCTGAACCAGCCTCAGTGCCGCCTGCTGCCCATTGATCATGGCTTCTGCCTTCCAGAGGCCTTGGAGCCCCCTTTCTTTGAATGGCTGCATTGGCCACAGGTATACCACCAAGGCATTCCAAACTGTGGCTCGGTCAGATAGGTCTCCAGCATCTGTGCAGTGTCCCCTCCTGCATCTATGTATTCATCCTGTTCCAATAACTCCAGGGCAGAGTATGCCAAACAAGATGCACTCTTGCCTTTCAATATGAAGAGACTCATACACTGCTGTGTCTACAGTACCGTTTCAATGTTTCGTTGTGTGGATGTTACACAAATACGATTGCACCAACTGTAATGTATAAGTTCAGAAAGATTGTGTTGTGCAGGCCATGATGCCATTCAGTGAGGAGGAGGTGCAGTATATCAACAACCTGGATGCAGAGGCTGACGTGGCTCTCCTTCAGCGAGAGCTGCCCTCCCTGCGTGTGGAGTCCTTACGCACGCTGCAGGTGGCCACTGCCCTGCTCAAGCGCTGTGCAGCTGCCGGCCTCAACCTGTCAGAGATTGGCACCATCATCAGCCGCCCACTAGTGGGCCTTGATGAAGACCCATCTGACTTGGAGAAGATGTGTACAGCAGTCAGGGAGGAAGTCGACAGTGCTATCTTAGTCAGCGATGACGAGGATGAGTCACAGGACTCTGATGAGGACATGGCGACGTCCATGCAGGCTATCAAGTTTGTCAGTGATGGCGGGCGCAGCTCATCTGGACTGTCAGGAGCTGTCAGTCTAGACAGCGCGAGACTGCATCAGCACAGCTTCAACAGCCAAGACAGTGCCAGCATGGAGAGCAGCCCTGTGAGATCGACCTCAGAAACGGTCCACAAGGCTGAAGACCTGCTGTTTGACCTGGATGAAGAGCATTCAGCGTCTGGCTCGCCACGCTACGGTGTACCTCTGGCATCAGCCATCTCTGTACCTGCTCCCTCTGGCCACCGTGGTGGCAGGCTGCAGCCTGGCTTGCACCTGTCTAGCTCCTTTGAATCTGACCACAGCTCACCTTCGCTCATGGCAGAGCGGTCGTTCAGCAGAACAGCCTCCCCAGCTGTGGCGTCAGTTTCCCCAGCTGTGGTGGCAAGCAAGCGCAGGGGTGTGCAGTGGGGCGCTGGCCTGCACAACAGCTATGCTGAGTCGGAGGCCATGGCCATGGGGCCGGGTGCTCAGCTCATGGCTGCTTCTGTGGACCCCTCCCACTTTGTGACGAAAGGCTTTACCAAGGGCAAGCGCCAGCCTGGGCGCAAGGCGCCACGTGCTCACCGCCTCAAGAAGACTGGCCGGGTGAGGCATCGGTCTCTTCCTGAAGATAGCTGCTTAATGGCAATTGTTGCAATGGCATTGGCCATCAATATTGCAGTCATGTAAGGCAAAACTGAAAATCTTGGTCAACACATCTGCCTTCAGCTTCCTTCTGAGGCAACAATGATTATGATTGGGTTCATGCAGGCATACCCTCCACCAGTGGCTGGGGGTGCTCCTGGTGCTGCCAATGCTGTCTTCAGTGGTCTGAACAGCGAAGAATGGGAGTTGTTCATGGTGGAGCTACTAGATCGCATTGATGGAGCATTAGAGGCTGGACAGTGGCAGCAAGATGTGAGGAAGGGCAGGGGGACACATGCAATGCAGAACATGGGAGTCTCATGCCCACGATTCTAAGAGCCAGATTGAGCTGTCCCATGTATGATAATTTGATTGCAGGTTGCCGTAAATGTATACTACATGTGCTTTTGTATATTGTGCAAATGAACTCTGAGGATCCAACATGTTTTTGAGCAATTGCAAGTTCAGAGAGACAGTCGTCGCGGCTGATGTCAGATATTTCATTGAACAGCTGTGTGATGGGTTGTGCAATCTGCTGTCTGTACTGTTGTGTGAATCCGGGTCAGATCCCTTGAGTCTGGCCGTGGTATCATGTAACTAAGTTGCACACTAATTGGGTTACGGTAGCTATTGCATGGGAATGGGTCTCATGAAATCTCATTCAATGAAGCAGTCAGCACTATCAACCTGATTGAAGGAGGCACTGGCAACACAGTCAAAGTAACAGTAGATGACCCTGCCCATGGCCTGGCTTTGGCCCAGGCATGACCTCAATTTCGTTGAGGCACTTCTGTGTTACCTTGATAGATTGGATCTCAGATACACATTCCCAAGGATGCCGTGATCTGCAGAGCCTGATAACATGCCTGGATCATGGAGATATTGCGGCACATTATGCAGTCATGCAGGGTCGTGTTAGGCTGCGCGATGCATTGAAATGCATCTCAGAGGCTATATTTACAGTTATGGTAAGTAGAACCGCTGACTTGAAGGCTGCTGAGCAATATTCGTAGCGTCTATTGCTGACTATTAGGTCAAGGCTGCCAGTTGTGACGGCCGGCAACGAATGCAAGCTGAACGCATGTAGAGCTGAGGTTGTGTCAGTGGTTATACCTATATCAGCACTTCTGTGTTGTGAGGGTATGCTGTATGCGTGGCAGTGTCCTGGCATGATCTAAAATAAATCAAAATGGGCACCAGACCTGCAATGCGCCAGATGTCTGCATAACTTCTGAAACTTGAACAGGGTGATACAGTACTCCATAATTCTCGTGATTTTCAGTCGTTTATGCACACACATTTTTTTTCATCCTTCAACACTAAAGCCTTAGTAACGCAAGAGCGACAGCACCCAAATTTGGTATCCTTCAGCGAAGGCATCAGCACACAGAGGTGTGGCAGCACCCAAACTTGACGACTGGTGTGATCCTTGTTGTGCTGAATAGCCTCCTTCTTGCAGTGTTCAACTTTGCTGCCTTGCAAGCTGGCAGCTGATTTGAGCGAGTGTCTTCGACCCACACACCATGCTGCACCCTGCCAGCTGTTAGTGGTGCCTTTGCTGACCTTGAAGGCTTGGGCTTTGTGGGTGGCCACCATGCTTCATTATCCACAGTGTCCATGGCAGTCAAGCTGTGTGAAGTGCTTCTGTACAATTCAGGAAGTGTGTCTAACAGCGGACGTAACCTTGCAATAGCTTGGCGCCCCACAAGAACCAATTCTGGCCTTTCACAGATGAAACCAACAGCATCCTTTCCCAGCCACCCTGTGGTGACCCAAACAAAAACAAGCTCTAGGACACAATCTGGCTCAGCCTCATTCCACTTGTTTTCAAGCATAGCCTCTGTGTCGCTGTGTACCATATTCCAAACATAGTTGTGTTGAGATGACACAGTTGAATCAGATCACATTGTTGAACCAAGGCTGAGCTGATCAGTAGTATGATATTGTGCTCATAATAGACATGTGAGCATTGCAGAATGATTACAGCATTGAAAGCAGTGACGATTAATAACTGCCTGCATCTGTACAACCTTGGTCCTCTTGCTGCGTGCAACCAAGGCGTGCAACCAAGGCGTGGCTAAGAGTTAGATGCGCGTTTGGGCATCAGCTTTGGCAATGCCATGGGCTTATGATGGGCACCAGCCAGCAGTGCTTACATTGATCAAGTGCATGCAGATCAACAAGATATGGGCCAATGTCATCACAGACCCACAGGAGTAGGCAGCTGTGATTCAGCAGCTGTGCTGTGTTATGCACCCTAGATGCTGTTGCAAGATGAACACTGCTGTGTCCTATCCAGCACACAATGTGACTCACTTGAGATTCATCAAATACACACGCAGTGTATTGCATCACACTGCGCTATATGTTTGCCTCCAGTCACCTGTCGACGCAACCCTGAAGGTCGTCGTAAACATTCTTGAGCGGACCAAGGCGGACAGTGTCATTGCTGGCATGCTTCCTGCACTGTATGGTGACCAGCTGGCGAACCCCTTTCTTGGTATCAATGACAAATGCGAGGTCGGCTGCTGGAGCTTTGCCACCATGTTTGGCACGCATGAGCACCAAGTAGCCCGTTGCCATCCAATCTGGAACATCCACAATGCCCTCTGATGGCTGCATGATGAAGTTGTGTGAGCCAGGTTGAGTTTCGATAGCCCCCTCTGCCCTTTGGCAGCGACGGATGCCTTTGGATTGAATGCCTGCACCACACGCCATTGAGTTGCAACCATGCCCCTCATCCAGTCAGCGCGCCTCACACTCCTTTCCCACCAAGAAGCCATTCCATCAAGAAGCCACTTTTCCTGGTGAAATCCATCGGCTGCTACAGGTCGCTACCTGACTGATTATGCAAAATGAATGTCACAGGACCATACATGATTTGGACACCAATCAAGCATTGTGCAAGGGTCTCATGTGCATTACATGCAACAAACTGCACACTCACAGCTCTGCATATCCTTATGTAGCAAAGCTCTGATGAACTGTATCCTACCTACAGCATAGCTCAAGCAAACTGAGTGTGTTGCAAATGAGCCTGCAGTCAGATTGCAGTCTGCACATCATGGATGAACATGTCATCCTTGCCAAAGACAAGCAATGCCTTTCTTGAATGGGCTTTAGTAAAAAGGAGGCTTGAGCCAGCATGCTGTACACTTGCCATAGTGCGTAGGGGAGCACAGCTAGCAGCATGCTCTGTCTATAAGGGTTGCTTGCACCCATGATGTCCGCTGCTAGCCCTGCTATGAAAGATAGATGCCAACCGCAGTGTAGGCTGCACAAGATTGTGACAGGTAGGCATGTTTTCCCACCTCTGAACTTTTGCTGGAAGGCTTGTGCCGGCAACATCGGCATGAGACACAGCTGGTCTGCATGCCCATCATCTGAGTAGGGTGCACCTGGGAAAATGTCAGCCCATGTACATGTCAGGTACCTGAGCAGACATGCATGCTCTCATGTTGTTGCTGATACATTAGATCAGAGGCATGCCTAGTATCGTGCAGGCGAGCAGACTGAGCAATGACCTCTACTTGCAGTCTGGCTTTGTGTGCCAACAGAAGTGCAAAAGGCCTTCTGCAAACCAGGCAGGAAAGTCACTATGCAGCTTGCTGTGGCCCCACTGCACTATGTGGTTTGTTAAACCACAGATGAAGAAATGCTGAGACAGTACTTACTGGTACTACGATGTCCTGACACAGCAAGTGGATCCTGCAGGACAGACTGACCGCAACTGGACGCTCCAATGAAATTTTAGCCAAATCAGTCTTGAAGGAGATGGCAAAGCCTGACTCATGGCCGTTATCAGGGGCCGCCATTCTGCCCACAACTGCTGCTCACTTACTGTTTGTGACAGGAAGCATACAGTAGTGATACTATGCTTTCAGCCGTGCGGCATTGCACAGTACACGACGTTACATGCAAGTGAAACAGGAGGGGGACGACGTGCTGTGCTGGCAGCATACTCAAGTGTTGCAGGCCTGCTTACTGTATCTTGACAGTATCAAATGGCTGCAGGCTGGACAACAGGTGGCAACAATTGTCACGGTACTTGACAGGCCTGGTCCAGATAATGCCACTGGCCATGCTAGCCTGTCTGAGCCTCGTGCCATCAGTCAGAATGTATGCCTGAGGAATACAGGCTGATGTTAGTATGTACAAACTCTACTTTATATGGGTGAAGCGTCAGCCAAAAGCGGGAAAGAAGTGCAGCCTCTTACCACGCGCTACACAGCGCAAGCTGCCAGCAAAATGGGCAAATGCACATTGCACAACATATAAAATGAGAGGTGTCCAACATAGAGTAAGGCTTGGCAAGGCAAGTAGTTGCACCTGCTGCCCACACCAGATCAGACTCCTGTCCTCACTTCCTCTTGTCGAGTTCCTGAAGCCTCTGATCACAAAGCAGCCAAAGGATCTCCAATCTCGTCTTCCCTAAAGAAGATATTGGACACTTTAAATCAGTGCCAGCTGGCAGCAAGCAATGGGCAAGCGGGCGGAGTGCGTGTCCAAATTTAAGCTGTGTCAGAATGGCTGCAAGCTTTGCATTGCAAAGCAAATAGCACAAGTGGACCATAGAGAGCATATCAGTTCCATGACCGCCTGTAACCAGGTGAAATGATACCGAACTCCGACAAGATTCTCGGGGTTGGTAGATGCCTCAACGTGCTGTCTCAACCTGCCAATGACATTTTGTTCAGAGCCCTTGTTCAGAGCACTTGGGGTCAGTAAGTTGTCATGAAACGTGCCTTTCGAGTCACCTAGTCACCACAAGCTAGCTCAATAATGAAGTCTTCCACAGAACTGGCTGTGTACAGGTAGTCTGGCTCAATCCAACCTTCCTCTTCTGCGTCAGCAGGCAAAAGTTGTCGTGCTTGCTGCATTACAGCCTCAAAAGATGCACGGGACGCAGTTAGAGGACGGTACTGCATCTTATAAAGACACTGGCGTTCAATATCTTCACAAGTAGCCCTCGTGAGTGCTGGTAAGTGGAGATGCAACTGTGAACAGGGCATTGCAGCAAATTTGGCTGTATCGATGATGATCGATGTGACTAAATCTCTTTCGTATAATTAAGGGTCTGCCGCACCCTGGCTGAGCTTGCTGCAGCGAGCTTGCCCCAGCTGCGCTTGTTCCTCAGGAGAGCTTTGTCACAGGTCTTGCCGTGCGGAGATTTCAAGCCTTGCTTGATAAATTATTGTAGCTGCCGCCGGTCCCGTGCGTCGGCCAAGTACACCTCTGTTTTCACGGCGATCAACTGCCTTTCGACTGAGATATCGAGCAGTGCCAGACCCTTTTGCGTCGACCGGTCTCTTGGACAAGACAGCATGTCTTCTAAGAAGGGAACCACGCTTCCCTTGGACCAATTCCTCAAGCCGAATCCCAAGATAACAAACTGGGCAGAAGACGAAGATTTCGATGCCGACTGTAAGTCGCATGGTACTTCAGTGACGTCTTTTGTACGCAAAGGTGCTATTGACATCCATGTGATAGAGTCTTGACCCTCGTTTGTGCTGTTGTTATCAGTGCCAGTGTCGCCCTTGCCCACCAGACCAGGACCTTCCCCTGCGGCAGAGCCTGCCCGTGAGGCCTTCAAGTCGTTGCCAGATGTTCCAGATCAGCCTCCGTACAAGGTCTACATTGGCAATGTGCCATACGAGCTGACTGAAGGAGACTTGTCTGACCTGTTCAAGGATCTTCAGGCAAGATAGATTGAGCTGTGCTCACTTGCTGTCACTGAATACGTGACTGGGTGCGATTTGAAATGGAGTGTGCATGCAGATTCGAGACACACACTTTCTGACACACCGCGACACTGGCAAGCTCAAAGGTGTTTTTGTGGAGTTTGGCTCCAAAGACGGGTTGCAGACTGCTCTGCAGATGAACGGCACAGTGAGTGCTCTTTGAACGAACCAGGATTCCTTGGTGCTCTTTTGCTCTGCACTGCAAGAAGCATAAGCTGATTATGTTGTGCAGTCGGTTTTGGGCCGAGCATTGAGAATTGACATTGCTGAAGCAAGGCCAGAGAGGTCACGAGGTAAGCAGACATGTGCTTTGGCATTTGAGTGTTGTAAGCAGGGTGCAATTGATATGCTGTGACTATGTATGCGATGCTCATCAAGCTGTTTGCTTGTTGGATTGGCATGCATTCATAGGACGGCATTCTGCCTAATGACCACAGTGACGTGCAGTGCCTTATGTGCACACCAACCTAAGTCTTGTGCAACTGCAAACAGCAGGTCTCAGTGATTATCAACGCAAGCTGCCCTAAGTACAAGTGGTTTTTCAAAGTGGTTGCAATGCAGGGGGGTATGGAGATAGGGAGCAAGGGGGCTATGGCTTTGACAGGCCAGACTACAATGCTGGGGACAGAGGCTCTGACAGGCAAGCTCATCATGCTCTACTTTCACACCTTGCTCTTCAGCCTCAATGTAGGTGAGGATAATCCTGCGCAAGATGCTCTGCAGATCAGTCTACAAAATCGTGTACATTTGGCTTTATGCATTGTGCATCATGCAGGCTTGTTATCTGCCAGTGCTTGTTGCCATTGTGCCATTACCACCTGGTCTCATTGCATGTGTCGGCATGGTCTTTTTGAGCATGAGGCTGCACCCTAGCAGGTCAAGGGGAGGCGGTTACTCACGTGATTATGAGTCATCAGACCGAGGTCGTGGCGGCGGTGGCTTTCGTGATGACAGGGGTGGTTTCCCAGACAGGGGTCAGGCCGATAGGGGTGACCGCCGCGGCTTTGGCAGCAACTATGAGCATGATGACAGACGTGGGGGCAGCTTCCGAGACCGACCACGTGGTGATTATGGTAACTTGCTGCCCTTTGTTTCTGGTCGCCCGTACTGAGCTTGTGCACAGTCTGTCATAGTTCATGTTGCCTGTGTGCGTACAAAAGGCAACCTGTGTTTATGCGAAGTTCTGTGTCACTGACAGCATGGCACAGACAGCAAAGGCTGTATTGATTTTCTGATTGTGCTTCATGAACCCACAATGTTGTGACAGCCATGATAGACACAGACTGATGACTGATCACTGCTGCATTGTGTGTGCAGGTGGCTTCAGTGGTGCTCGGGATGAAGGGCAGGGCAGGTGGGGCCGAGAAGCCTCAGCTCCTGTTGCTCAAGTACCTAGCGAGGCACTCTCTGGTGAGTCCATTCATGTTCATGCTGCAGTCGCGTCCGTTACTACTCTCAGAGAATGCATTTTCACTAGCTCCCCTACTGCCTCTGTCCTTGAGGAGCGTGCGTTGCTAATGCCATCACGTAATGATCAAGTACCTCTGCCCAGGTGCTGTGAGCATGTTTACACTCAGAACGTTTTGTTTTCAGAGCGTCACAGTGTGTGAAAGTTATACCCACCACATCCATGTAATCGTAAACATGTAAATGTTGATAAGACTGACACGCAATTGAGGCCTGATGTGTGGACTGATACTGGTGCATCAGGGGCCCCCAGGGGGTCTGATCTGTCACCCCAGCAGGATCGGTCCATCAGCGAGCAACGCAGCAGCCTGACACTGCAGCGCGCCCCCAGCTCACCCTCTGTCACCTCTGAAGCTGCCAAGCCCAAGGTCAGCTACAAAGCTAACATGTACACCTTGCAACACCTTACATTCTGTTGGGAGCTTAGACTTTGCATGTCTCATACCTGAGGGTCTCAGTCTCGCTGATTCATTTATTCACTTATCAACCAGAATCTCTCGGCCTAGGCTCAGGTACATACAGTCCTGGGTCACTCCCTGTACGAGGTCCAGTATGAGTTTCGCAGCTGCTCGCCCCTTGCTAGTCATCATGAGCTATTACATCTCCCTAATGTGGAAACACGTTTCTACTGTCCCCAGGCGGCTCTCAATTTAGGTTTACACCGTGGAACGGATGTCTCTCTCGAAAACTTAACGTTCCTGACTCCCAAAAAACTTGCATGCCTCTACTAGCGCCTGCCTTCAGCAACTGCTTACTTGGACAGCATGAGTGATGAGATGTAAACACGGACCTTCATGCCAATATGCTCTGTGTTGAGGGTGGAGATGGAAAGCCTCACCTTTGTTTCTTGGAAATACAGCCAAGCTCTTTGTCCATGCAGTCAAACCCATTTGGGAGCGCCAAACCAGTTGATACAGTGGCCAGACTGAAGGAGCTGGAAGAGCGTGATGCCAAGCGCAAGGTATACCCACATCCTTAGGCTTTTCCCTAAACCCTAATGGTGTCTGTTGTTCCTGAGGGCATGACAATGCATGTTGACCACCACCTGGGGCTCAGTTTCATGCCCTACTCCTGCAGTAGGGCATG
>JAABUU010007844.1_pt1 | contig 10831 bp, 10 predicted proteins | sample 5559301 | NCBI WGS metagenome assembly JAABUU01 (sample SAMN10711884, study PRJNA513360) | rock metagenome | isolation source: Antarctica rocks | place: Antarctica: Victoria Land, Richard Nunatak white
AAGGTAGCGTCAGGCACGTCGAGGTCTTCCCGGTGGGCAGCGTCAGAACTCCCATCATCGGAAGACCTCGACCCCTACCCGGCCACCGACACGCCAACCCCCGGTACACCCTCAAATGCGATGAGCCTATAAACCTTCCTGACGTTGCCTAAGTATCCGCCCAAAACGGAAGGCACCACCAGCGCGTACGATGATGATGTCCGCATCGTATCCCTCCTTTAAGAACCCCATGCGATGGTCGATTCCATAAGAGACTAGCGGCCGATCCTGTAGCGGCGTGAAGCGTCGACAACGGTGCCGGGCCCTGCTCGCTCGTGCGACGCAGGTTCGTCGAAATTCACCCGCCCCTCAGGACTGAGTGCATTTTGAACTCGCCGACGTTACCAAGCCTGCCTCGAGTTTAGCCACCGGGGTGACTTCTTCGGAGCCAATCGCCCGCGCCAAACGTCCTCATGCATGTTGCTCCTTACCCTCGCTCTGGCCGCCCTGGATTCGTGGCACCGCGCTTATAAGTTGCCTTGTGTAAGGATGCTGGGGCCGTTCGGTTACTTCTGCGGTGGATCCTTGTTCTACAAGGCGGCCATTCCGCATCACTGCAATTCGATCCGCGAGGTATCGAACAACGGCGAGGTTATGAGAAATGAACAGGATCGATATGCCAGTCTCGGCCTGAATATCGCGAATCAGATTAAGCGCGGCACCCTGAACAGATACGTCGAGGGCGGAAGTGATCTCGTCGGCGATTAGCACATCGGGCTGCGCCGCTAGCGCTCGAGCCAACGCAACGCGCTGTCTCTGCCCTCCGGACAAATGCCGCGGAAGAAGCTTCGCATATCCGGGGTCCAGCTGAACCATCTCCAATAATGCAGCAACACTCTTAGCGCCAGCGTCCCCGCGTCCTTGCGATTTTGAGCCCTCGGCTATCGACTCCCCGATGCGCATGCGCGGATCAAGTGATGCATACGGATCTTGAAATACCATATTTAGCCTACGCCGCCCCCGCCGGGCCCGTCGCGGAACCCGCCGGGAGGCCGAATAGAGCACAACGCCATCAAGTAATATCTCCCCCGCTGAGATTGGTGCAAGTCCTACTAACGTCCGCGCTAATGTGGACTTGCCGGAGCCCGACTCGCCGACTAAGCCAATAATTGCGGCCTCGGGAATTTCTAGGTCGACGTGGTCGAGCGCCATCACGGCGTGGCGACCGGACCCATACCGCGTCGTCACCCCATGTAGCACGACGACACTCATGGACTTACCTGCCGGCGCTCGGATGCAGTTGAGGGTGTAGTGGCGACCGACTCCTGCTCTCCGCTCTGGGGCTTCCAGCACGCAACACGACGACCCAGCCCAATGCTTAGCAACGCGGGCTCGACGCTGCGGCAAGTTGCATCTGCCAACGAACAACGGTCAGCAAAGGTACACCCCGCTGCAACCTGCCCAGGACGAGGCGGTAACCCAGGGATCGTCGCGAGGGGAAGGGCGCGATCCGTTCCCATATCCGGGACGCTAGCGACCAGCGCACGGGTGTAAGGATGCGCGGCATCTGACGCCAAATCGGCGACTGGGAGCTCCTCGACTATTCGACCCGCGTACATCACCAAAACTCGCGTAGCAAGCTCCGAAATTACTGCGATATCGTGGCTAATCAACAAAATAGCTGAACCGCGCAGAGACGATGCCTCCCGAAACAGCGCAAGAACATCGCGTTGCACTGTGACGTCGAGCGCCGTGGTGGGCTCATCGGCCACAATGAGCGCCGGATCAGCCATCAACCCCATACCAATCATCGCGCGCTGGCGCATTCCACCCGAGAACTCGCTCGCATACTGCTGCGCCCTTCGCTCCGGCGAATCGATGCGAACAGCCCCAAGCCTGTCAACTGCTTTCGCCAACGCGGCCTTGCGACTCATTCCTTGGTGGGCGGTCGCCACTTCGGCAAGCTGCCGCCCTACCCGTACTGCCGGGTTTAGTGAAGTCATGGCGTCCTGAAAGACCGTCGCAACCGCGACACCCAGCTTGTGATTGAACAATCGCGAGCGTTTCGCTAGAAGATCGAGGCCATTCACGGTAAGAACGGCGGCGGACACAGCTCCGGGATAGGGGACAAGTGAAGCCATCGCTGAAGCCGTCACACTCTTACCCGAGCCTGACTCACCCACCAGCCCGACGATTTCGCCATCAGCGACGACCAAGCTAACATTAGACACCGCCCTAAGCGGTCCAGAAGAGCCGGGAAACGACACGGTCAAGTTCTGCGCGACGGCGACTAAACCAGCGTCAACGGTACTATCGAATCCAGCGCTAGCGGCGTTCGGCCGCCCATTGGGGCCATCAACAGCGTCTGGCCTAGTACCGGAAACCGGATCCGCCCCCGCCGTATCGACAGATGGTTCCGGTATGCCGACCGTTTTGAAGGACCCCTCCCCGATATGGCGGTTAGCAAGCAGTTGCGCCGTGAACTCCCCTGCGAGGACAAATGAAACACCGGCAATCATGATCGCGACGCCCGGCGCTAGCGCGGCCGCCGGATTCGTGTAGATGTCCGCCAACCCCTCATTAAGCATCCGCCCCCAGTCATATCCGTCACCTTGGACACCAAAGCCGAGATAGGACAACGCCGAGAGAGCAACCAATGCCGAACCGACCACCGAAGTTGTGGTCACAACGAGCGGCTCCGCGATATTCGGCAACACGTGCCGCAAAACGATACGCCGTCGAGGTGCCCCAAGCAGCCGCGCCGCAGATACATAATCCGCATTGGCGATCGCGCTAGAGGTCGTGTAAGTAAGCCGAGCAAAACCCGGCGCGAGGGCGAAGGCAAGCGCCAGGACAGCCCCGCGAGCACCTACCCCGAAAATCATCGACAGGAACAGCGCCAGGAGTAGCCCCGGGAATGCGAGCGTCAGATTAATCGTCCACACGATCGTACGGCCTAGGCGACGAGGGACGACCACAGGCAGGGCGCCTAGAAAGATCCCGAGCACCGCAGCAAGAACAGTAGTCAGCAAGGCAAGTTCCACGGAAATGCGGGACGCCACAAGCACCCGAGAAAAGATATCTCGTCCGAGCTTGTCGGTGCCGAACAGGTGCATGGAGGAAACGCCCTGCTCCATATTGACAACGTCGATCCGCGTCGCAGAATCATTGAAAAGCACCGGACTAAATAGTACGGTGAGCAAGAGCAATAGCAGCATGACAGTTGTTGCAATACCAAGCGGTGTCCGCATGGCGCGACGAAAACTAGCGCCCACTGTGTCATCCCTCCTTAAGGCTGGTTCGGGGATCAAGGCGCGAGATCAAAATGTCGACGACCAGGTTAACAACAAGGATGGCGCCGCCGAAAAAGAGTGCCAGTGCCTGAATCACTGGAAAATCTTTCGCCAGAACAGACTGCACCAGCGCGCCCCCTACACCGGGCCAAGCGAAGACTGTCTCGACGAGCACGACGCTGGAAAAAAGGGTCGACACTACCAAGCCGCTGACCGTAAGGGTCGCTGTCAGTAGGTTCGGCAAGGCGTGGCGCACGTAAAGGAGTCTGGCTGGAAGCCGTTTGGCTCGGGCCGTCCGCATATACTCTTCACCCAGCACCCGTTGACTCTCGACGCGCGCGATTCGCGCCAGGAGCGCAGTTGGGCCGCTCGCTAGCGCAATAACTGGTAGCACATAGGAGGAAGTACCATTCTGACCTGCCACCGGTAGAATTCTCAGCGTAACCGCAAAAACGAAGACCAATATCACGCTTAGGAGGAAATCCGGGATTACTGACAGTAAGCCACTGCCTGTGGCGAATAATGCATGAATCGCCTTTCCTTTGCCGTATTGGGACGCAATTGCGACTAACATTCCAACAGGTATGGCTATAGCCATCGCCGCGATGAGAGCGCAAAGCACCAATTCGACGGTGGCCGGCAGCGCTTGTGTCATCGTCTGTCGCACGGGCTGGCCACTGATCAAAGAGTTGCCAAGTTGGCCGCTGACCAGTTTATGCAAGTAGTCGCCGTATTGGGACCAAAGCGGCTTGTCGAGCCCGAGTTGATGACGGGTCTCAGAGATTACCTCCGGCGACGCGTTGATTCCGAGTGCATTCCTGACAGGATCGCCAGGCACGGCGTGCACAAGCGCGAAGACCGCAGTAACAAGCACAAAGAGGGACAATACGAAGTGCGCAATCCGGCGGGTGAAGTAGCGAAGCCAAGGATGGGCGGCCCCTCTTGACGCGCTACTAAAGTCTGTTCCTCCTTCACCGTCGTCATGGTGTTGAAGGTCAGTGAAAACAGCAGCAGTCATACGGTCTACTCCTTCCAGGAGAGACGGGACAGTCAACGATATTACAGTTCGGACATCGTGCTAGCTATACATACGGATGGTCGTCGGTAGAATTCTGCCGTTCGCGTCAGTGTCGAAGCGCGCTTTGTTCACGTACCACAGGTAGGGGATCGTTGCAATTGGGGGGATATCGGCGTCTTTGAGTAGCTGGCCTTCTGCAGCATTCCATTGTGAGCAACCGGTGGTCCCGGCCTCACGCGAGGCAGTCTGCACGGCAGAGTTGTACGCTTCGTTTTGAGTGTTTGTGAAATTTTGCCCCTTCGGAGGGGCATCGCCGGAGACGAATGGCACTATGAGCTCCGGGTTGGTCGCCATGATCGGGTTAAGAACAACGTCCCACTGAGTACTGGTGCCGAATAGCACAGTAAGAATCTGGTCAGCGGGTTTCTGCATGATTGAGACCGAGGCGCCGAGCTTACTCCACTGTGCGGAGATCAGCTGCGCTGCTGCGGCGCTCCCGGGGAGGCCGGCTCTGTGGTAGAGGGTTACATTGAGCGATTGACCATTCTTTTCCCGGATTCCGTTCGACCCCGGCGTCCAGCCATCGTTGGTCAACGCCGTCATCGCAGCGTCCATATTGTAGTCCGGCAGATTGCCGGCCACCGTGTTGCCCGGGCAGACTTTCGGTGAAGCCTCGAGTCCGGTTGCCTGGGCACCTAAGCCGCCGGTGTCCACCGCCGCTAACTGGCCCAAGTTCAGTGCCTGGACCAAGGCGCGGCGTACCGCAACATCGGCAACGGGGGCACCCGGTGCCTGATGGAAGAATATCTCATCCCCCATCGTGGAGGTGCCCGATGAAAACAAGTGGGCTGACTGCAGCCGCTTCTCATCTGCTCCTTGAACAATTGCCGCGTTGAGCTGGCCACTTATGAGCAAGTTCGCCGTGGTGGTTGGAGTAGGTACAATCTGCACAACTATTTTTGCAGGAATTCCACTCACCGACACGGTGCCGTTCCCAGGTGGCCCCCAAGCGTACCCTTGCCGCAGTGTGTATTCGATCTTCGAGCCGGGTACCACCTGGGAGATGACGTAGGGTCCAGAACCTGCGCTAGCCGCGGCCAGCTGGCTTCGGTCCGTCAGACCCTTCTCGCAAACTAGCGAAAGCCTGCTCAGGTTCTGCACGAAGAATGATGAAGGCTTGGTTAAGGTGGCGGTGACGGTACTTGCTTGAATGTCGGCCGTGGCGGTTGTTCCTTTGGGTACAGCGACACCGGCGAAGGCATTTTTATTCGTTGGGTTGCCGACGTAATTAAGGTTGTCCGCCACCGTCTTAGCATCCATTGCGCTACCGTCGGCACAGGTGACGCCATTCCGAACGGTCAGAACCCATTTCGACGTTCCTTCTGGCGTCCACGAAGTCAAAACCGCCGGTTGAAGGTTGTTTTTACTGTCAACGCTCACCAGAGTGTCGTAGGCAAGCAAATTAAGCGCAGCGTTGCTTGCCCCCAGGGATCTTTGAGGATCCAAGTTGCCGGGGTCCTGCGGTGTCGCGATGTTAAAGGTACCGCCAGATGCTAAGGACCCGCCGGAAGACGCGCTGCCCCCACTCGAGCATGCAACCATCGCGGAGCCTACGACAACGCCCGCGACCAACAGTGTTACCGTCCGAGTAGTCGTTTTCATGATCACGTTTCCTAATCGCTAGTGGGGGTAGGGGAGTGGGCGGCGGTTGCCGCGTGGTTCGTGTTCCTGTGTGGGTCTGCCATCGGGTGGATGCCTGGGGATTCCTGACGTGCGACGTCTTTCGAAAGAACGGCGCGTGTGGCGGCGGGTGCGCTCTGGTGGTGGTGGGATGCCGTTGCTCGAGGCCGCCGCAGGGTCGACCTCCGTTAGGTGTTCACGAGCCGGCGGGCTCTTCCACAGCACGTGGTCCTGCGGTGGTCTGGAGTCACGGACGGCTAGTGAGATGTTGGACCATGGGGTCCTGCGATTAGAACACTGCGTGCCCCCGCCGAGGCTGGTGACCAGCGGAAACACTGAGACAGCGGTGAACGGTTGAAGCTGTACTGCGGAATCGATTGGGCGGAAGCCCATCACGATGTGGCCATCATCGATGATGCGGGGCGGGTGGTGTCCAGCAACCGGATCGGCAACGACGTCGCGGGGTTCGCCCAGCTGCTGACGATGCTGGCCGAGAGTGGCGACACACCCGCCAACCCAGTGCCGGTGGCGATCGAAACCGACCGCGGACTGCTGGTCTGTGCGCTGCGGGCGACGGGCCGGGTGACCTATCCGATCAACCCGCTCACGGCGTCGCCCTACCGCAGCCGCCATCAGGTTTCCGGTGCCGAAGCCGATGCTTCGGCCACGGTGCTGCTGGCCAACATCGTGCGCACCGACGCTGCTGCTCACCGACCTTTGTCGACGGACGCAGAACTGGCCCAGGCGGTGCGATTGTTGGCCCGGGCCCAACAGGATGCGGTATGGTCCCGACAACAGCTGGGCAACCAGGTCCGCTCGCTGATCAAAGACTTCTACTCGGCCGCGCTGGAGGCCCCCGCTGCGCTGGGCCGGGGCGGCTTGGCCCGCGATGCCCGCACAGTTCTGGCTGCCGCACCGACCCCCGACCGCTCGACCAAACCGACCCGCCCTCAATTGCGCGGCCTGCAGGGCAAGTCCGGTCGCCAACGCAACATCGACACCGAAGTGGACCGCCTGCGCACCGTGTTTCGGGCTAACTACCTGCACCAACCGGTCATGGCGGAGAACGCGATGGGCATCCAACTGGCCTCGCTGCTGCGCCAGTTCTACGCCGCGTGCACTGCTGCCGAAAAGTCGGCTGAGGCGGCGAGGGCGCATTGTGAGGGGCACCCGGACGCCACGACCACCAGCTTTCCCGGTTTGGGTTCGCTGGCCGGCGCCCGGCTCGGCGAGACCGGGGACGACCGCAAGCGCTTCACCGATGCCCGCGGGCTGAAGGCCTTCGCCGGGTCCGCAACCACCACCCGGGCCAGCGGCAAGAAAACGGTGGTCTTGCACCGCCAAATCAAAAACCGGTGCCTGGCCGTTGTCGGCTCCATCTGGTCCATGTGGTCGCTCAGGGCTTCGCCCGGAGCGCGACACCACTTCGACGCTCGCCGCGCCGCGCGTGACTGGAACCAGCATGCACAGCGACGCCCGTTCAACAAATTCCTCGGTCAACTCCACCACTGCCTCCAGCCCGGCTGTCTCTACGACGAACATCGGGCGTTCCATCTCCACACGCGCGGCTTGACTCTTAACTCCGTGAAATGTCTTGTCCTGAAGTTGTTACCCCCCGGGTAACGTGATGCCCGCGACCGCGCCAGCGCGTCGTGGGTCGGCCGCGCCGAAGCAGCGACCAGAGAGTGGGTCGCGCGAGACTGCGTGCACGCCACCGAACCACGGTGAGTTGGCGTGGCGGTATTGCACCTCGTGTCCTAACCCGGCAAGTTCCGATTTGGTTTGCGCCGGCAGATCCGACTCGGCCTCGAGTTCGTCGCCGGACCAGTGGACCCGGGGCAGGTTGACGGCGTCCTGCAGACCCATGCCGTGTCCCAGCACGTTGACCAGAATCTGGGCGAGGGCGTTGGGGATGCGACTGCCGGACGCGCTTCCGAGAGCCATCACTGCCGTGTTGTCTTTCAAAACGAGGGTCGGCCATGGTGCAATCGGGCGGCGGTAGGGATTGATGCCGGCCGGCCGCGGTCCGGAACGCGGATCGAACAGTTTCATCGCGTTGTTTAGGAGGATTCCGTAACCCGGCACCATCACACAGGACCCAAACGGATCGCCCAGACTCTGGGTCAACGACACCATGTTGCCCCAACGGTCCACATGCGAATGGTGGGTCGTCCCGATAAAGACGCCAGGCGTCGTGGGGGCAGTGCAGAGCAATTTGTCGGGAGAGGGCTGCTCGTCCTGGTAGGCCCAGGGATCCCCGGGGCCGGGAAACGACGGGCGACTGCGGTCGATCATGGCGCGGCGATGGGCGGCGTAGGCCGGATTGAGCAAGCCGGCGAGTGGAACGTTCACCTGTGTGTGGTCACCGATGTGCATCGACCGTTCAGCAAACGCCAACTTCATCGCCTCCACCAACAGGTGGAGCTGGTCGGACGAGAGCGGAGAAGTATGTTGAAAATCCAACCCGTCAAGTATCGCCAGGAGGTTCAGCAGCAGTGCATTGGACGACGGGGTCGCCCCGGCGACGCGATACCCCTTGAAGTCGACCCCGTCTGGTTTGCGTACCCACAGCAGGGCCTCGGGGTAGCAGGCCAGGTCCGCACGGCTCAATATCCCACCCGCGCCGCCGACCTCCTCCACGAGTGCCGCCGCTATTGCCCCGTTATAGAAGGAGGCGTATCGCTCGTCGCCGATCGACGCAATCGTATCCGCCAAGTGCGGCTGGATCAGCACGTCACCTTGGCGCTTGCAGCGTCCGTCGGGATGGAGGAACGCGGCAGCTGACTCTGGATACCTCACCAACCGAGCGCGGTGCTCGGCGATGAAGGCTGCCATGCGAGCCGTTAGGACCGAGCCATGACGCGCGTCGTGAACGGCGGGTCCGACGACCTCGCTGAGCGGCATCACTCCCCAGCGTTGATGAGCTGTTAACCAACCGCACACGTTGCCGGGGATGGCGACCGCGAGAGGGCCCGTGCTGTTCAGGTCCCCCTCGGTGACGAATCTATAGCCACCCTGGGTAGGTCCCGGCGTCCACTTGTACATGCCGGCGTGGGCGGCTGCTGGGGCGCAGGCGTTGAAGTCGATGGCCGTCGTTTCGAGCGAATCGCTCATATAGACGACCATGTTGCCTTGGCCACCCAAGTGTGACATTGCCGGTTCGTGGACGGTGAGGGCGAACGCCGTGGCAATAGCCGCATCAATCGCGTTTCCTCCACGCAGCAAGATCTGCACACCGGCGGCGGTTGCTCGTGGATCTGCCGAGCTGCACATGCCTCCGTACGCGGCCGTATCGAAAACTGTGGGCGGTACGTGCGGAGCGACCAACAGATCCTCCAACCTAGGGTGAACCCAACGTCTGTGCCAGTGTGCGGCACGCCATGCCAATAGTGGCAGAATATTGCTGCAGCCGGGCAGAAGTCAATGACTTTGCTGAGACCGACTGCGGTCGTCGCGCCAAGATGTCACGCTTGGGAGGCGGTGTAGAGGGTGTTGAGCAGGGCGACCCCGACGGCGCCGCCGATCTGTTGGGTGGCGTTGAGCAGGGCACTGGCCACCCCGGCGTCGGCTGGTCGCACCCCGGTGAGGGCGACCGAGGACAGCGGGACGAACAGCAGCCCGAGGCCGGCTCTCATGACGATCATGGCGGGCAGCACCCCGCCCGGGGACCCGAAGGTGGCCTGCAGGCGGGCCAGCCAGATCATGGCCATGGTGGCGGCGAGCCCGCCGCCGACGAGCAATGGACGCGGACCGTAGCGGGGCAGCAACCGTGCAGCGGCCCAGGCGGTGGCGATGAGCCCGAGGCTGAAGGGCACGATCGCCGACCCGGCGAGCACGGGGCTGTACCCGAGGTCGAGCTGCAGGTAGTAGGCGAGGAACAGGAACATCGCGAACATTCCGGCGCTGATCAGGGCTGAGGTGGTGAAGGCGCCTCCCCGGACCCGGTCGAGTACCACCCGCAGCGGTAGCAGCGGGTTGTGCTGCGCAGCTCGATGACCACGAACAAACGCCAGCACTACCACCGCCACGGCGAGCAGCAAGACCGTGCCCACGCCGAGCCATCCGCAGCCTTGCCCGGCTCGGGTGAGGCCGTAGACCAGGGCAAGTGACCCCGCGGTGACGGTGAGGGCGCCGGGCACGTCGTAGCGGTGCCGGCCGGGCTCGGCTCCACTGGGGGGATCGTGCGCACCGCGGCCAGCGCTGCGGCCACCGCGATGGGCACGTTGATGAACAGGCACCACCGCCAGCTCGTGTACTCGGTGAGCACACCACCGAGGATCAACCCGACCGCGCCGCCGCCGCCGGCGACCGCGCCGTAGACGGCGAACGCCTTGGCCCGTTCTCGGTCCTCGACGAAGGTAATGCTGATCAGCGACAGGGCCGCCGGCGCCAGCAGCGCGCGAAGACACCTTGCAGGGCGCGAGCCGCGAACAGCATCCCGGCGGTGGGAGCGAGGCCGCCGAGCGCGGAAGTGGCGGCGAAGCCGATCAGTCCGACCAGGAAGATCCGTCGGCGTCCGAGCAGGTCCGCGACCCGGCCACCGAGCAGCAGCAACGCACCGAAGGTGAGGGTGTAGGCGGTGACGACCCAGCCGCGGGTGGCGTCGCTCATCCCAAGAGCGGCTTGGGCCTTGGGCAGCGTCAGGTTGATGATCGAGGTGTCGAGCACCACCATCAGCGTGGCCGCGGCGATCACCACCAGCGCCCATCATCGCCGGGGGTCCACGGCCGCGTTCTCACCGGTGGCCGTGGCCTGCGGTGCGCTCACGACGCTGCCGGCCTACGGGTGATGGCGATGATGGTGTCGGTGACGGTGGCGCGTTGACCGTCGGGCCCGTCGGCGACCCGGTCGTGATTCTCCA
>JAABUU010007845.1_pt1 | contig 10830 bp, 10 predicted proteins | sample 5559301 | NCBI WGS metagenome assembly JAABUU01 (sample SAMN10711884, study PRJNA513360) | rock metagenome | isolation source: Antarctica rocks | place: Antarctica: Victoria Land, Richard Nunatak white
ACAAGGGTCGCCCCTACTATACACAGGACCCAGATGTATCCGTGTATAGTAGGGTGCGACCCTTGTGGTCGCCCGTCCGTTTTTGCGGTCACACGGTTCTGCGGTCACACGGTTCTACGCTCACACGGGTTCTACGCTCATACGTTTCTCCTGCCGGTAAGCGGTCTTGCGGCATTTCCCGTACCATCGCTATATTGTCTACCACGCCAATCGACGCCCTGCCGCGTGAGTACACGCCATGTGGACTCGCCGAGAATTCCCTCAAAGATGGCTCCGGCCAGTGGATGGGTAAAGATGTAATACCAGGGAACCTGCAACATGCGATTGAGCCAGAGCCGATAGGAGAAGAGTGGCACAAGTTCCACTATACTTGCCGCAGTTGCCTCTGTTGCACTGATACCACTCCCATGTCGGAAACGTGTCAGACGTGCGAGCAGTGGCAGCAGAAATGGGACAATCGTGATAATCGGCAGACCGAACAGTTCTAGCAAGACGAAAAGCAGACCACCACGACTGCCAAGATAGGCGTTCTTGCGCCAACCACGCCATGTATCACGTAAATCTCGGTACATGCGTACATGCACAAGGTCCTGCCCATCGACAAAGTGCAGCTTAAAGCCATTCGATTTCACAACATGGGCGAGGTCGCGATCATCGAGCAGGGTGCCGCGTAAATCGGGTCGCCCATAGCCACCCGTGATTTCATACACCAACTTGCGTAGCATGAGGTATTGTCCATTGGCAACAGCGACCTTGCTCTTAGGGTCATTGACGAGTCGTGGTGGATACTGCATGCTAATACCAAGATAGGCCACTGGCATGAGAACGCGTTCCCAGAACGTCGGCAATTCTTGTTGTGTTCCTACAGTAAAAAGGTCCATACCCTCTTGTGTCGCCTGTGTGATTGCGGAACGGAGGGCGTTCGGCGCATGCCATGTGTCGGCATCGGTAAACAACAGCCATTCGCCCTGTGCCTCCTGCACACCTCGATGCAGCGCGCGAGGCTTACCAGCCCAACCCGCAGGCAGCTCATCGCGCAGCCGCAATACCCACAGACGGCTCCCCTGAGGATGCGTCTGTGCCAGCTCATCAAGCAAATGAGTTGTGTTATCGGTCGAGCCATCGTCAACGGCGATGACCTCGAACTGGCTATAGTCCTGCTCAAGCAACGAACGAATACAACGGTTGATATTGCCCTCTTCGTTACGGGCTGGCACGATGATAGAAACAGTCGGCTCTTGCATGCGCTCAGCGGACAGCGAAGGAAGATATTCACGTAAAGGCAGTTTCTTCAAGCGGTCCTGTGGTCTAGGCGCGGTGCGTTGCCACACATAGAGATAAAAACCGACCACGCCAACGACATGCGACCAGAGCGCGAGACGCGCCAACGATTGCCACCAGAATTGTTTTTGCATTGCTTTTTCACTCTTTTTGTAGCTTTTCTGTATATCACCTATTATAATGGCCTTATGATACAGAGACAATACAGTATCACTAATGGGTAGGTATTCAAACGGGAACAGGGAGACCCTTGCGGCATTAACTCCAACAAATTCCTGTGGGCAAACACGTAGGGGCCTTTATTTATAACGCCCTGTGAGCGTTCCAGCATGTAGACAGGAATTGAAGAACGTTCCCAACGGTCGGAAAAATGGTCGATGGCGACCAGGGCGTTATAGAATAAGGCCCCTACAATTCTTCGACACCTGGAACAGGGATGATGTTGAACCTTGTAGGGGCCTTATTCTATAACGCCCTGTGAGCAATGAACCTGTCAGCAAGGATTGAGGAACGGCATCAACGGAGAGAAAACGTGGTCGATGGCGAATTTGTTGGCATAATGCGCTTGCGGTCTCCCTGCGGTTCGACAGTTTCCCCTGATGGACGGAGACCGTGTTTGTCTAACATATTGCGAGCAAGGCGCGACTAGTGTACAATTCGTGTGCATGCATTATGCTCTGTTTTGCTAGCAACGAAAAGATTGACTGTTTCATGAAAAGTAGGCATCGACGCTTCATTCGGCTTGTTCTCTTGCCAGCCGTGCTTTTGAATATCGTGATTTACTGTGTCGCACTTGTGATTCTACAACCACAGGCGGCCTTTGCTCATGCCTACGTCATTGGCTCCGATCCGGTAGACGGTTCGACGGTTACAACAATGCCAAAGGTTGTACGCATCTATTTCAATGCAAACATCAGCGCAATGAGCATTGTTCAGGTTTCGTATGTACAAAATGGTGCTTTTGTGCCTGTACAAACACAGAGTAGTGTTACAACAGGGAATGCACGTGAACTAGATACAGTCCTACCTGTCAATCTTACGAGTGGTAGCTACTTTGTACGTTGGACCGCTGTCGCAAATGATGATGGGCATACCACATTTGGTTCTATCGGCTTTAATGTGGGACACTCTTCCACAGGAGTAGCAGGGACACCCACACAGGGGCCACAAAGCAGTAATGATACAGAAGGTACTCGTACTCTCGATGTGATTGGTATCTTAGCGGTTGCATGGGAATGGCTCGTAGTCGTAGCACTCACCTTCTGGGGAGGTATTCTTGTGACGGAACGCCTCATCCTCGTTCGTGTTGAGCGCATCGCCGATTTGCTGGATCGGGCGAGACGACTAGCATTACCACTACAATGGCTCTGCCTTGCAGCACTGCTCGTAGGCGAGGTTGTAACACTTGTTTTGCGCGGTGTTCATGTCACACATGGCATCTATGTCACAGATGCCATCAATAACGGCGTTCTTGATTTTTCCACGTTGCCTGCCCTGCTCACACAAACGCTCTATGGCTACCTCTGGCTAGTACGTTGTATCTTGATTATCCTTGCGCTGCTGCTGTTGTGGTGGATGTCTCGACCTCATAATAATGCAGGGCCAGAAAAACCTTCACAAGGGACCTTTAGCGCAACACATACAGGACCGCTACGTCTACAACAGGCTAGTCAAGCCGCAACTCCAACGGGAACACTAAAAACAGCGACTGAGAGCGGCTCACTGCATACGACAACGGAGCCGCTCCAACGCTATACAGTTCTATGGTTTATTCTAGCAGGCTTAATTATCTGCACCTATGCTCTGACAGAGAATTCGGTAGGTGCTATACAGCCGTATATTAGCGCGGTGGTGCTGAACGGACTCTCGCTGCTTGCACAATGTATCTGGTTCGGTGGCATTGCCTATCTCGGCTATGTCGTGTTGCCATTGCTAGCAATTGTTGACCTGGACTCCAATACCGAGACAATCGTGGCGTTACTACGTCGTATGACGCCATTTGTCATAGGGGGTATGGTTGCACAGATGATAAGCTTACTATTCTTGAGCGAGACCACGATAAACGCCCCATCCCTGCTAGTAGACGATCCTTATGGACGTTCACTCTTCGTTCGACTCATCCTGGTCATAGTCATCTTGTTGGCAAGTCTTTACGTTCTATTCGCGTTACGTCCTAAGCTGACACGGCAGGTTATCCTGTTGGCGGTGGTCAACGCCGACTTGCCAGCACGTCGTAGCCGTCAGTTGGCTCTGGAACGCACAACGAGCCAACTGAAAACAGTCGTCAACCTGCAAGGGTTACTGGGTGCTGGCGTGTTACTGTGTACTGCCCTGATGTCATTCTATGCCCCACCAATTGTCTTTCCTACGATTAATAGTGCTAATCCGCCTAATTCTGCTACAACCACACCATCCGATGTAACGCAACAACAGAAAGTTGGTAACTACACAGTAGGGTTGCAAGTATCACCAGCGCGTGTTACCAGCGCGAACAAAGTCATCGTCTCTATCACGGACGCCAAAGGAAAGGCTGTGACGAACGCGAAGGTGCAACTCATCTCAAATATGCAGACAATGGATATGGGTACCGCCATTAAAGCAGCAACGACACAGGGTACAACATATGTCGCAAACTTTGCTCCAGGAGAGTCATTCTCTATGTCCGGTCTCTGGAATCTCGAAATCCGTTTCCAGGTGCCGGGACAGGCTGCACAAAAGGCATCATTTCAGGTGACGGTGGGTGTCTGATCGTTTGAGCGTTTATGTTCCAGCGACCTGTTATAATATCCCTCGGCACTCTCTACCAATTGTGCACGTTCGGCTTCGTTCAGGTCACGTTTCACCTGTGCAGGTACTCCGACCACCAGCACTCCTCCTGGCATCTGCTTCTGTTCGCTTACCAACGCACTTGCACCAATAATGGTCTCGGCTCCAATGGTGGCATGAGAAAGCACAACAGCGTTGATACCCACCAGCACGCGGTCCCCTAGTGCGGCACCATGTACAACGGCATTATGTCCAATAGTACATTCCTGCCCTATTGTAAGTGGGGCATCGGCATCGACATGGAGCGTGCAATTATCTTGGATATTGGTGCGACGTCCGATAACGATAGGGGCAACATCGCCGCGTACCACTGTGTTGTACCAGATGCTCGCGCCCTCATATATCGTCACAGCACCAATAATCACCGCCCCTGGCGCGATAAATACATCTTCTGCAATAGACGGCCAGATGCCGTTATAGGGAAGCAAGGTCATATGTTATCCTTTTTTTGCAATGTTGAACACAATACGTCCAACGCGTGCCAGTACATAGCGTGTGAAGGGAATGTCGTCCTGCTCTGCGGTCATGACCACAATAATGAGCGGAGCCTTCGGTGAGGGGAGGAGATATGGTGGATAGAGAATACCTGCATCATGCACCACGTCTGCTAGCTCGCCCGTCTTGTGGGCATACGGAGTCTCTTCACCCCAGTATGCAGGAAGAGTGCTATTATCGTTCTGCTTCAACAGCATCTTGAACATCTCATCACGTCCAGGGAGCAGGTCGGCACAAAAAAAGGATAACAACAGGGCTATATCGCCAGCCGTTGTCCAATTATCATAACCAGCTTGACGTGCGGCAAAATCCATAAAACGCCGCTCAAGACGAGTCGCCTGTAGACCTAGCTCCTGCATCGTTTTATTAACCGCTTCCATGCCGACGATATCGAGTAGCACATTCGAGGCGGTGTTATCGCTAATTGCAATCATCAAATAAGCGAGATCGCGAAGTGTCGGTTGAAGAGAGGGAGAAAGGTCTGCCAGTACGCCACTACTTGCGGCATAAGCATTCTTCGCAACGGTGTAACGAGTGTCCCAGGAGAGTATACCAAACTCGACCTGTCGCGCAACTTCCACCAGAATAGGCACTTTGGCAAGGCTGGCGGCGGGAAAACGCTGATCGGCATTGAGCGAAACGAGTTCTCTAGGAGCAGACATATCGAGCCGCACCACAACGCAGGCAGAGCGACCACCTAACGTCATTAACTCTCGTTCAATCTCGTTTTGCATACTTACACCACGACACGTTTCAGTACATATACAAGGCCAAGCAGCCGCGGATTGAAATGAGCATCAGTAGGATCAAAGCTATTGATAATGACACGATTATATACCTGCCCCTCGGCATGAATGTATTCTCTCTCGTTGAGGGCAAGGCCAACGTGTGTAATGTGTTTGCTACCAAAGAAGATCAAATCGCCTTCGCGCATCTCTGCTCGCTTCACCACTGTTGGCAACGAATCGTGCTGCACATCAGCATCTCTTGGCAACATATAGCCACTCATACGATAACAGAGCTGCACAAAACCGCTACAATCAATACCGCGCCAACTCGTGCCACCCCAAAGATAGGGTACGCCGAGAAAGGTACGTGCATAGTCAGTCGCGACTGATACTGGCCGCCGTGGAAAGACTGTTTCGCGTTGCTGTAACGCAATATCTTTACGTGTTAGCCAACCTGTGCGTTCGTCGGGGAGGGCCACCTGTACACGTTCCTGGGAAGTTGCATCCAGGAGTGGTAGCACGGTGGAAAGATATACCGTGTCGAGTGTTTCGTTACCAGTCTCTTGTGCAAAAAGCGGTGTATGAGTCGTATTGATAACCGCAACCAGACCGAGCGGCGTACCACAGCGTTCGCCGATGCGCGTAAACCCCTTCGCGATAGGGTCGGCCAATGCATTGGTACTTACCCAACCTTCATAATCTACCAGTGCCGCGTGCGTCCATTCACCCTTGTCTTCACCAGGGATGGCAGGAGCATTCATCAACGCTTGTGTCACAAGTTCTGATGTCGGATCGGGTTCACGGCGGATATCCGCAACACCAACAGAGATAACGTAGGGAGAAGTCATGGTATATTTCCTCGCGCTTTTGGATAGTTTCTACGATTTATTCTATCACAGCGAACGCCATCGCGTGTAACGCTACGCAACATCAATCCAATAGCGCAACTTTTTGACTGCTGAGCCATCGACATGGACTGCGTTCTCGAACTTGCCGCCGTTATGCTCAATGATTTTTTTTGAGCCAATATTGTTTTCGTCGCAGGTCACAAGGACTCTATAGATACCCGCCGCCTTCGCCTTTTCTAAGCCAAGATGTAACATGCGCGTCCCATAGCCCTGTTTACGGCGTGATGGACGAACCTCATAGCCGATATGTCCACCGAACTTGAGCAAGTCTGCATCTAGCTCGTAGCGTAGGTTGAGGCGTCCCACGAACTCACCGCTGTCGATCAGCCAGAAATCAGTGTTTGGTACCCGACCCAGAGGGACATGTGCGCGGTCTTTTTGCTGTAGAGTACGCATTATAAAGGCGTCGAAGTTCTCCGACAAAAAACGAATATTCTCATCGAGGCGTTTTCCCTCACCCTGTAGCTCGTGCACCGCCGCAAGATAACTGGCTTTATAACGCACTGAAGGCTCTACCAGAACACACATATCGACTACTCCCTCTTTTTGTTTTTATTTAGAGATAGTATAGCTATGTATGGCGTTGTTGGATAGAGGGAAAAGAAAGCAGAGCGTCCGCAAGGTTTTTTAATAAAGAATGGTTTCCACGAAATGAAAGGTCTGTAGTACACAGTCAATCTTCATGTGGCAGATATCTGTCCAGGTGAAATGGCCTGAAAAGTGGTTTCATCAGTGAACATGAAGATTGACTGTGTACTACGAAGAACGTTAGACGACGTTTACCTCGTCGATATGAATTTCGGTCAGGGAAATCTCCACCTCTTCTTCGCCCTCGTTCTCGGCATGACTTACTGTTGTAGGTTTACATTTTTGTTCAGCCCAGACAGTAGAGCCGACGATCATATCGACGTTGCTATGCGTGGCTGGTGCGAGCCTGTCCCAGTTGACCTGATGTGTAGCTCCCTGTGCAACGATAGTCTGTTGTACTGGCACGTTGGGAGTGAGCGTTTCGCGTGCCGTTGCCTCAAGGATGCGAGCGGCTAACGCGCTGATGATTGGTGTCGCGAAGGATGTACCGACCCAGTAGGCCCAGCCGTGAGAGTTGGGGACGGGATAGCTGGCAATGCGATCATCGACGGAGAGGGCAGGATACTGTAACGCGCTGTAGATACCGATCATGCCATCAATCTTAGTGACGTGCGTCACATGATCAACCGTCTTGATATCGCTCTTCGCGGGCACTTCGCCACCGTAGGCAGCAACACCACGCGGACCAGGATAGCAACTATATGACGCAACTTTACCTGTGCTATTGATTGCACCAACGGGAATCATCGTCTCCACTGGTGTCGGGCCATAATATGCATAGGCAGCAGGGTAGAGCGCGTCGGGTCGTTCACCGTCAGGATTCATAGGTGTATAACGCAGATCGCCCTCGTTGCCTGCTGATGCTGCGAAGACAACGCCGAGGTCCGCCAATGCCTTGATCGCGTTATACAGTGCCTGCCGTGTCTGATAGAGTAAATTGGGGTCGATGCCAGCGTTAATCGCCTCGCTATCGGCTGGAATCACAAGGCTCATATTGACCACAACTGGCTTACCGTGTAAATCACCGTTGGGCATGAGGCGCGTATGGATGCCATCAAGTGCCTGAATAAGCACGGATACATCGCCTACACAAAAGTCATTGAGAACACGAATACATTCTATATTCGCATCAGGCGCGATATCATGAATCACACCAGCCTCAAACAGGCCATGATCCGCCATATGGAAGCCAACCACACGCCCGTACAAGTCTTTCCCTGTCTCTGGCATATGCGGTGAGGGAATGTCAAGCACATCGGGAAGTATCTGGTAATTGGCAAGTGGCACAACATTTTCCATCACATCGACCAGCAGCAAATTATCTTTCTCCGCGCCTTCTGCAGCCCGCTTGATCGTACCCAGCTTCGGTAGCGTGTCCAGCACAAACACAGTAACACCATCACCCGTTGCATCTTGTAGGTCCGGTTGTAGCTCTGGCAACGTAATAGGCCACAATCCCGGAGAGGTTGAACACACCTCTGTCACTGGCATTGGTGGTGTAAGGGGGCAACCTTGTGATTTAGTTACACCATCAGGTGTAGTTGTTGTTCCGCCACACTGCCATGTTGGTGATGCCGTCACGGTAGCAATAGCTGATGAATTGAATGCGGCCTTGAGTTTTTCTGGATCGCGATTAATCAGATTGACAAGTCGGGCAACGGGGCTTTTCATAGAGGACATACCTTTTCCGTTACCGTTACCATGCTCATCTGGACTTCGCTCTTGACTAGTCATTGTCATGCCATCCATAGTTGGTTGCGTTGGCGGCATTGTCATAACTGACATAGTGCCACGTTCTGTAAATGTAAAGAAGCTAACAAGCGTAGGTACATAACGACCACGGCCATCTTTTGGAAAGAAGAGGTATTTTCCTGTATCGTCGGTAAGCGCACGCTCTATATCTTCAGGTGAAAGTTGCCTGTCTTGCATACCTTGCATCGTCCCCATGCTAGCAGAAGTATCACGGCGTCCATCGTCGCGAGCAGAGGTGGGCATAAGCCATGTTTTCAGGTTTGAACGAATCGAGGACAAAACCCTGCTCGGCGAGATAGCCACTCAATTTGTCCAGGTTCAGAATGTTAATAAATGTTGGTTTGCTAATAATTCTTAATGGATTCTGCATCGCTGCATCCTGTGCAGTAGATTCAACAGGTTCGAGTTGAAAGGTTATCGCAACCTGCTGTTCGTTCCAAAACGAGTTGTGCATATAGGGATCATGCATTTTCATGTGTATTTTTCTCCTTGTGTACTACTGTTGCACCATTCGCTTATGAAACGTTGTGAGGAGGGAAATTTGGTGGATCAATAATGGGCGAGATGTTTTACAAAGGAGTGACAATGCAAATTGATGATCTAATTCGGCAACGACAAAACCGAAGGTTGATCATGATGATCAACCTTCGGTTTTCGGATAAACTCTTAATACATCAATACTATTTGTTTCATCAGATTGTGTAGTAAGCTTTGTAGAGGTAGCTTTCCATGAAACAAATTCGCGTTGTAGGGCAGCAAGGAAAAAGCAAGCAATACCAAGTGGACCAAAGGGAGGTGTATGGCTAGCTCCAAATAAGAACGACGCTAATATCAACAGACCAACAGGCAAACGCGGTTTCAAAACTAGTCCAAACAGAATTGATATGATAAGGACTATTGTCCACCAAATAGGTGTACCAATCCCACCGACTAAGCTCCATAAATAAAATAATATTGCTACGATACTTAGGATAGTTATAGGTAGACGAAAGTTGTTCGGACGTGAAATCGCTATTGCGGCTGCAAGTAATCCTATTTCCCATCCGAGAGAACCAAGCACTGCGAGTATACTTCCTATAGGATTTTGTACAAATGCGATAATAACGTTCTCAATGACCTTTTGTTGAGATGAGGGTATGGTAGAGGCATACCGGACTAATGTACCTACACCAATACCAACTAGACTATCTAACGTAGGATAAAATATTAAGAAGATAAAAAGTGCCACCCTACTAACAGTTGCAGCAGTTCTATGGATTGTATCGGTTAGTAAATAAGCAGCGAGAGCAAGGAGACAAAAAAGTGGGAGTAGAAGTACGTGTATAGTAAGCCACCAATTTAACTGCGGCAGGATACTAGACAATAATCCTGCATGGTCAGAAAAAACAGGATGAGTGATTAGTAAAATACTTAGAACAAAAGGAGTGCCGAGGACAATAATTCGTCGTAATATAGGGTTCATTGAATACATCTCCTTGCTCTATAGTATCAATATCTTCTGAAAAGAGAAACAACATATTATTCAGATGACTGGGTAACACTTTGATAATAGAAAATATGCACCTTACTATAGATACTTCTTATAAGTCTATTATGACACGTTTCTACTTATTTTGCTCTCTCTTCCACTAGGAATTTGCTATGAAATATGGTATAAAATAACTGTGAGAGCAAAAACTGCCTTCGGGGGGAGAATAGGTATTTCCTAAAGCTCCTATGTAACGAGCAAAAACAATAGATTTCTTCTATGTAGGCTCTCTCCTTACTACACTGTCTTTTGTAGTTGGCCTGATGTAGCTTAGTGCGATTATGTACAACAAGTCTTAATCCTTACCTACAGTTACAACGGAGGAAAATTATGCAGGCGAAACTCGTAACATTGAAACGACCTCAAATTGCGCTACTCATTGCGACGATTGTGGCCCTCGTCGCTGCTTTCTACCCATTGCTCACCTTCGCTATTATCTCTGTAAGCTCCTGGCTAGCAACGGGGCATGCAATTATCATTGCCTGCTTCGCCCACGGATGTTAGAGGCGTTAAGCATTGAATTTGAGTAGGAAGATACAGAGAAGGAAGGCAATGCTTCTTTTCATCGCTTCCTATTTGCTCATTTCAATTGCTCTATGTATGGTATCCCCCAATGTCAAGACACAAAATGCCTGTAAGTAAGAGAGAACTCAACAATTCATGGTTGCATGGTTTCAGTGGTTGTAATAGACAGCAGCAGGAGTCAAATAACCCAATGATTGGT
>JAABUU010007846.1_pt1 | contig 10830 bp, 11 predicted proteins | sample 5559301 | NCBI WGS metagenome assembly JAABUU01 (sample SAMN10711884, study PRJNA513360) | rock metagenome | isolation source: Antarctica rocks | place: Antarctica: Victoria Land, Richard Nunatak white
TCCGAGAACAGGACCAGACCGGGGTAGCGGCCCTCAGCCGCCGGTCGAAACACATAGGTTCGCATCGGGCCGTTCGGCGTGGGGAGGTCCACAAAGTCGTCGTCTTTAAGGATCATGGGGCTCTCCAGGAAGTTTGCGTACAGTATAGCACAACCGTGGGACACGATGAAATGACTGAAGCGGGAGCGAGTGGTCAATGAGGAGCAGCGGGCGTGGTATAATCATTCCGGTGTGGCAGGAAACTTCCGGCGCCGTTTGGCGCGGTTTATGCAAGATATATTCCGTGTCTGGGGATGAACGGCTTTTTTTACCCTCCCCCATGATTATCACGGACGACGAGCGTTACCACAGTTAGGAAAAAGGTAGTGACCTGATGAGTAGGGACCGGTTTCTCCGACATTTTTCTCGTGTCACGTCCTCCGGCCGGTTCATCCCGGAGATTGACGGCTTCCGGTTCATTGCCATCGTGTCCGTTTTTATTTTCCATCTGACGGGGCAGATGGAGGAAAAATCACGGCACTTCACTTCGGCAGACACGGCACACGACTGGCTTGCGGGATTCACGAAGCATGGGGACCATGGTGTCCCGCTCTTCTTTGTCATCAGCGGCTTCATCCTGGGGCTTCCTTTCGCCGCGCAGCACCTGGCGGGAGGCCGCCCCGTCAACATTCGGGAGTTCTACCTGCGCCGCGTGACCCGCCTGGAGCCGCCCTATATCCTCGCCCTGCTCCTCCTGACGAGTGCGATACTGTTGGTCAAGGTGGACACTCTCCGCCACCTCTTACCCCATCTGCTCCTCAGCGTCTTTTACCTGCACAACCTTGCGTTTGGAAAGATGAGCACGGTGGACCCCGTCGCCTGGTCGCTGGAAGTGGAGATCCAGTTCTATCTGCTGGCACCGCTACTGGCGCTGCTGTTCACTGTCCGCGACTACAGGGCGCGGCGCGGGCTGTTGATCAGTCTCACCGTGACTGCGACCCTGCTACAATACCTGTTCTTTTTTGAAGACGGCTCACGGCTAGTCATGGCGCTGACCTATTTTATCCAATATTTCCTGGTGGGATTTTTGCTGGTGGACGTTTATGTGACCGACTGGCGACAGAAGCCGGAGCGTCACTGGAAATGGGACGTAGCGGCGGTCGCGACGATCGGAATGCTGCTGTTCTCCAGCCAATCCATGTCCGTCTCCCATTTCGTCCTCCCGTGGCTGGCGCTCGCGCTGTATGTCTCGACTTTCCGCAGCATCTTTGTCAATGCCGTGCTGACGAACCCCTGGCTCACCACCATTGGGGGGATGTGCTACAGCATTTATCTGTTGCACTTTGCCATTATTTCCTTCGTGTACCGCCACACTCAGTCGCTGGTCATCACGCACCTGTTCTGGCTGAACTTGCTCCTTCAGTTCGTGATCGTTGGAACGGCGACTTTGATCATCTGCGCGCTCTTTTTCATCAGCATCGAGAAGCCGTGCATGCAGAAGAACTGGCCCATCCACTTGATGGAATGGTTCAAGACGTTTTCATCGGCAGGCCGCAGGAAGTTAGCTTCTAAGCCGTTGGAGTAGAAAGAGTACGCCCTGCCACGGAAGATAGGATTTTGACGCACCCAAGCATTCCGGAGTGGACAAAGAAAAACCCCAGCTTCCGCCGGGGTTTTAAAAGAAGAAGTCTTCTAAGAATCTTTCAGAAACGCACTTAAGGGTGATTGATTGCCAGATCCACCGCGCCGAGCAGGCGGAAATCATCCAATGCGGCAGCGACATCCGCCAGCGCTGCATCTCCACCTGCTGCGGCGTCAGCCGGGGAGGCGCCTTGCAGCACTGCTGGCATAGAGGCAGCATTGATGCCGGTTATCTGATTAGGAACCATGTGTGACAGGTTGTTATCTGCGTCGTTGGCCACCAGATTTCCCACGACCAGTCGTTTGGCGGTGCTATCAGCGGACAGCGTAGGATCATTCACCCAAAACATTGAGCCGAACAGAACAATGTCCACCGGGCGAATGCCAGTCTGAGCAATCACATGATCCGGTTGATAATGATGGACCATCTGAAAGCCTGCCGCCGTGACACACCCTTCATAATCATTGACTGTGACCGCTTGGGCATCAGTTGTGTCACATTCGCTCGCTTGAACAGTGATGTGTCCAGGCTGACCAGGATATGCGCCATCACCTGACACAGATAGAAACGACGTCGTCGACTCGCTGTATATGTTGGTCCCCACAAAATCCTGATTGTCGTGAACGACTAAATCGCAGGGATTGCCGGTATTGGTCTTCATCAGCACACCGAGGAACCCGCTCTTCTCGTACTGCGCCCCATCCACCTGAAGCACGCCGTCCCCACCGAAGTCTTGCAAAATAGTAGCGCGCGAACAGTTGGTAAAATGGGCCGAGCCGTCGAAGTGCAGTAGATGCACCGTAGCGGACGCGGGCAGCCCGATGCACTCCAGGCCGCGATTGGCGCGAGGGCTGCCAACCACTCCGGCCTCGCCCGGTTTGACTAGACCCAGCCATGATCCGCCGACATCAATTCCATCATACGTCATGCTCGAAGGCGTCACCCCGTCGGTCGTCTGCTGGATACAGGCAACGGAGTCTGGAGCATCAATCTGCATTTGCTCCAACACAGCGTTCTGAGGGTCTTGCACGGAAAAGACCGGCCCCGCCGAAGAGTTGCCGGACCAATGGATGATGGTCTGATAGCCCGATCCTCCTATCGAGTAATGTCCTCCAGTAATTGGGAGCGTTGCCGAAACGATATAAACACCGGGTGGGAGATAGACTAGGGTGTTTCCACCTTGCTGTGCAGCCATACGAACGGCGGCAAGAATTGCGGCGGTATCATCAGTAATACTATCGCCCTTCGCACCGAATTGTGTTTTGACGTCCAGTATCTTGGCAGGCACAGTCTCGCTGCTGATGAAAAGGGTTCTCGTGGGGTCGCTCAGGCTCGGGCCGCGCACTCCTGCGGGAACTCGTGCGATTTGTGAAGCCGGACCAGGATCTATCACTGACCTGGAAGTCGGTGCCGCATTGTTGGAAAGGACTGCCGCTTGCAGGACGTTACCGGGGTTGGTCAGTCGTATGGGCGCGCTTGAGTCCGGCGGGTGAGTAAACGAGCAATCGAAGATCGTGTCCGGTCCCCTCATCCCAAACGCCATTGCCCCTTGGTTGCCGGTCCATGCGTCCACATGACAGTCTTGAACCGTCACTTCGGCAGTGTTGGGGCCTTGTGGCTCGGAAATAAACTGGCGAGAGCCAACAGAGGTGCAACGTCGGATCGAATGTGCTATCGTTCCTAAGAAGATGTCCTCGATACGGCTCCTTTCAAAGTGACTGTCGCGAGCGTAGACCTGCCCTTTTGGGCTGTTGATGGCGATGCCGCAGTCTCGGAAGTCACAGCCTTCAAAGTCGTTGTTGCAGTCATTGTAGCTCAGGAAAGCCACTCCATTGTTGCAGTTCCGAAAGAGGCAGTTGCGGAACATCATCTCGGCTGTCGGGACCGCCTGATTGTAGCCGACGCGGATACCGGCGTTGCGGAAGTTGAGAAAGGCCTCGTCCTGATGTCGGATACGGGTTTCGTAATAGGTTTTAGAGGCCTGATCCACACCGACGGCAGCCCTGTTGGCCCCATCCCAAGTGAGACCGATATAGCGTGAGCGGGTGACGCCGTTAGACCAGAACATGATCTGGTTGAGCGGCCCACCCCAAACGACCCGGGTCGTTTGCCCGTGTCCGACGAGCATGGCGCCCTGGATCTTCGTCAGAGAGAGAGTTTTGGTGATGCGGTACGTCCCAGGAGGAAAATAAACAGTCTTTGTCCGGCTGACATAATTATCATCCAGGCGATTCAGCGCGGCCTGAATGGCAGCGGTATCGTCATGGATACCATCGCCGAAGGCTCTGGGCATAACGTCTGTTTTGACGTTGACCCAGTCGGAGCGCTGCTGCCAGTTCAGGACCGGTAGCGGCGGTGTGGGAGAGGCGGAGGCGCGGTATGCTGCCGCCCAAGTGCAGACAGCCAGCACGAGGGCTGGAAGAAGTTTATGGTATTTGCTTTGCGGCATAGTGGTGGCGATCCCTTGAATCTTTAATGAGGAACGCGCTAGTCGTGGGGGCGATAGCGGAGATTCCTTGCATCCGATGACGAGTTCCTTTGTTGTATGGAGTTGCAGACTTCCCGGTTTTGCCAGGAGGGCCGATACTAACCATTACTATCATCGGGAGCTTGTGACGGTGTCAGCCTGAGAGCAATACCAGAATTAGCACAGCAATCAGGGTTAAGAGGATCAACAGGAAGAAGAGCCGGAAGGAAAGCCCGTTGAGACCGTCCTTATGAGGTAGAGGAAATAGCTATTAAGGCCGACGCTTGGGAGGGGTTCGCTCACGAACCCCTTGGCGTTTTACTATACTTTACGCCTCAGTACAAATAACACATTGTTGGAAAATAATTCATCTTCCGGTACTTCACCCAGATCACGTCTCACATCCTCGGTGAGATATTGCGAACCGAGTTGAGGTGCCTTGACTACCTCTTCAATGATGTTAAAGTGTTCCCGAAACAGCTCTCGGTACTCGGCGCGGGTCATCTGATTCAGGTAAGTATTTGATTGGAAGCGGCCTTTGCGGAGGTGCTCCCAAGGTTCGCTCTTTCGCTGCATGGGCTTGCTCATGGTATGGGGATACCACTCTGTCAGATGTCCCCCAATTATGCCGGTCCAGATATTGGGGGTGATGAGGGCCAGCCCGCTAGGCTTAAGCCACCCCGCCATTCGCCCGACGATAGCTTGTAGAGCGGCAGTTGGTATGTGTTCAAAGACATCTTCTGAGAAGATGAGATCTAATACTCCTTCCCCTACCTGAGCTGAGAAGCCAGCCGAAGCTGCATCGTCAACAATAAAACGTTTCGGGTCAATCACCAGACGGGATTTGTTGTGAGTCCACAGTGCCTGAGACAGTTGGCGGCGCTCATGCGTGTCAAAGAACAGCATACGGACGGCCGACTTAAGAGCCCGCTCGGCGCCGTTTGTTCGCAACATCCTGAAGATCTCTTTGGGACTCCCTGTGAGGCTCGGCTGATCCAAATCCACGCCCCGCGCATTAACTCCTAAACTTATTAACGCCATCAAGCGTAGCGGCCGAGCGCCGTAGCCGATTTCAAGAACTTGAGCTTCTTGAAGCGTTGTGTTTGAGTGGCTCCGCAGGTACTCATCGTATCGGCTTAAGTCTAGAAAAAGTTCGGTGAAGTCATTAGGCGCCAATACTCCCCTGATCCGCATCATGAATTGAGAGAACCACTCGTCAAGTTTCGATTGAAAAGGAACGGTTTGCCCGGATGAATTAGACGACGGCTTCATTATATTAGTTGGTCCCATTATGTCAGGGCAGCGCTACTGCCTGTTATTAAAATCTACTTCAAAGGCGATTTTCAGCCAGGCGGCCAGAAAAAGATTGGGTGAGTCTCGCCATTTGGAGAGACCTTCTAAGGTAGGTTTGAGGTAGAAGACGATTTTATTGTAACATGGCTTTTAACCCGAGTCTTGGGTTGAAATTGCTGTGTTTACGCCATCAATCGCTATTAGCAGCATTGGCAGCTTTTCTAGAAGTGGAGCAGGCCAATAGGCAGTCGAGGCTTCGGGTAACATGGAAGTACCACCGACCACGATCCAGGAGGCCCTTCGGCAAAGGTACATCCAGTGATTACTCCCCATGCGTAAACGCAGGGGCTTCTACAGGTGTGACCTGACAGTCTGTAATCCCAGACTGATTTCTTGCCAGAGCAAGAATGTTTATCGCGGCGTTGGTGTCTCTGTCAAGTGACGCGGTACACATGGGGCAGAAGTGCCAACGTTCCGAGAGTTTCTTCTTGGTACGGCCCTCCAATCCATCAGGACGGTAGCCGCAAGCCGAACAGTCCTGACTGGTATACGCGGGATTAACGGCAATGACTTCACGACCGGCACTTTCAGCCTTGTGCGTGAGAACGGTTCGGAACAGTGACCAGGAGGCGTCACTGATTGACTTAGCAAGACAGTGATTGCCCAGCATATTCTTGACGTTCAACTTTTCAACGGCGATAATGCCAAACCGATTGACCAGGCGGCGGGCGGTTTGGTGAACAAAATCATGGCGGCGGCTCCTGATGCGCTCATGGATACGAGACAGAACCTTGTTGGCCTTGCGCCGCTCACAAGTGATTTTATCACGGCTCCGCTTCTTCGTCTTGGCTTGCTTCCTACCCGCTTTTGCCAACGCCTTTTCGTCTTTGCGGAAGAAACGGGGGTTGTCTAGGAACTCACCGTTGGACAATGCCATAAACGAGTTCAGCCCCGCGTCAAGACCGACAGCCTCAGAAGAAGGCGGCAGGAAGGCGTCAGGCTGTTCTGCCGAGAAGCAGACGAACCACTTACTTCCATATCTGCGAACAGTGCAAGTCTTGACCTTACCCAACACAGGTCTATGCAATTTGGCCTTGACCTGTACCTGTTTTCCGAACATGGAAATGGAAACTGTGCTGTCCCCAATCTTAAAGCCGCTCTGCGGATAGGTGATGCTGTCGTATTGCCCTTTGCCTTTAAGTCTCGGAAAGCCAGGTGTCTTCCCTTCTTTGACTCTTTGGAAGAAAGCGCGAAAGGCAAGGTCAACACGCACGGCAACATTCTGCAAAACCTGGCTATGGACGGCTTTGACTTCGGGGAAGTCTTTGCTCCATTGCGGGAACATCTTCTGCTGGTCATAGCGGCCCACAGAAGACAAGGCAGGGGGCTGTCTCCTTTAGGGGACAGGGGAATGCCTTTCTGTCTGCCGAAGCAGGAGATTGACCGAACGGTCTTTCGGGTATAATCTCAATGGTTGTTCGTTAATTGAAAGCGTCCCCCGACGGGAACGGTCGCCCTGTTGTAGAGTCGGCTACAAAAACAATGGCAAGCCAGACGATTCCTAACGCGAACACCATGCTTCTCTGGGCATGAGGGCGGTGACGCCCTGGTACAGAGTTGAACTTGCGGGTCGTACCTCCCAGGATTGACAGGCTGCCTCCCCGCAGGGGTGAGTCAACCAGCCTCCCGTTGTGAGCACGGGTAGGGCAGAGGGCGTAGCCTCTGCTTGAATGTCTCGGCTTACCTCTCGATACCAGCACTCACACCGAGAGAGGTCAACGCGCTAGGGACAAGCCGCCTCGTTTACGTGGCGGTCGTTGACAGACACCTGTGCAATTTCGAACTGGAACACGCGGTCGTTTACCAATGAGTTATAAACAAGACGACACGTTTCCAGCGTGTCTTCCAGTTTGCGCGCCTGTTCCTTCGTGGGAAACAGCCTGTATTTTAGGCAAAGTGTCTGCACAAGGCTATTATACCATAAGTATTGTGTAAATCGCAAGGTGTCAATATCATGCCTTGCGTTCATTCTTCACTTCGGAAAGGCATGGAGCCTTATATCCCCATAGATAAATCTAGGGGCCTTACGGCTCTATCCGGTAAACAGTGGGGCATATCCACTGGGGCATATCCACTGGGGCAAATGCGGCCAGGACGGCGATAACATCACTGGGTATATTATCACCGGGCAGGGTGGTCATGGCAGAAACCTTTCTTGGCGCATTGCTTCTGTGGGCTTACCCTGTCTATCTCTAACTCACTGGCGTGGTCGCTATAGTTGTGATGATTTTGTGTGATCTCTTTTAGGCGATTTCATCGGTGCGGGAGCGCTTCGGGAAAGGAGCCGCTCGGCTGAGTGTCACCATCGCGCGTTTCATGCTCCAACTCGCGAGTTTTGATTACAATCATGTACTCATAAAAGGCCTGCAAATAAGCGTAGGCCAAGCCAGCTTGTCCATCAAGAAATGCACGGCGGGCAAGTACCATGTAAAGCCACTTGAGAAGGGGACGCGCCGGAAGACGATAAAAAATTTCCTTTTGATGGAACCGACGCAGGTTGAAGTCCTTACTCAAAAACGCCGCGCGCGGCGAGAAAGGGACATTTTCCCGGCGCGTCCGCAGGATGTGCTGGGCTTCCATACTCGAATAAAGGTTGTGCTTGTCCAGCCAATGCCCGATGCCTTTGGAGAAGGGATAATGGTCAAAGGGGGCGTCCAAATCCCGCACAGTTCCGTCTACTTTCAGCACTTCATTAATCTCTCGCTCGTAATGCACCTTCGTGGGGCGCACCAGGCGGATGTAGTAGGGGGAGATTTGTGCGTGTGCGAGCCAAGTCCCGAGAAAAAAATCTCGACGGCGCATCCGGCAGGCGTTTATCTCTCCCGGTGCATCCACGACGAACCTAGCCATGACCTCGGCGGAGGATATTGGGACCCGCTCATCGGCATCTAGGATCAAAAGCCAAGAATATTTATAATCAAGGCCATGCAAGGCCGCGTTGCGTTGGGCCGCATAGCCGTCGAAGGCCCGCTGGGTCACCCGCGCACCGGAGCAACGCGCGATCTCTGTCGTCTCATCTGTGGAGAACGAGTCGAAGACATGGATGTCGCTGGACCATTCTACTGACTGCAAGCAGCCAGGAAGATCCCGTGCCTCGTTCTTCGTTAGGATCAGTACAGAAATGGGATAAATGTGAATGTGGGTGCCAGTCATTCGGCCTCCCTAGTCACGCGCGGCTTCAAAGGTCGGCAGGGGTTCCCTGCGCAAACCATCCTCGCCGGCATATCTTTGGTGACTACGGAGCACGCGCCGATAACAGCACCCTCACCGATTGTGACGCCTGGCCCGATGAAGCTGCCGGCGCAGATCCAAGCCCCATCCCTCACATGGATCGGCAGCGCATAAAGCTGGAACGACGGGTCTTGGTAGTCGTGCGTCCCTGTGCAGAGATGGGTTCCTTGCGAGACGACGACTTTCTTGCCGAGTGTCACCGTCGCCATGGAGTAACAGATCACATCATCCGCCATACCCGCATAATCCTCCAAGATTAGGTTCCACGGGGCCCAGATCGTTGCCTTCGGGTAGACATGGCAGTGCTTTCCCAGGCGCGCCCCATAGCAGCGCAGCAGGAACGCGCGCCAGGCGTGGCAGGGGCGCGGCGAGGGTCGGAACAGGAGGCTGTAAACGATCCCCCAGCTCAGGCGGCGCAGCCGGTTGGAGAGCGAAAAGCTGGGCCGGGTGTGCGGATCAATCCCTTGAAGAATGGCGGACATGACTGACTTCCTTATTTATGAACCTTTGAATCGGTTTTCGTGCCGGAGGCGCGCAACGCTTCCAGCAGATTGTTGGCCGCGATCTGGATCTCGAACCGGTCTTCGAAGCACCGGCGCGCGCGGCGTGCCATTTCTTGCCGCGCCGGCAGCGGAAGCGCGAGCCACTCTTGCAGCAACCGGGTCGTGCCCACCTCAGTGTCCTCCGCCACCAGTCCCGCTCCATCCTCGATAATTTCGCGCCAGATGTTCACCTTGTTCGAGATCAGTACCGGCAGGCTGCACGCCAACGCCTCGGCGACGGCCACCCCGAAATTTTCCTGGTGCGACGGCAGCGCGAATACCTCTGCCGCGTAGAACGCGCCCCATTTCATGTCGCCCGTCAGCATTCCCGCCCAGGTGATGCGGTCCGGGACGTCGAGCGAGGCCGCCCGCCGCTCCAGTTCGGGCCTCCACCCGGTCTGATCCGGCCCTGCCATGACCAGACGCAGTGACGGATCAGCTCCCGCCACCCGCGCGAACGCCTCGATGAGCAGATCACATCCCTTCTTGACATGGATGCGGCTTAGGAACAAAAGCAGGCGCTTACCCCGAAGCTCAGGATACCGGGAAAGGAACGCCGCCCGCTGGGCTACCGCGTCTCCCGCCGGTCCCGCCGTGCCGTAGCTGACCACCACCTCATTCGCCCGATATAAGCCGAATGATTGACGCGCCAGCAGCTTTTCCTCCTCGCAGGTGAATAGAACGGCTTTGGCGTCTCGCAGTACGCGGTAGTCCCCCCAGGGCCAGTACAGGCTTTTTTTCAGGTGCTTGAGCGGGTAGGCGCGCTTGAACCACGGGTCCAGCATCCCATGAGTGTAAACGAAGTAAGGCGTCTCCCGCCCCCGCAGCGCCCGCCAAGCCGCAAGCCCCGCGTACTGCCATAGACCATTAACAATCACGGCGTCGTAGCGCGCCGCGTTCTCTCGCAGCCAAGGCACCATCCGTGGTGCGTAGCCATAACCGGATTTCCCTGGCCCAAGCGCGTGTACTGTGAGGGAGAAGTCACGTAACCAGGGCAGAGCAGGATCATCCGAGGAGGCCACTTCCGTGTGGTGCCCCATTTGCGCCAGGACTTCACTCGTCTGCCGGATGCCTTCCATCGGACCGCCATGCGCAGGATCGGCGGAGGAGATGACTTGTAAAAAGTTCATCACTAAACCCTTTAAAGGCTTTGGGATGGGGGGCCGGATCGCTTTGTGCCCAGGAGTCTGCCCGCATGAGGATTGGTCACGCGGGATCTTTGTAACGCCTCATGGCGTGGATGGAGACTAGCGATCCAGACATGTCGGACACGATCCGTCACCTTGTCAAGAGCATACACCAGTATATAAAGGACTGTTAGCCCGACGATAGAGGCAAGCGCCCCCACGAGGCACAGTAAAATCATGTCGGCGATGGCGGCTTCTGAAAACTCCCAGGTAATTTGGATTAATAATGACAACATCAGCACGTTACCCCAAATCCGATCATCAATCAGCAGGCGATATATGGTCATGAGACAGAATATTACCAGACATGGGATGACACAGATCCCAAGCCATTCAAAGCTGCTGAAGGCATCGGCAAAGAAGCCCACCGTAATTCCTGTTGTTCGGTCATGCTTGTTGGGCATTAACCCCGGTTCACGGTGCGCAAGG
>JAABUU010007847.1_pt1 | contig 10830 bp, 8 predicted proteins | sample 5559301 | NCBI WGS metagenome assembly JAABUU01 (sample SAMN10711884, study PRJNA513360) | rock metagenome | isolation source: Antarctica rocks | place: Antarctica: Victoria Land, Richard Nunatak white
CCGCGGTGTTGTCGATCAGGGCGGCCTCCTCGACGTCCTCGTCGGAGCCCTGGCCAGTCTGATAGTTGGCCGAGAACCCCCACGAGAACGCCTTGCCGTCGGCGGTGAGGGCGAGGGAGTGGTCGGAGCCCGCCGTCGCGAAGACAATGGTCTCGTCGGCGAGGTTGGGGACGGGGGTGGGGGCCGTCAGGATGCGGGCCTTGTCCCGCTCGTCGCGCACCACTCGGTCGCCGGGGAGGGCGGCGACCGGGATGCCCGTCTGGTAGCCGTCGACGCGGCCCCAGACCAGGCACTCGCCCGCCTCGGTGACGGCGACCGAGTGGTGCGCCCCGCCCTTCACGCTCGTGATGGTCTTGTCGGCGAGGGCGGTGACGATGGCGGGGGTGAGGACGACCGCGTCGTCTTCGCCGGCGCCGTCCGCGATGCCCGTTTCGGCGTAGTTGTTGAGGCCCCAGGCCCAGACGCGGCCGGTCGTGTCGATGGCGAAGGAGTGGTAGGCGCCGCATGAAATGTACTTGACTTTGTTGCGCGGCAGGCCGAATTCGCGTGGGGTGAGGCCGTTCATGCGGGTGCGTTGGATGATGCGACGACCGAGTTGGTTTTGTTGACCGGCGCCCCAGGCAAAGACGGCACCTTTGTTGTTCAAAGCGAGGACATGGTTGGCGCCGCAGACGAGGTGTGTAATTTTCTTGAGAGTAGGGAGGTGCATCGGGGTAGTCTGGACGTGCGAAGTGGCAGTGAACCCTAGAATGCCTTCGTTGTTCTGAGAGAGCTTGTTAGTTTGTGATGTAAACAAAGTTTGTTGTGAGGTGGACTTACGCGGAAGGTGCCCCATCCATAGACGTTTCCATCATCGGTAAGTGCGAATGTCGCGCTATCTCCAGCAGCTACCTCAACAAATACGGTGTCTTCGGGGAACGCGTCGGTCGGGATCGCGGTTGGGATGCTCTCTTTGGGGTTTAATCCGCTGTCGCTCTCTTCGCTGGCATCACTCTTGTCGTCATCCATATCTTTCATTCCGCCGTCCCAGGTAGTGTCTCTTCCCAGCGCGCCTTGATCGTTGACACCCCAAGTGAGAATCTTATTGTCGCGAGTGAGAGCCGCGCAGTGCATGCCGCCGACAGCAATTTGAACGACTCCGACGGTGTCAGCTGACAGGTAAGGATTGAGGCGAGGACGTTTGACATCCATCGCCTTCTTCGCGGTTCCGAGGCCGAGTTCACCGGAGCTGCCTTCGCCGAAAACGTAGACATTCAGCTTCGTGGTTGGAGCCTTGTTGATGACGGTCTTCTTAGGAGTAACGCGTGCTTTTTTGATAGGACGAGCTGGAGCTGCAGGGGCTTGAGCAGTCGAGTCATCTTCGGTTGACTTGCGTTTCTTGGAAGAGTTCGCTGCAGGCTTAGCGGGAGCAGGAGGTGCTGCAGATTTTCCGGAAGCGGTCGCTTTGCCTTTTTTAGCAGCTGTGCTGGAAGCTTTGGACGCGGCGCTGGTAATCTTAGCAGTCGCAGTGGTAGCTTTAGTAATCGCGCTGGCAAGCTTGGCCTTCGCGCTCGCGGTTTTGGCAGTGGACTTCTTAGCAGGAGCTTTTTTGGTAACCTTAGCAGGCGGCGCCTTGGTTTTGGTAGCGACTGGAGCTTTAGTCTTTGCTGAAGCTGTCGCCTTGGTCTTGGTAGTAGCAGTGGCTTTCGCCTTGGTAGTCGTGGTAGATGGTTTCTTGGGAGCCATCTCGTTTGAAGTGATCGAGTAAGGTTGTTAGTTTTCGGGGTGAATGTATGAAGAAATGTGATAGTGCTGAGAAGAAAGAGGATTGATTTATGATTGAAGTGAGAGCGCTTCTTTTGCGAAAGCTGTGAGTGCGTGAAGAAGAAGAGAAGAGTTGAGTTGAGTTGTTGTTTTGGTTATGATCGAGTAAGGTAGTTTTCTTGGCGAATGTATGAAGAAGTGTGACGGTGCTGAGAGGAAAGAAGATTGATTGAGTCTTGAAGTGAGAGCGGTTGTTTTGCGAAAGTTGTGAGTGCGTGAAGAAGAAGAGTTGAGTTGAGTTGAGTTGTTGTTTTGGTTAGGATCGAGACCTCTAGAATGTATATTTATTTCTTAGCGTGGCTGCATCCGGAAGATCAAGTGTTACGCTCCGAGTTGCACCTACCCGTTACGGCTTTACCGTTATGACAGGAAAATGCACCAGGCACTTGCTGTCGACTTTGGAAAGCGTTCGGAGTTGTGTGAGCAGGTAGGTAGTCGAAGGAAGATGTTTTTAAGAAGAAGAGGAAGAAGAGGAAGAAGAGGAAGAAGGATTATGAAGAATGGTCGACTCAACCACTTACACCTGCCAATAGGAGCCTTGCAAACAATAGGATTTTCCGCAGGCAGCAGTTTGGAGTTGATGTACAACAATTGGACGATCAATAATAGAGCGTAGGGTACAATAATATCATACATTTGGTCTGCACAGTGTGACTGTCTTCTACCTCATATCTATCTTGCTTGGTGTGTCAACATGAATAAAGAAGACTCGATCTCGGATCCCTGCCCTGCCCTCCCAAACTCTCGGGACAGCCTCAAAGCCAAGCCCAGAGCCTCCGGGCTGACATCCCAGTCGGTCCCTACCTTAGCTCGCAGCATGTTCTCCCGGGAGCCGGCTGTCAACATTATTACCCCACACTATCTATGCGAACAAGGTACTCGAGATGCAAAGACCAAGGCTCTTCTGCTTCTGAACAACAATCATAAAAGTAACCCTAAGAATCAAAAACTATCCAAAAGCACATCATGTCCCAAGAACCGATCAAACTGCCCAAACTCTCGGAATTGCCCCTGAAAGAAGGCGACCCCCACCATTCGGCATGGGGTCTATACGGGAAGGACGACGAGCTGGGCACGTTGAACCGCCTGACGGATGAGGTCGTCCTGAGGGCTGCGAGGGAGGAGATCAGGAGTGGAGTCAGGTGCGCGAATTTATTCTACGATTTTTACTATCGAGTGGGGACCATCTCCCCTGTTCGAAGGATGGTCTATGTGGATGTCAAGCAAAGCAAACCAATAGTGGGGTGTTGCAGTTGTGATAGGGCTATTGCTTTTGTTGCTTCGTAGTGTACCCCTAAACTCGATGGCCCTCCCTTCGTGCATCTTCGGAACAGAGATATAAACTTCTTACACGATCCATTTTCCTTCCTCTAGAATCTCACTGAACTGGCCGCTCGACGCGCAAGGAGCCCTGCCATTTTTCGGCCGTCAAGCCTTCCACAAGGACGTCTACCAGAAGCACCCACGGATCGTCAACGACGACACCTGGTCTTTCAACTCGCAGAGCAGTAGCCAATGTCTGCTGCCCAATGTCCTCCCATCTATTACCCTCATCTAGAGCTGAATAGATATGATCATGTCTAGGGGACGGTCTCCGCCACTTCGCCTACCAGAAGGAGCAGAAGTTCTACAACGGCGTCACCATGGACGACATCCATGGCGAGCACAAGACCAACGTCAACGGCATCGGTGGTGAGTATCTGCTGGAAGGCTCCGACTGGACGATAAGCCGGTGCTGAAGAATACAGCGTGGTCGGAGAAGGGCATCGTGGGCCGAGGGATACTTCTCGACTTCCACGCCTGGCGGATCGCAAACGACATCCCGTACGAACCGTTCAAGACGGGATCGATAACGCTCAAGTATCTCAAAGCAACTGCCGAGGCGCAGGGCTTGGAAATTAAGTTTGGCGACATCCTGATCATTCGATCTGGTACGTGGAGCTCATTACCTTGGAGGCTGCTTCCCAGCGTACGCTAATCATGCTGAAGGCTTCATGGCTTCGTACAACGCCCTTCCGAAGCACGAGATCGATGAACTGGCAAAGGTAGTCCCGCCGGGCCTTTCGGGCGTCGAGCAGAGCGATGAGATGATGGAATGGTTCTGGGAAAACTTCTCAGCTGTAGCTGGAGACCAGCCTTCTTTCGAATGCTGGCGTAGGTGACACAGCTACACACATGAACCGTGAGCTGACCGTTGTTGCAGCAAGTCAGAAGCCTTGGCTATTTCACGAGGTATTGCTTGCGGGGTGGGGCTGTCCGATAGGTGAGCTCTTCGATCTGGAAAAGCTGGCGGAACATTGTCAGAAAATCAAGCGATGGTCGTTCTTCATTTCGAGCGAGGTCTGCAATGTGCCTGGAGGTGTCGCAAGGTGAGTGTCAATCTGGACCACAGTGTCAGCAGATACTTATCTGTTCTAGTCCACCGAACATACTTGCAATCTTCTAGAATAGGTGAAATGTAAATCTGATGAAAAGTGTAAACTGCCATGCTCAGCGGTTCACGTTTCTTCGTCCTGCTTCTCCAAACCATCTGTGTGCATGCCATTCTGAGGAAGTGTCTATATCTTTTACGGGGTTGAATTCAGTTTCCCACACATGACGACATCCTCTCCGAGCGGTTGCCACTTGACGTCCGTAAACCTCAAAGCGGCCTTCGGCTTCCCAGCCTCATCTACTTTTCTCTCAGGACTTACCACCACCCCTCCTTTGCCCAGGTATGTTGGAGCCACCGTGACGATAACCCAGTCAATGAAAGCTGCATATTCCGGATTGAGCAACTCGTTGAGGACGACACCACCTCCTTCAATCATCACACTCTTGATCCCCTGGGTACCGAGAGCTTGGAAGATAGCCTCCCACCTCAGTCTCCTCCCAGGGTTGTAGTCTAACAAGCCTAGATAGGTACCGCCGTATTGTTTCAGAAGCTCGATCCTCTGGGGCGCAACATTCGCCCCTGGAGATATCACCATCCACGGCGCCCGACCTTTGCCGTCCCTCACAATTTTGAGGATCCTCGAGTCTTCCGTCAGTTGCCATCGCCCACTGGGATCTACAATCACTGGTCTTGGCTGCCCGTCCCAGCCAATTCCACCATAGCCTCCTACGCCTGCTAAGCGACAGTTCAGCCCTGGATCATCCGCCACCGCCGTGCCAACGCCCACGAGGATGGCATCATGCCTTGAACGGAGGTAATGTGTCATTGCTTTGGATTCGGGGCCAGAGAGTATCGTCTGCATGCCTGGCGCAAGGGTGAGAGCGGAGTCCATGGAGGTGGCATACGTCAGTGTTACCCATGGTAAACTGCGGTCTCTAGTGTTCAAGGATTGAGGAAGGTACTTCTCGAGAAACGTGCGAGACTCAAGCGGAAAGTAAATAGTGTTAGAGGGGGTCTCAGGACCACTGGAGGTATCACGGCTTTCTGCTGTTGATGGCAGCCGGAAATTGGGTTTCTTGACAATCCCCTTGCCTTTCACGAATTGATAAAATTCGTGGCAAACTAATTCAATAGGATGCTCGTGCCGCCAGGTTGCCGTAGTATTGCTAATGTCGCTCTTAATCAGATATTGGCCTCCAGCGGTCACAAGCTTCTTCTCGTCTTCTTTCATCAGCGCAAACACTGAAGGAAGCATGTACCCTTTCATGACCTCGCTCTTTGCAATCTCCATGACGACTGAGTTGCGCTTGATCTTATCTATGTAATCGAGGTCATGCGTATGCTCTGTACAATGGCCGACCTGCGTGATGGTATAGCTCTGACATGGGCCATGAGAGAGAACGACTTTGATTCGCATCTGGCATGTTCCGCCCTCGCGCCTCTGCTTCTTGCGCTTGGGCTTGCACTCGTCTGTAACTCGTTTCGGGTCCGGTTCATAAGTGGCACGGTGTAAGCGACAGGCATAATAGTCTATCTCGTACGGGTTCCGGCCAGTCTCCGGTCTCCTTGTCTGTGTCCTGCACCATACGTTGTCCACATACGGCCAGTAAAGCTTCCAGTCGTCGACGGTGAGCTCGACCTTTTCTTTGACTTCGAAGAGACGCCGGCGTAAGGATTGGAGATGTGGCGGAGGGTTGAATAAGTCGGAGATGTTACGCATGGACGAAAGATTGACACTTCCGGCTACGGCTGATGAGCCCTCTTGGCCACTGTTCACATTCGTTCCCACTTCTGCTTCGACCCCCGAACCTTCGACGTCTAGCCCTTCGGCTTGATCCATCTGGGTTCTTAAAACGTGATTTCAGGTGTTATGCCCTCCGCACCAAAGACAGTCACAGCCCTTGCATCAATGTTCGAACGATACGACAGACCGTTCACGCAGATGCTTTGCTAGCTCAATTGTAGCATAAGGAAGACTTGAGCTGGTTCCCAAGCTGCATAGCCCCAGCTGTATCATCGTACATGTTAGCTGTCACCGTGAAAAGTACTGTCAATGGAACCTCAAGCTCACCCAAGGAAAGTTGAGCAGTGACTCAATTGGCTGTTATGAGAGCGCTGTCTAACTTAGCGTTTGTGCGGGCCGAGAGGCGGTGGCAACACCTAACCTGATTTGTAACACGGGACTAACTGCAATGGGGTTTCCAAAGATGTTCGTCGACCGTCTACCGACTTGGGGACCCTCAACCGAGTCACCGGAAAAGGATCAAACTTTTAAATCTGCTACTGCCCGATCGACCGAATGCCAGATGCGGTACGGTACATGAGTAGTTCTGAAGGAAGCTCTCTATACAACCTACTGTATAAGGCTGGCGTCTGCTTGCCGGAGGCAGCCACTATACACCATGTCGTTATTTACAAGCACCGGCTGGTAGAGGACGAAGTTGAGACGTGGGTGGCGATTCTATAGCCCTCATCCTACTCTGATTGAGCACTGTCGTTGCTCGATCCAGAGGAAAGTGGCTTAGCCTACTGTGATGGTTGACAGGTATTGAGTTAGTTCCCGTGCTTCGAAGTGTACTCGTCGCAAGTGCTGTGATAGTGTAAATGTCCCGTAACGCATCCTTGGTGAATCAGTTAAGATTGCCCATGAGCCGTGACGTGACCTGTACAAGAGCCAGGCAGAACCACAGTCCCTCAATGCATAAACACGAAACCCCACAGCCGGAATCTACCTCTTCTAAACTACTCATACACCCGTCCCTTTACCCATAATCAATAGACCCCATCCAACCCGCTCCTCGCCAGCACCTCAAACACCCTCCCGGGCATCCGATATCGCACCAGCCCCGCAAAAACCATCAGATCCTTCGCCATGCCCAAGAGGTTCTCGCTCATCTCGCGTTTGGTGGCGTCCTCAAACTGCGACGACCGGAGCGCCTCGCGCTGCTTGCCGCAGCACGTGATGGTCCAGAGCAGGAGGTTGCCGACGTTGCGGGCGACGACGGGCGGGAGGGCGTTGAAGGTTTGCGCGGCGGCGCGGATGATGGGGACGGCGGAGCGGGCGCGCAGGGGGAGGATGTTGAGAGTGTCGATTATCTGAGGATGTTAGTTCGCTGATTGGAAGGGGAGGGGAAGGGGAGGATAGTCGGAGGACGGGGAAGCTATAGGTGGGTGGCTTACGTCTAAGGCGTCGTCCCATTGTTCGGCGGCCACTTTGCTCTTGGCTTCATACATGCGGAGTAAGACGCCGCAGGCCTCTCGGTTGGCGGGCTTGATCTTGCGGTAGTACATGGCGTTGACGTTGTAGAGGCCAATCATGTTGCGCGCCAGCTCGGCCGGGTCGTCGACGGAAGTCAGGCTCAGACTACTCCTGTCCTGCCCTTGTTGACCGGCTTGTGCGGTGGCTCGTTGCTTGGATGGTTGTAATCTGACAGGCTCCTGGCCTATATCCGTGGCGATGGCCTCCGAGAGTGCTCTGTTGATAACGACCGTGACGTTGTCGTAATCCTCCGCCAAGTGGTAGAGCAACACTGCGTCGGTCGTCCGTCCGTTGTCGTCTGCCACCACAGCTGCTTGCACGGTGACTGTCTTCAGGAACTCTTCTTGATCCGCAAGCCCGATCAGCTTCAGTCGTTGCTCTATGGCACCTTTGAATCGCGTCCCATCGACCCGAATGTCTCCGAGCAAGCTCGCGAATTCACGAGTCTCAAGCACCAGCTCTCGTAATGCCTCGTGGCACAGAGCCGTTTGCGACTTGCCGAGACTTCCAGGTAGATCGGAGTTTAGACAGATGAGGGCAAGATAGTCGACGGCAGCTTCAACGTTCGCAGTGCGGAAGTCCCGAGTATAGTAGCCGGTCATACGGCCAAAACTGATCTGAGGGAGTTGTTGCGTGGTGAACGTTACTGGAACCATCTGTCAGTAGACCACTATGTATCCGATAAAAACAGTCACTCACAGAGTTCGGACTCTGACACTGAGAAGTCAGACACGCGTAACAAGCCATAAAAGTCTAGCGCAATAGCAAAGTGGACAGCAGCAACGTAGGAGTATGGGTACAAGTACGCGACAGCCTCTTCGAACATCCCTCCGAGAATTTGGAGGAAGAAATATATGCCGTATCCCCCAGCACCTTCTGCACCCTTTGAGAAATGCCGCTGACCAATCTCTTTGATGGTTTGCTGTACTTCTTCGAGAGCAAAGACTTCGCCTGCCACCTCCTCTACCCGATTCACCTCTCTGGCCAGATTGAACTGTAGCCATATCCAGTCCTCAACGCCTTGGCTAACGCTGTCAATATTTCTTTTATTTAGCTCACAGCGCCCAATGATTTTATAGCAAGCCATGCGATAAGGGTCGATGGAATGCTCCGGCGCGATCCTCGAACGTTGTGAATACTCGGCATTAATTCGATCTTGTACGGATCGCGACAGCCTTCGATCCGGACTGCTAGCGTAGCTCGTAATATAGGTGATGAAGTTACGATCAATAGCTCTGAAACTGCTTTGTTTCTTGGTTACGTATTCTGCGGCTTCCTTGACGAAGCCACACCTAAGAAGGTAAAAGATGAGTACCCAGCAATAATCGTCTTCCAGTACCTGTAGGTCGGACCCGTCGGAAGCCAAATCTTTTCGAGCAGCTCGGACTCTAATGTAGGCTCGAACTTTGTTTATGGTTGTTGGTATTCCTCCTAGGTTGGCCTCCCGTGGGTTGCGGGCTATCACAGATTCAAGGTCTCGATAGAAGCTTTATAGCATTAGCCCTTTGAGTTGCAAATCAGATGAGGATCCACTAACTGCTTTTCCAGGGTCTTCCTCGACCCATCAATGATTCTCTTCCGTATCGCTACGGTTTTAGCTGAGTTCCGGCTCTCCTCGAGGTAATCATCGGCATATTGACGTTCCTTAACAGCGTCCGGATCTGTAGGGCTCTTTGCGTTCGGATTCTCTTTGACAATCTCAATCAATGCCTGATACGCGTCGATGAGCTGGCTCGGACTCTGTAATCACAGCATCAGCATAGCGCCGGCACACGGAAAAGCACATAACAAACCTCGCCTCCCGGTTCGCGCTCGACGCTTGCAAACTCCTGCAGTACGGGGTAAACCACTTCCCGCAACCTTGCAGCATTCAACTGTTGAACCTTTTCGGCATATCTGCCCAGCTTTTGTCGAAGGTAACGATCATCCTGCCCTCCAATGCCGTGGCCGGCCTTGTCTGCGACATCCGCGAATAATGTTGCAGTCCCAGCTCCCGTACCTGGTGTACCAATCACAGACTTTTGCATTCCAGTATTGCCAAAGACACTTCTCGTTGACGTTCCGTGCCCGTTCGCCGTCGCATCGTGCGCTCTTCCCCTCCTGGTAGATCTCCCAAAGCTGCCTCTTCCACCAGGACTAGGGAATACGTTCGAATCATCACCCTGCTCAACACCTTTAGGGATCAATCCAAAATGTTCGTATATTCGTTTTCGTTGTTCTTCCCAGTTCATAGTGACATTTTCTTCTAGGAAGGCATCAAAGTCTCTCTCGGCGCGGTTGAGACCTTCCGCTATCATGGATAGGGTGGATTGCTGTTCTAGTTGTCGAACAAACTTTCCATTATCTGGGTCAAAATCGAAAGATTTTGGAACGGCGGTAGAAGTAGACGTCTGGACATTGAACGAGTTAAGATCTCGAAGGGCAGTGCCTGGAGAGATACCAGAAGCTGCAAGCAAGTAGTGTCTATGAGGAACTTTTGCGTTAGAGAGATGACACCAGCCCGGCTAAACAACTGCGTGTGTACTTACGTTTTGGCATCCTGTCCCCTCGCACGCTTTGCCTGCCCGCCAGTTCCGCCGAGCTCTCTCACCCTTCGCGAGATATCTCCTAGCCCTAACTGCAAGCTAGGCAGCTCACCAGAACCGCCGACGCGCTCTCCGCCATTCGTTCTCTTCCTACCTCGTTCTAGTAGACTGTCAAAGTACGCTGGCTGTGGAGTTTGCCCATTCGACTGTTGACCGGTAGGCTGTTGTTGCTGGGACTGTACCGACTGACTTTGCTGCTGTTGCGGTGCTGCTGACGCAAATAGCGACGATTGAAAGGGCTGAGTGGTGGGATTGTTCTGTGACATGAAGAGATTTGTTGTTGCAGGCTGTGGGTTCGTGGTCGTGGAAGCCCCGAAAAGTCCACCAGTACCAGAAGCAGTCTGCTGTTGGGAAGATCCCAGACCAGTAAACAGATTAGGCGTAGATTGAGAGGCTGAAGCTCCGCCAAGGTCACTGAACAGGCCCGGTTGAGATTGGGGTTGTAAGTTGTTTGTGCTAGGATTGCTGAACATGCTTGGTTGCGTCTGCGCTTGCGAGGTACAGTGCCGGTGGTAATTCTGGGCCACACAGAACGCTCACAAAAAAAGAAAAAGATCACTTTTTTTTGAAAGCTCAAAATCCTTAAAACACATAAATACTGTAATTACTTCACAATCACAGTGTATACAGACATTCTGAGTATGCAGAATGATAAATTATATAAATCTCTAATATTTGTGAAAGTTCTGAGTCAATTAATACATAAATGATGTTATTATTGCAGTATTTAAAGAGTTTTTCAAGTTTTGTTGCTGTTTCATCATCAAAACACACTTTTTTAATAACTACACATACAATTGCTTAATGAT
>JAABUU010007850.1_pt1 | contig 10827 bp, 8 predicted proteins | sample 5559301 | NCBI WGS metagenome assembly JAABUU01 (sample SAMN10711884, study PRJNA513360) | rock metagenome | isolation source: Antarctica rocks | place: Antarctica: Victoria Land, Richard Nunatak white
GCCCATGAGGGTCTGAAGGCTGCGATCCGCCGGGTGCTGGGCTCGACGTGGCAAAGGTGCCGCGTTCATTGGATGCGCAATGCGCAGGCCTATGTGCCCAAGAGCCAGCAGAACATGGTGTCGGCCGCCCTGCGCCAGGCGTTCACTCAGCTGGACCACACGAACGCCACCCAGACCATGCGCCACGTCGCCGACCAGCTCCGCGGCAAGTGGCCCAGGCTCGGAGCGTTCATCGACGAGAGCGAGGCTGACGTGCTGGCCTACATGACCTTTCCCGCCCAGCACCGGGTGAAGATCCACTCGACCAACCCGATCGAGCGGTTGAACAAGGAGGTCAAGCGCCGGGCCGATGTCGTCGGCATTTTCCCCAACGAGGGATCAATCATCAGACTAATCGGCGCGGTGCTGTTGGAGACCAACGACGAGTGGCAGCTCCAGCACCGCTACATGCAGACAGAAGCCATGGCCGACCTCATGCCGCAGACCATCGACGGCGTGCCCACCGAGATCGCCACCATAGCCGCGTGATCGGTGGCCACCTCAACTACACCGCATTTTACACCAGCTTGACGGACACCATCGTCGCCGGCGCTCCCGGCGGCTCGCGCATACCCACCGAGGTTCTCGGTGTGATCCAGAATGTCATCGATTACGGCATGGACATCGGTTCGGCCGTCGCCGCGCCCCGCATCCACCACCAGTATCTGCCCGACACCGTCTATCTGGAGCCGAATGCTCTCTCGTCCGAGGTGTTCACTGCCCTTCAGGGAGAAGGCTACAGCCTAACCCAGCAAACAACGACCTGGGGACTGGCGGAAGCGATCCTCGTCAATCAGGCGTCCGGCTTGATCACCGGTGCGACTGACCCGCGGCGAGCCGATGGCCTGGCTACCGGAGCACGTTAGCTCCGTGACCTGCTGCGCCTGAAAAGGCGCAGCTCTTCCCACGCTCCAAGCTGAAGTCATGGTGGTAGGGCTCTGTCGCCGCGCCGTGGTGCCGCTCGACGACGTGCCCGGCTGCCTGCGCGACGCCAGCTCAAAGCTGACACGCTCCAGCCTGCATCGCTGCCTCGAACGCCACAACGCCTCCCGCCTACTCGACAACTCGGACAAGGCCTCAAGCAGGGCAAGTTCGCCGAGACCGCAATCGGAACCGTCCACGTCGACAACAGCTCTTGATAGCTTTGGTCGTGAACCAAGCCGTCGTGCTGCCATGCTGGCGTCATACGCGCGCCATTTCATGATCTTGTGTTTTTGCTTTGATGCCCGTTTGAGAATGGTCATGGGTGGGCGACACGTCGGAGCAGCAGGGCGCCCATGCTGACGTGGATCACTCGCCGCAGCATAGGCAAGTACCATCGGGCTTGCGCCGGGCGGAAGCATCTCATCCATGATCTCCAGTGCATTCCATGTCGAGAAGGCAGAACCAAGAGCTTTGAAGGAGCCGATCAGGCGTGTTCGAGGACGCCAGCCTCTCCCTCGAACCTGCGCAACACGATCCCCAGGCCGTGTCCGTCCACCAGCTCGTCGGCGAGGTCCTGCACCACGCTCAGCTGCGCCCGCGTCTCGTCCTCGCCGCCGCGCTGCCGGTCCTCCTTGCGACGGTTGATCTCGTCCTTGGCGCTGCCCTGCGGGAACACCCGCGCCAGCCGCCGTCGTGCCTCGGCCGGGCCGACGCGCTGGTAGAGCCGCGAGCGCAGCGCCACGTCCTGCGGCGAGGTGGAGAACGCCCACAGCTCCACCGGCCCCAGGCTATTGACCAGCATCTGCTCGTACCACTCGTCGTCCGCCGCGATCAGCGCCATGAACGGAGCACCCCCCGCGGTCGGCCCGTTCAGCCGCTTGCGGATCACCTCGGCCGAGGCCGCGCTGACCCCGAAGCGCCGGATGATGTCCTCCTTCTCCTGCTCGTCGCCGGCGCCCAGCACGAAGCGCCCCGTGGACTGCGAGATCACGTAGTCGCCAAAGTCCTGCATGCGCTGGCTGCTCAGCCCGAGCTGCAGGTTGTGCTTGCCGCCTTCGCGGCCGTCCTGCTCCACCTGGCGGCGCACGTAGAGCCGCCCGGCCGTGCGCTGATACTCGTCATACTCGAGGCGCTTGTAGGTCTCGTAGACCTCGGTGAACCGCTTGCGGTGATAGTCGCGCACCAGCTCGGGCACCATCAGCAGGTACTTCGGCCGCAGGAAGAAGTTGCGCGCCAGGATGTGGCGGCCGAGCAGGTACATCAGGTCGGTTTGCCGGTCCGCCTCGGCGCTGCCGGTCGGCGCCACATACTCCAGGTCCAGCACGATCACCCGGGCCGGGCCGAAGTCCAGCCGGGTCGGCCGGTTCAGGGTGGGGTAGCGCTTGATGAGCGCCATGACGTAGCGCTCGAACAGCTGGGGCAGGGTCTCCTGGGTGCCGGCCACGACCTTGCCGAACATGTCCTGGATCTGCTGGGCGCGCACCGCGGTCACCAGGTCTTCCAGCAACGGCACCGCATGGCGCTGCGCGATGGCGGCCAGGGCGTGCTCGTCCGCCCGGCACAGCACGTCGACCACCTCCCACCACCAGGTGTCGCGCTCGGCTGCGAACCGCAGCTGACGCAGCGCCTCGTCCACGGAGGGCTCCACGCCCGGCTGGTAGCGCTTCGGCCGCTTCTTGCCGCTGCTGCTGTCGGAGACCATCCGGTAGGCTTCCTCGACCACGAAGCCGACCAGCTGGTCCATGCCCTCGAACGGCGATGCCGCGTCGATCGGCATGCAGCCGAGCGAGAGCATGTTCTGGACGAAGTCCCTCTCCAGCGGCAGCGGCGTGCGGCAGCCGACCTGGGTGTCGAAGATGTTGAACTCGTAGCCGTCGGCCAGCTGCATGGCGACGTAGATCGCCTCGTTGCGGCGGTGCGCCGGCAGCGCCTCCTGGATCAGCAGGATCAGCCCCTCTGCGGAGGGCCCGATGTCGAGCTTGCCGATCAGCGGCAGCTTCGCGCCCTGGGTGGTCTGGGCGGCGCTGCTCAGGCACAGGCCGAGCAGGATGGTGTTGGACAGCACCGACTTGCCGAAGCGCGAGGGGGCGACGAACAGGTCCAGGGTGTGCTTGCGCCGCGAGCCCGCGGGATCGAACGGCCACATGCGCCCGTCCGGGGTGCGGAACAGCACCGAGCCCACCTGCCAGGGCGAGGCAGGGCGGCCCCAGGGCAGCATGCGCAGCACTTCGCCGAGCGGCGCGGCCGCGGCCGGGGCGGTGGACGCCACGGCCAGGCCGAGGGCGCTGCTCATCACGCCTTCCAGCGGGTCGCCGCACAGCACGCTGGTCTGGCAGTTGCCCCAGCCCTCGACCTGCTGCGCGAGCGTCGAGGCCTGGCGGCGCAGGCGGCCGACCTCGCCCTCCGGTGCCCAGGTCGCGAAGCTGGTCCGCACCTTGACCATGACGTCGATGTTCTTGTCGCGCATGTGGCGCAGCGCGGTGAACGCCTCGTGGATCTGCCGGTTGGCCGGCACGAAGCCCAGCACGGTGGCGAAGATCGACTTCAGCGACATCATGCCGCGACCACCGCCTTCGACCAGGATCGACATGCGCCAGGGCAGGTAGTGGTGGTGCGCCATGCGGCCGACCAGGTTGGCGAAAGGCCGGGCGTCCTCGGGGCCACGCGACATGTCGACGGACGACCACTCGAACTGGCCGATGCGGACCCGCTGCCCGCCATGGGTCTCTGCGTCGGCGCGGAACAGCTGGTCGGCGATCGGCGGCCACAGCACCAGCCCGGCGTCGCCCGTCTCGCCGTCCTCTGGCAACAGGGGACGCACCGCGCTGCCAGGGAGGATCGGCTTCCAGGCGCTATTTGCCGTCTCGGGATACATCGCCTCGCGCATGCGGATCAGGGCATCCGCGGAGGACAGGGCGGCGATGCCGATGCCGTGGGTGCGGAAGGAGGAGACCAAACGGCTGACGAAGGCGGCATGGCGCGCGGCGAGGATCTCGCTGCCGAGGAACACGTTCTGCGCCTCGGTGATGCGTGGCGCGCCCTTGCCGGCGGCGAGGCGCTCGGCCCTGCTCTGCTTCTTCTCCTCGCGCGTCAGCAGGGCAGGCTTGGACCAGACCACGAAGTAGCAGGCCTCGAAGCGCATGATCTTCGGCCAGAGCTTCTCGCGCTCGGCGAAGATGTCGGGGATCGACAGGCCGATCTCGCGGGCCATGGTGCGGCTGCCGTGCAGGTTGCGCTCGATCTCGGGGCCGGACATGTCGGGGTCGCAGGCGAACCAGCCCTGCAGCGCGTGCCCTGGGCCGTCCAGCGGCCCGGACAGGTCCATGCGCAGCGCCTCGGCGATGGCCTCGACATCCTGGCGCAGCGTCATCTTGCGCAGGCCCTGGACCTGCAGGACGGTGACGTTCTCCCCCCGCTTGCCCACCAGCGCGGTGCCGTCCGAGGTCTCCAGGTCGCAGAACGAGGACAGCGGCTGGCGCAGCTTGATCGACAGCGCGGCGAGACCGTTGGCGAGAAGTCCGAACATGGCGGCTCCGGCTACGAGAGGGTCGGAAAGGCAGGCACCGCCGTGGACTCTGGCAAGGCGGTCGCGGCCCAGCCGGCGAGGATCTCCGGGTAGACGTCCTGTCCGTCTCGGATGTGCCGTCCGCGGTGCAGGACGCGCACGCCGCCGAGCAGAGCGGCGCGGCGGCTGTAGGAGGCCCGCGACATCTCGAGCAGGGCGGCGGCGAGCTCGCGGGGCGAGCTGGTGCCGATGTGCAGCTCCGCCGCCTCCCGGCGCGCCGCCAGGGCGTCGTAGGCGCTCCAGGCGGCCCGCGTGGTCGGGGTGTCCTGGCGGGGACGGCTGCCCAGGACGGGACTCTCGTCATCCCTGTGCAGGGCGATATGGATGCCGCGCACCAGGGCGTTGAGCACTGCCTGGGCCATCTCCGGCATCCAGATCACCAGCGTCTCCTGCCCCGCGGTGGGGCGCTCCAGCTGCTGCACGGCCGCGCAGAGCAGGCACGCCGTGGCGAGGGTGTCCGGCGATGGCGGGAGGGCAGCGGCGTCGAGCGGAACCACCTCCTGCGAGCCTGCGGCGTGGAAGCCGCAGAACCGGCAGGTGTGGCTGTCGCGCTCCAGGATGGAGAGACGCGCCTCCTGCGTCCTCTGCGTGTCCGCAAGGCAGGAAGGAAGGCGGGCGGACGGGATGAGGGGCAGGAGGCGCATGGGCGGGACGCTCCTTACTGGAACGTCATCGCCTTGGAGGTGCCGGTGCTGCTGGCACCAGCGCCGGAGATGGTCTGCGCCGAGAAGGTGGCGATGCTGGCGATGGTGAGGAAGAAGCCGCCGGCCAGCACGCCGGCGACGCCGTAGCCGAGCTTGGCCTGGCCGTTGGGGTTCTTGGTGTGCTGGTAGATGGTCCAGCCGCCGGCGATCAGGGCGAAGCCGCCGAGGATGAAGCCGAACAGCGTCAGCAGGTAGCCGCCGCCGTTGGTCATGTCGGTGGACACGGCCTGCATGCGGCTGCCCAGCGTGTTGCCGCCGGCTACCTGCGCGAGAGCGTTGGTAGCCGGGAGGGCGACCGCGGCGAAGGCGGCGGCCGCCGCCATCAAGCGCTGGCGCCGAGCCGGCTCAAGGGTGGGAAGGAGGGCGATCCCGGTGTTGTCGGGAGCGGCGAGGGTCTTGTCTGCCACGATGGGTTCCTTGGGTTGTCGAGGGTGTGTCCCCCTCGATCCCCAGAGTCCCAGCGCCGGACGCGAACAGGAGCCTTGTTTCCGCCGGTTGACGAACACCGGCCAGGCGGGGGTCTCATACCAGCGGCCTCAATGATTGACTGTTCCAGGAAAGCAAGGCCAGAGGCTCTGCCTCCGGACACAGCCGGAGGCCCCGATCCTGAGGGAGGGGTCCGGGCAGGGCCCAGCCTTGCCTGCCGGCCGATGCCCCGCCTTAAGTCGCCCTTAGAGCTTTGGCGCTAAGCCTCACAGACCTCGGGCCCGATCGCCTCCGCGTGCACGATGTCCCAGGGGAGCGCGCCACCGTCATGCTGCTCAGCCGCCTCAGCATCTCGGCGCGCTTCCTGCTGGTCCTGGCGGTCGGGCTGGTCTTCCAGGCCGGTCTCTCGGCCGTGTCGCTGGTGAACCTGAAACGGTCGATGATGGCCGACCGGGTCACCGAGGTCCGGCACCTGGTCGATGTCGCTTACAGCATCGTCGCCTTCTACCACGACGAGGCGGCCAGGGGGGCGATGACCGACCAGGCGGCGCGCAAGGCCGCCGCCGATGCGGTGCGCGCGATGCACTATGGCGACGGCAACTACTTCTCCGTGTGGACGCTCGACGGCGTCAGCATCGCCCACGGTGCACAGCCCGCCCTGGAGGGCAGGTCGTTCATCGGCTCCGTCGACGCGCAGAAGAATCCGGTCGTGGCAACGATGGTCGCGCGGCTGGTCAAGGTCGTCAGGAGTCCTGCCGGGGAGGGCATCACGACCTATCGCATCCCCAGGAAGGGGCAGACCGAGCCGCTGGGCAAGACCACCTACGCAAGGCTGTTCGAGCCCTGGGGCTGGTCGATCGCCACCGGCGTCTACGCAGACGACATCGACGACGCATTTCTCCTGCAGGCCATCCGGCACGTGGCGGAATTCGTTGCCATGATAACCGCCGCCGGCCTGCTCAGCCGCGTCATCGGGCGCGACATGGTGAGGGCGATGAACCGGCTGTCCCACTGCGTCGCCAGCGTGGCGGACGGCAAGCTGGACGGCCCCGTGCCCGAGATCGGACGTCGCGACGAGATCGGCGTGATCGCGCGCGCCCTGCTGGTCCTGCGCGACACCAGCCGGGAGGTGGCGGAGCTGCGGCTGGACCACCTCACCGACCTGCCCACGCGCCGGCTGCTGATGGACCGCATCCGGCAGGTGGCCGCGCGCGGCGGCGGCTGGAGCGCGCTGCTGCTGATCGACCTCGACCGGTTCAAGGGGCTGAACGATCGGCACGGGCACGACGCAGGCGACCTGCTGCTGCGCGAGGTTGCCCGGCGCCTGCTGGCCGGCGTGCGTGCCGGCGACACGGTCGCCCGGCTCGGCGGAGACGAGTTCGTGGTCGTGCTCGTCGATGTTGCCGACACGCAGGATGACGCGACCGTGACCGTCGAGGCGATCTGCCAGCAGATCTCCGCGGCCCTTGCCCAGCCCTACCGTCTTGGCAGGATCGTCCACGACGGTGCGGCCAGCATCGGCGTCACGCTGTTCTCCGGGGAGGGCTCCGCCGCCGATGCCCTGCTGAAGCAGGCTGACCTCGCGATGTACCGGTCCAAAAGCTCCGGCAGCGGCCTAGTCCGCTTCTTCGGCCCCGACATGGAACGCGCCGTGCACGAGCAGGCCCTGCGCGAGAAGGAGCTACGCCAGGCGGTGGCGGAGGGCCAGTTCGTGCTGCACTACCAGCCCCAGGTCGACCAGGGCGGCACGCTCCGGGGCGCCGAGGCGCTGATCCGCTGGCAGCATCCGTCGCGGGGCCTAGTGCCGCCGGACGATTTCATCGGCCTCGCCGAGGAGACCGGCCTGATCCTCCCGCTGGGCCGCTGGGCGCTGGAGACCGCGTGCCGCCAGCTCGCGCTCTGGGCTGCCCGGCCGGAGACGGCCGGCCTCATGCTGGCCGTCAATGTCAGCGCCCGTCAGTTCGAGCAGCCCGACTTCGCCGGCCAGGTTCGCGCCATCCTGCACGAGGCCGGGGCCGACCCGAGGCGCCTGACCCTGGAACTGACCGAGAGCCTGCTGGCCAGCAACGTCGAGGCGATGCGCGAGAAGATCTCCGACCTGAAGTCCGAGGGCGTGAGCTTCGCGCTCGACGATTTCGGGATCGGCTACTCCTCGCTCAACCTGCTGAAGAGCCTGCCGCTCGACCAGCTCAAGATCGACCGCTCGTTCGTGCGCACCATGCTGACCGACAGGATCGACGCGGCAATCGCGAACATGGTCATAGCCCTGGCCCAGACCCTCGGCCTGGAGATCGTCGCCGAGGGCGTCGAGACCAGGGAGCAGTGGGACGCCCTGGTCCGGTCGGGATGCCACTACGGCCAGGGCTACCTGTTCAGCCGGCCGTTGCCGCTCGACCGCTTCGAGCAGTTCGCGGCCCGGCTATCGAGGGCCTGCATGCCGCTTGAGGCGGTCGGCGCCCGGTAGTAGCGGCGGCTGTGATGCGCGACCGATCGAGGCAGGCAAGGCCGGAGGCTCTGCCTCTGGACTCCGCCAAAGGCAAGCCTTTGGCAGGTCTGGGCAGAGCCCAGCCTTGCTTGCTTCAATGGGTCAAACGATAAGGCCATTGGTATCAGGCGAAGTAGGTGAGCACCGCGGCGGCAATGGTATCGACGTTCATCACGGCGAAACCGAAGACGATCATGATGACGGAAGTGCCGGTGCCGCCGCGCTTGCGGCCTTCCATGACGGCCTTGAGGCTGAGTACGCCGAGCAGGACGATCAGCGCGCCGTAGCTGCGGAAGAAGTAGATGAACACGTTGATGATGTTCAGCAGCGTGGCTTCGGGCGTGGCGCCCATTAGGGTGCTCGTGTCCAGCGTGGGCGCGGTGTAGCTGGTCAGGCTGGACGTCATGCCGACCTTGGGCCCGCCGCCGAAGGTGGCGTTGCCGAAGGTCAGCATCTTGTCGAAGGACAGCAGCGCGCCGGCGAAGAAGATGGTGGCGAACGGCACCCAGGGGTGGCGCTCCCAGAAGCTGCCGGGCTGGTGCATGTGCCAGAGCCCCCAGCCGGAGACGACAAGGAAAGCGCCGCCGCACAGGTAGCAGAGCAGCGGGATCAGCAGCGCGATGACCTGGCCGATGTCGGCCGCGAAGTTGACGAAGCCCTGCATGGCGCAGCGCCGCTACTGGATCGCGCCGTGGTCGGTCTGCACCACCCAGGTCGAGCCGCGCTGGCCGATGCTGGTGATGCGGCCGACGCCCGGCACGTCATCACCCACCGAGACCTGCAGGCCCGCCGCCTGGCCGGGACCGGCGCCCGCATCGGAGAGCACCGCCAGCCCCGGAGAGGCCGCCTGGACGCGGTAGTCGCGTGCGGAGTGGGCCGGAGCTGAGACGGGCGTGACGGCCATGGCTTGCAGGGTGCGCGCGCCGGAGACGGTGACAACGGCCGGGATGACGCTGGCCGGCGCTGCGGCCTGCGGCTTGCCCGCGCCCATGGCGGCGGCCACCGAACCGCGCGCCTCGGCAAGGCCCAGGCGCTGCTCGAAGTCCATCGTCTTGTTCGCCACCGTGTCGCTCAGCGTCGCGACCTGGGTGCGCAGCTGGGCGTTCTCGTTGCGCATGTCGCGCACCAGGGCGCCCAGCTCCGTGACCACGGAGAGCACGTCGACCATCTGCCGCGACGACAGGGGCGCAGGCACGAGAGCCGCGGCCACATCCGCGGCATCAGCGGGATGTATCACGGGTGCAGGCGCAGCTGCGGCCTGGGTGGACGCCTGGGGAGACGTTGCGACCGCTGCCGAGGCGGCCGGCTTGTCAGCGGCCGGTGCCTCGGGAGTGACAGCAGGCTTGGCGGGTTCAGCGGCTTCCGGCGCCGCGGCGGAGGCAAGTGGGGAAGCATCGCCCGGCGCGTCCGACTTCAGGCCCAGGATGTCCGCGGCATCGGCCTTGTGCGCCTGGGGTGCAGCCTTGGGGGTGCCGGGACCGCCAGCCGCTGCCTGGACGGCGGGCTGCGCCTTGGCCGTGTTGGTCGCCTGCAGTCCCGCCTGGTTGGCCGCGAGCGCCTCGGACGGCCTCACGGCCTGCGGCATCGCGACAGTGTCTGCTAAAGGCATGGCCCCACCTCGGTGCGTCAGGGCGTAGAAGCCGCCACCCGCCAGCAGCACCGTGAGGCCGAGCGCCCCGGCGGTGCCCAGCAGCACGTTGCGCGTCGAGTGCTGAGCTGCCTGCGGCAAGGCAATGGATGGCACCGCCGCAGGTGCTGCATCCGGCAATGCCTCGTCGGGCATGGTCAGCTCGGGAGTGGAAGCCCACGTCACAGGAGCGGGCGGTCGTGCGACAGCCGGCGCTGGCGTCGCCAGGGCGGGCTTGTCCTCGGAGGGGAGAATACGATCCTGCACCTGGGGCGCATGCACCGTTGGCTTGGCGGCCGGCGCCAGGATTGTGCGGTAGGCCGGCCTCTGCACGAGCGGCTCGTCCTCGTAGCCGGGGATCTGATCCTGCAGCTGGGGCGCAGCTTTCGCCGTCTCGGGTGCGGGGCTGGAACCGACCTCATGCCCGTGCGGCTCGACGCCGGAAGAAGGCTGCAGACCGGTCGGGGGCAGATCGGGGGCAGACAAGATGTGGGAGTCCATGTGTCACCTGCGTGTGTTCCACGCAGAGTCTCGCCCCGGCCGACGCGAACAGCGCCGACCGGGTGTGCGGCTATTCCGGCTCGTTGACCGTGGACAGGAAAACCACCCCGACCGGGGTGTTGGCGTCGAGATAGACCGTCGCCTTCTTCGGCACGGACTGCTGCAGCGTCTGCCCGATCTGCGCTCCCGCCGCTCCGGCCGCGACGCCGAGCTGCTGCGGCAGGTTGAGCCGGGTAAAGCCCGACGCACCGCCGAAGGGGCTGAGCACGGACGAGGTGTTGGACTGCAGCTCGGCCTGCCCGAGGCCGGACACGAACGCCGCCGCGGCCGGCAGCAGGAACCGTTCGACGTAGTGCTCCTCGACCCGCGAGGCGACGGTGGTCTCCATGGTGTCGGGCGTGACCACGATGGCCTGGATCGGGATGTCCTGCCCGTCATGGGTCAGGGTGTTGAGCAGGACTGTCAATCGGCGTTCAATATTGGCTCATCCGCAGCCTCGGTGCAGGTCGTTGTCATGCGGCACGGATCAGGCGCGCCCTGAGCAGGTCGAGTTTTG
>JAABUU010007851.1_pt1 | contig 10827 bp, 10 predicted proteins | sample 5559301 | NCBI WGS metagenome assembly JAABUU01 (sample SAMN10711884, study PRJNA513360) | rock metagenome | isolation source: Antarctica rocks | place: Antarctica: Victoria Land, Richard Nunatak white
CGTTTGACGGGCGCCACAACGGCAGGTTGACGGTGCCGAACCTGCTGCTCATCACCTCAGGAAGGCCAGCCGAGATTGACTAACTCACGGTATCCAGCCCCATCATCAAAAGCGCCCAAGAACCCAACTATTAAGCTACCTCGTAGTGCCAAATAGCGCCCAAGAAATCGGGCCATTTAGCGATCAAAGTGACAGTCGGCCTGTCCAGGGCTATGTGTGCGTTGTCGTAAAGGGTACGCCGTCTGCCACAAAGCTTGCGCCGTTGTCAGGCTGTCGCGCTTCATAGCCGGTAGGGATGTCTAGAACGGGATTGCAGACATGACCGTCCCGTTTTAGATGTCCCGAAGATGCGCCATGCGTGGCTCCTTGGTTGTGTCGTAAAGGTCGCGCCAAGCTGACCGATAAGGATGTTGAGTTAAGTTGGATCACCTACGGTAGGAAGGTGTTTCCCGATGTAGCCAACGATGATTTTACCATTGTAAGGAAAGAAGTGGAGACGCCATGGCAGTGGGGTAAGGCGGGCGTGCCAACTGAAAACTCGGTTTTCACCATCAGGGCAGCGGAATGTCCGCGAACCTGGGAAGTTTTCGAGCGTCGCTTCACTCTCAGGACTGACCTTGCTAGGTAAATGGCTCAGCATATACTGCGCCCTCGCTATACGTTTGAAAACCGGCCGGGACTGTGAACGCTACTCAATTTACGGCCACTTGCTACGATAACCGCCGCCATACTCGTCCTGCTTTCTATCGGCTCTACAACGGCATCAGCGAATTATTTTTTCCAAGCAGCAGGGACTATGACATGGATATCGGAAATGACGACCCAGAGTGGCCGTTAGTGATCGTATCGAATGGCTGGATTTCGCGTAGCGAACACACGGGACAACCAATTGGCAGGTTTACGTCTATTGCTCACATCAGGGAAACGCGAGCGCATGTTGATACAGTGATAGTTGACCGTGGCGTCAAAGCTTCCCCGCGTGGCCCCCTTGACAAGATGCTGCTGGCGAACCTCTACGCGGCGAGCGGCTCGGTCATGAGGGTCGCGAAGGGCGACCGTCGCGTCTGCGCTATCGGGATGTCGGCGAGCCACGCGGCCGTCCGCACGAAGTTGAGCGCAGTGGCGATCAACAGATGGAGCAAGCGCGTTTTCGCCAGGCCAATGTAGCGCGATCGCCGGAGGTCACAGCGATGTACTCCCTGAGAAATCGTCCCCTCGATCCCGGCGCGGGTCGCGTACTGTGCCTTGAACTCGTCCGTCGTCTGACGCTGGCGCGCCGTCTGCAGCGCCTCGTGCTGCTCGCGCGGCCGGATCATGAGCGCGCGCGGGCGCGGCGACTGGACGCAGCGCTCCCGTACCGGGCAGACGCTGCAATCGGCGTGAGCGAAGCGGATGTTGATGACGTCGTGACCGGCGCTATTCCTGGCTGGTTTCCAGATCGTGCTCACGTTCCCGCGCGGGCACGTCGCCCGTTGTGCCTCCCAGTCGACGACGAAATACGCCGTGCCGAAGCCGTCATTGGCACGGGCTTGCCAACTCATGTCACCCAGGACGGGGCCGACCAGGTCAACCTCGGCGCGGTGGCTGTCGACGAGGTGGTCAGAGGTCACATAGCTCGTATCGACGACGTGCTCCCGCGGTAGCAGGTCGCGCGCGGCCAGATGGTCCTGAATGGTCGTCGTCATCGTGCTGTCGGCCGTTGTCGCCGGCGTCGTCTCGACGTTCGTCACCAGGTGCAGTTCCTCCTCGTCGCAGGTCTCCGTCACATGCACCTTATAGCCCACCCACTCCGTGTCGCGTTTCTTGCTCCAGCGCGCCTCTGGATCGTAGGGTGAGCTGATGAGCAGCGGCGCCGGGGGCAAGTCCTCGGCCGTCCGCCAGCAGACGGGCTGATCGGGGGCGACGGCATGGAACTGCTGTAGCCACACCCGGCGCAGGATCTGGACGGCGGGCACCGCGCGGAGCCAGCCCGGTGCGTCGGCCGCGTAGAGGCGACCGAGAAGGAGACGCCCGTCAGCCCCAATCTCGCTGGCCAGTTCGTAGCGCTCCGCCTTGCCGTCAGGCAAGCGATAGTCCTCGAGCCGTCGGGCGTAGCGGTCGCGCCAGACGGGCGGGACCCAGGCGCGCAGCCAGTCGGGGGCGACCGTCGCCAGCGTGTTGAGCGCGTGGCGCAACGCCTCACCGATACATTCAAGGCGATTGAGGACGTGGATCGCGGCGAGCACATGCGTCGAGTCGGTGCGCTGCCGCCCGCGCGGCTTGACCAAGCCCTGGGCGCGCAGGTGCGCCAGCAGCGTCTCGAACAACAACGCTTCCGCCCCACCGGCGATCAGGCGGCCCCGGAACTCCGAGAGGACCGACGCGTCGAAGCCGGGGTCGGTCAGCCCCAGGCCGAGGAGATATTTCCAGCTCAGGCGGTCGCGTACCGCGTCGGCGGCCTGCCGGTCGGAGAGGCCTTCGGCAAACTGCATGATGGTGACCAGGGCGAGGTGGGCGGGCGCTTCGGCCGGTTGACCATCCTTGGGAAAGAGCGGAGCGAACGCCGGATCGCTGTAGATGGGGCCGAGGGCATCGCGCATACGCAGGTAGGGGTGGCCTTTGGGGAAAGCGGCGCGAGCGACACGGGCGATCTCCTCGGGAATGCACGATTCGAACGATGGGCGCAGCGACATCGGGATCCTCCTCCCTGAACGGAGCGGTACTCATGGCACGACAACAAGTGGTGCCGCCATCATACCGCATCACGGTCTCCCCTCCCAAAAGGACCGGACGACGATAGGGCTAATCTTGCCCTTTCCATCATCAAGTTTTTACCCCTATTATGATCGCTGTTTTGTTCATTTTGTTACCCAACATTTTAGGGTTCGCCAGCAGCATCATCAAAAGTGGCACTTACAGCTCAGGGGCGCTCGCGGATGGTGGCGAGGGACGCGTCGCCGGCGCACGACAGGACGCTGGGATCGCCGGTGCCTGCGATACTGCGAGGGGGAGGCTGCGGTGCCACCCGGGTCCACGGCGAGAGCAGGTGAGAGCAGGGCGGGGCGCATGGCACGGACGACGGTCGAGTATTGGCAGCATGTCGGCACTGGCGAGGTGTTCGCCGTGTGGGTGGACGCCGCCGGCCAGATTGTGAGTGCCCGCGGTCCCCTCGCCCCCGCCGACATCGAGGCCGTGCTCTTCGGCGCTCCCGCGCGCGGCGCCGCGTGGCGCGACCCGCCCCCGCCCACCAACGTGCCCGCTGAGGAGGAGGCCGACGTCGTTTCCCTGGACCATGTGCCTGGAGTCACCCTCGACCGGGACGCGCACGACCGCACCCTCCCGCCCTGGCGCGCCGCCCGCCCGGCCACCGCACCCCACGACGCTGACGGGGACGGCGCCTGATGGGGCCAACGCGCCGGCCGCCGGTCAGCGGGCCGGGCTGGAACGACCGCGCCGCCGTGGCGCTCCTCGTCCTCGTCGCCGGGCATCTGCTCGCCGCCGAGCCCGCGTCGGCGGCCCGTCCGCTCACCCCCGACCGCCTGGCCCGCGTCGTCGCCGGCCACGATCTCCCCGCGCTCGTGGCCGTTTGTGAGGGGAGCCCGAGCGAGCCGGCGCGCCACGGCGCCCAGCAGCTGCGCCGCCTCATCCGCGCCGGCCAGGCCCAGGTCTACCAGCGCCTCCTCCCCGGCCTCCCCGTCGCCCTGGCCGACCCCTATTTTCGCCTCGCCCTGGCGCGCGCCGCCGCCAAGACCGGCCTCGACCTCTTCCCGCCGGACCCGGCGAGATGAACTGGGCCACATGACACTTGACGCTGGTGGAAAGGGCACTTTAGGCGTCCCATTCACGGAGCGGATGCGCGTGTACGGGACAGATCGCCCCTCTCCCCACCGCCCACAGCACCGCGCCAGCGTCGTGTGCGCCTACGGCCGCTCCCCCCGCCTGCGTTGTCATCTGTGGGCCTAGTAGTGTATACTCCTGTCAACAAGCACTTGACGTGAAGTATAAGACGTGATAAAGGAGAATCCGCGATGACCACCGACGACCTCTACCTCCTCGTGGCCGAGACCCGCTGTGAGCACGGCCACCTGATCCTGGACGACGCCGAGCGCGCCGGCCACGCGTGGACCGTCTACCTCCACGACGCCGCACAACCCTGCACCTTTCAGGTCCCTGACTACCAGGCTTTCCAAACCCACGCCCCCGCCCTTCCGCCCGCCTGGATGGTCCTCCAGACGCGCGCCGAGCGCGCCGGCCATGACTATGACGCCGACGCCGGTGCCCTCACCCTACCCGAGTTGGCCCAGCTCCTCGCCGCCGAGCAGGACGCCGACGCCGGCACCTGGCTGATTCACGCCATCCACCGCGCCGGCCGCATACCGACGGGTGCCGATGGGGGCGTCGCCTACCTCATTGAGCTGGCCGATCCCGCCACCGGCGAGGTCCGCACCGCCCCCTCCCTCGCCGCCTACCAGCAGCTCCGCCACGACGACGCGGCCACACCCGTCGCCTAGCCGCGCATCGTCGCGTCGCCTACGAGCCGTTTGCCGGAGAGAATGACGATGACAGTCCTCGTCCTTGCCGCCATCATCCTCGCCTGCGTTGCTCTCGTCGTCCTGTTCGTCATCCTCGTCGTGCGCGTGTAGGGCTGACACCCCGCGCGTGTCCGTGGTCTACCTCCTGCATGACGCTACCCACAGGACATCCGGCGCCTTTCACACGCATGACGGAACCGCCGGGTGCTGTGAGAAACCGTGCCCCGCGTAGAGTCGCGGAAAGGGGACCGATGGACGCCGACGAGACCGACGCGCCCGAGACCTTACTGAGCCTGCGCGACGCGGCCGCCGCGCTCGGCCTGCGCCCCGCCACCGTCAAGCAGTACATCCTCCGCGGCCAGCTCGCCGCCGTCCGCGTCCCCTGCGGCAACGCCACCCGCCTCTATGTCGCTCCGTCCGAAATCGACCGCTACCGCCGCGAGTCGCTCGGCGCCCAGGGGTGGGATAAGCGCAGGGGGCCGGTGCCGCCGGCGTCACCTGACGCGTCCCGCGCGCGCTGACCCTGACAAAGGGAGGGCGGCGCCCACGCCGCACGCGCCGCGTGGTGACGCCCGGCCGCGCGGCCCCTGTCCACCGTGCGCCCCTCACGTCGCGTCAGCGCCGCACGTCCCACCGTCGCACGGCACAAGAGCCACGTAAGGGATGCGCTGTCCGCGCGTCTATACCTACATAGGGACATGAGGGCGGCGGTCTGGGCTGTGTCGCCGCCTTCCCCTGGCCTTATCGGGGGCGTCGCGCTCGGGCTGTGCGCGGCGTCCCCTTCTCTCTGCCCATTAATTAAAGCCAGCCGCGCGTGGAGCCCACAGGTGAGGACCGTGGAGGTGTCAGGCGCGCTCGTCGGGCCGTGAGGGGGCTCCACCGGCGCCGGCCGGGCCAGCAAGGCGCACGACGAGCAAAGCCACGCCGGCGCGTCAGCGCACCACCAGCGGCCCCGCGACGCCGGCCCCGGCCCCTCGTACCAGGCGTCGCAGGGCACCCGCCAGCCCCAGCGCACATGTGCCGGCCGCGCGGCGTGCAACGGCGTCGCGCGGCCACACCGCCCGCTGGCGACGTGCCCCGGCCTGCGGACCATTAGGCTATGGACACCCCCAGCTCCATCGCCCACACTACGCGTGCAGGCGTCAATCGGCGCATGCACCGGCTAGCCCAAGGAGACCACGCATGCTCATGCCCCCTCAGACCCTCGCGGCGACCCTCGCGCTGTTCGATGGCGACGCCGACGAAGCCACCGTCGTTGCGCGCATCGTGGCGCTGCGTCAGGACCCCGACTGGCGGGTGGCCCTCCATCAGGGGCACAAGCGCTGCGCGATCGCCCTGACGCACCGCCCCACGGACCACCTGTACCGCGTGTACCTACAGCGGGTCACGTGCGCCGCAGGCGTCGTCTGGCGGCGAGCCGCCTAGCCGCGCTCCTCGCACAGGCCCGCACAGCCCCCAGCGCCCCCTCCGGCCACGTCAGCGCCCCAGAGGGACGCCCGGCCACGTCAGCGCGTGAGGAGCCATCACAGCGCGCGAGGCCCCGGTAGCGGCCTGACATATCGGGGCCTCGTCACACGCCGTAGCAGGGACCCCTTACGCGCTGGCGTGCGTTCGTTTGCGCTCACGGTACGCCCGCTGCCGCGCGCCCCCCGTGTCCGGCGTGGGTTTGCTCGCCTTACGGTCCACCCGACGCGCCCCTCATCGACGTCGATCACTAGCGTCAGCACGCGCAGGGCGCACAACGGTCACGGTCCAGGGCAAAGGCAGCGGGAGCGTGCCGGCCACCGCGCACGACGCGGCCACCGCAGCCCACCCTATCGACAAAGAGGAGTATCCTGACACTATACGCCGCTGAGGCTCCAGCTTGTCGCCCCGATCGTCGAGTACATCCATGACCACCATCCTATGCATTGACGACGACCACGGCCTGGCTGCGTTGCTCCGCCAGGGGCTGGTCCGCACGGGCGTTGAGGTGACCACGGCGTCCAGCGGACCCGAAGCCGTGCGGCTGGTGCGCGGTCAGCGCTTCAACCTACTGGTTCTCGACGCCAACGACCCCGTCCTCAACGGCTCCAAGGTCCTTGCCGCGCTGCACGCCTTCTCCACGACCCCCATCGCCTTACTTGACGCGCGCCTCTACGCAAGCGACGGCGCGGAGCGTCCGGTCAACCGGGAGGCGCTCGTCGCACGGGTCACAACGGCGCTCCGCCAGGCCGCTATGGCGCGCGACGGCCGTCCCGCTGGCCTGGAGGGGGATGCCGGCGTCTACCGCGTCGCGGGAGCGCGCTTCGACCCCGCAGCCAACGAACTGACGAGGCGCGACGGCGCGCGGGTGCGGCTGACGCGCACGGAAAGCCAGATCCTGGCACTGCTCCTGGCGTATGAAGGGGTAGCCGTCTCCACCGACCACATCTGGCGCCATGTCGGGGGCGCCGACAGCGGGAGCGACGTCAACGTCGTCAAGACCCACCTGCGCCACTTACGCGCGAAGATGGCTCAACTCCCCGGCGCCCCGGCGCCGATCCGCACCCTCCCCGGCTATGGGTACCTCGTCCCAGCGGCGTCGCCGGCGCATGTGAGGGCGTACCCCACCGCCAACGGCGCGCGGCCCGTGCAGCGACAGGCGAGACACCACCCCCAACCCGCCGCACAGATGCACCGTAAGGTTTCCCCCTGTCGCATCTCTATACTAGATAGGAGAGGTCTACGCGTGCGACACGGTGCGCCCCCTCTACCGTCCCCTGGAGGAACCCTTGACCATGACCACACCGCTCGACCCCCGGCCCAGCCCCTGTGCTGGCTACTTCACGCATCCGCGCAACGATAGACGTGAAGTGTTGCACGGATGTGCGAAGTAGCCAGCACAGTCCAGGTCTGGACCTGCTTGTATATTGAGAGAGTTGGTTCGACGACGGCGGTGAGGACGCTGGACCTGCAGCGGAGCGAACCGCGCCTCTGAGATTGTTCCCCGCCGTCGCGGGCTGGCGTGAGTCTGGACCGGATGATGTGGCGCTGACCACGCATGACAAGCACAGACGACAGCCGCCCCGAACCGCATCGTCCCTGCCATCCCGTCAGCCTATAGTAGGAGCGCCTATGTCCGTTGATGCCGCCTCATCCCCCTCTATCTACCGTCTCTTCGCTGGCGTCGACATCGCCGCGGCCACGTTCACGACGGTCTGGATGGCCCCTGGCGCGAGTCCCAGCCGCCCGCTCACCCTGGATCAGACCCCGCAGGGCTTCGCGACCGTGCAAGCGCGGCTCCTCGCCGCCGGCCACGCCCCCGGCGAGATCCTCGTCGTGATGGAGGCCACCGGGTCGTATTGGGTCACACTCGCGACGACGCTGGCCCAGGCTGGCTTCGCCGTGTCCGTCATTAACCCGGATCAGGCGCACAACTTCGCCAAGGCGCTGCTCCAACGCGCGAAAACGGACGCTATCGACGCGCGCACGCTCGCCCGCCTGGCCAGCATGTTGCAGCCGGCTCCGTGGACGCCGCCGCCGGCCATCTACGCCGAGCTACAGCAGCGCTTGGCCGAGCGCGACACGCTGGTCGATCTGCGCCAGCAGGTGCGCAACCAGCTCCACGCCCTGGTCCAGTTGCCGGTCGTGATCCCGGCGGTGCGCGCGCGGATGGAAGGGCTGATCGCCACGTTTGACGCCCAGATCACCGCGATCGAGCGCGAGATCAAGGCTGTGCTTCCACAGGATGCGGCCTGGGCAGCCTCGGCTGACCTGTTGCTGAGCATCGCGGGCGTGGGGCTGCTCACCGCGGCCTGGCTCCTGGTCGGCACGCTCAACTTTACCATCGGCGCGGGTCCCGAGGCGCTGGCTGCGTACGCGGGCCTGGCTCCCCACCCCAAGGAGTCGGGAACGAGCGTGCGGGGGCGCGAGCGGATCGGACGCGGCGGCCACAAGCGGCTGCGCACGGCCCTCTATATGGCGACTCTTGCGGCGGCGCGCCACAATCCCTTGATCAAAGCCTTCTACGACCGCCTGCGTGCCGCTGGCAAGCCCCCGAAAGTGGCGCGTTGCGCGGCCGCGCGCAAGCTCCTGCACCTGGCGTGGGCGGTGGTCCGGAAAGGGCGAGCGTTCGATCCCGCCTACGGTCAGCAGCAGATGGAGGTGGCCTAACCACAGCGCCCACGTCTGTTGTTCAGAGCGGCGAGGACGACCACGGGCAGGCGACGTAACGCCTGATCGCCCGTCGCATATGCCTGCCCGTGGTTGCCGCAGTCCGCAACCGGGGTTCAAGGGGCAGGCCGCCCCTTGGTCGGGCGCAGCCCGACCCCTACCATGACGCACCTACATTTTGCCCCTTGACATTCAATACCGGATCTCACGGACAGGTTCCGTTTTCGGGAAGAAATACATCCCCGCTCTAGCAAGTGGCGATGTCAAGCTCATAGATTTGCTCCGCCTGCGCTACGTGTATATAGCAAGAAGACTTTGCGTTTATAAAAGCTTCCTCTCGTTAATACGTGCATGATGTGCCGAGGAATATCTTCCCAAAAACGGAACCTGTCCGTGAGCAGGTCCAGTCCAGGTCGGTGTGTTGACGCGCAGGACGAGGAGCGGCGGCGCGGGGGAGGGCGCCGCGTGCCGGATGGCTTATCTGCTGATAGTGGTGGCGACGTCTTGCACCCTACCGCTTATGCGCCGAGTGAGCGGCCGACGGCTATAAGCGACGCCAAGAAGGGCGTATGCAGGAACGGTAATGTGTATAGCGCCTCTTCCGGGCGCCTCACCGACTTTGCCGCCCCTATCAACGACGCTGACGCCTGACACGCGGCGCGGGCTGTTAGCTGTCTCAACGTGATGGGACGGTATGTCGATAGTCTTTACTGGAGCTTGCTACCGACCACTTTTTATACTCGACTATTCCCGGAGGGACTATGGCTATTCGCAAGGCGGTTATCCCGGCGGCGGGGCTCGGCACACGCTTCCTGCCGGCGACGAAGGCGCAACCGAAAGAGATGTTGCCCATCGTCGACAAGCCGGTCATCCAGTACATCGTCGAGGAGGCGGCGGCCTCGGGCATCGAACAGGTCGTGATCATCACGGGACAGAGCAAGCGCGCCATCGAGGACCACTTCGATCGCTCGTTCGAGCTGGAGTACCGCTTGGCCGAGTCCGGCAAGAAGACGCAACTGGAGGAGATCACGCGCATCACCGAGCTCGTCGACTTCGTGTATGTGCGCCAGCCACAGCCGCTTGGCAACGGCCACGCCGTGTTGTTGGCCAAGGACGTCATCGGCGACGAGCCGTTCGCCGTGCTCTGGGGCGACGACGTGGTCGTCGCCGAGCCGCCCTGCCTGAAGCAGATGATCGATGTCTACGACCGCTTCGGGCGCTCCGTGCTCGCCGCCATGCGCGTACCCGAGCGCGACTACCCCAAGTACGGCATGCTCAAGACGGGCGCCCAGACCGAGGAGCGTATCTACCGTGTCGAGGATCTCATCGAGAAACCGACGATCGAGGAGTCGCCGTCCAACCTGGCGCAGGTCAAGGCCTACATCCTCACGCCGGAGATCTTCCGTTTCCTGGAACAGACGCCGGCATCCAAGGGCGGCGAGATCTGGCTTGCCGACGCCATCAAAGCCCTACTCGAGCACGAGGTGGTCTACGCCTACGAGTTTTTGGGGCGTCGCTACGACGCGGGCAACGTATTGGAGTACCTGCGGGCCAACGTCGACCTGGCCTTGCAGCGTCCCGAGTTCCGGGACGAGTTCATGGGCTACCTCCAATCTGTGGCGGCGCGCGACGGCGCGCGAGCAGGGTCAACGATCGCGCCGCTTGTGCCGTCCGTGCCGTCGTAATTGGGTCCATCATCCGGCCTCCTTTCCTCACGAGTGGGGGTGTGCGCGCGGGTTCGCGCCGGCGCCGCTGCCCGCGCTGCCTATTCCCCGCATGTCCCGCCGGGCGGCCTCCCCGTCGAGCGCGGCGCCTCCCGCGTGGAGCGACGACGCGGCGCGATCGTAGCACGAGCGTTGGTGTTGGTGGCGGCGTTACGTGCGGGAGAACTGCATCCTCCGTATGGTAGCGTCGCCTATCACCCCCGAAAGTTTCTCACCATGTCCGGCTATTGGGTCCACCGACCATAACGTCGCGCGGATGGCGCACGGGTCGCGCGCTGTCGCGACATCTACCCCGCGTGGACGACCGTCCGGCACTATTTCGGGCTCCCCCGATAGTCCTAAAGGCCTGGGGACATAGAGCCGATACAGGAATTGGGGCGTGTGACGAGCGCGACCCGTGGCGGCCACGAGTCGCGTGGCGAACGGGACAGAAAGGGGCAGAGAGGATCCCTATCGGG
>JAABUU010007852.1_pt1 | contig 10825 bp, 5 predicted proteins | sample 5559301 | NCBI WGS metagenome assembly JAABUU01 (sample SAMN10711884, study PRJNA513360) | rock metagenome | isolation source: Antarctica rocks | place: Antarctica: Victoria Land, Richard Nunatak white
TCCGCCGCGAGCGCGTCGAGCAGGAGGTGTCTGAGGGTCGCCCCGCCCTGACGGTGGGCGAGGTGCTCGACGAGGCCGGGTCCGCCTGGGGGATCTCCACCGACCAGCCCCTGGAGGCGCTGATCGGATCGGAGGGACTGCGCCGCCTGGGTGCCGCGGTGGCCGTCGACGGCGACGGCATCCTGCGCGGGGTGGTCACCCTGGCCGAGGTGCGCCGCGCGCTGACCCCCGTCGCCGGCGCCTGACCCCCCGCCCCGCGCGCCCCCGCCGGCACTCCGCGGGCCTGACCTCGCCCCGGGTCGGCCCTATAGTCCTGTCCGACCCCATGCCCGCCCACGACGTCCTCATCATCGGTGCCGGCCTGGCCGGCCAGCGCGCCGCCCTGGCCGCGGCCCGCACCGGCGCCACCGTGGCCATCCTCAGCAAGGTCCACCCCGTGCGCTCGCACTCGGTGGCCGCCGCGGGGGGCATCAACGCCGCCATAAACCCGGCCGACGACTGGCGATCGCACGCCTATGACACGGTCAAGGGGTCGGACTTCCTGGGCGATCAGGACGCCATCGAGGTCATGTGCCGCGAGGCCCCCGAGGAGGTCATGCACCTCGAGCACATCGGCGTGACCTTCCACCGCAACGCGGCCGGTGAGATGGACCTGCGCGCCTTCGGGGGGGCGTCGATGAAGCGCACCGCCTACGTGGCTGACATCACCGGCCAAGCGCTGCTACACGTGCTCTACGAGCAGCTCATGAAGCACTCCGAGCAGGTCGACAGCTACGAGGAGTGGTTCACCACCTCGCTGCTTCTCGACGACGATGGGCGCTGCGTGGGCTGCGTGGCGCGCGACATCCGCAGCGGGCGCATGGAGACCTTCCAGGCCAAGGGAGTGATCCTCGCCTCGGGCGGTGCCGGCCAGGTCTACAAGCCCACCACCAACGGGCTGATCGTCACCGGCGACGGGATCGCCCAGGCCTACCGGGTGGGCGCGCGGCTGATGGACATGGAGATGGTCCAGTACCACCCGACAACCCTGGTGGAGAACGGCTTTCTCATCACCGAGGGCGCCCGCGGCGAGGGCGCCCACCTGCTGAACTCCGAGGGTGAGCGCTTCATGGAGAAGATGGCGCCCAACAAGATGGAGCTGGCCTCCCGCGACGTCGTCTCGCGTGCCGAGCAGATCGAGATCAACGAGGGCCGGGGGGTGGGGCCCGACCAGGCGGGCATCTACCTCGACATCACCGTGGTACCTCGCAAGCGGGTGCTCGAGGCGCTGCGCGAGATCGTCAACATCGGCAAGGACTTCGCCGGCACCGACATCACCCGCGAGCCAATCGTCATCCGTCCCGGACAGCACTACATCATGGGGGGCGTGAAGACCGACATCGACGGGCAGACCACCGTGCCCGGCCTCTACGCCGCCGGTGAAGTGGCGTGCGTGTCGGTGCACGGCGGCAACCGGCTGGGGGCCAACTCGCTGCTGGACACCCTGATCTTCGGCCGTCGCGCCGGCGAGCACGCCGCCCGCCATGCCCAGGGCATGCCCATGCCCCATCCCTCCGACGCTCAGCTGCGCGACGACGTGGCCACCATCGACGCGATCATCGCCCGCGATCGCGGGGGGCGGCGCATCTCGGAGATAAAGGAGGAGCTGGGGACGTCGATGAACGCCCACTGCGCCGTGTTCCGCGACGCCGAGGGCCTGGACACCTGCCTGCAGACGGTGCGCCGTCTGCAGGAGGAGTCCGAGCGTGCCTACATCGACGACCACGGCACCGTGTTCAACCAGGACGTGCTGGGCGCCCTGGAGCTGGGCTTCATGCTCGACTGCGCCGAGGCCACGGTGATGGGCGCGATCGAGCGCACCGAGTCGCGCGGGGCTCAATTTCGCACCGACTTCCCCGAGCGAAACGACGACGAGTGGCTCAAGCACATCGACATCTCGCGCAACGGTGACTCCACCCCGCAGGTCAGCTACTCGGAGATCACCTTCACCCAGTGGCAGCCCGAGGAGCGCAAGTACTGATGGGGGGGCTGCGCCCCCGACGGTCACCGGCGCGGGGGACCCGATCCCCGGCTGGGGCTCACGGAGCGCAAGCCTGGCCCCCGGTATTCTGAGAGCGCGATGCCCGAGTACACCCTCAAGCTGCGCCGCTATGACCCCGAGTCCGGGCAGGCCCCGTTCTGGCAGGAGTACACGGTCGACCTCGAGCCCCACCGCTCGGTGCTGGAGGCCATCCTCCAGGCCAAGGCGCGCTTTGACGGCTCCATCGGCATCCGCTGCTCGTGTCGTGCCGCGATCTGCGGCTCCTGCGGGGTGCGCGTCAACGGCCAGCCCGGCCTGGCCTGCCACACCCACCTCGACAAGGCCCAGAAGACGGCGCGCGACGGCTCCATCGAGGTGGAGCCGATGGGGAACATGCCGGTCATCAAGGACCTCATCGTCGACATGGACGCCGTGCACTGGAAGAAGATCCAGCGCGTCACCCCGTGGCTGATCAACAAGCTGCCCATCCCCGAGCGCGAGTACATCGTGCCCCACGAGAACATGGTTGACGTCACCCAGTCGATGGCCTGCATCCAGTGCGGGGCGTGCGTGTCTGACTGCCTGTCCATGGAGGTCGACCCCGAGTTCATCGGGCCCGCGGCCCTGGCCAAGGCCTACCGCTTCGTGGGAGATCCCCGCGACGATCAGCATCCCCAGCGCCTGCGCGACCTGGCCGAGGACCCTCACGGGATCTATGACTGCACCCACTGCTTCAAGTGCGTCGATGCCTGCCCCAAGGGGGTGGCGCCGATGAACCAGATCATGCGCCTGCGCCGCCTGGCGGGCACCGACCACGAGATAAACGATGCCAACAACGGCTACCGCCACGAGCACGCCTTTGTCGACAACATCAAGCGCAACGGGCTGCTGCACGAGGCCGACCTGCTGCCCGACTCCTACGGGGGCAAGTTCCATCCCCGGGCGGTCCCCGAGCTGCTGGCCTCCCTACCCGCCATCTCCAAGGCGCTGGTGCGCGGCAAGGTCACCCCGCGCAAGGCGCTGCTGCACCCCCACAAGGCCGAACCGGGCGTCAAGCGCCTGTTCGAAGAGATCGACGGCCGCGACGAGCGCTATGAGCTCAACCTCTACATCTCGGGCTTTGACGAAGACGAGGAGGGGGCCGGCGCGCAGCCCGCCAGCGCGGCCAGCGGGGGCGGCGACGGCGGCATGGCCGGGGCCCCGGGCGCCGAGACCGGACACTGATGGCCCGCCGCGTGGCCTACTGGCCCGGCTGCGTGAGCCGGGGCTTCACCCCCGAGCTGCACGGGTCGATGGCCCTGGTGGCCCCCCTGCTCGATCTCGAGCTCATCGAGCTCGACCGGGCCAACTGCTGCGGGGCGGGGGTGATCGCCGAGCACAACCAGGAGCTCGCCGACACGCTGAACGCCCGCACCTTCGCCCTGGCCCAGCAGACCGACGGCGAGCTGATGATGAACATCTGCTCCACCTGCCAGGGCGCCCAGTCAGAGTGCCAGGAGCGCCTGGACGCAAACAAGGAGTATCGCGACCACGTCAACCACACCCTCGCTGCCGACGGCCTGACCTACGAGAAGGGCCTGACCAACAAGAACTTCCTGTGGATGCTTGTCGAGGAGATCGGCCTGGAGGCCCTGCGGTCAAAGGTCAAGCGGCCCCTGGAGAACCTCAAGGTGGGCCCGTTCTACGGCTGCTACATCGTGCGCCCCTCCGACCGCCTGGGCATCGACGAGGAGCGCCCCCGCGACCGCTATCTCGACTGGGTCATCGAGGCGCTGGGGGGCACGGTGATCGCCTACGCCGGCTCGCACAAATGCTGTGGCTTTCCCGTGATCACCATGAACAAGGAGGTCTCCCTGCGCCAGGCCGGGCGTCACCTGGGAGACGCTGCCGACGCGGCCGCCGACTGCGTGGTCACCCCCTGTCCCCTGTGTCACCTCAACCTCGACCTCCAGCAGCCTCTCGCCGAGCGCGTGGTCGGGCGCTCACTGGACATGCCCGTACTTCACCTCCCCCAGCTGGTGGGGCTCGCGCTGGGCCTGGAGCCCAAGGAGCTGGGCCTGAACCGCCACGTGGTCAAGCCCACCACCGTGATCGACTGGACCACCAGCGTGGTGGGGGCGGCGGCGTAGTGGGGGCGGCGGCGGCTTAGCGGGACGCTCAGGCGCTGGTATCCCAGCTCTGGTCGGGGAGCTGGGTGTCAGAGATCGTGCACTGCTTCTGTGCGTCCGGACTTGGCTGCGGGCTCGGATTGGTCTCGCCGGTGGCGGCGGCGAGGTCGTAGGTTGGCTCGAGGGTCCGGGCGGCTCTTACGAGCACCTGACGAACTCAGGCCGCGGGGACGGAGGCACCGTCGGGACGGGAGCCGATCAGGTCGCGCGCCAGCAGCTCCTCGGCGAGCTGGACGGCGTTGAGCGCGGCACCCTTGCGCAGGTTGTCCGATACCACCCACAGGTTGAGGGTGCGCTCGTGTCCAGGATCGCGGCGGATGCGCCCCACGAAGACCTCGTCACGTCCGGCGGCGTCCAGGGCGAGAGGGTAGGCGGCGGTCGCCGGGTCGTCGATGACCGTCACGCCGGGGGCGCCGGCGAGCAGGTCGCGGCAGCGCTGCGGCGACAGGTCGTCGCGGGTCTGGAGGTTGACTGACTCGGAGTGACCGGTGACCACCGGCACGCGCACGCAGGTGGCGCTGATGGACAGAGAGGGCTCCGCGAGGATCTTGCGGGTCTCGGCCATCATCTTGCGCTCTTCAGTGGTGTAGTCGTCTCCGTCTGAGAAGCCCTCCACCTGGGGGATGACGTTGAAGGCGATCTGGTGGGGATAGACCTCCGGCGCCGGCGGAGGGACGTCATGGAGTACGGCATGGGCCTGGTCGCGCAGCTCGGCCACCGCGCGCACGCCGGTGCCCGACGTCGACTGATACGTCGACACGACGATGCGCTCGATCACGGCGTGGTCGTGGATGGGCTTGAGCGCCACCACCATCTGCATCGTCGAGCAGTTGGGATTGGCCACGATCCCCGCATGGCCCTCCAGGGCATGCGGGTTGACCTCGGCGATGACCAGGGGCACCCCGTCATCCATGCGCCAGCACGAAGAATTGTCGACCACCACGGCACCGGCACGGGAAAAGCGCGGAGCCCACTCCCGCGAGACCCCCGAGCCGGCCGAGAACAGGGCCAGGTCAAAGCCCTGGATGGCCTCCTCGGTGAGCGCTCGCACCGGGACGAGAGGCAACTGGTCGTGGCCATCGAGGGTGCGTCCGGCCGAGCGCTCGGAGCCAAACGGCACCACCTCGACGGCAGGAAACGAGCGCTGGGCGAGGATCTCGAGCATGACCGAGCCCACCGCTCCGGTGGCGCCCACCACCGCCACTCGGACGTCGGAGGAGGAATTGGGCGCGGAAGGAGATGGGGAGGTCATCGAAAGGGCCCGAACGGCTGCTCGGGACGGATCGTGTCCTCACCGGATAGGCCAAAAGCGCCGTGCAGGGCGCGCACCGCGTCAGGGACGCGCTCGCCCTCGATCACACAGGAGATCTTGATGGGCGACGTGGCGATCATCTCGATATTGATGCCCTCCTGGCCGAGCACGGCGAACACCTGCGCAGCCACCCCAGGGTGGCTGCGCATCCCCGCCCCCACGATCGACACCTTGCCCATCGTCTCCTGGGCGGCGATTCGGTCGATGCCCAGCTCGTCCACCAGTCCCTCCAGGGCCAGGCGCGCCGGTCGCAGATCCTCCCGGGGCACGGTGAAGGACATGTCGGCGCGGCGACCCTCGGCGATGGGTTCGTTCTGGATGATCATGTCGACGTTTACGTTGGCGGCGGCGAGTACGCCGAAGATGCGCCCGGCCACCCCGGGCTCGTCGGGGATGCCCAGGAGGGCGACGCGGGCCTCCCCGGTCGAGTGCGTGACGGCGGTGATCAGCGGCTGCTCCATGGTCTCCTGCTCGGCCACCACCACGGTACCGGGCTCATCGTCAAAGCTCGATCGGCAGTGGATGCGCACCCCGTGATTGCGGGCGTACTCGACGGAGCGCAGCTGCAGGACGCCTGCTCCGGAGGCCGACATCTCAAGCATCTCCTCAAAGGACAGGACGGCGAGCTTGCGTGCGTCGGGCACCAGGCGCGGGTCGGCGCTGAACACGCCCGCCACGTCGGTGTAGATCTCACAGTCGGCTCCCAGGGCAGCGGCCACCGCCACCGCGGTGGTGTCAGATCCGCCCCGTCCCAGGGTGGTCACGTCCTGGGTGGTCGACACCCCCTGAAAACCCGCCACCAGCACGATGCTGTCCTTGTCGAGGGCCTGGCGGATGCGGTCGGCACGGACATCGAGGATGCGCGCCTTGGTGTGGGAGGTATCGGTGACGATGCCCGCCTGAGAGCCGGTGAGCGAGATGGCGCGATGGCCGAGATCGTGAATGGCCATGGCGCACAACGCACAGGAGATGCGCTCACCGGTGGACAGCAGCATGTCCATCTCGCGGGGGTCGGGGATCGGCGAGACCTCCTCGGCCAGGCCGATGAGCTCGTCGGTGGTCTTACCCCGCGCCGACAGGACGGCCACCACGCGGTAACCGGCCTCGCGCTTGGCGACGATGCGCTGGGCGGCGCGCTTGAGGCGCTGCGCGTCGGCCACCGAGGTGCCCCCGAACTTCATGACGATGGTGTGAGATGAGACGCTCACCAGACGACCAGCGGGTGCTGGCCACACCTCGTGGGGGATGTCGTCACTACAGCATTTCCCGGCCGGCGCGTCCACATGTCCGATTCCTTCTCGAGGAGCGGTGGGGCGATCATCATGCCATCGCGTGCCACGCGTCCCTACTCCGAGGCGTTGAACGCCATGCTGGGCACCCCAGACCGACGATGGGCTAGGTGCCCTACCTACGACGCGCGGCAGGAGCCTGGACGCAGGCGCTGGTGGTGCGTTGAGCGTGCACGGTGCCTCGGAGGCCTTGGGCGATCAGAGTAATCGTGGACTTCCCGGTGGGTGAGCGTCTGAGGATGATTCTAGCGGGAAGGCCACGGGTAGTGACTCGGTAATGACCGTTGAGCAGTAGGCGCAAGGAGGTGATGTGCAGTCGGGCGGCCAGCGCCCGATTGAGGCGGATGACCTGACCGTGGCCCCTCGTGGCCACCGAGGTCACGAGCTGGTTCCAGTCGGCCGTGGTGGCGGTGGCCGTGCAGTGCCTCCCACGGCACTTCAGAGCGACCTTCAGAGCGGGGTGACGCGTGGCCGCCTGGGGGTGACCGACGCCGTCGGTGGCCAGGCTGTAGAAGGTGTAGGTTCCCGGCCCAGCGATCCGGTAGGTACCCGAGCGCCGAGCAGTGTGCAACCGCCACCGCTTGTAGGCGCCGCCGTTGCGGGCGGCATAGGCATCGAAGGAAGCGACACCGGCTCCGGTATCTGAGCCGGCCCAGCCCACGTGCAGGTTCTTGCAGCTTCGTCGAGCCAGCCGGGCGGACACCACGCGGCTGGATGGAGCGCTGACGTCGATGGTGTTGATGTTGGTGGAGGTGACGATCGGGGCGTTGTGATCGAAGATGATCGTCGCGGCATTGAGTATCTGGTCGTTGGTCCTCAGACCACCGGCGGGCATGACGGTGAACGAAACGCCGCCCCGCCCGACAGGCGGCATGGTGTCCGGCGGCAGGAACCCGTCGGTCGGCCCGGTGGCCAGCTGGTGCGTGTCCGGATCGAGGCCTCGAAGCTTCCACGTCAACAGGCCGGTCGCCCGGTCAAGATTGGCGTCGATCGAGACGATCAGGTTCTTGGCCGGACGCAGGTCCACCGTGTCCGTCCAGGTCTGGGATCGCGGCGGGGGCGAGGCAACGGTGTCGCCGAAGTACAGGGCCCCCAAGGCCAGCGTGCTGAGGTCGACCTTACGGGGGTCGAGCTGGTCGGTCACGGTGATCTCGTGCGCCGGCGCGGTGGCGGTGGGCTTGTTCTCGAACATCACGTCGTAGGGCAGGGGGGTTCCCGGGGAGACGTAGTGGCGCTTGCCGTAACCCTGGGGGCCGGTCTTCTCGTTGGGGTCCCCCGGTGTGATCACATCGATGTCCTTGACGTGGTAGTAGGGCGCCGGCGACGGTAGGAACTGCTGCGGTGGAGTGGGTGGCTGCTGCGGTGGAGTGGGTGGCGGCGGGGGCGGAGGCGGCGGAGGCGGCTTGGGGAGGCACAGCTCGAAAACGGCTGCGAGCTTCTGCTTGCGGTCCAGGCCCACGAACGGGTTGGTCTTGGTGATGTCCAGCTGCCCGGTGGCCAGGTAACCGGGGCTGAATCCACCTCCGATTAGCCCTGACTCCCACGAGTCATAGGCGATGCCGGTGAGCACGGAGAACTCACTGGTGACGATGGAGTTCGCGAGGCCGGACTTCCCCAGCGCCGTGTCCATCAGCTTGAGGGTCTGGCCGCCGTTGGCGAAGCGGATTAGAGCGTCGTGCTGGATCTGATCGATGTGACCCTGGGCCAGCAGGCAATCGGTGATCGTGCGCCGATCGACGGTCACGCGATAGGTGCCGTAGGCGTCCTTGGCCACCTTGAGCGCGTCGTCGAGCTTCTTCTTGCCATCGAGGGTCACCGAGATCCGGCCGGTCAGACCGTCCGCTTCCGCCGCCACCGCGACTGCGCGCGGCCTCGCCGATATAAGGCCACGGCCACGGGTGCCAGGCGGGCTCGTTGGCGCTCGGGGAAGGTAGCCCGTAAACGCATAACGAACCCGGTCGGCGGTGTGACTCTCGGTCAAGGTGGAGGGGACCGGCGGGGCCCCGGGGGAGATCCGGACCTCGTAGTTGAGGTCGCCACTCCCAAAGGCGCCGGAGACGTGGAAGATTCCCCGCTCGTCAGTGGCGCTATGCGAACGCACCTCCTGCTTGACGCCCAGCGTTGGATCGGAGGGTGGTCCGGTGTTGGCGGCCGCGACCGAGTCCTCGACCACCGAGACGCGAAGATGATAGTGGCTGTGGCCGGGGCCGATCGGGGTGAAGCGCAGCACCGCGGTGGAGCTGGAGAGGGCCGGGACGCGGTCGACGGCCACCAAGACCCCGTGCTCGTCACCGCTGTCCAGGTCGGTGACCGAGAGGCCGGGTCCTCGCACCTCCACCTTGGCTCTGCTCTGAAAGCCGTCCACGCGAACCAACGTGTGGACGGCGTCGGTATTGCCACGGTTGACGAAGTGAAGAAAGCTGGTGTAGGGATAGTCTGCGGCAGCCTGCCCCGGGCCGGTGAGCTGGGCCTCGACATACGCAGGTGTCGACTTCTCGATGGTGATGGCGTCACGGAGGGCGGCTGAGGCGTCGAAGGAGGGGAGGGTCACCACGACGTCGCGCACCCCCAGGGAGGCCTTGGAGAGATCGAAGACCGCCGACAGGGTCCGTCCGTCCCGCCCGACGCTCACGTTGGTGGCGACGATGTCGGGGAGGCCCGGATGGGTGAGCCGGACGGTGGGACTGCCGGTGAATCCCGCTCCGCGAAGAGTGATCGTCTCGCTGGGGCCGGTACCGAGGTGGGAGGGCAGGACGTTGGCCAGCGAGACTCGATCGTTGAGGACGGTGCCGGTTCCCCGCCCAACCGCGATCGTCGCGTTGGACGGGCGGGAGAGGTTGAGGAAGAGTTTGCGGTCGGGCCCGGGGTTGGGCTTGCCGTGGACGGTGACACTCACCGTCTTGCGGGTCTCTCCTGCCGCGAAGTTGACGGTCCCGCTGAGGGCAGTGTAGTCCCCTGGGGTCGAGGCGGTGGCATTGGCGGTGGCGTACTGCACGCTGGCCGGGACGCCCGCCGAGGTTGAGAGCGTGATCGTGAACATCAGTGTCCCGTCGCCCGACCCCGGGTTGCGTAGCGACGGGCTGTCGACTGATGCCGCCGGCACCTGATTCGGGCGCGGGTTCGGGTTGGGCTGCGGATTCGGGTTCGGGTTGGGCTGAGGGTTCGGTGGAGGCGGTGGCGCCGTGGCGACCAGCTTGACATCGGTGGGGTCGTAGACCACGTTGTAGCCCTGACCCGTCACCGTGGCGAACCGACCCGACTGCGCGGAATCGGTCAGAACCGTGTAGCTCTGCCCCACGGGAGGAGGGGAGCCCGCGGTGCTCAGCGACAGAGTGCCATCCAGTGTCGAGGCGCCAGTGACGCGGAGTAGGTCATTGCCCGTGGCGGTCACCTTGATGGCGAGGTCTCCCGCCGCCTGCTGGGTGTAGGTACCGCTGATCGACAGGGTACCCGTCACCCCGCTCGCTCCTGGAGCAATCAACCCACCATTGGTCACGGGCCCGGAGACCGTGCCAATGCCACTCAACGTGCCTCCCTGAACAACGAGCGCGCTTGATGCCAGCTGCGCGTCGGTACCGTCGAGATTGGTGACGCCTGCCGTCTGGGTGTCGTTGCCGGAGACCGACAACTGGGAGAAATCGGCGATCTGGATGTCTCCGCTCTGGATCAGCGTGCCCACACTGAGCGAGGAGCGGCTACCGTTACCCACGCTCACCGTCCCGCTGGTGGAGATGTCCGCAGAGCCATCGAGGCTGGCCTCAGCCACGATGATCGACCCAGGGTTCACTACGCGCCCCGAAAGGTGGTTGGGCCCGTTGTTGGTCGAGTTGGCCGCCGTGAAGGTGGAGACGATCGAACCGGCGCTGGTCAGGGTGCTTCCGGTTGTTATGGCGAGCGTACCCTGGGTGTTGGTCGGACCCCATTCATCGGTCCACCTGCTGTGAGAGCTGTGGGTGGGTTGGTGGTTGAAGGGTAGTGCTGAGGGGCTCGGGGTCCTGATCGGCCCAGGGGCCGGGATCCCCGGCGGTCTGGCCCG
>JAABUU010007856.1_pt1 | contig 10822 bp, 15 predicted proteins | sample 5559301 | NCBI WGS metagenome assembly JAABUU01 (sample SAMN10711884, study PRJNA513360) | rock metagenome | isolation source: Antarctica rocks | place: Antarctica: Victoria Land, Richard Nunatak white
CGCCGCCTGCTTGCGCAGTTTCTTCGCCGCTACCCGTCGCTGTTTTCTTGATTTCGCTGTTCGTTCGGCGGAACCACGTCAGCTGTCGGTCCGGTCCGCTTTGGTTCGGGTTGCTGTCTATGGCGCTGGGAAGCGGGGGGGGTGGGGAGGAAGAAAAGGGGGCAGGGGAGAGATGGAGAAGGAGGAAGAGGAGGGGAGGTGGAGGTGAGACGTACAGAACAAATCCCCATCCGCGCCCTCAGCGCCACCGTCACTGCCGTCGGCGGCACCGGAGGAGCCCGAGTGGCCCGTTGACTCGAGACAATGCCAGAGCCAGGCCGGGTAGGCGTCGTCGTCGAGCGCGAGGGGCTCGCTGCTGCTTTTTAGGTAGTTGAGGCCGCGCAGGGGCGTGCCGGCTGGGACGGAGGAGGTCGGGGTCCTTTTGGGCGTCGAGGTAGAGGCGGTTGGTGGCGGGGTGGGTGTGAGGAGGTGGGAGAGTTGCGGGTTGGATGATGTGGAGAGATTGACTTGGGACTGGGTGGAATTTGTGAGGGTGAGGCGTTGGGTGGCCGGCCGGGCGGTGAGGGGTTGGAGCTGGGAGGTGAACGTTGATTGGGTGCTCCTTGCGAGAGGAGCGCGTGTGGTGGCGCGGTAGAGGCAGCGTTGACAGATCATTGTGGCGGGGGATGTTGCTGGGCCTGGAGTCGGGATTTTTGTAAAGGGTCTGGAGCTGTACCTTACCTTAGGTAGATATCAGATGCTTGCTTAGTCAGCATGGCCTCGTTTGTTAGGTTTAGTATGCTCAGGGCAAAAACAACAGAATTAAAGGCTCACTACTGATTTCTTGAGAATTTGAGCTGCAAAATCACCTACGGAAGGAATGACACCACGGGAGTGAGAAGAAAAACCCGCCATTTAGATGACATTATCATCAGCGTTGATATCATTAATGCATCTAGCCACGCCGAAAGCCCCTCACCTTCACCGACGAGTAATTCCAGACGACAAGCCAGACGCAATCTCGTCGACATGCTCACACTCGAACCGAAGTCGAAGCACTTCCCCATCTCAATCGTCGCAGGCCTCTACCAACCTCCTTTCCACACATTGCTCCATTCGTCTGGCCAGCAAAGTTTGCCTCAGCCCTACCGACCTCCTTTCCCATGGCGTAACCAGCCGAGAAGCTGATGGCACTGAAGAGCACTACCACCCCCGCGCTGACGACCCACGTCATCAACGTCGGGCTCACCATCTCGTCCAAAGTACCGGATTTGCGTGATTTCTTGACTTCACGTCGGTCTTTCGAGCTTGAAGCTTTTCGCTTGCCTTTATCTTGAGGAGACGTAATGGGGATGCTCTTCCCAGAAGAAGACGCAGAAGGCCGGCGGTTGATGGGACGGTTATGCTCTGTTTTTTCTTCGCCCATGGCGACGGATTCAGGGACTACGCACAATGTGTTCGTTTCGATTCTGCTTGATGTAGCCACTCTGTTTGAGGTGCCTTCTCGCTTTGGAAGACCTCTGGCGGCTGCAGCGCATGAGAGCAGAGTCGATAGACTGGCTCTCAAGGCTGCGTCATGATCCGCTTGATAGGATGGCGAAATCATGTTGTACGGCGCGTGTTGCCGGGATCGTTGGCTCGGGTACGAGTGCCTCTGAGAAGCAGATCTGGATGCTGGCGTTCGTGGTGCCGGGAAGTATGAATCTGGCACTGCTGCTTGCGACAGCTGATTGGCCGAGGAAGGTGGATGGGAGAAGACGTTCGGTTGAGGAGTAAAGACTGGTTCATTATTCGTTATCCCAAGAGCCGTCGAGTTCCCATCCTCATCCTCTTCGTCCGAGGATGCATCTTCAGACGCCGATGAATATGGCCGTTTCTGGGCTGCTGTTGTACTTCCCAAGCTATGGGCAGAACTCGGCTGTGGAAGTTCGTTTGAGCTGCTCAAAACGCGATCCGATTCGCTTTCGCTTTCCTCATACTCCTCCTGGCTGCTACTCGCCCCACTTGTCGACCGAGCGGGAAGGCTGAGATATGTCGGAGCGTTGGGGCGCGAGCGACGTCTTCGGCGTACGGTGGGATCGTGTCGAACGCGGAGACCAGTCGTGATAATCTCATCGGTTGCTGCTGAGGAAAGAGAGGAGGAAGAGGGCTGGGAGGATACTTCGATCCAGGAATCTGTGTACCAGCTAAATGAGTACATATCCGCTGTGCCACTAGCAGGGTTCGGGCGTCTTTGATGCCGATCTTGATGCTTGGTTACGGTACAGGACGGTGAAGATGGCAAGATTGAGGCGCTGGAAGCTTGCCGACTTACCATCTGACCTTGGTCTCCTGCCATCAGTTGCGGAACGTATCACACCACCGGCACCAGGTGTCCCTTGTGATCCTGAATTCCCATAGTCTCCCCTGGCCTGCCTTTGGGCTTCAGCGTTGGTGCGTTGCATATTGTAGCGAGCGATCCTTGATGACGTTAGTAGAACGGGTCGATGGGTTGATAGGTCGTGTTGATAAGGTGATTTCTTTGATCGTGATAGCGACTCTGTATTCCAGGTTGGCTCGCAATGTGGGCCACGCTGGTGTTGTTCACACTGCCAGACCGCTCCTCTAACCTGGGATCTATAGAGAATGGACGTGGCCTCTCAAGGCCTCACGCTCCTTGGCAATCGTGTTGACATAGGTTGAGCAAGAATGTCGTCGACGCTCGTCGCAGTGTCACCTAGCGATGTCTTGGATGAAAGGTCAGATGTCGTTGATCAGCGGTGGGGGGGTCGTGGGGAGTTGCAATGAAGGAATGACGCTAATGCCAAACTATGGGGTACTCCCGTCGGGTACAGTACGAAGTACGGTACCTAAGGTATGGATTGATCAGACACCTTAGGGATCACAACTGTAAGCTTGCAATAAGGATGAGGAGAAGACTGGGGATGAGAGACCGTCCGTGTTATAGACATAACTTGATTATAACGATGTGACTGTTAATGATAAATGGTTGATCGTCAACGACATCGAACGCTACCTTACTCTTGACATCTGAGCTGAAACAGGTACAAATACCTTACCTTTACAAACACAAAGTACCTTCTTGACTTAACTAAGGTGGGTTAGGTAGGTACTTCGTACGTGTCAGGTGCACTTGATTGGGTCATGGTCATCACGTGGGTGGAGGCATCACTCTAGCCCAATGAGAAGGCGAAGGGGACTTCTTTCTCACTCGTGTCATGTAATTATTCGATTCTATGAGTACAGCCAATCCTTAAGGTCTCATACAGTGTATGCAAAGATATTATGCTGCCCTGTGGCGATAGCGTAGAGAAGAGAAGATACAATTGCTCGGAACACGCAGAAAAGGAAATAAATGCACAACTTTTGGTACCATAGGACAATGATCACGACAAGACACAATCACTTTCTCGTTAGCCAACAAGAAGGATCATATCGTGCCCTCAATCTTCAACACCAACGGCAGTCGAGCAAGCCCTGCATGAGCTATAGGCCATCCAGGGACGCCCAACGTAATCACGACTTGACCCACAAGGAGCATCAGAAGGTCTTCTTCTTACCCTGAAAGTCGCCGAAGCCGCCACGGTTGGTAGACGAGCCACGACCTCCACGAGATCCGCCACGACCACCACGGTCGCCGAAGCCACGACCCCCGCCCCCTCTGCCACCACGATCGCCGAATCCGCGACCTCCTCCTCGACCGCCACGGTCAAATCCCCCTCGACCGCCGCGGTCAAAGCCCCGTCCACCGCCGCGACCGCCACGTGGAGAGCCACCCGTGCTTGGACGCGGAGTGGAGAAGTCGAGACGAATGGGGCGGTCGCAGATGGCAGCACCTTTCATGTTGTTTAGTGCTTCACGAGCCTCATCGATGGAGGCGAATTGGACGTAGCCGAAGCCTTTGGGGTTGCCAGAATCCATATCGGTCGGTAGCCTAACCGAGATTATCGTTCCATACTTCCCGAACTCTTCACTAAGAATGTCTTCGTTTGCCTCGAAGGAGATATTTCCAACGAAAAGGGTGTCACTCTCAGGGCTGGGCTGATCACCGAAAGATTCGGCACGGTTGTTTGCACGGTCCTTGAAGTCACCAGGCCCAGCGTCTTTGTTACGTGGTGTCGAGAAGTCCACATTGGCCGTGCGACCATCAATCATGGCATCCTTCTTCGCCTTTAGTGCATTGGCAGCGTCGTCAGATTTTGCAAACTCAACGTATCCGAAGCTGTGGTATTTCAATCAGCGAGGTCGCTGGCATTGGAAGTGATTGACAAACCCTTTGGAGCGCCCAGTCTGTCTATCGCTGATGATTCTCACACCTGTAAGCTCACCAAACTCTTCGAACTCGCGAGTGAGCCAATCTTCATCGACATTCCAAGACAAATTGCCAACAAATAGGTTTTTGGAGCCGGTGTCTTCTGCATCGGTTGTCTTAGGTTTCTTGGCGCTTGGAGTTGCATCGGACTCGGCCTTGCGTTTCTTCGGTGGGGCCTTGTCTTCTTCGCTACCATCTTCCGACGAGCTATCCGAATCGCCGCTGTCGCCCTCATCATCGTCTTCGGAAGCAGACGACGCCTCAGAATCATCAGAATCATCCTTTGCGGAGGCCTGCGAATTCGTCAGTGGCTCATTCTTCTATATTGCAGTTTCTACGGCTTGAGTGGTGGACAACGTGTTACCTTCTGCTTGCTAGATACATCCTTCAATGCACCGTTTAGGGCCTTTGCATCAACCGGACCCTTGCTCTTCGATTGAGCTGCATCTTCTTCATCGCTTTCGCTGGCATCACTGTCGTCTTCACTCTCTCCTTCACTATCCGAGGAATCAGATTTAGCATTGCCCTTCTTTGCCGCAGTCGCTGGTGCAGGCTTGGATGGAGCAGGAGCTTCATCTTCAGAAGATTCAGATGAATCTGATGTCTCGGGAGAGACAGACTTTGCCTTCTTTGCCGCAGCTGGAGCCTTCACTGTGCCATTGGCCTTTCCGTTCGCTTTCGTGGTCTTTGCAGTTTCCACTTCCGACTCGCTCTCGCTGCTCGCGGAGCTAGCACTGCTCATCTCCTCATCACTATCACTCTCTTCGTCGCTGCTTGGCTCCGGGCTTGGCGCTTTAGCCTTCTTCTTCGACGACTGCTTGTCCGCCTTTGTTGCAATTTGCTTGGCAAGCTCTTTGCTCTTTGACTTGGGCGTCTGGGAAGGCTTCGTAACGGCGCTGTCTTTGACGACTGAGATAGCTTTCGTGTCTTTGCTGGCTTTGACAGCCTTGGAAGGCTTGGCCTCCTTAGTTTTGGCCATTGCGAAGAAGAGGGTAAATGCTCGATCCTGTATAGGCGTGTAAGTGTATACGCAGCTGTGGTGATCTTGAGCAGCAAAGACGACAGTATTGGATTGGAGACAGGAACGGTGAAGGGAAGAGAAAGAGGTTTAGACGAACTGTTGTCCAAGTATTGTCTACTTGCAAGATAGTATCTGCCCACTGACTATGACAATTTCTAAATCAATGGATCAGAAACTGCTAGTCGAGACCAAATGTCAAAATTGTGCGGCGAGCCCTCAGATCCGTCCACGGTCAACCCACTTAGTGTCAAAAAGCCAACAAGCCCACAGTAAGACCCTCAAGACAAGCGTGTTAACACACAGTCGTCAGGTAGCTCAAAGTAAGATGCGATATGCTCAAGAACCCACAGCAGCGAATGATACCCACAGGAACAGGAACTCTCGATCTCTTTCGAGATGCTCGAGATATGCGGCCCACAGATAAGCCCTCAAATCAAAAGCCCACAGTCAAGACCACTAAAGCCCACTGATGAAAGCCCACAATGAGAAAGATGAGAGACCCCACGTCGTCTGACTAACCCTTCAAAGAAAGATATGCTTGATGTGATGTGTTACGTACCTTGTGTTGTTGTTTTTTAGTGAGGTGAAGGAAGGTGAAGGTCAGTGAAATGATAGCAAGAGGCGGGCAGGAAATCGAAGCTGTACGAAAATTCTCGTTACTAGCCGCTTAACGTTATCTGAATTTACCGAGCGAGTCCCAAATGGCTCTAGATGACAGCACGGACTTCGGCAGTTGCCGTTACCTCCAGCTCTGTGTACCCCTGGTACGTTTTACCGGCAATGGCTCGCATGCTCACGCTCAAGGTAAGTATAAATTCAGATCTTTCTGGCAATGGCTTCAGCTTCGCCTTCGTCACCGCATAAACCGAGGCGGAAGAAGGCAGCCCTAGCCAGCTCCACAGTCGATCACGCAACAGGCACAGTCACAGTCAATGCTAAGACTAACATCCAAAGGCCTGCTTTCCCGCTTGCCGCTTACTTCTGGCCAGCCAGAAAAGCAACATCACGATGGGTGATGCTTCCATTGATTCTAATGGTCGTCGGCATATTTAGATGGTGTACGGGCCTGTGGGGCTATTCCGGTATGTCATTCTATGTGCGCGTGGTTGTTCATAACTAACCATTGAGGATAGGGCACCAGTCACCACCAATGTACGGCGACTTTGAGGCACAGAGACATTGGATGGAGCTTACCAACCACCTGCCTATATCGCAGTGGTACTTTTATGACCTTCAGTGGTGGGGGCTTGACTATCCTCCATTGACAGCCTACCACAGCTGGCTGTTAGGCAAAATGTACGACGTACTTGACCTCACCCTTTGTTGGACATACTCGCTCACCCAACTTAGAGGCTCTCGTATCGATTCCGCCTGGTTTGCTTTGCAGACATCACGAGGCTTCGAAAGCCAGTTGCTCAAGGTGTTCATGCGTGCGACTGTTCTACTCTCCGAATATCTTACCTATATACCTGCAGCCGTGGTGTACGTCCGACATTCTTCCCAGCTGGACAGTCTCAGCGTCTGGGAATCCTCAATTGCACTCACAGCGATACTGATGCAGCCGGCAACCATATTAATCGATCATGCGCACTTTCAGTACAATACTGTTATGCTCGGTCTTGTCCTTGCTAGTATGTCAAGTCTGCTTGCTGGAAGAGTGATGTGGGCTAGTGTGTTCTTCGTTGCTGCGCTAGGTTTCAAACAAATGGCTCTTTACTACGCACCAGCAATATTTGCCTACCTACTCGGAGTCTGCCTCCTCCCCAAGGTCAACCTCCCCAGGCTCTCGGGCATTGCGCTTATCACTATCTTGACCTCTATCGTGATATGTGCGCCACTCGTACTTGGTGCCTTCTACGATGCTCATTACGGTATGTCCACGACTCCGGATGCGAAGACGGCCATTGTCAATCCAGTCATCGCTTCAATACCATTTGAGATTGATCCGAAGAGCTGGTACTATCCAGCGCTCCTACAGCTCAGCCAAGTTGTGCATCGCGTCTTCCCTTTCGCTCGAGGACTGTTCGAAGACAAAGTCGCCAATATATGGTGCGCTTTTCATACCGTGCACAAACTCCATCACTATCCGACCGCTATGCTCCAGCGTCTATCATTGTCCGCCACAATCATCGCAATCTTGCCGGCCTGTATGACCATATCCCTGCTCCCACGAAAGAATCTGCTACCACTGGCATTTGCAAGCACCGCTTGGGGATTCTTTCTCTGTTCTTTTCAGGTACACGAGAAGAGTGTGCTGTTACCGTTACTACCCATGACTCTTCTCCTGAGCACCAAAGATGGCCTAAGTGCACAGGTCAGGGCCTGGGTCGGGTGGGCGAACATGGTGGCTTCTTGGACGCTTTTCCCGTTGCTAAAACGCGACGAATTAAGGGTCCCATATGCTGTGCTTACCCTGTTATGGGCGTATCTCCTTGGGTTACCACCGGTGTCGTTCTCTCTCTATCTCGGCCAGCATACAGACAGAGCGGGGCTGGGCACTCCGACAAAGGTTATCCACTTGGGCTTCTATGCTGCTATGATTGGGTGGCATATCCTGGAAGCGTTTGTCGAGACACCCAAAGGCAAGCCGGATCTTTGGCTAGTCCTCAACGTCCTCATCGGAGCCGTTGGGTTTGGGCTATGCTATCTATGGTGCACTTGGAGGCTTATCGACAAGTCCGGAGTTATGCAAGGCTATACCGTTAGCGTTCCAGCACCGGAGGCTGGGCGAAAGAAGAGGCAATGAGTGGTATTTGTACTATATGTGTGTAATATTGTACAGTACATCGGCGAATGTCCCTATCCCCAGCCCTAACAGTGTACACCAAATTTGACCCAGGCGCCGTAACAATGCAAGTCCTCCTATATGCCTAGTCGCAAAACTCTCACTACAGTGTGATCTGGGCTATATCTTGAATCCAAACCCAGCCATGCAACTTCTGTATTTATCGACCATATTCTGGCATTCCTCCTGGGCGTTATCGCTGCTCGAGAAGAGCATGCACTCGTCGCGTGCAGCTTTCTCGTCTTTGCACACGCAGCAAGGCTAGAGAAGAGACAGTTCAGCACAGTCTAGCTATAGCAGATGACAATCAACACGAACCTTTACTTGAGCTGAAGTACTGCCCGCTGGCTTGAGTTCCAAGCCTAGCTTGCCGGCAGTGGCGGAAGCTGCGCCAGAAGTAGTGGTTAGCCTAAGGTCGGTCAGGGACTGCAAAGGAGAAACTTGCTGTTCGGAATGCTTGAAATAGCTTGTGATGACATTGTGCTGGTGAACGAGTCCCTCTGCTCTGACAGTCGACCTTTCAAGTTGGAGTTGAAGGATGATTATCTGCAGCTTGAAGCAACCCACAGCAGGGGGCGTCCCTGCATTATGACTTAACGACGCTACCAGGAACTGCAGTCTTCCGTAGAGAAACACATCCCACTTTGAACGAACCCACTGCAAATTAGTTACCCTTGTTTACAGTACAGGAGCGACTGGAAGATTCTGGCGTTCTTAGACCAAATTTCTTTCTTACTCGACAGCAACACGACATGTCTTCCGCAAAGATTTTCTCAATCGAGGGCAAAGGCCTAAGGCTTGACAGCGCCGCCGATGTCGAACCTCATATCAAAGCGCTCCGTGAGAACACCGAGGTTGAGGAAATACGGCTGGGGGGCAACACTCTAGGGGTCGAGGCTTGTGAGGCTCTAGCCAAAGTTCTAGAAACAAAAACAACTCTACAGGTACAATACCTCTGAGCCCTGTCGAAATCTGAGAAGAGTGCTCTACTTCGTTTGCGTCGTTCGCTGTACCTTTGCTAAACTTCAGTGTCTTCCTAGATCGCCAACTTAGCAGACATATTCACATCGCGCCTGCTCAACGAGATCCCTCCGTCGTTGTCGTCGCTTCTCACAGCTCTTCTTGCCCTTCCCTCTCTCCGTACCGTCAATCTCTCCGATAATGCGTTCGGTCTCAACACACAAGCTCCTCTCGTCGCCTTCCTCTCTTCTCACATACCTCTACAGCATCTCATACTCAACAACAATGGTCTCGGCCCTCGGGCTGGTGTCCTCATTGCGGACGCGCTGACGGAATTGGCGGGCAAAAAGAAGGAAGCGAGGAGGAAAGGGGAGCGCGTGCCAGATTTGGAGACGATAATATGCGGAAGGAACCGATTAGAGAGCGGTAGCATGAACGCTTGGGCAAAGGCCTACGCAGCACATAATGGAGTCCGAACAGTAAAGATGGTGCAAAATGGGATCAGACAGGAAGGTGTTTCACACGTGCTACGGGAAGGGTTTCGGCATGTGAAGGGCCTAAGGGTTTTGGACTTGCAGGACAACACGTTCACGATGACAGGTGCAAAGACTCTTTCAGAACTTGTTGCAGGGTGGCCGGAACTGAAGGAATTGGGTGTGGGAGACTGTCTGCTCGGCGCAAGGGGTGGACAAGTAGTGGCCGAGGCATTAGGGAAGGGTTCGAATACAACACTGGAAGTTCTACGACTTCAGTATAATGAGATTGACGCAAAGGGTTTGATGGCATTCAAACATGCGGCCAAGGACGCGCTACCAGCATTGAAGCGCATCGAACTCAACGGCAATAAATTCAACGAAGACGATCTGAACATTGATTCTTTGCGCGAGCTCTTAGATGAGCGGAGGAAGGAAACCGGCACCGACAGTGACGATGCTGATGGCTGGGGCGTTGATTCTTTGAGCGACCTCGAGGAAGATAGCGATGAGGAGGAAGACGCAGAAGAAGATGAGGACCAAGAAGACGAGCCAGCCGAGGACAAGGACAAGGAAGAAAAGGCTGGGAGGTTGCTGCAGGACGCGGAGGAGGCTGAAGGTATGAATATAGCGCTGGAGGACGACAAGACCGTCGACGAGTTAGCGGAGAAGCTTGGTAGGACCGGGCTCTGATCGACTTCTTGGACATTGCGTCAAGGATGTGAACCTACTTTGGCGCGTTTTCGATACCACTTCCTGCACTAGACTAGATCCTTGGGCCGAGATATGAGACTTCTCTTCCAGAGGCAAAATCTATCTCAGGTGTACCACCGTTTGGACTGCGCGAGAACAGTAACATGACTGATATGATATAGCTTATGATGCTGATCGCAAGGAGAGTCCCTCTCTGTATAAACAACGCCTGTTATCAACGTGACTTGTTCGCCATATATCTGACTGTGGCCACACATCGTAGCTTGCACAATCCCATTCCGATCATAACAGCCATCGACAAAGCCACCCTCGTCCTCTCCACCACAGCCCACCATCCCAACATCCCCACACCATCACGAGTCCTTCGGAACATAATTCTGCTGCGCAAACAAATACCCCCTAATCTTCGACTCCTTCAACAGCTCAAAATAACGCTCTGTACCCACCCCAACCCAAGATCAGCCCCAGTCCAGTCCAGTCCAGTCCAGTCCAGTCCAGTCCACTAAAGACTCTTCCCCCCCGCACATCCCTTCCCCACGATCCCCTCTCCTCTCCCTCCCCGTCTCCCCAACCCCCAT
>JAABUU010007861.1_pt1 | contig 10816 bp, 8 predicted proteins | sample 5559301 | NCBI WGS metagenome assembly JAABUU01 (sample SAMN10711884, study PRJNA513360) | rock metagenome | isolation source: Antarctica rocks | place: Antarctica: Victoria Land, Richard Nunatak white
GCCGAGCCCGTAGCCAACGCGCTGGGTTACGACGTAGCGACCCGCGCCGCGATCGCGCGTACGGCGTGGTTGTGCAAGTGCGACCTGTCCACGGGTTTGGTCGGTGAGTTCCCTGAGTTGCAGGGGGTAATGGGGCGCGCGTACGCGCGGGCGCAGGGCGAGGAGGAGTCGGTGGCGGCCGGTATCTTCGAGCACTACCTGCCGCGCGGCGCCGATGACGCGCTGCCGGAGAGCCCGACCGGCGTCGCGGTGGGATTGGCGGATCGCCTGAACACATTGGCCGGTTTCTTCGCGCTGGGATTGACGCCGAGCGGCTCGGCCGATCCGTTTGCCCTGCGTCGGGCCGCGCAGGGCGTGACCGCGATCGTCGTGGGGCAGCGCCTACGGCTGAGTCTCAGTGCGCTGCTGGACGCCGCGCTGGCCGGCTACGCGCGGTTCGACGAGGCCACACGCGCTGACACGAAGGACGATCTGCGACGATTTTTCCGCGCGCGGCTTGAAGGTGCGATGAAGGAGCGTGGCCTGCGCTACGATGTGGTTGAGGCCGTACTTGCCGTAGGGTATGACGACATGGCCGACGCTATGGCACGCGCCGAGGCGTTGGCGCACGGCCTGCGGACGCCAGAGTTCGCGGCGGTGACCGGCGCCGTCAAGCGCATCGTCAACATCGCCGCAAAAGCGGAATCCGCCGGCGCCGACGGGGATAGCGCCGCGGGAACGGATATTGGCGCGTTGGAGCTGGCCGAGGCGGCGCTATGGCACGCTGTCGTCGACGTGCGCGCGGACGCGGAGCACGCCCTGGCATCAGAGGACTACGCCCGATTCTATCAACGCGTCGCCGCGCTCAAGGGTCCCGTCGACGTCTTCTTTGAGCAAGTGTTGATCATGGACCCCGACCCGGTTGTGCGGCGACGCCGGCTTATCACGCTGCGTGATCTTGCCGCGTTGCTTACGCGGCCGGCCGACCTGGGGAAGCTGGTGATGGGGTAGCATAGGGAAGTAGTCCTGCTACCTGTAGGTCGTGTGTATCGTAGGAGGGAGAGCCATGGTCCAGCAATCGCGGCATGAGCTAGAAGACGACAAATTCGCGGCGTTGGTTCAGGCGGCCACGGAGGCGCGCGAACGGGCCTACGCGCCCTACTCGGGCTTCAAGGTCGGCGCGGCGCTGCGCGGTGAGTCGGGACGTATCTACAAGGGTTGCAACGTGGAGAACGCGTCGTACGGCCTCACCAGTTGCGCCGAGCGCAACGCCGTCTTCGCGGCCGTGCAGGACGGCGAGCGCCGCATCGTGGCCGCCGCCGTGGTGACGGAGACGAATGCGCCGACGCCGCCCTGTGGCGCGTGCCGCCAGGTGTTGCTCGAGTTTGCCGGAGCGGGTGAGATGGACCGCGACATGGATGTCGTGCTGGCGACACTCGACGGCGCGCGACGCCTCACGCGCCTCTCCGTGCTGCTCCCCGACAGTTTCGCCAGCTTCGACGTGCCGGGCGACTAACCCTGGATCGAAACCCCCCGACCAGCTCCTGTGAGCGATCTGGGCCCTTGGCGTTAGCTCTGCCCTGACCTGGGAGCTCGACGCTCCGGCTGCCAAGATCGGAGCATCGTCGTGCAAGGGCAGGAGGACGCGGGTGTCCCAGCCTCCGCAGGATGGTGGAGGACGTGATCTTGCTAGCCTTGACTTGTAAACGCTAGTTGAACGATATATACTGCTGATATGATCAAGCGGACGATGCAGGAGGCGACCTTCCTGATCCTCACGGCGCTGGCCGCAGGCAGCCAGCATGGTTACGGGATCATCACCGATGTCGCGCGGATCTCGGACGGACGGGTGCGGTTGCGCGCCGGGACGCTGTATGCGGCCTTGGACCGTCTGCGCCTCGACGGGTTGATCAGTATCGACCGGGAGGAGATCGTGGAGAACCGCCTGCGCCGGTACTACCGGCTCACACCGGAGGGCAGCAAGCAATTGGCCGCTGAGGCGGCTCGGTTCCAGTCCAATGCGGCGGCCGCGTTTGCGCGGCTCGGTCTCGCGGGAGGGAGGGCCAGATGACCGACGCCGCCGACCTGGAGCGCAGGTACCGCCGCTGGCTGAGGTGGTATCCCAAGACGTTCCGGCGTGAGTACGAGGCGGAGATGCTGGGGGTGCTCCTGGCGGGCGCCCGCGAGGGCCAGCGCCAGCCCAAGCTAATGGAGTGTCTCGACCTGCTGCGCGGCGCGGTGTGGCTACGTCTCTGCCCACGCGTGCCTCGATCCGACCGATCAGTCTTCAAGGCGGTCAAACTGATGTACCTCGGCGCCGTGGTTGAGCTTGCTGCCGCGTTCGTGATTGTGGCTACCATCGGCGACATCAGGGCGAACGTCGTCAAAAGGTATCCGGGGCTCACCGCGGGCCGGTGGCATGCCGTCGTCGCCGGCCAACTTGAGCCTTTAGCGGTGACGGCCGCTCTCGCGGTTGGGTTTTGGCTGTGGATGGCCTGGGCGATTGGCCACGGACAGCGCTGGCCACGGATCGCCTTTGCGATCTTCTTCGGCCTCAACACATGGAGCCTGCTCAATGGGCTGGCCGGGGGGGCGGCGGTGTACGCCCGGCCAGCCCTGACCATCGGGACAGTCCTCTGGCTGGTCGAACTTGTGGCTGTCGCCCGCATCTTCCACCTGAAGATGGCTGTCTCGCAGGCGGGCGACAGCCGCATCATCCAAGGGGGCTAGCGGCGGGGGGACGGAGTGATGGTGTCTGCCGGTACGAGCGGCGCTCTCGCGCTCTCGGTCGATCATCTGTCGAAGCGCTTCGGCGAACGCATGGCCTTCGACGACGTCTCCTTTGCGGTGGGACACGGTGAGGTGTTCGGGTTTCTCGGCCCCAACGGCGCCGGGAAGACGACGACCGTGCGCACGCTCGGCACGCTCCTGGCGCCAACCTCAGGCGCGGCAACGGTCGCGGGCCTCCCACTCACGCCGGAGAACGGCGTGGAGATCCGCCGGCGGATTGCGATCATGCCCGAGTCGCCGGGCCTGTATCTCCGCCTGAGTGTGCGCGAGAACCTCGCCTGTTTCGCCGACCTCTACGAGGCGCCCGACGCGACCGATCGCATTAACCGCGCCCTGCGAGCCGTCCAACTGGCAGACCGGGCCCACGAGGCCTGCGCCGCCCTGTCCAAAGGTCTCCGCCAGCGGGTCGCCTTGGCGCGGGCGCTGTTCAGCGACCCGGAGGTGTTGTTCCTCGACGAGCCGACCTGCGGCCTGGATCCGGCCGCCGCGCGCGACGTCCACGAACTGATCGACAGCCTCCGCCAGCGGGGCGTGACGATCTTTCTCACCACCCACCGCATGGAGGAGGCGGAGCGCCTGTGCGACCGCGTCGCGATCTTGAACACGACGCTGCGCGCGATCGGCCGGCCCGACGAGCTGCGGGAGCGGCTGTTCGCCCAGACGCTCACGGTCAGGACCCGCGTCCTGCTCCCCGCGCCGGGCCGCGTCTTTGGCGGCCGGCGCCGACGTACTGTCGATCGGCGAGGCGCGCCACTCGCTCGAGGACGTCTACCTCGCGCTCATCGACGCGAACACGGAGGCGGGCCAGACATGAGCACGAGACGCGTCCGGGCCATCTTTTGGAAGGATCTCCGGGAGTACCGGCGCAACCGCTCCCTCGTCCTGGCGATGGCGATCTTCCCACTGATCTTCATCATCCAACCGCTGATCGCCGTCTTCGCCTTGGCCGCGTCGGCCTCGAGCGCACTCGCGCACGAGCATGTGCTGCTGTACATGCTGGGCATCCCGGCGCTCGTGCCGGTCTTCGTCGCCGCCTACGCGGTGGTCAGCGAGCGCCAGCAGGGCACGCTCGAGCCGGTGCTCACGACGCCGATCCGCCGCGAGGAGTTCCTGCTGGGCAAGGCGTTGGCGGCCTTCCTCCCATCGGTTGTGGCCGCCTATGCGGTCTTCGCCTTTTTCCTCGCCTGCGTCGCGATCTTCGCCCGTCCGGGCGTGGCGTCGGCGCTCATCCAGGGTCCGGACTTGCTTGCCCAGCTGCTCTTCACGCCGCTCCTCACCACCTGGTCGATCTGAGTCGGCCTCGGGCTGTCCGCCCGGCTGAACGACATCAGGGTCGCGCAGCAGCTCGGCGTTTTGGCGAGTCTCCCGCCGGTCTTTGTGGCGGCGCTCATCGCGCTCATCGCGCTCAACGTGATCCACGCGACGCTCGGCCTGGGCCTCGGCCTGGGGGCGGTGTTGCTGCTCGGCGACGGACTCGGCTGGCGGATCATGGCGGCGACGTTTGACCGCGAACGGCTCGTGACGGGAACACGGTCATGAGGGCGTGGTCAGCCACCGACACGGCGCGCCGTCCCCGCGCGCCTGTGCCCGCCATTGAGCGGCCCGCGGCCGGGGTGCTGGTGGCCCTTGCCGGGGTGTCTTTCGTCGCCCACATGCTCGTCGCCGGCAACTACGGGTACTTTCGTGACGAGCTGTACTATATCGCCGATGGCCACCACCTCCAGGCTGGCTACGTCGATCAGCCCCTGCTGATGGGCTGGCTGGCCGCGCTCGTGCGCGTCACGGCCAACGACAGCCTGGTGGCGATCCATATTATCCCGGCGCTGGCCTGTGCCCTGCTCATTGTCGTCACCGGCCTGATGGCGCGTGAGCTGGGCGGCGGTCGGATGGCGCAGTTCGTGGCCGGCGTGGCCACCCTGTTCACCCTGGACTTCATGGCCACCGGGTCGCTCTTCTCCATGGATGTGCTCGATCAGCTCTGGTGGACGCTGTCCAGTCTCCTCCTAGTGCGCCTGCTGCGGCGAGAGGCGCCGCGCCTGTGGCTGCTCGTCGGGCTGGTCGTCGCCATCGCCCTGTTGACCAAGCTGACCGTGATCTTCTTCTGCCTCGCGCTGGCCCTGGCGCTGCTCGTCACGCCCGCGCGCCGCTATCTGCGTATGCCGTGGCCCTGGTTGGCGGGCGGCATCGCCCTCTTGGGCCTGCTGCCTTACCTTATCTGGAACGCGCTCAACGGCTGGCCCACCTGGGAGTTCTATCACCACTATGGCGGCTATGGCGGGACCGGGCCGCTGGCCTTCTTCGCCGCGCAGATCGGCCAGATGAATCCGCTCGCCGTGCCCCTGGCCGCAGCCGGTCTGGTCTTCTACTTTCGCCCGGCCGGCGCGCGCTATCGTCCGCTGGGCTGGGTGTTCGTCTTCGTGTATCTGATCCTTACCCTCCTGCGCACGAAGCCGTACTTCCTGGCTCCGGCCTACCCCATCCTCTTTGCCGCTGGAGCGGTGGTGGTCGAGCGGCTGCGCCTGCGTCCATGGCTCGCCTGGCTGCGGCCCGCCTACGTCGCCGTGCTGGCCCTCGGCGGCATCGTGCTGGCGCCGGAGGTCATGCCCATCCTGCCGCCGGCCACGGTCGTGCGCGCCTATGGGCCCTTGCCGCAGGTGCTTGCCGACCGCTTCGGCTGGGAGAGTCTGACGCACACCGTGGAGCAGGTCTATGCCGCGCTGCCGCCCGCGCAGCGCGCGCAGGCCTGTGTGCTGACCAGCAACTATGGGGAGGCCGGCGCCCTCCAGCAGTTGGCCCCACCTGGTCGCCTGCCACCAGTCATTAGCGGGCATAACAACTACTATTTGTGGGGACCGGGCCGGTGTACGGGGCAGGCGCTCATCGCCGTGGGGTATGCCCCCGCCGACGTCCGGCACACGTACGCCCATACGACGCTTGCAGCCATCGAACGGTGCCAGTACTGCGTGTCCTTTGAGCAAGACGTCCCCATCGTCGTCGGCTCCAACCCGCGGATGCCGCACCCCTTGCGGCTGTGGCCCGCGGTCAAGCACTATGACTGAGTGTGGCGGTTGACAATGATCGACTTTTTTCTCGCCGCCACGTCATGGTTTACAGCGCTACCATCAGAACTTGGCCCTGTCGCACCGACTCACCTTCATGGACGAGAATGTGCGTGACGCGTCCGTCAACCTCCGCCTCGATCGGTATCTCCATCTTCATTGATTCCAGGATCGCCACCTCCTGACCCGGCACGATCATGTCGCCTACGGCCACCAATATTTTCCAGATGGACCCTGTCGTGTTCGCGCGGATCTCGGTCATATATCCTCCGGTCGATGGTCGATGGTCGATGGTCGATGGTCGATGGTCGATGGTCGATGGTTTCACTCGCCACTCGCCACTCGCCACTCGCCACTCGCCACTCGTCACTCACCGATTATGGGCGCATGGCGTGCGTCGAGGGGCCAAGCTGCTGCGGGAGCAACGCGTAGGCGTCGTGGACCCAGTCACATAGCAGCGGGCGTGTGTCGCGTGGGTCGATAATCTCTTCGACTCCGAAGGCTTCAGCGGTGCGGAACGGTGAGCGTACCGCTTCCATGCGTTGCAAGATAGTTTGGCGCAGCGCCTCGGGGTCGTCGCTGGTCTCCAACTCGCGGCGAAAGGCGACTTCGACACCGCCCTCAACCGGCAGTGAGCCCCAATCGCCGGAGGGCCAGGCATAGCGTAGGTTGAGGCCGTGCGCGTTGGTCATGCCGGCCCCGCCCACACCGAAGACGCGGCGGATGATGATTTCGACCATGGGCACGCTGGCCTGATAGATCGCCGCGATAGCCCGCACGCCGCGCCGAATCGTGCCTTTGCGCTCGGCCTCGCGCCCGATCACCAGCCCCGGCTGATCGACAAAGTTGACGATTGGCAGGTGGAATGTCTGGCAGAGGTCGACGAAGCGCTCCAGCTTGTCGGCGCCCTCTGCGGTCAAGCCGCCTCCACCGACATAAGGGTCGGGAGCGAGCACGCCGATGGGGCGCCCGTCGAGCCGCGCCAGCGCCGTCACAGTCGCGCCTCCGACGTAGCGGCCCAACTCGAAAACGGAACCACGATCGAACGTCGCGTCGAGGATGGGCCGGATCTTATAGGGACGGCGATGGTTGCGTGGGATGGCCGAGAGCAGAGGCTCTTCACGGCGGCCTGGATCATCATCCGACGGGACGATTGGCGGCGGCGCCCAGACGTTCGACGGCAGGTACGAGAGGAAGCGGCGGATCTGCGCGAAGGCGTCGTCCTCGGAGGCGGCGAGATTGTCGACCGCCCCACTGGCGCGGTGTATCTCGACTCCGCCGAGTTCCTCTTTGCTCAGGTCTTCGCCGACGCCAAATTTTACGATCGGCGGCCCGGCCACGAAGAGTTGCGACGTACCCTCGACCATGACCGAGAAGTGGGATGCCGCGACACGAGCCGCGCCGAGGCCGGCCACGGAGCCCAGGCAGGCGGCCGCCACGGGAACGATACCCAGGTTGGCGACCACGAGGTCCCACGCGGGATTGGCTGGGACGTAGGTGTAGCCCATATCGTCGAGCATCTTGACGCTGCCGCCGCCGCCGGTCCCATCGACGAGGCGCACGATAGGCAGACGCAGGTCGTGGGCCAGGCGCTCGGCGTAGACCTGCTTACCCAGGATAGCGGCGTCGGCGGAACCGCCGCGCACCGTGAAGTCGTCGCCGCCGACGATAACCTTGCGCCCCTCGATGCGTCCGCTCCCCAGCACAAAGTTGGCCGGTTGGAAGGCGGCGAGCTGGCCGTCCTCGTAGGTGCCCTTGCCGGCGAGGGCGCCGCTTTCATGGAAGGTGTCGGGGTCGAGGAGCCGGGCGATGCGTTCGCGCACGGTAAAGCGACCCTGGGCGTGATGTTTAGCGACCTTGTCAGCGCCGCCCATAGCTTGGGCGAGGTCCTCGCGGCGGTGCAATTCGTCGATCTCTGGTTGCCAGGTCATGTGACAAATCCTTCGCGATACGGAAGCGTAAACCAAAATGTGGACCCCTCGCCAAGAGCGCTCTCGACCCCGACGCGCCCGTGGTGCCGCTCGACAATGGTCTGGCTGATATGTAGTCCCAGGCCGAGCCCCACATGCGATCCACTCTGGTGCGACACGCCATCGGCACGGTAGAAACGGTCCCATATCCGTGTCTGCTCGTGCGCTGACAGGCCGGGGCCCTCGTCGCGGACCCAGACGCGTACGGTCGAGCCCTCGTCGGCAAAGCCGACCGCGATCGGTCGGTCGGGCGGCGCGTATTTGAGCGCGTTGCCCAGGTAGTTCGCGACGACTTGACCGATACGGTCCCCGTCAGCGACGGTCCGGTGCGGCACCGCTGTCGCCCCTTCCATCGTGATGAGCCGCTCCGGATGCAATTGGCGCTGCGCCTCGATAACCTCGCACACGATCGCCCCTATGTCGCACGGTTCCAGGCGTAGCTCCAGCTTGCCGGCGTGGACGCGCGAGACATCGACCAGGTCGTCGATGAGCCGCGTCAACCGTCTGATGTGGATGTCGGTCCGTTGGAGCATCTGATGGGCGGCCGCCACACGGGGTTCCGGCGCGGCCTCCTGTCCTTCTTCGCTCATGATGCGTGCCAGGCGTCCCTCCGCGAGCTGCACGTAGCCCTTCACGGTCGTTAGCGGCGTCCGTAGTTCGTGGCTGGCGAGGCTCAGGAAATCGTCCATGCGTTGGTTCGACTCGCGCAGGGCCAGTTCGGACGCGCGGGACTCGGCGCGTTCGCGCAACAGGCGTTCACGCTCGATCACCAGCGCCACCAGCTTGGCGACCGCGCTGGCTAGCGCGATCTCCTCCGCTTCATATGTGTGGGCGCCCGGCCCGTGGTCGATCGTCAAGAGGCCCACAAGCTGTGGTCCAGCGCGTAGCGGCAGAGCCAGGAGGGTATCAGCGCCGTAGTCCGACAAATGAAGCCGGTAGGCCGGTCGCGACAGGTCGATAGTCAGCGCTTCCCCCGCGTGGAACTGGGCCAGCGGCTCCGCTCCTCCAAGGAGGTCAAGCAGGGACATCCTGTCGCCACGGGCGCGCCACTGCCGCTCCTGCTCCTCCGTCAGCCCAACCGCCACGACCCGCTCCAGCGCCTCTGACGTCGGGTCGATGGCGGTGATACTGACGCGGCGACAGGCCAGGACATCGTGGGCCATCTCGGTCAGACGGCGGGCGATGGCGCCCTCGGCGCTTTCGACATCGTCTGATGTCAGGACGAGCGCCTCGGCCATATGTAGCAGGGCATGGAGCGCATCGTGGGTACGCCGCGTCTGCCGGCGACGTTCCGTCACATCGTGTATGACCGTGACGCCCCCGACGAGCGTTCCGGTCTCATCGCATACGGGCGCCCCCGTGACGCTCACCTCGCGGTCATGCCCATCGGATGCGCGGACGATGATGTCGGCGGCGTTGGCGCCGATCAGCACGTCGCCGCGCAGGATACGGGCGGTCGGCCACAGGTCGGGGGCCAGTGGCCGCCCCTGCTCGTCGCGCAGCCCTTGCAGCGGGCCGCGCTCGGTGATGGGCAACGCTGAAAGGCGCGGATCGTTGTCGAGCCCGAGCAGCGTCCGCGCGGCCAGGTTCGCTTGCATGATGCGTCCCTCGGGGTCAGTAGCCATCACCCCATCGGCGATCGAGTTAAAAATGGCGTCAAGCCGATTGGCGTGGGCGATCGCCGTGGTGCGCGCTTTCTGGAGTGCGGCTGTGCGCTCCACCACCCGCCGCTCCAGTTCGCTCGCCCATTGGGCCAACTCCTCATTGCTCCTGGTGAGGTCGCCGCGCGCCTGGCGCAGTCCCTCACGGGCGCCGTCGAGCGCCATCGCGGCCTGCGCGACCTCAGCCTGCATAAGGTTGAAGCTGGCCGCCATTGCCCCCACCTCGTCACGCGTGTGGACGACGACCGGGTCGACATCGACCCGCGCGTGTGCGGCGTCGAGGTCGCCCGTTTCAAGCGCCTGCATCGCATGCAGGAGGTCGGCCAGGGTCCCATGCGCCAGGCGTTCCGCTGAACGCGCCACCTCACCCGTCGCGTGTGCGATCGTCCCCGGTAGGATGAGCCCGACGCTGAGCGTGAGCACGGCCACGGCGACGAAAATGTCCTCCAGCCCGGCGATACGCACGGTCTGCTGCTTGCCCAGGGAACTCACGGCCAGGTAATAGCCGGTTCCATCGAGCGTCAGCACGAGCAACATCGCGCCCGTCAACTTCACATGTAGCGAATGAAGCAGGATAGGCTTTCCCGCCCGGCGTCGGTCGCTCCAGCGGCGTAGCGCATAGAAGACCGCCCCGGAAAAGGTGAGGGCGAGCCCGGCCAGGACGGTAGGCAACCCGAACTGCTCGAAGCCAAGGATCGTGGCCACCCCCCATACTCCCGCGGCGCCCACACCGAGCCCGATCGTCCCGCGCGGCGCCCGATACGGCCGCGCCGTGCCCGGCGCGTCCCGGCGTAAGAGCCAGACGGCCACGCTCGGCAGGCCGATGCCGATGAGGTAGGCCAGATTGGCGGCGGCGATGACCAGCGTAGGGTCGCCCGCCAGCAGCACGATAATCGCCATTCCCGCCGTCAAGACCGTCGCTACCCACGGCGTATCCGTCCGCGAACGCCGCGCCAGCACGCGCGGCAGCAAACCATCTTCGGCCAATTGCGCCAGCGTGCGCGACACTCCCGCCAGCGGCTGCAACGTCCCATGGAACATGTTGCACACAATGAACCAAACCGCCGCGCCGCGCGCCGCGCTCCCCAGCAACGGCGCGAATGTCGGCCACAGCGAGTATGCCAGCGGTTCCCGCAGCGGTCCCGGCCCCAGCAGCCCTAGCCACACCACCGGAAGCGCTACAAAGTAGAGTGTCGCCATCGCTCCGCTGGCCAGCATCGCCCGCGGCACGTTGCGCGCCGGGTCGATCGTCTCGCCCACATGGCACGCCGCGGCCTCGAACGCCGGGGCCGCGAATCCGATCAAGTAGAGTCCCGCCATCGCGCCGGTCAAACCTCCAAAGGCTCCCGGGAACGGC
>JAABUU010007864.1_pt1 | contig 10815 bp, 10 predicted proteins | sample 5559301 | NCBI WGS metagenome assembly JAABUU01 (sample SAMN10711884, study PRJNA513360) | rock metagenome | isolation source: Antarctica rocks | place: Antarctica: Victoria Land, Richard Nunatak white
GAGCGCTTCCGGGAGCTTCCAGCTCGGTTGAACGATCGGAATCGGGAGCAGCGAAACCTGATCCTATCGGCCGACTTTGGTCGATTTCGGAAACTCACGCTGTTTTCGCGACAGCGCCGCCACCCTGTCGAGCGAGGGTGCGATAAGCGGTTGGCCCTGAGACGGAGAACAGATCGGCAAGGTCGCTGATCGAGTAGTCGCCAGTACCGTGCATGCGCCGCAGCTCCTTTTACTGCTTGTCTGCGGGGTTGTGCATCACGGCGACGCTCTGCTTGCCGTAGAACAGCAGGATGCCCTGCATGTACCAGGGCGGCGTCGGCGTCAGGGTGAACGTGCCCGCCGGCCAGTCGGTCTCGCCGACCACGAAGCCCTGCGGCGGTCCGTGGAACACCATGTCCGGCCCGGGGGCGTCGGCGCTCGCCCAGGTCCGGTTGCGCGCCGCCAGCAAGGCAGGCAGGTGGCGGTAGTCGGCCCACAGCGACGGCAGGCGGCGCATCAGCGGGCCGCGATGCGAGAGCACCAGCACCAGCGCCAGCAGCAGCCAGGCCGATCCCGCCACGACGTCGCGCCTCGGGTCGGGCGGGCAGGCGGCAAGGCGCGGCCCGGGCTGGCCGGACTGGCGAGGGCGAGCGGCCAGGGCGGCGAGCAGCAGCAGGACAAGCACGTCGAGGCACTGGCGGAAGCTGTCGTGGCGCTGGCAGCAGACCAGGCCGAACTGCCACAGCGCGGCGGCGATCGAGAGGAACGACGCGGCGAGCAGGGCGGCGACCAGCGCCCAGAGATGCGTGCGCGGGGTGAGCGATCCGGCAAGGCCCGCTCGGCACAGGACGCGAAAGGCGAGGAACAGCGCGAGCTTGGTGGCCGCGCCGATCGCGAGGCCCGGCCAGCCGTCGGGGTAGGCGTCGAGCGCGAGGGTCTCGTGGGCGAACTGCGCGGCGGCGGCGCGCAGGCTGGGCCAGAGCGCGTGGATGGTGGCGGTCTCCGGCCCGAGCGCCACGCCCGCCGCGGCGCGGCCGTGCAGGATCAGCGCCAGCACCAGCAGCGCCACGGCGAGCGGCACGAGCAGCGGCGCGGCACGGAGCGGGTGGCGGCGGAGTTGCGCCGCGGCCAGCAGCAGGGCCGCGCCGCCGACCGCCATGGCGCCGACCTCCGCGCTCCCGGCGGCCACCGCCATGGCGCCGGCCGCGAGCACCGCGCCGCCGCCCGACAGGTGGCGCCCGCGCAGCACCAGCATGACCACGAAGGTGAGTGCCGCGATCGCGCCCACGTAGGCCGCGGCACCCATCGGCCAGTAGAACATCTCGGCGACCTGGTGGCCGAGCAGGAAGAACGCCAGCACCGCCAGCACGATCAGGCCGCGCGCGCGTCGCGAGTGGTCGGCCTCGCGGGCGAGGCCGCTCTGGCGGGGCGGCGGGGCGCAGGGGCCGGGGAGCAGGGTGGCGGCGCAGGCGGCGAGCGTGGCCCAGAGCAGTGCCAGCACCGGCGTGACCAGGGGGCGGTGCAGCGCGTCCACGGCCCTGGCGTAGAGGAACACCAGAAGCTCGGAGACCGGGCGCGGGCTCCAGGTGAGCACGCGGTTCAGGAGGAAGCCGGTGCCCTGGCTGCGGAACAGGGAGAAGTTGAACCACTCGTCACCCTGCCACTGGCCGGCGACGATCAGGCCGGCGTGGGCGAGCAGAAGCAGCACAAGCAGGGCGGCGGCAAGCGGAGGGAGAAGAAGGCCAAGGGCTCTGCCCCTGGACCCCGCCAAAAGCTCGCCTTTGGAATCCACTTGCTTAAGGGAAGGGTTTCCAAAGGGCTCGGCCCTTTGGCGGGTCTGGGCAGAGCCCAGCGCTTGCTTCACGAGGCCGCCTCCATGGCCTCTTCCGCCGCGAGCCAGGCGGTCTCCGCGGCGTCGGACTCGCGCGCGATCGCGGCGAGGCGCGTGTTCGCCACGGTGATCTCGGACGCGCGGCCGGGCGCGTAGATCGCGGGGTCGGCGAGGCGCGCCTCGATCGCGGCGCGCTCGGCGGCGAGTTTGGCGATGCGGGCCTCGGCGTCCCTGGCCTGGCGGCGCAGGGGGGCGAGCTGGGCGCGGTTCTCCGCGCGCTCGCGGCGGTCGTCGCGGCGGGTCGGGGCGGCGTCGGCACGGGCGGGGCGGCCGCGCTCGGTAAGCAGCGCGCGGTACTCATCCATGTCGCCCTCGTAGGCGCGCACCGTGCCGTCCGCGACCAGCCACAGGCGGTCGGCGACCAGCTCCACGAGGTGCGGGTCGTGGGTGATGAGCAGCACGGCGCCGCTGAACTCGGACAGCGCGCGCACCAGGGCGTCGCGGGCGTCGATGTCGAGGTGGTTGGTGGGCTCGTCGAGGATCAGCAGTTGCGGCGCATCGCGGGTGGCCAGCGCCAGGAGCAGGCGGGCGCGCTCGCCACCGGACAGCTCGCCGGTGGGGGTGTCGGCACGCTCGGAGTCCAGGCCGAAGCGGGCGAGCTGCGATCGCACGAGCGGCGGCGTCGCGCGGGGCAGGGCGCGGGCCATGTGGGCGACGCTGCTCTCGGCCGCGTCCAGCTCGGCTTCCTGGTGCTGGGCGAAGTAGCCGACGCGCAGCTTGCCGGAGCGGCGCACCTCGCCGGTCAGCGGCTCCAGGCGGCCGGCGAGCAGTTTTGCAAATGTGGACTTGCCGTTGCCGTTGGCGCCGAGCAGCGCGATGCGGTCGTCCATGTCGATCGACAGGTGCAGGCCGCGCAGGATCGGCGTCGCGCCGTAGCCGACGCTGGCGTGGTCGATGGCGATGATCGGCGGCGCGAGGCGGGCCGGCTCGGGGAAGGAGAAGCGGGTGGGCGCATCCTCCACCACGGTCTCCAGGGCGGGCAGCTTCTCCAGCGCGCGCAAGCGGGACTGCGCCTGTCGGGCCTTGGTGGCCTGGGCGCGGAAGCGGTCCACGAAGGCCTGCATGTGGGCGCGCTGGGCGGCGATGCGCTCGGCGGCGCGGGCGTGCTGCATGGCGTGCTCGGTGCGGATGCGCACGAACTCGTCGTAGCCGCCGGGGGTGAGGCTGATGCGGCGCTGGTCGAGGTGGGCGATGGATTGCACGGAACGGTCGAGCAGGCCGCGGTCGTGGCTCACCACCAGGGCGGCGCCGGGAAAGCGGGCGAGCCAGCCCTCCAGCCACAGCGTGGCCTCCAGGTCGAGGTGGTTGGTGGGCTCGTCGAGCAGCAGCAGGTCGGGGGCGCCGAACAGGGCGGCGGCCAGCGCCACGCGCATCCGCCAGCCGCCGGAGAACGAGGACACCGGGCGGGACTGCGCGGCCTCGTCGAAGCCGAGGCCGGCGAGAATGGCGGCGGCGCGCGCGGTGGCGGAGTCGGCGCCGATGGCGCGCAGGCGCTCGTGGGTCTCGGCAAGGCGCTGGGAGTCCTCGCCCGAGGCGGCGAGGCGTTCGGCGTCGGCGAGCAGGGCGGTGCGCTCCGGGTCGCCCTCCAGCACGGTCTCGACCAGAGTGGCGTCGCCGGATGGTGCCTCCTGCTTCACGCGGCCCATGCGGGCGCGGGTGGCGAGGCGGATATCGCCGCCGTCCACCGCGAGGTCGCCGGCGATCGCCTTGAGCAGCGTGGACTTGCCGGCGCCGTTGCGGCCGACCAGGCCGATGCGGCGACCGGCCTCCACGGTGAGGTCGGCGCCCTCCAGGAGGGTGCGGCCGGCGATGCGCAGGGTGACGGAACGGATGGCCAGGAGGCTCATGCGCGCGGGTCTAGCAGGGGCGGGGCAGGGGAAGGAAGCAAGGCCAGGGCTCTGCCCTGGACCCGCCAGGGGCAGCGCCCCTGAACCGGCACACATAAGGAAAGGCGAGGGGTGCCACCGGCCCAAGTATGGGTTTCCAAAGGCGAGCCTTTGGCGGGGTCCAGGGGCAGAGCCCCTGGCCTTCTCTTGCTGCCCCCCGCCCGCCTCGGGTACATGCGCGCCGTAGTTGAACCCAAGGAGACCCCAATGGCCGAGCGCACTCTGTCCATCCTCAAGCCCGACGCCACCCGCCGCAACCTGACCGGGAAGATCAACGCGAAGTTCGAGGAGGCGGGCCTGCGCATCGTCGCCCAGCGCCGGATGCGGCTGAGCCAGGCCACGGCGGAGGCGTTCTACGCGGTGCACAGCGCGCGGCCGTTCTTCCGCGACCTGGTGACGTTCATGACGTCGGGGCCGGTGGTGGTGCAGGTGCTCGAGGGCGAGAACGCGATGGCGGAGAACCGCCGCCTGATGGGCGCCACCGACCCGAAAAAGGCGGACGCCGGCACGATCCGCGCCGAGTTCGCCGAGAGCATCGAGGCGAACTCCGTGCACGGCTCGGACAGCGTGGAGAACGCGGCGCAGGAGATCGCGTTCTTCTTCGCGGGCACTGACATCGTCGCCTGAGCTGAACCCGAGCGAGGCAGCGCGGGCAAAGCCCTCGCTGCCTCATCCGTTCCCGTGCCGGCGCTGCAAAGGTCCATGCGAGCCAGGCCGGCTGCGTGCTGCCGTTGCGCGCATCTGCTAACGCATGTGTTAGTATGCTTGACGAACACCGCCGGTTGTTCTAACAGATCGTTAGTCAACCGGACGGGGGTGGGATGGCGCAGCGGTTCGAATGGACTCAGGCGCGCAACCGGCAGGTGCTGGACATGCGCCGGGCCGGGGCGACCTGGGACACGGTCGCGGCGGCGATCGGGGTAGGCCGGAACTCGGTGATCGACCACGCCCGGCGGCTGGGCGTGCGCAAGCGCTCGGCGGTGGGCGCGCCGCCGGCGCCGCCGCGCGAGGCGACCGACCGGCCGGCTCGACCGGCCGGCCACCCCGACACCTGGAGGCTGATCACGGCCGGCACGGTCGGACTTAGGTAGCAAGCACACCAGGAACTCACTGGCCATTGTGCTTGCTAAGCTCTATCGTGCTTGCTCACGGCGGAGCGGGCTGATGACGGAACACGTGCTGGCCGGCCTGCTGAAGCGCCGGGCCGAGATGGACGGGGAGGCGATCCGCCTGCGCGTTCGGCTTCAAGAGATAGAGCTGGCGCTGCCCCGGCTCGACGCGGCCATACAGGTGTTCGCGCCGGCTATGGACCCGACCAGCCTGCGTCCGATCCGCTACAGGGCGGCAAACTCGGTCGGGTTCGGCCACTGGTCGCGGGCGGCGCTGGACGTGTTGCGCGTGGCGGAGAGGCCGCTATCAACGCGAGAGATCGTCGCCCGCGTCATGGACCGGCTCGGGGTGGACGGGGAGAATGGGCCGGTTCGGCGGATGGTCACGAAGCGGGTTGGGCACGCCTTGCAGCACCAGCGGGTCAAAAAGCTTGTGAAGTCGGGAAAAGGAGCGGGCCAAGTGGTGCTTTGGATGGTGGTCTGAGGGCCTTGAGTGGCGGCCCGCCGCTGATGACCAAGCGTGTGAGGCACGCGCTGTTAAAGCAGCGAGATAGGGGCTGGTGACGGTGACGCAGGGGCAGGGATGTTTGTGCTGCGGTGAATTGCACGCTAGCTTTCGCTTACGCTTGTGAGTTAGCAGGCAAACAGTTTACCGGAGGTTCGGTTTGGCTTACCAAGATCGTCAAGACCTAATCAGTAAAATCGAGTCTATTCGGTCATCTAAGGTTATCTGCTTTCTTACTAGCGTTCGTCCTAACCTTAATGCTGCCATCAGTAACGATGCAATAAGGACCATGTTTGAGCACCTTATGCGTCTTCCTTCGCGGAAAGTAAAAAAGATAGATGTATTCCTTTGCAGCAATGGCGGCGACGGGACTGTCCCTTGGAGGTTAGTTTCGCTGCTTCGTGAATATGCAGAAAGCGTTGGCGTCTTAATCCCATATCGGGCCTACAGCGCAGCAACTATGATAGCTCTTGGTGCAGACGAGATCGTAATGCATCCTTTTGCGGAAATGGGTCCGATTGATCCGAGCGTGCAAAACGATTTTAACCCGGTTGACCCACAAACACAGCAGAGAATTAGTATTAGTGTAGAGGACGTTAAAGCTTACATTAGCTTTATCAAAGAAACTGTAGGCATCAAACACGAAGAAGAACTTGTTAAGACTGTTGAGATATTGGCAAATAGAGTCCACCCTCTCGCTCTTGGCAACGTGGAGCGGTTTATCTCTCAAAGCCGCATGATTGCGCGTAAGATATTGCTTACACACATGACAGATGAGACGTCTAAGCATAAGATTGACGAGATCATAGAGACTCTAGCCTCTAAACTGTACTTCCATGGACACCCGATAAATAGAAGGGAGGCAAGGCTAGAGCTTGGACTCAAAGTTTTAGAGAATCCCCAACCTGACCTCGAAACGGCGATGTGGGAACTCTATCTTGATTACGAAAAAGATTTAAAGAACGAGCGTCCGCTTGATCCTATGGCGGAGATTTTTCGAAAGAACGCTGCTCAGCCTGATCCCCTGACTGGGCTAGTTGATCCTGTCATACAAATCGGCACATTTGCTGAATTAGAGATTAAGGTTGCTTTTATGGAGTCTTCGGCTTTGTCGAGTTGCTACGATATGAAAAGGCGGTTTGTGGTCGTGGGCCACGGCCCGTCTCTTGAGCCAATGGTCAGAGACGAGGTGATTGAACAAGGCTGGAACCATCGACAGGCTCCGCAAAAGGCCTAATCGGGTTTGCAGTTTGACCGGTATCAACAGGCATTTCTGCAACTCGAAGAGGGCGGAACCTTTTCGAGGGAATCGGCGCGCCAACTTCGGCTGGAGCAGAGCGTGTATGGCCGTTCTGAGACACCGGAATCGTGACGTGCGAGATCAACACCGAACGCACTATGCGCCCTTGTTGTGCTGGCAGAAATCGCCCCATCAATCCGCTTGCTGACATCGCAGCCCCCCGTGTCAAGCGGACCTTATGAAGCACGAACGTAAAAAGCAAATGAACGAACGCTTACCGCTGCCAATACCCCGCCCATACCCGCGACACTGGGTGAACCAGCGCAGCCGCGGTAGCGGCATGGTGCAGCCCGCCGTTCGGCATCCGACGGCGATCTTCGCGCCACGCCATCTCGGCGGCGTAGAAACCAAGATACTTCCCGCTGATGTGGTGGTGCTGGCCGATCTCCGCCCGACGCAGGCGGGAGAAGAAGCTCTCGGCCTGATTGGTGCACGCGCCATCCTTGGAGAACGCAACCGAGTGGTTGATACGGTGCATCTCGTAGCGGGCGTGCAGCGCGTCCCAACCGGCCGCCTCATCGGCATGGACGACGCTACCCATGGCGACGTTCTGCCGCACCAGCGCCACGCCATCGGCCTCCTTGGCGACAACCCAGATCTTAGTCCGTCCGTCGCGCTCGCAGGCCACCACAACTGACTGGCGCTTGATCTGAGCGGCGGCGCGGCCATCCGCACGGTTCGCTTTGTTGTTCGCCAGCTTGGCGTGCCCGCCGAAGTATGCGCCGTCCACCTCGACCACGCCGGACAGCGGGCCGCCGCTCGTCTGCTCAGCGCCGATCGCCTCGCGGATTTTGTGGGCCAGCACGAACGCCGTCTTGTACTGGACGTCGAGGTCGCGCCCGAGCTGAAGGGCGGAGATGCCCTTCACCGCGTTCACGAAAATGGCGATGGCGGCGAGGTAGTCGCGGATCGCCAGCTTGCGGCTGGCGAAGATCGTGCCGCTGGTGACGCTGAACTGCTTCTCGCACGCCTTGCACTTCCAGATGCGCCGCGCCGTGTAGGTGTAGACCGCCGTGCAGCCGCAGTGAGGGCAGAAGGCCACGCCGCCGTTGTCGGCAAAGCGGATCGCTACGAAGGCCGCGTGCGCCTCATCGTCGGACATACGGAAGATAGCCTTGAGGCTCAGTGTCCGTGCGCCGGCAGAGAGAAGGAAGTGCTGAGCCATGGCTGCTACCTATCAACGAATATCGTTGATACGGTGTAAGCTCTCCTGGCCAGATCGTCAACGATATTCGTTGCTAAAATCTCGAGGCTCCCCTATTCCGTCCCTATGCTCACACCAGGACAAATCCGTGCCGCTCGAGGGTGGCTAGGGCTGACACAAGGCGAGGTCGCTGACAGGGCCAAGATCGGCCTAAGCACGGTGCGCGACCTCGAGACAGAACGCCGCCAAATCTCGAGCGCCATGCTCGAGGCGATCCGGACAGCCCTCGAGGCCGAAGGCGTCCAGTTCACCTATTGGAGTGACGGAAAACCGCGAGGAATCGAGGCGATTAGCTCGAGCGATCCTGCGCAGGAGGCCTAGATGCCTCGAGGCGTTCGCCCTCCGCAGGAAGGTACATCGTGATCTGCACCGGGCGCTTTCCGTAGTGGAGCGCGACCTTGTCCCGCAGTTCCCGCATGTTGGTGCAGGGCTTGGCCATCCCCACCACTTCCCAGCACCGCGACACAAGCTGGCGGGCACCGTGGTTATCAGTGAGCTGCCTATGCCAATGCACCCCGGCAGGCGGCTTGTTGGCCTTGAGGTAAGCCGCCACATCTTTGTCTAGGGTTTCGTAGACCATCTCGATCACCAGCTTACCCCACCATTTCGGGCGGGTGCGCAGTGGTGTTGCCCAGCCCGTCAGTCGGCCGAATTCGAGCCATAGCTCATCGGGAAAGGTTTTTTCCCAGGCGCGCAGCTCCTCCGCGATGAATGCACGGAGCTTGACCTGCAAGGCGTCCTCGGCCCGCTCGTACTGGTAGCCGGTCGCCTCATCAATCAGCGCCTCGAGGCCCACTTTGGCGCAAGCCGAGAGGAACATGCTGGCTTTGATCGCCATTTCCCTCTGCCGATCCGTCAGCTTGGGATGTGGCGAGCTAGCGTCAAACGTGGATTGCAGCGCCGCGACGAAGCCCTGGCACACCTCGATCATCAGGTCCGCCGGCAATCCTTTGACGGCTTTCTCGAGCCCTTCGACCTCGAGCAGCCGGAATGGAACAAGCCTCTCGACCACCGCGTCCTTGTTAATGAACGGCTCGAGGGCCTTCACGGCGATATACTTCTCGAGCGCGCCGCCGCCCTTGATTCCGGTCAGGGCCTCAGTCGCGGAAGTGCGGCCGATGATTTTCTGCCCGTTGCTGAGCACGTAGCAAGGCACATCCACGCCCACGAGGTTCAGAGAACCGCGCCAATGCGCGACGGGCATGGCCAGACTTGGCTCGAGGTTGTCTGCCTCGAGGTCCGCGATTTCGGGCTCGGTGAGCGGCGCCTGCGCCAGTTGGGCCAACTTGGCCGACCTGGCTCTGCCACCCGCTCGAGCAATCTCGGCCTTGCGTTCCGGAGTGAGTAAGGTCGCTCGAGCGACGCCGCCCCGGCTTTGCTTGCTTTCAGACATGCTGGTGCTCCCGATATCTCGAGCACTCAACCTAGTTTCTTGCTTGCTTGATTGCAAGCACATTGGCCTTGGTGTGCTTGCTACCTAATTCCGGGCACGGTGCTGGAGGGCTCGCCCTACCCGTGGCCGGTGTTCGACCTGTGACGGGGCACAGCGCCGGTCGGGCAGACGAGCGGGTGCAGCGAATGACACACACAGCAGGAGACGCAGGGATGAGCAACGTCGTGAGGCTAGATGCGCGCGCGCCGGTTCGCGGTGGCGCTACGGTGGCCACGTCCCCGAGGCCGCCCGTGCGGCAGCCGCCGCGACCCGCCGCACGCGAGGCGGGGCGTGTGATCGCGGGTCCGGGCGCGCGCGCGACGGCACCGGACGCGGAGCACGTCATCCGCCGCCTGGAGGAGGCGGGATGCACGCTGCTGACGCTGCCGGGCACCGGGTATTCCACGCGGCTGCGGACGTCGAACCTGGACGTCGTGCGCGCGGCCGAGGCGTTCGGCGGCGACACCGGCGGGCGCATCCGGCCGCCGGTGCCCTCGGCGGAGCAGATCACCCGCATGGACGAGGCGCTGGGCTGGATCACCCTGATCCCGCAGGACCGCTACGTGCTGCGGCGCATCGTCGGCGCACGCAGCCTGGTGAGCCCGGCCACCGAGCGCCACCTCTATAGCTGGCGGCGCCTCGGCACGGTGCTCGGCGCGGACCACAAGGCGGTGCAGCGCTGGCACGCCACGGGGATCGAGATGATCGTCGCCGCGCTCAGCGACCTGGGGCGGGGCTGACCACAATGTTAGCTTGAATGACGTTCGACAGCTAGAGAAGTAAGCAAGGTTGAGGCTCTGCCTTAAACTCCGCCAAAGGCTAGACCCTTGGAACCCATTTCTTAAGAAAAGCCGGTCCAGGGGCGGCTCGCCCCTGGCGGGTCTGGGCGGAGCCCAGCCTTGCTTGCTTATGGCCACCTAACTTAGCCGTTCATATTATCTGAATGAACAGGAAGTAGATGCAATTCAGGAGGAGTATCATAGTACTTAGGCTTGTGGCTTTCGCGCTATGGAAGCGTCTCGCCTCCTCTGCTTTCGATTCGGACCAGAAGGTGTTCTGGAAGGGGGTGGCATGTGGATCGATGGTGGCCTTTGGTTTAATTCTATCAGAGGTCCTTCTATGGCTCCTTTTGAAATAGTTTCTGCGTGATAAAGCTGCTGCATAGTTGCCTCAATCTGGTTGAGTGCTGCAAGTTGTTCATCTGAGGACTTATTAGATGATTGTAGTACCATCCATGATATATAAAGAGTCAAAAATGCCATAAGAAGACTTGGCATGCCCCACTGAAGTGCAAAAGCAACTATGCTACCAAATGCCCCATGCACTTCTTCAGCTTTTCTTATTGCCTCCTGAGCGTTTATTGTTCCTTCAGCAGCTGATCTAGGTAACTGCTCAACCCGCCCTCTATTTCGCTCACCGGGCTGGGGCTTGACGCGCAGCGAGCGGCTTGATTCAAGGTCAGGGTGAGCGCCGACCTTGACCTCAGCGAGCTGTCCCACGCGCAGAAGG
>JAABUU010007865.1_pt1 | contig 10814 bp, 12 predicted proteins | sample 5559301 | NCBI WGS metagenome assembly JAABUU01 (sample SAMN10711884, study PRJNA513360) | rock metagenome | isolation source: Antarctica rocks | place: Antarctica: Victoria Land, Richard Nunatak white
TTGGGCAGCGGCGCTTCGTGGGCTGCACACTGGCCAGCGGCCTGGCGTTCGCGGCGATGTTCGCCTACATCGCCGGCTCACCGTTCGTGCTGCAGGACATCTACTCGCTCTCGCCGGCCCAGTTCAGTGCCGTCTTCGCCGCCAACGGACTCGGCATCATCGTGGCCGGGCAGCTCAGCTCACCGCTGATCGCGCGGGTGGGGCCGCGTCCCGTCCTCGGCGCCGGTCTACTCACCGGCGCCGCCGGCGGCATCGTGTTGCTGGCCGTCGTGCTGCTCGGCGGAATCGGGCTCGCCGGCATCCTGCCGGCGCTGTTCCTGGTCGTGTCCAGCATCGGACTCGTGTTCCCCAGCGGGACCGCCATCGCACTAGAGGGCCACCCGTCCACGGCCGGCAGCGCCTCAGGGCTCCTGGGCCTCGCCCAATACGCCATTGGCGCGATCAGCGCCCCCCTGGTCGGCGTGGCCGGCAAGAGCACCGCCCTGCCCATGGCCATCGTGATCGTCACCTGCGGCCTCGGGGCCGTCGGCGCCTTCTGGCTGCTCGTCCGGCCGCAGACCACCTGACATCGCCGGCCTGCGGGGCGACGCAGCCCCGACCAAGCGTCAGGCTCCCGCAGCTGACGCTCAATCACGACCAGGGATCTGTTACAGGTCGCCGTCTCACTACCAAGGAACTGGGACGTCGACGGTGAGCTCGCGACTGGCGGCCCGCGGGCTGTGCCTTCTTGCGCGGACTGGGACACTGGCGCGGTGGACATGCGCCTGACGTTCGGCGTGTCGCCGATCGATTTTGACGGGGTGGGCACACCACCGGCTCCCGCTGAGGTCGAAGGCTTGACTCGCGCTGACCTGACCGAACTCAGCAGTGGGATTGACGCCGCCGTCCGGTTGTCCACCGAGCCCGGCTCGGTCGGCAAGGGAGCATCTGGGCCCGGCATCGACCTTGTGCTTCACCTGACCGAACAAGTCCTCACCGACGGGGCCGCCCTCTTCACTTGGGGCACCGTGCTGTGGACCCTTGTCCGTCGGATACGGCCACAGCGTCGACTCGCGGTACAGGATCCGCTCACGATTGGCGCCCTAGCCGCAGCCGCACAACCTATGAATGAGTCGCGCCTCAGAGGGGCCCACCTGACCGGGACGGTGTGCCTAACGGGTGGCGGTGTTGGCATGGGCACGGATGCACGCGATGTTTGGGCGACGTCGTTTGTACTCGATAACGAGATGGTGTTGGTCCTCTTCACCAGCCCCTCCGGCCTGGTGCTGGGCGAGGTGACGGTGGTTCCCGAGTGGACAAGCCGTCTAGGGCAGCTCGACAGCGCAACGGTCGCCGACGCCTTCGCGAGCTCCAATGAGCGAATCGCGGGCCCCACTCAGGGACCGTCACCCGCAAGCAGCTGATTCAGCAGGCCGTGTCAGAAGTCATCTCATCCCCCAGCGTCAGCGTCCCGTTTCGGACCGACTTGTGCGACAGCCGGGTGCATCGGTTGTGGCAGATCGTCGCGGCTTGGCGTCTCAGCCGGGGGGGTTGGCCGTGTCAACTCGACTTGGCCCAGGGTGACGGGACGAATTCCAGGCCCCGCACTTCCGGGTCGCCTGCGTGGCGTCACCGGCGCCGGTCGGTGCGGCTGGTCGTCCTGGCGGACTGCTCTGAGGCCGGCGAGCCGGGCGCGGCGTCGACCCCGATGCGAGACCTGTTGTGTCGACCGTCACGCCCGGCCCACGCCTTCGTCGAAACTAGAACCGGGCAAAATCCGATACAAACGATTCTTTGCAATCCGCAGCATCGATCACATCGATTGTCCGTCCTACGACGATCAGCCCGGCCGGTCGGACGCAAGTCGACATGGCTAGGGCGACCGATCGATCCCGAGCGCCGGTTCATGGACGAAGACCGGCGGCACTGGGGGCGGATCGGGTAGCTCGGCACGGACGATCGGGGCGACCTCAGTGGCCAGCAGCTCGATGGACTCAAGGACCGCTCGCTGCGGGATGTTGCCAACGTCCATCTGGAAGAATTGCCGCTGGTGACCCACCGATCGGTGCAGGCTAACGATGCGCTCGGCGATCTCGCTGGGACTGCCGGCGAAGATCGCGCCCCGCCCGCTTACCTGCGGGTCAAACGTGGCCCGCGTGATCGTCGAGAATCCGGGACGGCCGTTCTCGGCTATGGCGGCCGACCAGTGCGCGAAATACGTGTCCTTGGCGACGCGGCCGTCGCGAGCAACCAGGCCGGGGCTGGCTACCGCCACCTTGATTTCCGTGTCGTGTCCGGCGTCGGCGGCAGCCTGCCGGTAGAGATCGGCCAACGGTGCGAACCGGTGGGCGTCGCCGCCGATAATGCCATAGGCAACCGGCAGCCCAAGTTCGCCGGCGCGGGCCGAGGAGCCGGGGCTGCCGCCGGTACCCAGCCAGATCGGCAAGCGGCCGGCCAAGGGGCGCGGTACCACCAGCGCATTCTCGAGCGGGGATCTGACCGTGCCGGACCAGGTGACCCGCTCACTGCGATTCAGCCGCAGCAGCAGGTCCAACTTCTCGGCGTAGAGCCGGTCGTAATCCGCGACGTCATACCCGAACAGCGGGAAGGACTCGATCGACGAACCACGGCCGGCCGTGATCTCGGCTCGTCCACCGGAGATCGCGTCGACGGTCGCGAACTGCTGGAACACCCGTACCGGGTCATCGGTGCTGAGCACCGTCACCGAACTGCCCAGTCGAATGCGCCGGGTCGCAGCAGCCGCGGCCGCCAGCACCGTCGCCGGCGAGGAGGCGGGGAACTGCTCGGTGTGGTGTTCGCCGACGCCGAAGTAGTCCAGGCCCGCGTTGTCCGCGAGGACGATCGCTTCCAGCAGGGCCCGGATCGCCTCGCCCGTCGACCGCCGTCGCCCCGTCTCCGGGTCTGTCTTGATGTCGCCGAAGCTGAACACGCCGAGTTCCATCAGGACCGTCCGGTCGATGCGCAACCGCGGCAACGACCCTGATCCGTCCCCCGCCCGGCGATCCCTCGACGGCGACCGTGCCCACCGGGCTCGGCGCCGCCGTCCGCGATTCGACCGCGACTGAGGGCGGCAGCATGCACGGCGCCGCCGACGACACGACTGACTGAGATCATCGGAATGCCTCGACCCTTAGCTCTGCCCGGCAATAAGGGCACCCGTTATACGGGCGACCCGTGAACCCTGAAACGAAGCTGCCTGGTGAGTCGTGTCAGCGATGGGGATGTCACCTTGGCCGGCGACGTGACTGGTGCCGTAGGGGTTGCCGTCCACGAACTTGATCGGGTCGGTGTAGCCGGGGGCGACGACGATGCCGCCGAAGTGATGGACCGTGTTGTAGAGAGCCAGCAGCGTGGACTCCTGTCCCCCGTGCGCCGAACTGGTCGCGGTAAATCCGCTGTACACCTTGTCCGCCAACCGGCCCTGGAACCAGAGCGGACCGAGAGTGTCGAGGAACTGCTTGAGCTGGCTGGCGACGTTGCCGAAGCGGGTCGGCGAGCCGAAGATGACCGCGTCGGCCCAGACGACATCGTCCGAGGCGGCCACCGGCACGTCCTGGGTGGCGGCCGCGTGCTCGGCCCAGGCGGGGTTCGATGCGATGGCCTCGTCCGGAGCCAGCTCGGCGACCTTGAACAGCCGAACTTCGGCGCCCGACTTCTCGGCGCCCTCAGCGATTGACCTTGCCAGCGCGTAGACCGTGCCCGTGGATGAGTAGTAGATGACGGCGACCTTCGTGGCACGTGCTTCGGACATGCGACTTCCTTTGGTTGGTGACCGGCGCGGGATGTCTGCCGCTCAGGAACGACGAGCTGTGCAACTACTTCACTTGGCAAACACGTGCCAGTATGCAAGCACCCTGTTTGCCATGTCAAGCACTGCGCGTCACACTTGACACATGCCGACGACCCCGCCGCTCGACGTCGAGGAAGAACTGCTCTGGCGCAGCTTGATGCGCCTGGTGGTCACGGTTCCGCGTGCGGTGGGCGACGACCTCGAGCGCTCGTCGGGTCTGAACGGGACCGAATATCACGTGCTGATGCACCTGTCCGAGGCTCCGGGCCGTCAGCTGCGGATGTCCGATCTCGCCGAGCGAACCGCTCTGTCGGCAAGCCGGATTACGCGCGTGGTCGACGACATGGTCAAACGCGGACTCACCACCAAAAAGCCCTGCCCCGACGACGGCCGCAGCATGCTGGCGACGTTGACCCGCCGAGGCTTCTCGACCGTCAAACGCGCGTACCCACACCTATTGCTAAGCGTGCGGGAGAACATCTTCGACCACGTAACCGGCGACGAGACGAGGTATGTCGGCTCGGTTCTCAAGAAGCTCGTCGACGCCGTTGACGCCGCCAACCCGCCGCGGCCTTGCCGGTCGACCAAGCGCTAGGCGGCCGTGGCCTCGAAGCGTTCGGCGAGCTTCTTGGCCGTCTCGGCTGCGTCCTCGCGTGCCCGTGCGAGGGACTGCTCGGCGAGCGGGATCAGGTTTTCCATCCCGCCGAAGGTCCTGACGCAGCGGCTCCGACAGATGGAGCGCGATGGATTGATCCTCCGGACGTACCACGCCGAGGTCCCGCCGCGCGTGGAGTATGAGATCAGCGATCTTGGACTCCGTCTGGCGCCGATCTTTGCGGAGCTGAACACGTGATCCGACCTCAACATGGACGAGGTGAACGCGGCCCGACAGCGCTACGACGCCTCGCCCGACCGCGCTCGTCGACACGCCTGACGCCGCCGCCGACATGGTCCGCCGAGCGGGCCCGGGCTGCAGGACCCGCCGGCCGGGAGGGCCAGACCGGCGCCGGTCGTGGAGCCGGCGTGTGGGACGACCGCCACGCCGACCGTTCAACAACGTCTGTGTCGGTACAACTAGCGCCCTGCTTGCTGCCCGCGCCGCTCGTACCTGCGAGGCCCGCACCCGAGCCGTATCGACGGTCCCTTCCACGAAAAGGACGCCGAGCGCCTCGGCCAGATGATCAACAGCTGCTCGGGCTGCGACAGCAGCGCTTCACGTGCGAGCCCGGCGTACGCCGACTCCTCGCGCAGCAGCAGCCCGAGCTGGCGCCGCGCCAACACGTCGGCGCGCACGGCCACCCGAGCGGCGACGCCAGCGAACACGTCAACGCCCGTCGCCGCCACGATCGCCTCCCGCGCCAGCCCAGCCCGACTGCACTGAGCAGGGCGTGGATACCACACCGTCGCGGACCTGGCCGCAGGCGACGTCGGAGCAGGCGCCGCTCAGAAACGCACGGCGGCCACCACCTCGTCGAAGAGCTGGACGACGTCCGCCGTGCCATCGGAGGCCCGCCAGGCGTCGACGGCGATGTCCAAGCAGGCCAGCGCTGCGGCTATGACCGCCCGGGCCCGGGGATCAGGGGTGGGACCACCGGCCACGCCCAGGCGCCGCTCGATGTCGGGAGCCAGCAGCTCCTGCCACGACAGGTGCTTCTCCAGGTGCCGGGCCCGCAGCGACGGCGCGCTGTGGTACATCTTCGCCACAGCGAGCTCGGCCTGCGTAGAGGCCTGCGACGTGGCGTCCGGGTCTCGCAGCGACAGGAACGCCGCGCGCAGCGCCGTCCAGGCCCCTTCCTCCGGCGGGCGGGCCGCCAGCGCGATCCTCACCTTCTGGCCCAGCGCGGCGACGTCGCCGAGCACGATGTCCTCCTTGGCGCCGAAGTAGCGGAAGAACGACCGCCGCGAGATCCCGGCGGAGGCGGCGATCTGCTCGATGGTGGTGGTGTCGAAGCCCTGCTCGGCGAACAACCGCATGGCGGTCTCGGTGATCTCGGCTCGCACGCTGCGCCGAGTGCGTTCCCGCAGGCTGACAGGAGCGGCAGTAGACACGACCTACACACTACCGAAAGCCGCTTTAGTGCCCATCCTGGCACCGTGTGCCAGTCAGGGCGTACGGTGTCAACATGATGCCTGTCGACTTCCACGGCCAGACCGCAGTGATCACCGGCGCCAGCTCCGGAATCGGCGCGGCGTTCGCGCGTGCCCTAGCCGCCCGCGGCTCCGACGTCGTGCTCGTCGCGCGACGCCTCGACCGCCTAAAAGCACTCGCCGCAGAACTCGAGCAGGCTTACGGGGTGCGAGCTGCGCCTGTCGCGCTGGACCTGAGTGTGCCGGGCGCAGGTCGCGCTCTCGCCGCCGCCACCGCCGACCGCGGCCTGAGCGTCACGAGCCTGGTCAACAACGCCGGATTTGGCACCGACGGTCCCTTCCACGAGGAGGACGCCGAGCGCCTCGGCCAGCAGATCAACGTCAACGTCGCGAACCTGGTCGACATCACCCGCACGTTCATCGGACCGTTGCGCACCGCCGGCACCGGCGTGCTGGTCAACGTCGCCAGCATGGCCGCGCACAACCCGATCCCCGGCATGGCCACGTACGCCGCGACCAAGGCCTTCGTCCTGAACTTCACCGAGGCCCTGTGGTACGAGTCGCGCCCCACCGGCCTGCGGGTGCTCGCGCTGTCCCCCGGCCTGACGAGCACGGAGTTCTTCGACGTGCTGGGCGGCGACGCCTACTCCGGCAGCTACCAGACCCCGGCCGACGTCGTCCGGACCGCGCTGCGCGCCCTGGACCGCGGCGCGCCCCGCCCGAGCATCACCTCCGGGCGCCTGAACGCCACCGTGACCTCCGGCGTGCGCCTGCTGACGCGCAAACGCACCGTCCTGGCCGCTGCGGCAGCCGCCGCCAACGCCACCCGGCGAGCCGGAGCGTCCACCTCCTCGCCAGCGCCGTCGCCGAGCAAGTGATCTCTTGAAGCACAGCCGCACGAGGACAGCGCCCGCACCTCCCGGCCCGGTGACCCGGATGGGCGACCTCGCGCTCAGCCGCCTGCTGCAGCTGCCGCCGGCCACGACCGGCTACACGGTGGCCCGCGCGCTGCCGGTGCCCATGCGCGACGGCGTCGACCTGCTCGCTGACCTGTACGCCCCGGCGACCGGGCCCGGCCGCGGCACGCTTCTGGCCCGCACCCCCTACGGCCGGGCGGGAGTGCAGGCCCTGTTCTTCGCCCGGTTCTACGCCGCCCGCGGCTACCACGTCGTGCTGCAGAGCTGCCGTGGGACTTTCGGGTCGGGCGGGACCTTCCGGCCGGCCGCCGACGAGGCCCGGGACGGCGCCGACACCGTCAGCTGGCTGCGCGCACAGCCCTGGTTCACCGGCACGTTCGCCACGATCGGCCTGTCCTACCTGGGCCTCGCCCAGTGGGCCCTGCTCACCAACCCACCACCGGAGCTGACGGCAGCCGTCATCATCGTCGGGCCCCACGACCTGCAGGCCGGCATCCAGGAGGGCGGGGCGTTCGCGCTGCAGAACGCGCTGGTCTGGGCCGACGCGATGGCCCACCCGCAGAGCAACGGCCTGCTCCGCGGCCCGCTCCGCGCCCTGACCAATGCCCGGCGCCTCAACCAGGCGCTCAACATCCTGCCCCTGCGCGACACCGGCCACCGGCTGCTGGCCGGGCAGGCACCCTGGTACCGGGACTGGATCGACCGACCGGACCCCGCCGACCCCCAATGGCGGGACATGCAGCTGCCGGACGCCCTGGATCGAGTCGAAGTCCCGGTGCTTCTGATCGGCGGCTGGCACGACCCGTGGCTGCGGCAGACCCTCGAACAGTACAGCCGGCTGCACAACCGCGGTGTCGACGTCGCGGTCACCATCGGCCCGTGGACCCACCTAGACATGATCGGCAAGGCGGCCCGGACCACCAGCCAGCAGAGCCTGGACTGGCTGGCCGAGCACCTCGCCCACGACGCCCCCCGACGCCGCATGAGCCCCGTCAGGGTCTACGTGACCGGCGCCGAGCGCTGGCGGGACCTGCCGGCGTGGCCGCCGCCGACCTAGGACACCGTCCTCTACCTACGAGCCGGATCGCAGCTAAGCGACCAGCCGCCCGCCGCTGATGAACAAGCCGGCACGTCATTCGTCTACGACCCGGCTGACCCCACCCCCACCGTCGGCGGGCCATTGCTCACCGGCACCGCCGGAAGCCGGGACAACACCAAGCTCGAAGCGCGCCGCGACGTCCTGACCTTCACCGGCCCCGCGCTCACGCACGACCTCGAGGTGACGGGCTGTCCCGTCGCCGAGCTCGCGCACCACAGCGACAACCCACACGTTGACCTGTTCGTTCGGCTCTGCCAGGTCGACCAGCACGGTCGCTCGCTTAACCTCGCCGAAGGCCTTGTACGGCGGCAGCCCGACCAACGGCAGCCCGACCAACGGCAGCCCGACCAAGTCGTGACCCTGGAGCTGACTCCCTTGGCCCACCGGTTCCTCGCCGGCGCCCGCGTCCGCCTGCAGGTGTCCGGCGGCTCACACCCACGCTTCGTCCGTAACCTCGCGGCACCAACGAGCGCGGCGAGGGCGCCACGCGTACGGTCCCGTCGCACCGAACCATCCAGCACGCCCCTGCAGCCACCTCCCGACTCCACCTACCGATAGCGGTCGTGGGGTCGGTGCGGTAGCTGGCGGTCCAGCGCCGAGCAGGCGGGCGCCGGTCTCCCACGAGCGGGGGCTCGGCCACCGCGACCGGCCGACGACGACCGCTGCGGGACCGCGAGCAGCAGTGCAGGCCGGACCCGCAGGAAGGGCGCGACCGCACCCCGCGCCGCTGCCTGCTCCCCCGCCGTCGGAGCCGGTGGGCCGGCTCGACACCTCGGGGGCCGGGAAGCCGAGGACCATCCCGACGGCGCCCGTTGGTCGGGCTCACGTCGGGCCGGGATTGAGCTAGCTCAGCGGCGCCGCTGGGTTGCATCGAGCGCGCGGGTGCCGTGCACCCACATGGTGTCCGCCAGGTCGAGCGTGACGCCGGGCGCCACGATCGCGTCGACGCGGTCGAGCACGTCGTCGCACAGATCGATGCTTTCTGCTGCGAGGTAGCCGTCGAGCTGCTGCATGGTGCGCGGGCCGATGACGACGCTGCTGACCGCCGGATGACGAGCGGCCCACGCCGTGGCGAGCTGCACGAGGCTGAGTCCATTTTCGTCGACGAGCGCGCCGAGCGCGTCCGCGGCGGCGAACTTCGTCGCGTTGGCCGGCGCGGACGCGTCCATCTGGGGGCGGTGCGAACGGGGTCCCGACAGGGCGACCTGCTGGCCGCTGCGGTACCGCCCGGAGAGCCAACCGCCTGCAAGGGCGCCAAAGGCGAGCACGCCGACGCCGAGCCGCTGGCAGACGGGGAGGAGGTCGTACTCCACCACGCGGTTCAAGATCGAGTACGGCGCCTCCTCGGTACGGAACACGCCGTGCCCGCGGCGCTCAGCCAGGCCCCGGGCCTCCGCGATCTGCGAGGGCGGCATCTTCGAGGTGCCGAACGAGCGGACCTTGCCGGCGGCGACGAGGTCCGTGAGTGCGTCGAGCGTCTCGTCAAGGTCGGTCTGCGGATCGGGAGCCCCCAGCTCGTAGACGTCGATGTAGTCGGTCTTCAGGCGTCTGAGCGACCCCTCGATGGCTTGGGTGAACCAGCGGCGCGAGCCGCCCCCGTGGTTGGGGTTGCCGTCGAGCTTCACTCCGGTCTTCACCGACAGGACGACCTCGTCGCGCCGGCCACCGGCCAGCGCTTCACCGATGATCTCTTCGGACTGGCCGGCGGAGTAGCCGTCCGCGGTGTTGATGCTCGTGATGCCCTTCTCGAGCGCTCGATGCACGATGCGGACGCACTCCTCGCGATCCTGGTTGCCCATCGCGCCCAACATCATGGCGCCGAGGGTGAGGTGGCTGACGCTGATCCCTGTACCCCCCAGGGCTCGGTACTCCATCGCGGGGATCCTTCCTTCGCTGGCGGTTGCGATCGCTCCCGCCTCCTAGTGGAGAGCATGTCCACTTCGACCTTACGACGGAACGGATAGGCTGTCCACTATGCCATCGTCGTTCGCGGAGCCGCAGCGCAGGCGATCCGACGCTGAGCGGAACCGCGACCGGATCCTCGACGCGGCCCGTGAGGTGCTGGCGGACCGCGCCGCCGAGGTGTCGATGGCGGAGGTCGCCAGACGAGCCGGCGTCGGCATGGCCACCCTCTACCGAAATTTCCAGGGCAGGCGTGAGCTGCTCGAGGCGCTGTTCGCGGGAGAGGTCGATGATCTGTGCCATGCGGCGGGGCAGGTGTCCGGCTCGCCGGGGGAGGCGCTCGTCGCCTGGCTCCGACGCTTCGCGCTGTTCCATCACAGCAAGCACCCGATCGCGGCCGAGCTCCTCCGGCACACCGACGCCGCCGATCCCGTCTTCGGCAGCAGCCGCGACCGCGTCCTGGCTGCCGGGCGACCGCTGCTCGTCGCAGCGCAGCAGGCACACCAAGTCCGCGCCGATCTCGGGCTCGACCAAGTGCTCGACCTCGTCCTCGCCGCCGCAACGATCCGGGGCGAACCTGCCTACGTCGAACCGATCCTCCAGGCCGCGCTCGATGGGTTACGCGGGTGACGCGACCGCCGACTGGCACACGACCGGTGGCGCCTTGGCCCTGAGGCGCATCTCCGCACGGCCGACGCAGGCCGTCGCCTTAAGTGACGAGCGGGCCCGTCCAAGCTCCCGCAGCCGACCCAAAAGCACCAGACCACGAACGATCGTTCGCGTTCCTGTGGTGTGCGCATCGAGACCACTGAGAAGGCAGGGTGCCTGGGGGGCAGCAGTGACCTGCTCGTGAGGACGGTGTGCAGGTCCGGGGGGCTGCAGGGCGCCCGGTCTCGGACCAGAACGGCCGCCGCGGTCACCTACCAGGGCCCGCCACGTGGTCGAGGGCGCGTGTCAGGCTCGCGTGTCGAAGTAGTCGCCGTGCTCGAGGTCCTCGAGCAGCGTGCGGTGGTTCGGT
>JAABUU010007866.1_pt1 | contig 10814 bp, 19 predicted proteins | sample 5559301 | NCBI WGS metagenome assembly JAABUU01 (sample SAMN10711884, study PRJNA513360) | rock metagenome | isolation source: Antarctica rocks | place: Antarctica: Victoria Land, Richard Nunatak white
GACACGGGTCTACAACGCAAAAAAATCTGGTCACATGCCGTGACTCTGCACTACTCAGCAAGCGCTTTGTGGTTAGACGTTTGCTGAAGGCTTGCCGTGTAGCGATTGCTGACGACACGCAGTCTCTAGAGGAAGTCACAAATGTCTTTCAGCTCGCAAGACTGCAGCCCAGCGAATTGCCGACAAGCGTTTCAAGCATCTTCTCGTTTGCCTTAGGCGCCGCAGACTGCCATGTGACGCCCCAGTTGATTCAAAAGTTTGGTGAGGACGAAACACGCTAGCAACGAAAGTCAAAAAACACGTATGTAATAGCTCGGCTTGCATGTCACTGCCTCAGGGCTACCAGAGGAGGCTTCACAAGCTCAGACAGTGGTCAGTGTGACCAACAACATCACGCATCAGCAAGCCTGGTTCAACAAGGCTCGCACACAAAAGCCACAGCTCTTTCAGCAGCCTGATATTCTGTCAGACCCCACAGTTGCAAAACAGCAGTGCGATTTCTGTCACTGGCAAGACTACACCGCAAGCGATTCTTTTGGCAGGTGACCTGCTGCATGTCAGTTGCAAAGTGCAACACCATTCAACTCAAGATTACACAGTTGCAGCCTGCTACGTGCAGGATAGAAACCACCCACACAGTAACAGCGTCAAATCTTTTCAAGTACTGTGAGCCATGTCATGGCCTTATTCTATTCAAGCACCACCATCCTTTACACTTTGACCAGCAGCAGGTTGCAGAGCTGCTGTGCACTGCACACCAGTGGTTTGCAGCATCACAGCAGGCTCACCCTGAGGCCAACTATCCATTCTTTCTGTGGAATTGCCTGCCAAGAGCCGGGGCTAGCCAATTCCATGGTCATGCGCAAGTCATGCTCAGCAAAGTATGTGCATGCAATGACACACTCTTGGCCTGCTCTACCTTGCACAAAGGCCATGCTTGTGCAGCCTCATTGTGTCAATTTACTGTCCCAAGCCCTGACTCACACAAAACAAAAGGCAGACACAGGTTCATGACCTGCCACATCACAACACCACCCAATGGCTTCCAAACAGATGCCATGTACCTTGTAACTGCCTTCCTCCTTGCTGATCACACAGCTGACCAAAGACTCGACAACACATGAGTGTGTGAACTGGCAATGATGTCATGCTTGGCAGGTGGCGCTACCTTGCCATACGCAAGCAGCCATGACTGAGAACGAGATGAAGGCTGCTGGCTTGGGTGCACTCACCTATCAGGCTTCTGTCATGGAGGCATACATGTCGCTGGGCCTTGTGACAGCTGTTGGACCCCCCCATGATAGGTCAGCTTACATTGTGTGTTTTAGTACTGTAATGTGTCCAGTTGTAGGAGAGAGCAGTCATGAGCAAGCAACATGTGGATAGCTATGGCTATCAAGCCCAAACCAGAACGACTTGCAAGAGGAGGCCTCTCTGCACAGTCTGTGGCTTCTTCTTGTGAGCCGGTCTGGTCGGTGTTCCACAGCATCAAGCCAACAGATCCCACTTGCAAATTGCTTGTTGCTACTCTGTCGTACAACATACAAACCCCACCTAGGGCACATCTCATGCGTTGGTGCAGCTGCATATGATCTCATGCGAACAGTGCATAAAGACATGCTCACATTCTTGCATGCAGCCTTTCTGCAGCACATGTGTATGGCTAGTCTGTTAGAGCAGCACATTCCATGTAGCTTGCTGGATGTTGCACAGAAATAGAACAGTGAGTACAAGTTCCTATGCAGCTGTGCATGACCTGCTGGTATCAGTGTGTGTTGTACAATGCTCATGGTGTCTTCTTGCATGCAGGGCGTACTGTTATCCCTCCATCACCCCATTGAAGGATATGGAAACAGTCATTCATGGCACGTCGCTGCTGAGCAGCGCCTTTCAAGCTGCTGTGCATGGTGTCCTCAGGACCCTCATTGACCAATTGGGAGTGACAACCTTCAATGTCGGCATTTCTGGCATGGCAGCTGTTGGCAATGACTTGGCAGCCGACTTCCACAGGGGTGACAAAACAACACGTACAGCGTCTGTCATAGCCAGGTGTGATCATGAGAGCCTATGGCATGCGTAGTGCTCCTGCTTTGCTTAACATGCACAGACTAAGCACGGCTTCTAATGTTTGCTAGGCAGCAACCTGTATACCACCATCAAAGTGCAGCTTGCCACCTTTGCAATGCATTTGATCTTGGCCTGGGGCAACATCAGACGTACCAATCTGGCTGAAGACATCCTGGCTTGGGAGCAGTCAGCAACACTTGCAACCCGACATGTGTGTTGACATTTGCAGTTGACTTCTGTATGTTTGCGTCACATTGGAGCGTAGACCGCATCTCAAGAGAAGAATTTGGCTGCAGGATTGTGTCACGTGGCAAGTTGAGCAGTCAGGCTTCTGATTTCGGCGGGCTTGAGGTGTTTGCCGGTGCTTCCATTGGGCATAATGATCCCTTTGTTGTTGCAGCCGCTCTGCAAAAGGCTATGCCCAAACTTGACAATGCTGCTGTGAACACAGTTTGACTGTACTGCCGATTGTACATCCTTGTGCACAGCCTTTCTGTTGTCATCAGAGTCAGCGGCAAGGTGCACCAGCCATCTTTTCAGTTGATATTGCTCATGTCTGCCAGCCTGCAGATGATCATGCATAAGCAAGGCAGCTGCATCAGGTAGCAGTGCGTCTCAGCAATGGTGATCAACAATGCTGTTAGGGCCCAATACAGGCACACCCAGCAAACAATGGTGGGTCATCTGTGAACTGAGTGAACGAAAGCACTGCGCCTTTGTGAAAATTGTACCTTTAGGTCTATGTCTCGAACAGTCAGGCCCAAAAGACGTGGCCCAGGCTGGTGCGTTGGCTTGAACCTCTTTGTCAAGAGCGTGCTCTGAAACGCGTGCTAGGTAATATGCAATCGTGTCTGAAGGCACAATACTAGTGCACTGCAAGCCTTCTCATAATGCCCAAAAAAAGTGCCTCGCAGGGCAAACGAATCATTTACTCCACAACCTGGCAGGTCAATCCCATCTGGCAACCGCAATGTTTGACATGCAAAAACTTGCATGACTGTTCCTACACTGAGTTTCAGCATCATCTCAATGCTGTACACCATGTAGTGGTGCCTTACCATAAAAGGCAGTACTTGTTTTGCTGTTTCTAAACAGCAACACAATGGTCATCAACACACATTGTAATGGAACAGCTGCACAGTACAGCAGCACACACTTGAAACACACATTGCAATGGTTAAGCAGTAAGCCAGCACAAAGTCCAAACAAGACCTTGTGAGTCATGAGTCAGCATGCAAGCTTCTTTTCAGCCCAACTGTGCTCTACGTAATTTTGCTGTCAGTGACAGCTACATCTATGACTGCACTGCTAGCTTCTTCAGATGGTCTGTGAAGACTTGCAGACTGACGTCATCAGTCATGATGACTTCAGCAGACATGCCGCTCTGGTTGTTGTGAGTGGAGGAAGGGTTCAGCTTTGCTAGCAGGAACCGGGCTTGACTACCATTCTGGTCACAGTTGACAAAGTGAGGGATGGGGAATCTCTTCTTGATGATTGAGTCTGCTTCTCGCAGAGGCTCCTGCAACATCACAACATATATTCATTCTTTGCACATGTGTTCCAGCATCGTTTGCTACCGCCTGTAACATCACAAACTTGGACGCGACCCAATTCCAGGCTTGCACATCTCAATTGCCTCAAGACCATGCAGAAGTCAGTATGGTGATGGACTGATCTGTATGCCCATAGATTCTGGCTGATCAGGAAGATGCAGGACAACCGTAGGAGATTGCATCAACCCATACCTCCATGAGGGGCTTGAGGTGGGCATACTCCTCCTGGAGGTGGTAGTCAGCCTTCCGCCACTGGGCCACAGTCGAGCCATGCCAAACCACCACTGTGAAGTAGCTATCCAGCAGCAGCACTCTGTCAGGAGTGACAGAAGCCACATCCAGCATGACTGGCTCTGCCTGTGCACCGCCCATGCTGTAGGCTTGCAGCGCTGGCTGGATCATGGTGATAGCATCACTGGTGGTTTCTCTATTCAGCAGCACCCGGCAGTAGGCTGTCTCATCTGGACTGTTGCCAAAGACCTATACAGCAGCAGCAGCGTGAGTCAAATGGGTTGCATGCCCTGCTGCAATGCTGCTGGGGCCTTACTCACGAGCGCTCAGGATATCTTGCCTGTCTGTGCTATTGCCAAGTGTCTGGGGAGTGTAAAGCTTATGAGAAGTCATAAGAGAAAGTACATACTTTGCGCATCAGGCATTACCCATGCAGGAAGAAGCAGGCTGGCACAGCCAAAATATGCTGCAGGCTTGCAGGGCAGGCTGAAATTGTGGAAACAGCATCAGCAGTGTCTCCACTATCTTGGCGGCTCTTGAACAGGTGCCAACCTTCTGCTGAACGCTTGGGTAACAGTACCACAGGCAGAGCAGCAACAGAGCATGAGCCAAACATGATAGGTACAGCCAGTCTTGAGGACTTGTGCAAGCCACCAGGTGCACTGCAACACTCAAGCCTCAAGAGATGCAGGTCTGGGTGTAGTGCCATTGGATACACACAGCTCAGCCATGCATGCATCCATGACTTGATGTGCTGTTTAGCAATGACCCTGCTCTGCAAAGGCAGGCAGTGGCAACAGAAGCGCCTGTATGCACCCAGCCATTGACACTGTACCCTCACCTGAACAAACTGCGACCGCCTCAGGTTAAACATGAACTGAGGCAGGTACTCTAATTGTGGTTGAAGGTTGAAGGACGTGGGATCATCCTTCCGGTAGTCCCCAAACCTTGACGCCACTCTGTAGCACAAGAGCTCTTGTCACTGACACAGCTACCATCATTGGAAAAGACCCTTGCCCTGCTAAGCTTGGACTCTAGCTGAGGGAAGCATTGATGAATGGGTCGAGCAGTTGGGCAGTGTTGGACACGTATTGATGTGCACCCTGATGTGTATGTCATGACCATGTGCACGTGAGAAAGCATGCACAAAAGCCTCAACAACTGCAGGCTGCACGACTGTGCATTGGTCCGCAGAAGCATGTGCTTGGCAGCTGGGCAGGAGGGATGGTGCAAATGAGTCACCACTGCTTATAGTATCAAAACTTACTGAAAACTCTAGTTCATGTGGATCACACACACACACACACACACACACACACAGACAGAGAGGCAAAGTGCAAGGTCCAGGATGCTCACAATGCAAGATGCAGTGCATGATTTGTCAGCAGGCCTGCGACTCCTGCTGACAGGAAACAGCAGCAGTTCAAAACACAGAAGGGCAGCAGGGGCTGGGGCGCAGAACGGATGAAATCTTATTGCCCATGCTAATAATGACAATAACCAAAACGCGGGCGTAGCCAGCAGGCATCAGGCGCGTGCGACGCAATTCAGCTCTCTCCAAACAGGCTTGCTTTACTGCACATGCTGTGTGGTCAAACAGGTGTGGCACTGGTCCAGGTGGTGTGTGTCCCCAGGCAACAGTCAGCAAATGCTGCATCAGCAGTCCATGCCACTTCGGCTCTACAGTTGACGTACCGTATGAGTGTTCTGTCCAGCCATCGGGTGGCGTCAAAGTCTTCTTCCGCCTCCATCTTGTGGGTGGCCAGCCGCGCCACAATCACTGCAGCAGCCTCCTGGTCAAAGCCTGCTATCAGCGTCGCCAGATTCCCTCCCTCTACCCATCTGTGACATAACGCCAGGTGTTCAATTTCAGGTCGTGCTTCATTCCTGCTGTTGCTGTCACATGCACTGACTGTGGTCCTGATCAATGTAGCTTGGGCTGCTGAGTTGAAGACAGGTCAGCGCATTTGTGCCTGTGCAGTCATGAAACAAGAGAACCCATTGCTAGTCATCATAGTAGGAGATAAGGGGAAAACAGCACTTTGAAATTCAGCATGCCATGGCAAGGCCACTTCTCAATGCAGCTTGTCAACCAAGCAACATGTAGGTGAGAGCAGGACTCACTGTCTGGTGATGGTGCTGACTCTGCAGTGGGTGCGTCCAGTCTGGCCATTGAGGTACTTGGTGATGAACTGGATATAGAAAGTCTGCCCGGCTGCACCATCAGCCAGCCCCGCCGACTCCTGCTTCTTGCTGGTCATGATCTCAAAGAACACTCCCACAGTCGTGGACTGATCCTGCATATCACGGGAAGTTCCAGTGGGTGTCACGAAGAAGCAAAGGATGCACATAAGGTGCAGTATTTTCATGAGATTTTGAACTAGCTTGCCCTCTGGCAGAAGAACAACTTGTCCCAACACTTGCTAGACATTTGCAGGTTTGTGACACCTTCCTGATGCAGCTGCTGTGCATGATACCAACAGGCTGAAGTAGAGACAGTTAGAGACTCGTGTGATGCTGCCTTCCTATAGCCTGCAAGCTGGGCAGTAATTGGACACCTGGATTGTTCACTCAGTCAGTAAACATGTAAGTTCCTGCAGGGTTGCGTACGTGCAGCAGCCTGTACAAAGCCTGTGTTCTCGTTGAACAGAAGAATGTGCACACAAAGTACTGGTTGCAGAGAGGTTGTGACAGAACTGCCCCTCAGCCAGCCTGTGATGAATGCTTAGACCCATGGCGTATACAACCAAGCAGCCATCAACAGCTGTGAAGCTGTAAGTTATAGTGGCATGGCTTACCAGGGATGCCAGCCTCCACTTGGTGGTGCCTCCCAGGCCCACTTGCTGCTCAGCCACTGCTGAGCTCTTGGCTTCAAGGGAGGCTGCACTGCCCAGCAGTCCTGCTACCTTCACATCCCTACTGCACACTACCTACAGCGCAGCACAATGTCATGTCATTGTACAATGTGCAACAGCTGACTGCATTTGTGTGCGCCATGCTGGCCAAATAGGAGACGCAGCTTACATTGATGTCAGATGGTACGCATTCATGCCGTCCCGGCTATGATACATGTTGCCTGACTTGTTCCCCACTATGTACTGAGCTCGCAACTTCCAAGCTGATTGCAGTGTTCATGCATTCATTACGCACATGTCTTGCGTTAGGGGTTGCAGTGTGCAAAGGCTTCGGCTGCCACACTGAACTCTCTTCATTGATTGCTGAGGATATGGTATGTTGCATTATCCCAAAGTCTTCAACTGCAAGATATTCCCTTGGTAGTCCTTGAATGATTTGGTGCTTGAATCTGACTTGCAGTCATACACAGGCAACATACAGTGTGAAGCAGCCAAGTTGTGACAGAGACAGTCACAAACTCATGAGCATGATGGACAGTGTGCTTGCACCCATGAAAGCCAACACCATAAGAATGATATCGGTGCTTCATTGAACAGCACTCTCACCTCGAACTGGGCATTTGAGTTCATGCCCAGGTGGCCCTCCTCAGTGGGGGGAGCAAAGATGCGGCGGAAGGATTCCTTGAAGGCCTGAGCGTTGAAGGTGGAGGCCTGTACCAGCAGGCCCCCTGTCTGCTCCACTGCCGTCTGCATCTCTGCTAGTCCCACCTGCACCATAAGTCATGTAAGGGATGACTATTGATTGCACTGGCAGGCCACCCATATGCTTCACTGCTGTCTGCATCTCTGCCAAACTGATCTGCAGCATGAGCAGTGGCAGCAGTCAGGTAAGAACAGAGTATTGCCCCCATCAGCAGGCCTCCTGTCTGCTTCAGCACAGCCTATGTTTCTGCCAAACCAGTATGCAGCATCTTTGATGGCAAACTCCATTCACAATTAAGCTTTGCTTGCAACGGCATGCACACTGCTTGTGGCATTGCCGTGCGCATCTCTGACCTATGGACAGCAGCAGACTGCCCTATTAGTCATGCCAAAAGAGCACGCATACAACCTGCCTGCATATGCACCTCCCCTATCAGTCCAGTGATGGTCTGCTATTCTGCAGGACCCAGCTGTACAGCATCGACTGTTCTGTGCATGTGCAACACCAAAAAGCTGGATTGCCACCATTGCCCTGACACAAATACTAGCACTTTCCATTACCGTCTCAAGGCCAAGCCGCCATGAACAAGCTCAAGCCATTGACAACTTGCAGTTGACAGAGACTGCTGTACATCCTACCACCCATTTCCCTCTCACATGAGCGTTCATTTGCAAATCTAGGTTACACTCATCATGGCAGGCGTCTGACCTGATCAAGGGAGCAGGCAAAGACATCTAGAGCATGGCCCTGCTGCACTAGCTGGGCTGCCAAGCCATCATAGAACTTGCGTGCTTTCTTGTAATGAGGCGCAGCCTCCTTCATCAAGTCCTTGTGAGATCTGTGCATCAAAAGCAACAGTTGCTATCAATAACACTTGCTTTGTGTGATTGTGGACAGACCACAGATGATCTACTGCATCTGAGTAGGTGAGTCAGGCTGACGCATGTAATAGGCAATCCAGACGCATGAATATTGTCTTGTAAGGCCAGGCAAGCATCTCCTTATTGCCATGGCTGCTGTGTAGCTGTGGCAGCAGTTTGTACTGGCACACTTGCTTCAAATTTCAGTCACAGAGGCCAGCATGCAGGTCCAGCAAAACAACAAGAAGGGAGTATGTTGGCAGGTGCATTTGCTGCTGTAGCAGAGCTGGGTTGTTTGTTCTGACATACAGAGCTGGTGCAGCAGGAGGTGCCTTATCAGCAGCTCTGTCAGATGCTGATGCAATTAACACATTGGCAGCAGCATTAGTCTGAGTAGGACGGCAGACCTGATGGGCTGGACCAGCTCCATGTCCACCACCTTGCCGGAGCCCACTGTGGGAGGGCCCCCAGCAAAGAGCATGATGCGCGCCGCACAGCTGCCTGCTGGCAGGCACCCTGCCATCATGCCTGCAGCCACCTGCACCCCAGGCCAACATGCACCTTCAATGCTATCCAGTGAAGATGTTTCACTAAAGCGCCCGCAAAAGGTGTATATCAAGACCAGGGTGATAGGCTCAGGTTTTGTCATGGGATTGGGCAGTGCAGCATGCTTCTGAGCCAGCCGCAGTTTACAGTCATGGTCAGCAAAGCAATATGAAATGGCAGACTTGCAAAAAGCAGTGAACTGCATTGCATGCTCCAAGGTAGCACAAGCAGGTTAGCTGGGCCAGCATTTGTTCAACCAGCGCAAAGTATGATGGTGTTGCACATTCAAGCTGAACGAAGCCCCTTGTGACTGCTGTCAGACAATTTATTTTGGTATGCCTGCATGCACAGCTGTTGTATTGATGCAGCTGCAGCCAGCAATGCGCACAACAAGAGGTGAAAACTCCTGATGAGACAACATGATGTCACCTGAATGGCCGTGCCTGTACATCTGGATGGCCTGTGATCCGCTACTGAAGGGAAGGCATCTTTCCTCAGACCCTCAATTGCTGCTGAAATTGTGAACTCACATTCAGACACCGGCAGTATGAACCTCCGCGCAGCAAAGGCAATGGGATCTTGCAGCTGCTGTGCCTTCATGCCTGGTCGCGAAGGGCTAGCTGGCTGCCTTGATGCTGTGCTTGGTCCAATGCCTAGCTGTGACTGTACCTGCTGTGCTGTGTACTCCTTTGAGCCTTGGAAGACATACGACTTGTTCAGCACATCAAAGCCTAGTTCATACACTTGGACATGTGTCCCAAATGTCACAAGGGCAACCCTGGCATACTCTGGGATCATCTGTAGGGCCTGACTGATGGCCCCTTGACTGGCATTGAGCTCCTCCTCTGACAGGCACGTGTCTACCACAAAGACATAGGCTGGTGCATACACTGGTTTTAGTGCTGGCAACCTGTACTCTATTGTGGTGTACTCCTGAAACAGCTCTGCTGGCAGCATCTGCTCATTGATGCCATTGTACTGTGCTGGGAAGTGGTTGCGCCCAAAGCAGAGTGGACAGATCCACAGATGAGCAGTGAAGTCACAGCTGGCAAATGGGTTGAGTATACCCCCACAGTTCTTGCATGCAACAGGCTCATAGTCCATGACCTGCGCATTTGACAAATACAAGATTACATTCGAGACTCCAATGCAAATCAACGGATGACTTCAGACGCGCATCTCACCTGCAGATGCTGCAAGGGCTTGTTTGGGGTGTACAGCGCTGAGAAGGGAATGACGCATTTGAGGGCTTCCACACGGCTGCTGGGCCAGATGTTCCAGGGCATTCGGACCCCATCTAGCTCCTCTAGCTCACCAAAATCCCCCATGCTGGGGTCTTGCGCACGTCACCGTGCAACGGATACGCAAAGGATTTATTGATCAGAGGATGGCAGGGGGCAGTCAGCTGCAGGTCTTTAGGTCGATGAGTGTGAACAGTGGATCTGTGTATAATCACAACGCACGATGGTTGACGCCCCAATGTACTGATACATACAGTTGACTCCCGCAGCGCTGACCAAAGTCTCAGAGTTTCAATGAAGCGAGCGATGAAGAGGAACGCACCCATGCAATGCAAGTGCGTGTGTGCGTAAGTTGGTGGCGTTACGTTGACGTGTCTGTCTGAATGTGAGCATGTGTGAAGCTTGCGGAGATCTTGAAAATGAACTCAAACGAGGCGAACTCACGAGGAGACCAGCTTGCAGACGCACTCTGCCCGTCACTTGCGCCCGCTACGACTTGCTGCAATATCAACATCATCGAGAATGCTGCGATGAAGGTAGCAAATCGTGTGAAAGCGGACAGCAGTTGAGCTGTTGTTAGTCGCCTGTCATAGTGGCCATTCCGAGCTGAGTCTTGCAGTGCAACAGCTGCTGCCAAACAGCAAACTTCGCCAAAGATGAAGAGGGGGTACGATGCAGGACCGCCTGGTGGTGGCAAGAGGCCTGTGAGGTGAGCCGTGTAGTGCGCCGCAGTTTGTGCACAGGTTTAGCAATTCAAC
>JAABUU010007867.1_pt1 | contig 10813 bp, 12 predicted proteins | sample 5559301 | NCBI WGS metagenome assembly JAABUU01 (sample SAMN10711884, study PRJNA513360) | rock metagenome | isolation source: Antarctica rocks | place: Antarctica: Victoria Land, Richard Nunatak white
TAAAGGGCGAGCGATTGCAGCGGTACGAACGTTTCCGACGATGCAAGTCCGACCTGCATGGTGACGATGCCACCGGAGAGGCCGCCGAGCGTTGCGCTGACTGCGAAGGCGCTGAGCTTTGTCAGGGCGACGCTGGCGCCCGCAGTTGCGAGCCCGCGCTCCGAGAAGGCGAGGAACACCCATCCGCTGCCCGTGCGCGTTCCGCGCAAAAGCTGTACCGCGAACACGCTCACCGCGAGGAGCAGCGCGGCGAGTAGGAAGAAGGAACGATCAGTCGTGAAGCCCGGAGGAGCGGACACGGTGAGGAATTGCTTTGCCCCAGGGAATCCGAGGAGCGTGACGAGTTCATCGACTGCAGCCGCGAACCCGATCGTCACCACCGCGAGGTTCACGCCGCGCAGCCGTAGCGCGGGTAGTCCGACGAGTAGGCCGACCAGGCCGGCGCCCATCGCGCCGCAAGCGAGCCAGACGAGCGGACCGCCTGGGAAGCGGAGCAGGTTCAATTCGCTCACGAGCCAGGCCCCGATTGCGGCGAAGGAGAGTTGACAGAGCGAGATCATTCCGGCCGACCCGGTCACCACACCTAGCCCGAGCAGTGAGACCGCTGCAACGATCGCGCTCGTGCCGATGAACACGAAGTAGCCCGGCAGCACGAAACTGAGCACGGTCCCGGCGGCGGCGACGATCAGAGCTGCCACGAGTGCGGAGCCGATCGGCCCAAGTTTGTCGCTAACGCGCCTCATCCCACACCGCCCTTCTCTGTAGCACGAGCAAGAGGGCGACGATCGCGACGAGCGGCAGCAAGATCCGCATCACGGCGAGAGCGTCGTCGGCCGCCAGCACCCCGTCTAGAAGCCCGAGTCCCAGGCCGCCCATGACAGCGAGGCCGAGCCGGGTGAAGCCCCCCGCGAGTGCGGCGGCGGCGCCCGGGATGACCAGGTTCGAGAGTGATAGAGCGTCGTTCGACTGTAGGGGAGCAATGATCGATACGACGAAGGTGGCGAGCATGCCCGTCGCCGCCCATACCGCCACCGTGAGCGGAGCGATGCGCACTCCAGCCAGCTCTGCGGTCACCGGACGCTCGCTGAGAGCGCGCAGTCGCAGCCCGACCAGGGTGCGCGTGAGCAGCCCATGGGCCCCTACGGCGACGAGCACCGCCAGCACGACCAGCAGCACGGTCACCTGGGACACGACCACACCGCCGAGGCTGAATGCCACGCCGGGCAGCAGCGGCGGGAATGGAAGCGGCCTCGTGCCGAAGAGGAGGAACGACACCGTGATCAGCACGAGCAGCATACATACGGTGACGGCTGATCGCAACCCGGTTGACGCCTCGGCAAGCCAAGCCGAAATCATCAGCCCCGTGAGTGCTGACACGGCAGCGCCGATCAACACACCCGCGATCGTCGCAACCCACACCGGAAGCCCGAGCCCATGCAACCCGACGGCGGCGAACGCGCCGAACATGCCAATCGCGGTCTGAGCGAAATTCACGACGCGAGTGAGCCGTGACATGAGGACCAGACAAACCGCGACGACGGCGTTAACACCGCCGGCGGCCAGACCGGCGACGGCCCCTTGCAGCATCGGTGCCTACCTGATCACGAGCGGTTTGTCGCCGGTCGCCTGCCACGCCTTTTTGCCGGGTAACAATGCGACCGGGTAACCTGCCCGGTTCGAGCTGTGCGATTGCGCGGTGCCGAAGACCCACGGAGTTCCCACCATCGGGTTCGTCACGGGCTTCATGGCACGCAGCGCCTTCGTGACGGACTCCCGGTTGATCTCACCCTTGACGCTCTTCAGCACATCGACGAAATAGGTAGCGGCGAGGTAGCCGCCCTGCCCAAAGGAAGTGAGCTCGATGCCCTTCTTCGTCATGAGCGCGCGCCAGGCCTTCGTCGCGGTGGTATTCGGGTCGTCGTACGGCGCGAATTCAGCAGCCACGTAGACCCCGGCGCCGACCGCCTGGGCCGCCTTCGCGAACTGCACCGAGTACGTAGAGGTGAGGTAGAGGAACGTGACGTCGTTCCACCCCTGCGATTCCGCGGCCTTTATTTGGGCGAGGGCGTCCGGCTGCACGTTGTTCGCAAAAATCGTGTCACATCCGGCTCGCTTCGCATTGGCGACGTACGGCGTGTAGTCGGAAGCCCCGAACGGTACTGAGTCGAACAACCGGTACGGCTTCCTGCCCGTCGTCTTCGACCAGGCGCTGATCGCGGCCCTGAACGCCGGCGTGTCCGGTCCCTGGTTCTCGAGGAGTACGCAGATCTTCTGCTTCTTCAGTATCTCTGAGCCATAAGTCAGGGCCATCTGCGTGTCGAGGTACGGACCGACGTTGACGGGGGAGATGTTGGGGGTGGAGAAACACTTCGGGTCGACCCCGGTGCCCTCAATACTGAGGACGTCGTTCTGCTCGTAGTAGGGCGCATTGACCTGACACTCGAGCAGGCTCGCGGACCCCACAAGTGCCACTGCCCCATCGCTGCCCACCAACTGACGCGCATTCGCGCTGGCGGTTGCGGGGTCCCCCTTATCGTCGGTGATCTCGTACTTGATCTGGCGCCCCTGGATACCGCCTGTCGCATTGACCTCGTCGAACACGGCCTTGGCTGCCTGGGAAGCTTCCGGGAATGTTGCAGGTCCGCTCAGGGCGTTGATCGAGCCGACGACGATCGGCTCCTTCGAACTGGAGCTGGTCGTTCCGGTGCCCGGGGAGCAGCCACTGAGGGCGAGCGCCCCCACCGCGATTAAAGCTATGGGAAGTCTCCTCATTGAGCCCAGCCTCCTTGCAGGGGGGTCGCCATCACGGCGGTGAACGAACGCACTCAGCGGTCGTGGTTCGTATAGTATATGATCTGCCACAGCGAAACCAACCGGTTGCCCACCGGGGCGTCCACGTCGTCCGGCACGCATCGTCACTGATGCGGGACGGGTTGCGGGACGGCGGCGCACGACCGCGGCAGCCTGTAGTCGTGTCCGATCTGCGAAGGAGCACCGATGACCGATCTCACCACCAGAACCACACCGTTGCGGGTGGCGGCCGTGCAGGCGGAGCCGAAGTGGCTAGACCTCGATGCCGGCGTCGGCCAGGTCATCGCCCTGATCGCGGAGGCTGCCGCAGGCGGCGCAGAACTCGTCGCGTTCCCCGAAACGTTCCTTCCCGGCTACCCATGGTGGATCTGGCTGGACTCACCGGCGTGGGGAATGCAGTTCGTCGGCCGGTACGCGGCGAACGCGATGAGTCGTGACGGCGCCGAGTTGCAGCGCATTGCACAGGCCGCCGCCGAGCACCGGGTGCACGTGGTGCTCGGGTTCGCCGAGCGCGCAGGCGGCAGCCTCTACATGGCGCAAGCCTTCATCGACGACACCGGCAGGGTGGTATCGATACGGCGCAAGTTGAAGCCCACCCACGTCGAGCGCAGCGTATTCGGTGAAGGGGACGGCTCGGATGTGCAGGTGCACGACCTCGGCATCGGCCGCGTGGGGGCGCTGAACTGCTGGGAGCACTTTCAACCGCTCACGAAGTACGCGATGTTCAGCCTCGGCGAGCAGATCCACGTTGGTTCCTGGCCGAGTTTCTCGTTGTACCGCGGAGCAGCGTACGCACTTGGACCCGAGGTGAACACTGCAGCAAGTCGGGTGTACGCCGTCGAAGGCCAGACTTTCGTCTTGGCGTCTTGCGCGGTGGTCGGCGACGCGGCGCATGAATTGTGGGGTGACACGGAGCAGAAGCGGCAGCTGCTCCAGAAAGGCGGCGGCTTCACCCGGATTTACGGGCCGGAGGGCAGCGAACTCGCGACGCCGCTGGACGACACGGCGGAGGGGATTCTCTACGCCGACCTGGATCCCGGACTACTCGCCGTCGCGAAGTCCGCCGCTGATCCCGTCGGCCACTACTCGAGGCCCGACGTTTTCCGGCTCGTGTTCAATCCGCGACCGAACCGGAATATTGTTTCACCGGACGGCGTCGACCCCACGCTTACTCCGCTGATCCGCGAGGAGAGCGACCTCGTGTTGGTCGGCGGCGACCTGCCGGCGGTCAGGCGGTGAGCGTTCTCGAATCGTCAATCGCGGCTCACCTGCGCACCGAACGCAAAATCCCCGCGAAGAAGGACGAGCGCTTCACCCCGCCCTACCCGTCGTTCTCGGCACGGTTCCCCACTTCGGTGGTGCAGGTGACGATGGCCTATTTCGGCGCGCAGCACCCGGCCGACGCGGACTCCTCGACCAGGGAAAAGGCGCGCGCGGAACTCGACCGGCTGGTCGAGGAGCTCCGCGGCGCGAACGGTGCCGGCGACATCGACCGCGCCCGCTACACGGACGAGGCCGGCTACGAGACCACGCTCGTCATCGCCTACTGGTCCGACCCCGCCGTCTATGACCGGTGGCGCCATGCCCGCACGGCGTGGACCGACTCCTCACGACGGACAGAGGGACTGGGGTACTTCACCGAGGTCCTCACCCCCTCGGTCGACCGCTTCGAGACCCTGTTCTCGAACGATCGGGTGGAGGGCGTCTCGGCGCTCGCCGACGCCCTGTCCGGCGAGGTCCGCGAGCACGGCTACTGGGGCGGCTCAAGAGATCGCATGCCGCTGGCACAGATCGATGCGTTGGAGCCGGCAGGTGCATTGCATGCCGTTGCAAGCTCCGAGGTGCGCGTACGGCCGCAGCACAACCTGTGCCTCATCCGATCTGGACAGGATTGGAGTGACACCCGCGATGACGAACGCGCAATGTATCTCGACGAGGTCGAGCCCGTTTTGCGTGAGGGCATGGACTTCCTGCGCGACGCGGGCATTGACATCGGCTGCTATGCCAACCGGTACGTGACGGTGCTCGATGCGGCGTGGCGACCGGTCGACAAGACCTTCGGCATGAGTTGGTGGCACAGCATGGCGGAACTCGACGCCTGGGCAGAGTCGCATCCCACCCATGTCGCGATCTTCCGCGCCGCGATGAGGCACCTGCGCACGATGGCAGGCGCGGCGAAGCTACGCCTGTATCACGAGGTCACGGTCGCAAGCGTGGACCAGCAGGAGTTCCTCTACCTCAACTGTCACCCGTCCACTGGTTTGCTGCGTGCCGTCTCCGCCGCAGGGGTGGTGTCCTGAACGCAGCGTGGTGATTCCCGATGCAGGTGAGCTCTGCAAGGAGGAACTGTGATGCCGGCGCCGGTCAACGACAGGCCTCCTCACGATCAGCGCGTTCCTCTTCTTCATCCTCATACAAGCCTTCACTTGTCGGCGTTGACCGGTTGCACGCTATGAGGTGGAGCCGGTCACGGCGGGGTCATCACAGCAGCGGTGCGTTGCTGGTTCAGCAAATGCGTAGAGACGCTCGCGGGGATGGGCTCAGCGAGCAGATCTTCACGGAGCGGCCCTGCCGTTACCCAAGTGAATCTCGCCTCGATCGCCACCTGACCGATGTCAGCGCGTCGACCGCGAGCCAGCCGAGCTCCCGACCGCGTCAGCGACCGTCTCGGTGAGGGCGAGGATCCGTCGATCGTCGAAGAAGCGGCCCTCCACGGAGAGCCCGACATCGGCACCAGCCACCGGCAGCGGAATAACAACCGCCGGGACGCCGGCAAGTGAACCCGGCGCCGTGTGACGGGCAATCGTGCTGAAGGTGGGCACTTCCCGGTCATTCAAACTGACTAGCGGCGCCGTCGTTTCGTTGCCCACGCCGACAAGATCAAAATAAACACGACTGTAGTACTAAAGGGGCTTCGCCCCAGCCCGACGACGCTTGCCGTTGCTCGGCTGGTGGTAGGGCTCCGGTCGGGTGAGTAGACCCTGGTCACAGGTGAGGACCGGTGATGATTCCGCGACTGGCGTTGCTGCTGCCTGCTCGGCCCGCTGCGCGTTCGCGACCACTTGCCGGGCTCGAGCGACCTTCACACTGTCGTCCATGCAAACAGGGGGTCTGCCCGCTGGCCTCTTACCTACCGCGATCCGAGCGGTACTGACCAGCTTCCGCGCACACTAGCGCCCGATAGCCGCCGAGTTCGCAGCACGAGTCAGCGAGCGCGTGAAAGGGCTGCGGGTGGGCCGGGGGACCGAGGAGGGCGTGGCCATCGGTCCGCTCATCGACGGCCGGGCGGTGGCCAAGACGTCACAGCTCCTGAAGGACGCCCTGGCCCGCGGCGCTCAACTCATGACCGGCGGGCATGCGATTGACCGGCCGGGGACCTTCTACGAACCGACCGTCATATCCGATGTTCAAGCGGGCAGCGCGATCCTCCGGGAGGAGATCTTTGGGCCCGTGCTCGCCATCGCGCCGTTCGACGACGAGGACGACGCCGTCCGGCTCGCGAACGACACCGAGTACGGCCTCGTGTCCTACGTGTTCACCCAGAGCCTGGCTCGCGGGCAGCGGATGATCGACCGGTTGGAGACCGGGATGATGGGGCTGAACGTCGGCGTGGTCTCCAATGCGGCTGCCCCGTTCGGCGGTTGGAAACTCTCTGGAGTCGGCCGGGAAGGCGGCGCCGAGGGCATCCACGAGTACCTGCAGACGAAGTACACACTCACACCGAACCCCTTCGCCTGATGAACAACGTCACCTCCCAGGCCCAAGGCCCGTGCCTGGTCTCGAGGAGATGTATACGGGTCGCGCGGCGACTGCCCCTCGCGGCCAGCCGCTACGGATCGCACAACTTCTTCAGATGCCACTGGAACACTGCAAATGCCGCACCCTGCTGCAGATTGTATATGATCCAGGTTATGGTTGTCAGGTCAACGACGCGCGTCGAGCAACATGATTCACCCGGACCCTTCACGACAGGATGGAGACACAAATGACACGGATCTATGTGATCGGCGGAACGGGGTACGCCGGCAGCAACATCCTCGCCGAGGCCGTGGAACGGGGTCATGCGGTCGCGTCGATCAGCCGGAGCCGCCCCACCCACCCGATCAACGGCGTCGAGTATCTCGAGGGATCGATCCTCGACGCTGACACTCGGTCGACCGCTCTGGCGAACGCAGATGTAGTCGTGGTCGCCGTCGCTCCGCGCGGTGACATGGCCGGCCACGTGAGAGACGGCATCAAGGCGTTTGCGTCGGACGCCGAGCAGACCCAGGTGCGCCTCGGGATCATCGGCGGTGCCGGCTCACTCCAGGTAGCCGAAGGCGGACCACAGCTCTTCGACACCCCCGACTTCCCGGCCGAGTTCTACGCAGAGGCGCTGGAGATGACCGCCGTTTTAGATGACCTACGGGCGGCATCAGAAAGGCTTGACTGGTTCTACCTGTCCCCGCCGGCAGGCTTCGGCAGCTATGCGCCTGGGAACGAACGCCGCACCTATCGTGTCGGTCGTGATCTTCTCCTCACCGACAGCGAGGGCAACTCCTTCATCGGCGGCAGGGACTTCGGTGCCGCCGTCCTCGACGAGATCGAGCGACCTGCCCATCAACGGGTCCGCTTCACCGTCGCGTACTGAGCCGGTCGTCAAAACGCCTGGGTCGGCCGGGCCTCCTCCACAAGTCCTCCGCGGGTGGTCTGGCCACCCGTTCACAGGTCAACGACCGGCACCATCACCGTTCAACGTCGTCGGCGCCAGCACGGCCCCGCCTTCGGGATCAGGCGCTATGCAATCTCTAATTCGACGGCCGTCACCTTACATAGGAACCATCAACAGACTTGGGAGAACTCGGTGAACGATTCAACCGCAACCAGTGTGCGGCCCGCGTGGCGAACTACGTTGCACGTTGACCCAGCGGGGGTCGGACTGCTGCTGCTCCGAGTGGTGCTGGGTGTCGTATTCGTCGGTCACGGCTCACAGAAGCTATTCGGCTGGTTCGGCGGACCCGGCCTGACCCGTACTGCCCAGTTCTTCGAGTCCGCGGGATACACACCGGGTAAGCCGTTGGCGGTGCTGTCCGGGCTCGCCGAGGTGGGCGGTGGTCTGATGCTCGTGCTGGGCATCGGTGTTTCCTTCGCCGGAGCGGCGCTGGTGGGGGACATGCTGGGAGCGGTCGCGACGGTCAACTACCTCGGGCATGGACAGTTCTTCGCCGCGAATCACGGTTACGAACTCGAGTTCACCCTGGCGATCGCCGCCCTGGCGGTCACGTTGACCGGTGCCGGTCGAATCTCACTGGACCGTGGCCGGCCGTGGGATGCTCCGAAATGGCGCTGGGCACTGGCCGGGGTCGGTGTGGTCGTCGGCGTGGTCGTAATGTTCCTCCGTTGACAAAAATTGCCGGTCAGCGATGCTGCTCGCCGCCGACTGACCCTTCATGACCCAGCTCTCGCAGCTGTCCGGACGGCCCAGCGACGTGGGCTGCCCCCAGGTTCGACGCAGTGCGGGGTGCAGCCCAACGGTCCTCAGCCCGGCGGCTTCGCGAGATCCAAACCTCCGCGCTGTTGTTGTCGACGGAAGGCACTGAACCGATCCCACGGTTGGAGGCGACGTGGCCCTGAATGACGGTGGTGATGAGACGGCCCGAGGTCGGTGCCCCGGGCATTGACCTGGCACTCGAGCAGGCTCGCGGACCCCACGAGTGCAACCGCCCCGTCGTTGCCGACGATCTGACGTGCGTTCGCGCTGGCGGTGGCCGGGTCCCCTTTGTCGTCGGTGATCTTGTACTTGATATCGCGGCCCTGGATCCCCCCGGCGGCGTTGACCTCGTCGAACACGGCATTAGCAGCTTGCGAAGCTTCCGGAAAGGTGGCGTTCCCGCTGAGGCCGCTGATTGAGCCGACCATTATCGGGTCCTTGGAGCCTGCTCCGCTCGCGCCAGACTACGCGCAACCGCTGAGCGCGAGCGCCCCCACTGCAATTACCGCTATGGCAAGTGTCTTCATTGAAACTGCCTCCTTGTGTAGAACGACTCGCGGGACTTGAGGGACCGAACCGAGCTGGTGTTTGGTCGAGCGTATCCAATTTCGGGAGATTGTATATGATACGATTACCACCGCAGCTCGGTACTGAGCGTTCGGGGTGGTGTCAGCGGAGGTGGACGCATGCGAAGTGCAGCCGAAGACCCCCACGAAGCGGTCGCGCTCACGACCGCTCTCGCTGCGCCAGAGGAGGCTTTCGACTGCTGGGAAGCCCTGATCTCAGACACCTTTGTGCTCAGACCATTCGACGTCGCGGCATTGCCCATCAGTGGCGCGGTCGTCGACGTCCCCCATCTACGACCGGTGAGCGCGCTCGCCCCTTCATAGATCACCGAGAAGCGATCCGATCCGCTAAAACGCGACCACACGAGAAAGAAGCCACACCGATGTCCCCCCTCAAGTACACGGTGCTCGACCTCGACTTTCCGGCCGGCCAAAAAAACAAAACCGCGGTGCTTGTCGAGGGCGAACGAGAGGCCATGGTCTTCGACGCCGCATTCACTCGCGCCGATGGTCACCGTATCGTCGCCGAGGTACTCGACAGCGGTAAAGCTCTGACTAAAATCATCGTCAGCGCCGGAGACCCTGATTACTACTTCGGTCTCGAAGTGCTCGCCGATGCATTTCCGAACGCGGCGATCCTCGCGACTCCGATCGTCGTCGATTACATCCATAGTACGTACGAGAGCAAGCTCGTCACCTGGGCCGCGTCCGGAGTCAACCTACCCACCCGCTTGGTCGACATGACTCTGTTGAATGGCGACCTCGACTTTGAAGGCCACCGGTTTGAACTCAAAGGAGGCGACCCGGAGATCCCCGATCGCCATTGGTTCTTCGAGCCGGAGTCCCGGGTCATCCTCGGCGGCGTGCTGCTGTGTCAGGACCAGCACGTGTGGGTAGCCGACACCCCCAACCTGAATCAGCGTCAGGCCTGGATCCGCGCACTGGACGAAATGACCGCCCAACGCCCGACGATTGCCTACCCGGGCCATCGGATCCCGCATGGATCGCTGGACTGCGCCGCGATCAGTTGGACCCGGGACTACCTAGTCGCGTTCAACGAGATCCTTGGCGACTCCGCCAGCGGGAGTGAAGCGACCGAGCGCCTGATTGCGCGGTACCCCGACGCCGGATTGATTTTCGCCGCTCGGCTAAGTTCGGAGGTCGCGATGGGTGAGGTTGAATGGCATTGAACGGCAATCACGGTTCAACGCATGGATGACCCGCTTACCATCCCGGGGTGCGGTTTGCCCGGTATGTGGACGACATCGTCGTGCACGCGGCCACCCAAGGTCACGCGAAGGTCCTGCTGCGTGATATTGGCAGAAGGATGGAGCAGGTCGGGCTCAAGCTGCACCCGGACAAGACGCAGATCGTGTATTGCCGGGACGCTCGTTCGTGGAGGCGGCAACGCTTCCCGAACCGGTCGTTCACGTTCCTGGGCTACACCTTCGCGCCACGTCCGGTGCAGATGCCCGACGGTCGGGAGTTCATCGGGTTCATCCCAGCGGTGAGCCAAAAAGCGCTCAAGGCCATGGGCACGACGATCAGACGGTGGCGACTCCACCGAAAGACCGGCGCCAGTCTCCAAGAGCTGGCCGCTTGCTCAACCCCATCATTCGAGTGGACGAACTACTACGGGCGGTTCACCCGCTCGGTGTTCACCCGCATCCTTGTCCGTATCAACACCTACCTGATGCGATGGGCGCAACGGAAATTCCGACTCCGCGGCTACCGGGCACTGGCCCGGTGGTGGCACCAGATCCATCTCGGACAGCCAGACCTGTTCGTGCACTGGGCCACCTGCCGCTCTCACCTGGTGACGCGATAGGAAGAGCCGTGTGACGGGAGACTGTCAGAAAGCGCCGGGATAAACCGGCATGGAGGAGGAGATGGAAACGCTCTACACCGAAGGAGTAGCGATCCACGGTGGCCCCGAGTCATGCGTTGGCGTTCCGCGAGGGCGCAG
>JAABUU010007876.1_pt1 | contig 10807 bp, 10 predicted proteins | sample 5559301 | NCBI WGS metagenome assembly JAABUU01 (sample SAMN10711884, study PRJNA513360) | rock metagenome | isolation source: Antarctica rocks | place: Antarctica: Victoria Land, Richard Nunatak white
GATCTGTCTTCGTCAAAGTAGTGACTGAGAGCGATATACTCATATTTTGCTTCATCAGCATGTCTGATGATTCATTTAATTTCAAGTCGTTCACTGTTGACATTTAAACTGATCATCAAGTTAAGTTTCAATATCAATCTTCTGACTTGACTTAAATACTCGGTTTCAACATTCTGATTCGATCTGATATTGATCTTGAATTGATACTCAATTCAAATTCTCAACTTGACTCATCAAGAAATCGAAAATGACGTCAAGAGAGCTAAATATAGAAATTTTCCCGGTTTTTCGCCTTTGCATTACCTTTTTGATAGAAAGTCATAAAGAAAAACATGAAGAGAAACATAGAGATCATTTGATAAAGAACTTTGATAGAAAACTATGATAGAGAGTCATGACGAAAAACTATGAAGGCTGTTTGATAAAGAGTCATGAAGAGAAGTCATGATAGAGAAACATGAAGACTATTTGATAAAGAGTCATAATAGAAAGTCATAATAAAACATCTATCTATTTATCTTCATGTCTTGACGAGTCGAATCGAAAATTTCGAGTCAATACTTGATTTCAATTCTCTGACTCGACTTAAATACTTAAGTTGAACATCTTAACTTAACTCAAATACTTGAGTCAAGAATTTTGACTTGAATCAAGTCTTAACGAGTTGAGTACTCGACTTGACGCGATCAGTTTATTGACATCATCTTGAATAGTTTAGAAAAGATATTCAAATTCTTCGTTCTGATAAATACTGAAGTCATTGACATGACTTTCATTGATGAATCTTTGATGTCAGAGCTATGTGAATGCTTTGATATTCAATTAATATTGCTGTTAAAATTAAAGTTGATTTAATCATATGATGAAATCTTTGATTGAAAGTCAATTACACATGCTCTGTATACATTGATCATGATACAAGAATACAAGAATGAAATGATGTTTCTATTGATAACTCATTTAGATCAACATAAGATAATCATTGAAAATCTTTAATTGAAAAAAAATCAAATGTTGATAAATTCTGCAAACAATTGATTAATATCATTGTTGAAGATTTGAACATCAAAATCTGTTGTTTCAAAAGCAAGCAGTTAATCAGCATTTCACAGATTTAAATCAAATGAAATCTGCAAAATGAAATGAAAGAACTTGAACTTAATTGTTACATCAACGATCATCTTGAAGAGATTCATGAATTAGAAATCAGTGAATAAATTCATTAAATCTGCTTGATTCATTGAATTTGCTCTCATAGCAAAGCAAAGCACTTAAGTTGACTTTGATCAACTTTGCTTCTTTCAGTCAACTAAGACAAAGAAACTCGTCAATATTATCATGATTGAAGTTGCTGCATATTAAACTTTAGTCAAGAATAAGAAGATCAAGATTTTTTTCTTGATCATTAGTGAAATTAACAAAGCGCTAAACTCAGTCGAAGATTTCGCGAAACTGAATAAAATGATTTCTGTCATGTCATTAAATGAACTGAAAAAGAAGTTTTTGATAGTTTATCATGACTTTCTGAATGTTTTTAATAAAGAAAAGACAACGCAGTTGTCTCTGCATTGATCATATGATCATAAGATTGAATTAGAAGAAGAGAGTTAATCTTTTAAAAGTTGATTGTATCTCATATTAAGCTACAAGTTGCAGAAGATCAAAGAGTATCTAGAAGAGAATTTGAAGAAGAAGTTTATCACACTCAGCAAAGCTTCTTTTGCTTCATCAATACTGTTTGCTGAAAAGAAAAATGATAGTCTTTGCTTTTGCATGAACTATTGAAAACTGAATGCTCTGATCAAAAGAAATCGTTATTCAATACTTTTGATAGACGAAGTACTAGCTTGAATTCAAGATAGTAAGTATCTGACTTGACTTAACATTATCATCACGTTCAATAAACTGCATATGAGTTCAGAAAGTGAAGATTTAACTACTTTTGTTACTTTCTTCAACATTTACAAGTATAAAGTAATGCTCTTTGAATTGATCAATGAATCTGCTTTCTTTCAGCACTATATCAATGATGTATTATTCAACTGTCTGCATAAATTCTGTCAGATATACTTGAATGATATTCTCATTTACAGTAAAACATTGAAAGAACATAGAACTCATGTGAAAGAAGTGCTAAAGAAGCTTCATGAAGTCAATCTACAGATAAACATTGACAAGTGCAAATTCAAGATTCAGAAAATCTCATTTCTTGAACTATTAATATTCATCAATGATTTGCAAATGAATTCTTGAAAAGTAGATGTGATTCAAGATTGAAAAGTGTCTCGATCATTAACTCACATGCAGATCTTCATTGACTTCTGCAATTTTTATCAACGATTCATAAAAAACTTTTCAAAGATCACTCAATTCATAATAAAGCTGACTCAAAAAGATTTATCAGACAATCTTTGAAGAATTGAAGTAACAAGTGATGACAATCTTCATTCTGAAGCATTTTGACTTGATCAGAAAAGTTATTCTGAAAACTGACTTCTTAAACTATGTCAACGACGAAGTATTGTCTCAGTATAATGATGAAGACATTCTACATTCAATGATCTTTTATAGCAAGAACATGATTCTTGCAGAATGCAACTACGAGATCTATGACAAGAAACTGCTGATCATCATTTACTGCTTGAAGCATTGATATTTTAAATTGAAATGTACAAATATTTTGATCAAGATCTTTATCAATCATCTGAATTTGAAGTACTTCATGATCATCAAAGAACTGATCAGACAACAAGCTAAATGAGCTAAGAAGTTATCTGAATATAACTTCAAGATCATATATCAGTTGAGAAAACAGAATTTGAAAGTTGACGTGCTGATCAGAATGTCAGATGTCAAGTCAGTTAAATCAAATGATGATCATAAGCTATATCAGCATCAGATGCTATTATCAAAAGACAGATTTAAACTTCAGTCAATAGAAAATGATCAGAAAGCTGATTAAGATTTGATTCAAATCTTGCTTAGATCTGATTCAGAATCTGACTCAGATTTAAAACTTAAATCGAAAGCTAATTAAAATTCAATTAAAGAGATGATTTCTATTCAGAATCAAATTATAGTTGAAAATCAAACGAATTAACTGTGCTTTGATATTTAAATAGTCATGAAACAGAACAGAAAAACTTGTCAAGATATTGATTTAAACAATTGCAAAGTACTTAATGAAGTACTCTGAAAAGATAATAAACTATAAATTTCTCAGTCAATGATCATTCTAACATGAATTGAACGTTGAACTTGCTGAGATGATCATATTGCTGATCGAAGATGAGAATGATGATCAAGCGCTACATTCAAAACTGTTATGTTTATCATAGATCAAAAGCATCAAGAGATTGAATCAATGAACTGCTGAAGTCATTGCTCATATTCAAGCAGTGATGACAGAATATATCATTAAACTTCATTATTAATCTATCAGAAAGTGATGAAAACAACGTGATTCTGACAGTCATAAATCGATTGTTTAAGAAATAATACTATATATTGTGTTGATCGAATGACAAAGAAATCTTCGCAGAATAAACAGTTAAGCTACTGTTGATATGAATCTTCAGAATTCATGAACTATCAAGATCAATAATGTTCAATCGTGATTCATAGTTCATATTGATTGTCTGAAAGTCTCTATGTCTGAGACTAAACATCAAGATGAAACTATTCATCGATTATCATTCTCAGATCAATGATCAGACAGAAAAAGCGAATCAGAATGTAAAATGATATCTACGAAGCTATTGCTCATATATGCAAGATGATTGATTCATCTGATTATTCATGATTGAATTCATTAATAACAATGCTATCTCATCATCAATTGAACAGTCAACATTCTTTCTGAATAAGAACTTTCACTTTCATATGAGCTTTGATTCAAACTCAATTGAATATGAGATCACTTAAGCTAGAATCAAAGCAGACAAAGCAGAGAATATATTCAAACACATGAAATAATCTTTAGCATTAATCAAGCAAGTCTTGACAAGAATCAGAGTCATAATGAAGAAATAAATTGATAAGCATTGAAAGAAAATGATTTACAAGATAAATGACATGATGTTTCTGAATTCTAGAAACATAATGATCTTACAATCATTAAAGAAACTAAATGATAAAATGCTAAAACTCTTCAAGATTCTGATTGAGATTGAACATGTTTATTGACTGAAACTATCATTAATTATGAAGATACATTCAGAGTTTGCATTAAATCTGCTGCAACTAGATTCAAAGAACTTGCTGAATGAACAATGAAATGAATCGTCTGACTTTATAGTGATTGACGATGAAAATGAATGAAAGATGAAGAATATACTGAACTTCAGACACTACGAACGAGATAAATGACTACAATATCATGTCAATTGAAAAGAATACAATGTCAATCTACATTGATACAACGTTGATGAAAGTGAATTTGAAGAATGCTTGAAGATCATAAATGACTTTCATGAATGATATTTGAACAAGTCAAGATAGAAATCAACTTAAGAAAGATCAATTGAACTGCAGCAATGAGAACATTACTAGATGAAGAAAGAGAGTAATGTTGTGATCATGCACTTCAAGTTAGTCTAACATAAATTGTGTCAGACTATCATAGACTAGTATAAAGCTGATGTTGACACGCTAGCAATCTAGCGTGTCTTCGTGAGTAAAACTCATGACGTGTTGCATCTTTTTTCTTTTTTAGCTTTGAACTTCTAGTTAGAATACACTCATATGATTCGCTCTATGCAGACTCATAACAGAAACTTGCATTTATTGATGTTTATCTGTGAATCAGCTTCTCGTAGTTTATTCAAGATTAATCATACATGTTGCTTGTGTTTCTTCAAGATCTTGCTGTAAATGATAATTTCATTTAAATAAATCTGACAAAACTGATGAAGATATTCAAACAGTACATTGTTCATATAGTGTTGATAGAACATCAATTTATTAATTAATTTAAAGAGCATTACATGATATTTGTATAAGTTGAAGAAAATGATAAAGATAGTCAGATTTTCATTATTTGAGTGCATTCGCAGTTTATTGAACATAACAATGATGTTTAATCAAGTCAGATATTTGCTTTCTTGTATACAAGTGAAAGTCTCGTCTATTAAGAGCAAAGAGTAGTGATCTTGTTTGATCAAAGCATTAAGCTTTCTATAGTTAATGCAGAAACGCAAACTTTCGTCTTTCTTTTCAGTGAACAAAATGAGTAAGACGTATGATGCAAAGCTGAAGAAAATGAACTTTTTGTTCAGATGTTTAATCAGATACTTCTTTATCTTCTGAAGCTTGTGATCAAACATTTGATATAGTTTGCTTTGCAAGAACATTTTCTCGTTGATTAACTTAATCTTGTAATTGTAAATATAATGAGATAATAGCTGATTGATCATTGCTTGATTGAAAACATCTAGATAGTCATGATATTCAGAGAGAAGCTTGATCTTGACTTGCTCAAGAGACTTAACATGTGAAAGCTTATGTAGATTCACTTCTTCAGACTTGTTTTCAACTGTAGTTATGAATTGATTTATTTTCAAAATGATAACAGTAAAGATCTTGACATCTGATCAATCAGCAACGAGATTCAGATGTACATTCTGCTGACTACGAATCTTCTGTCACTGCTAGCAGTGATCAGAAGAGCTGAGAGATCTCATGTCGCGTTGAGCCTGACTCAAGGCGACAGACACAAGAAATTTGAGTTATGAAAATCATTCGACGCGTAACTATCTGACTCGCACTCAGGCTTGAAGTCAGTCTTATCAACTGATGAATGTGATGTTGATCTAGTTACACGACAGAACATTCTTGAGCTTGACGAACTCTGAGCGTGTGAAGCTTCGACGTGAGCAGAGCAACGAGGGAACGAACGATCGAGATTTCATCTCACTCGCACTGAGGCTCGAAGCTGCTACTGAGCGTGAAGATAGCAGTGAATGTGATGTCGTCTGAAACATCGAGAAATCAAGCTTGATTAGTAAGAGTGAAACAAATACACAGTCAGAGCTACGAGATGTATGAAAACGTCTACTCTTGCAAGACATGATCAATCTGTACAGATAACGCGAAACAGCAAGAGCGTGAGAACAGATCTTGCGAGACTCGTTAAGTTTGACACGAGCAAATCTAAGAGACTCGTTAAGTTCGACACGAGCAAACTCAAGAAACTCGTTAAGGTGAACACGAGCAAACTCAAGAGACTTCGACTCAAGCTTGAACTGCGAAGCGTAGCATACAATGACAGCGACTGCGAGACTTCTCGAGATGCATACGTATGACTTCAAGAACCTCATCTCTTCAATGAGCTCTGACTCTTGATGAACAGCGAGTTGTAAGACAGCTGAACAGTCGTAAGTTCATAAAAGAAGGTCGAAAAGACACTGTCTGCATGACTCGAGAGAACGAAAGCACATGTCGATACGTGATGAGTGAGTTACGCTCAAAAACACATGCTTAAGAAGCAAACTGCGAGCGACTCAGAATGAAAGATCTTGTTCACCTCAAGAGTTCATCTTCTAGAAAGATAAAGCTGAGGTAGAGTTCTGAGTGAGCAGAACACTTCGAATCTACATATCGCTCGTCGTCAAGAAGTGCAAAGACAGACTCACGCAGATATATCGAATATTGAACAAAGTGCAAAAAACACTGAATTCAATAAAAGAAATCGAAATTTCTCACTTCAAGAAATCGTGAGGTCAAGAAATCAAGCATTTAGCAAGAATTCAAACCGAATTTGCAAAAAGCGAAACTCGCGAAACGATCAATTCGCACTACAGAGAATTAGAAAGAATTATCAAAAAGGCGAAAAACATAGTGATGTATATCGACGCATCGAAAATTCGGAAAAAGATAGCAGAAATTGAAACAGAAACTGAAACAGCAGTGATATTCACGCATGAATTCGTCAGATACAGCAAAGCGACAAGCGTTTACGACAAAATAATCACAACGAAAGCGAAACTGCAAGCTATTAGCGATGCAATTGCAACATGCAGCGAAAAAGCACTCAAAAACAGCGAAATTTGAGTGTACATGAACAGTCAAATGACTTTGCAAAGACTAAACGCAAAGAGCAACGTCAATGCGAAGTTATTCGATGACATACGACAAAACTTGATCAATTTACGTCAGAATCAGTGTCAAATTCGCATACAGTGAATATCGAGTCGCAAGAGCATTATTGGGAACGAAAAAGCGAATCAATTGATCAAAAGCGCTGCTCAAGAATTATCAGGTATCGACAACACGAAAGCAATCATCATAAGCTTCGTCAAAAAGCAAATCTGCAAAGAGGCGGAATTACAATGGTTAAATGCCTGGAAAAGCAGCATCAAGAAGGGAAACCAGTATTGAAAGCACATATCGAATGTGAATCTAAGTCATAAACCACTAAAAGAGATGAGGAAAATCGATAGACTAACGTTTTCAACCTTTATTCAGCTGAAAATGAAACATGACTATTTCAAGAGCTATTTGCATCGATTATCAGAGAATAATTCGAACAAATGCTATGAAATATGCAATGCGAGGCAAACGTCGAAGCATTTACTGCTGAACTGCAGGCATTATAAAGCAGAGCAGATAAAGCTTAAGGAAAAAGCTCAGCTCAAAAACACAGACACTATATTGACACTGTTCATCATCAAAATTGGAAGAATCGCAACACTAGAGTATTTGAAAAATACTCGAATTGCAACGAGGAAATGACTATTGGGAACGGAAGAGTAGAACGCGAAGAATGCGAAGAAACAAAGGAAAACGGAAGTACGATGACGAGGGTTGAGAGAGAGCGCTTGTATGCGCAAACTATCGATGTGATTGATCAACGAGAAGATATAAAGCAGCGACTTTGGCCAGATTACATGTAACTTAGCATACATACAGCGCCTAGACAGTGTCATAGCCATAGACTGCATGCACTTAATGAAGAAATAAAAAAATAAAAAATAAAAAATATCATGAGCAAAGCTCTGAAGTCAATCATGATTAAGAGACTGAGCAATATAGCTGAAACTCATCACATGCTATCTGATGCTCAAATGAAAGCAAGATGCAAATGATTCATGATCTTGACATTAAATCTACTAGTAGATCAGATTCACACAGTATGAGATTGCAAAATCAAATATGTAACATTCATGCTAAGTTTAAACATTGTTGAAGCATTCAATCAAGTCTTGCATGTCAGACTTCTGCATACTTTGAAAATGAAAAGAACTTCAGACTACATAGTTGAATGAGCATGCAGCTTTCTTAAAAATCAAGAAACATCATTGAGATTTAATGAGCAAATGAGTGACATGCGCGAGATAAATGCAGACATATCGCAGAGATTTTTTATTTCATCGATTCTCTTTCTATTCTTTAACGCAAGTCTGATTAAGAAGTGCAAAGCATTGAGAATTAAGATTGAAGTGCTCAACTTCGTAAATGACATTAACATTCTAGCATACAATAAATTCATTGAAGAAATTTGCAAAACATTGAGCAGAGTGCATGATGTCTGCGCGAAATGAGCTTGCACTCATGATGTAACATTTGCATCAGAAAAGTATGAACTTATGCACTTCATCAGAAAATCAAAAAGATTTGACATGATGACTAGCATACAAATAAAAAGTTCAGTTATTAAGTCAAAATCAAACATACAAGTTCTGAAAGTACAACTGAACATGAAATTGCAATGAGACGTGCATCTTCGTCAAATCGAAGCGAATCACGTCACATGAATGCTAGCACTTAGTTGACTTGAAGTTTTTACATGAGAAATAATCTTCACAAAAGCAAGATAAATATACTCAGCAGTAATGAAATCAGAAATTGCATTTGAAGCATCAATTTGACATCAGCGAGAAAAAGAGAAAGAGCTGTCAGACAAAGAATGCAAACTTGAAACATTACAGAATCAGACTCTGAAAGCAGAAATGTACACAAGTTCGCTGCATGTTCATCTGAACATGCTGCAAGACAAGATCAACAATCATATGCAGAAAATTAAACAAGCATGTGAATTGATACGCGCTCATCTGATGAAGATTAATCACATCATCTCTCGCTTTTTCATCATTAAGAAAGTGATGCTTCTGAACAACTTAATTCAAGAAGACGTGAAAATACAGTCAAGATGCAAGCAATTAGTTTTCGCTGTGATGACTTCAACTAGTAACAGCATCGCAATAGCGCAGTATCACAAAAGTCAGTGAAAGCAACAATGAAAAAAATATAGAAAATGCATCGCAGATGTTCACATCTATTCAACAAGATGATAAAGATGCAAAATGATCTTCAGAAAATTGAAAGCACTCTCATCATTCACATCAGAATTGAATGCATAGATTTGAATACTTATCTGCACTTCAAAAACGTTTCAGACGCAGATAGCATATGATGCGACTGCAACTAAAATCATCAGACGATGAAACATGTACTTATGCACTGCTTGAACTAATCACATCTGCGATCAAGAATGCTATGAGACGTTGACTTCTTGAACTATCAAATAATCATCGCTATCACGAAGAATTTCAGAGCAGCTGCAAGAATGATGATGATGATAAAGTTTCTGAAGCAATTTAAAGTGACTGAATCACTCATTTTCTAACATACAATCAACGCAAACTAATTTGATACAAAGTCTCATAACAATAGTTTTGACTGCATGAAGCAGTTGTATAAACAGTGAGTAATTTTCTATTTCAGAGAGTTTTGTTCACTCAATATAAATAGCATAAAGTCTTTCATGAGTTGATTTAATCGATGTCACAAGAATGTATGAATTTATTATTATTATAGAATGTTCAGATAATTGACTTGTTGTTGACTTAACTGTTTGTTTTTCATGAAGATCTTCAAAGTCTGATAATCAATGAACATTTGAATGAATAGTTCAATGCATTTCAGCTTGAATCATCAGTGTTTGAAACATTAAATAATGACTAGCAATTTCTTGTCATAAATGTGATAATTGATTTCAGTGAAAATCATGCTTTTGCTATAAAAGATCATCAAATGAAGAATTTTCTCATCATTATACTGAGATAGTATTTCATCTTTTACATAGTTTGAAGCATCAATCTTCAGAATAGCTTGTCATTTAAAATCAAAGTGACGAAGTATTGAGATTGAGCTGACTTGTTTCTTTAAATTATCAAAAGCTTAAACACAGATTTCATTTCAAACAAAAGATGTGTTTTTTCTAGTCAACTGAATAAATGATTTAACTAACTTCAAGAAGTTTTTAATGAAATGATGATAGAAGTTAACAAATTTCATGAAGCTTTGAATTTCTTTTAAATTGATCAAAGTGATTCAGCTGACTATGACTGTCACTTTGCTGAAATTCATATGAAGATTTAGTTTTAATACAATGACTTTTAGAAAAACAGTCTCTTCTACATTGAATTTGCACTTTCAAATATTTATTTGCAGTTTAGCTTTGCATAGTTGATTCAATACTAGTTTGACGTGATCTTTATGTTTCTTTCTCATTTTGCTATAAATGAGAATGTCATTTAGATAAACTTGACAAAAGTCGTTCAGAAAGTTTCATAAAACATCATTCATATATTGCTGAAAAGAAATCAATTCATTAATCAGTTCAAATGATAACATCTTGTATTTATATGCTTTTAAAGCAATGATAAAAGTGATGTAATTTTCATTATTGAGATGCATTTGAAGTTTGTTGAATGCTGATATGATGTTCAATCTAGTCAAATGCTTGCAATTCACTATTTTATCAATGATCTTATTTATCAATGATAAAGAATATTTATTTCTTTTG
>JAABUU010007880.1_pt1 | contig 10805 bp, 17 predicted proteins | sample 5559301 | NCBI WGS metagenome assembly JAABUU01 (sample SAMN10711884, study PRJNA513360) | rock metagenome | isolation source: Antarctica rocks | place: Antarctica: Victoria Land, Richard Nunatak white
GTCAAACATCAGGTTTTCCAGAAACCCTTGGCTTCATTCGGCCAATCGGTACAGGGGCCCTCTGGTCTCGGTCGGGCCGAAAGCCTTTCGGTGCCTTTCGGCAGCCGAAGCCGAAGCTTCCCGTACACTGGATGAAATCATTCCCACTCCTCTTCTTCCCAATAAGGTGTTGGATTTTTGCCTCAAGGCAGCAATGCGGAGGAAGGACTGCCAAGCATAATGTCTTGGCTGTTGTACAGAGCGGGATTTTGGGTCAGGGAGACTGGCCAGGCATTAGATCGACTGGGATGTCGCCTGCAGGGCAGCAATGCTTTCAACGAAGAATGTAAGCCTGCACAGCCTGCGTTTGCCTGGGTACAGTTGACCTTGCATACCAAATCTGCTTCCCACTGCAGTCAGCAGACACCGAACCGTAATGAACTTGTCCATGCAAAAGCCTAGGCTGGCCCAAGACGTTTTTGTAGCTCCCAGTGCAGCAGTGATAGGCGATGTATCTCTTGGAAACAAGGCGTCTGTGTGGTATGGATGCGTACTTAAAGGCAAGTGTGGTCACAGCTATTGATTTCTCGTTTGATAATATGCATGGCATTGAAATTCGCGCTGATTATAGGTGATGAAGGCAAAATAAGCATCGGCAGCAACAGCAACTTGCAGGACGGCACTGTTGTTTGCTCTGCAACCTCCAGCATCAGTGGCTCATCCGCAGATACAATCATTGGCAATAACGTGACAATTGGACACAATGCTACTCTGCGTGCCTGCTCTATTGCTGATGCAAGTCTAATCGGGATGGATGCAACTTTATTGGAGGGCGTGCAGGTGAGCCCATCAATAAAGTTGCTGTCAGGCGTAAGACAAACTTGGGAGTTGCTGCTGAATGAACATGATCATCCTTTTGTTGATCATTTTGTTTTTACTTGCACAAACAATTCACTACAAATTCTTCCACTGTTTATGTGGGCTTTCAGGTGGAAAGTGGTGCACTTGTTGCAGCAGGGGCTGTTGTTCAGCCAAACACAACAGTAGCAGCAGGACAAGTGTGGGGTGGCAATCCCGCAAGATTCATCAGGGACCTCAAACCAAATGAGAAAAGCTTCATGCACAAGTCTGCGGAGGCCTACTGTGCACTGGGCGTGGACCATTTCAAGGCAACAAAAGATGGTCCGGCTGGGGTTGCTGGTTTCTCCCAGGACTAAGATCAGTTGATGGTAGACAGTACTCATCAGCGACTCAGGAAATCAGCAATGCCTGCTTTTGGCAAAGCATGCATTCATATGACAGGATGTCTAGACCTAAGATCTTTGCCTTCTAGGTGATAGTAAGCACAGGGAAATGGCCCTTTGTTGTGCAACATGCTGTTGTGCTTGCAATCAGCATCATCAAGCAAGCCTGCAGTTTGACAACAGCTCTGTTGCCTGTCTCGCTAAATCAACAGGCTGGAGTGCTTTGCATAAAGAAATTCCAAACTTGATTTGCAGCCTATAAATGGCGCGTAGCTGGGTGGCAATTGCGAGATTTCAAGCCAGTGTCAAGTGCTAGTGCGCACCCTGCTTTGATGCCCCATTTTCCTACCGACCAAAATTGTTTGACATAAGTGCTTTGCAATTTGAATTTCTGTGCGGTACGCATTACAGGGACCAGCTAGCTGTGCAGACCATGTCTGCTTGTTGCCTGCTGTTGCCGTTGCACTGAATGAATGCTGTCTTTGATCCTCTGAGATCTGTCTGGAGGCACCGACAGTTGGCAAACCACTGTGTCCACCTCAAGACCCAGAAACCTCCCGTGCTGCACTGGCAGCATCTCACACTTTTCCCAAGACAAATGAAATCCCAAAGCTACTAACAACCACAACAATGTCATTGCTCTAAATAAACCTTGCTGTCTAGTCTCAAACGTAAACAAGGCATCATCTTTCAGGTAGGCCATGTTCTAGCTGTGAAGACCTAAGGGCCTGTAAACCTCTCACGATGGTGTAGATTCTGCAAGCAGTAGCGAGGCCAAAAGGCATGTGAGTGTATGCATACGACTTGCCATCAACCTCAATTGCTAGGTAGGCCCAGGTGTCCTTGTGCATGGTGATGTGATGGTAACCTGATTTGGTGTCTGTCAACTCAAAATAGTCACTAGGCTGCAAAAACTTTACTGCATCAGAAAGCTGTTCACACTTAAAGTGTTCACATGGCAGAATCAGGTGGAGGTATCTACAATCCAAAATCAATCGGAGCTTGCCCTTGTGATTCTTGACTATCCCTAGACATTTAGCACCTTACAGTCTGGGGTGTGGAGCCAGACCATTGACAATTTGTGGCTTGACTGTACTGAGCTTATCCCATCCAACAAGGACCCCTGATGCCATCAATTCATCATGTTGCTGGCTAACAAAGTCACTATAATAAGTGCATGACACCCGACTAGCATAATGCACCTGCCCAGGAGTTTCACGGTCCAACAATGTGTTCACCAACTCTGCACCCACTATCTTGCTCAACAACTCTATCACTGCAAGTGTTCAGTGAATCAAGGATGCCTTTGCTGCACTTCAGAACAAGGATGCACAAAATTAAACGAAAAAGCATGCTCCACTGCAACACTGCAGTTGCCTTACTAGTAAGCCCAAATACTGAAAACCATTGCTTCCAGGCAGGCAGATGATGCCTGATGTTCCCAACCACAAACTGGGATGGGTCCAGCAGAAACTTCTTGGTTGTTGACCTGAAATCCTCATCAGAAATGATATCAATGTCTTGCCCAGATCCAAACATCTGAATGCGGGAGCACATGTCAGCAAGTGCAGCATGTCTTCTTGTTGCGTGTGCTTTGGCTGACGCACTCAGTGCCTGTACGGTGAGGACAGTGTTGAATGAAGCCCATATGAGACCCCAGCAAAGTCTTGGTGACCTATAGGCTAGCTAGCTGCTGCCTTTCTTCAGCTTCTTGATCTGGATGTGTCTAGATGGGCTCCATCTCGGTTCATGCTTACTGAATGCGGGGATGCTGATTGCCTGGCCCTTGATTCTGCTGGCTGTTGTCTCTTGGACGTTAGTATCTCCTACCAGGAATGTGACTATTTGATAAATCTGCAGGCTTTGCTGTATGGGCAATCCTCTCAGTTCCATTTGCTGCAATCAATGCAGCCATCATTCAGTCTGCAAGTGAGGATGCAATTCAGGGGTTGGCATGTCGGCATGGTATGGCTTCATACTGCATACTATGTGAGCCTTCAGAATGCCATGCATGGCATTGTGTTGCTGTCTTCGGAAAACGTATGTGACCTTACTTGTCAGGGGAGAACGTGACTATAAGCATCTCATATACAACTGTAAACATTCTACTGTAGGTACTAGATGCTGGTCTGAACAATCACTTACTAGCAGACTCCAGTGGCCATGCCCTGAGGCTTTGATGCCATGCTATGTGACTGACTGGGTGAAAGCTCTCTGCAGATTTTCATTCAGCTGCATCTGTTGCTCCTCCTGTCGCTTGCTGTTTTCCAGCTCCTCATACCTAAGCATAGAAGCAGGCTTGCCTTTTTGCCACTATGTCAGTGCTGTTTGTTATTGTCTCATGGGGACACTTGGGATATGCATACCCAGTGATGCTTGCCAATGGCACACGCTAACATACCACCTCAACTGTTAAATAACCTTGGCCATTTTGTTTACATGTTTGTCTTATATGTCTTATATATGTAACATATGTTGGTAACGTACAATTACATATGCGTACCTGAACGGTTGCTTTGACTTCATCGTCCCCAGCTGGCCGATGCCAATGTCTGTTGACCAGCTTCACAGCCCAGTTCACAGCCTGCGTCATGCAGAGTTTGCTGGCGATTAGCCGTGTCTGATCGCTTCCCCAGCGGTAGCAGGTCCACGAACAGTGTCTGTTCCTCGGTATGAGCGGCGTACCGCCGTTTCAGTGGGAAGATGACCTGTCAGCAACTGTTGGTCTCACCATCTCTGAGTTCCGCTTTGCTGTCAGCTTTTTCCTTTCCGTCTTCATATCCTGGTGTTGGCGCTTTGTTCCCACTTCACAAGGTACGCGTGTGATTGCTGGGTTCGCCTGCATTTACACGAGCCACGCTAGTCAACCGCTGTTCGAAGTTGTGCAGGACGTCACTTATACGCGGTCGTGACTGGGTTCTGCCTGATCTACTATCCGTTTGGCAATGGTTGCTTTCACGCTCTTGTCCCCAGCACACTTACATATGCCATCATGCGATACATACGGCCGCAGGCAGCAAGCCTTGCATGGCTCATCAACTTCTGTTACTTGATAGGATGGTGCGTGAAGGAGCTACACATGTGCAGCGCCAAACGCTTGTATCAACCACGTTGCAAGTACTGACTTGTGACTTTTTGCATGGCAGCCATGTGTCAAGTGCAAGCGGCACAGCCTGGAAAGAGGGACACATGGACTTCACTGGTATGGCAAACGAACATTCTTTGCACAGATGTGTCATGCATCCTCCTCAACTGATGCAACACAAGCATGGTATGACTCTGCCAAACCTTTGCTGCATTTGCATGAGGAGCATCAATGTTGCAGGAGCTCAAATGGTGCTGACACTCAAGATGATTTCAGCAGCAGTTTGCTATCATGATGGCCTCATGCCAGCTCAGGTATGTAGTGCCTTTGACTCAATGCCTCCTCACCAAGACACATTGTAAATGCTGTAAGTGCAGTAAAGTTGACTGCCCTGGACGGTGCCTGCAGCAGCTGCTTCAACAGGCCACAAGTTGGTGCCACTTCATCTCCACGGATGACATTGACAACGACGAGTTCTCATGCTGCACATTTGCATGCCCCCATTGGCTGCAAATTTGCAGCTGAGCATGTTCGAGTCAACTCGAACAGAACCTCAGATGCTCATTTTGGATGCGTGATGCACACGCTGTCTTAATGGTCCTTGACATTTTGTTGTTGCCTGCGCCTCAAAATAATCATCCAAGCATTCTACATCTCTAACATACACATGCAAGAGGTCTGTGCCCAATGTGCACACCCCTGCATGTTCTGCAGCAGCTCACCCACCTTCTGTAGCTGTGATGCAGGAGCTGACACCATATCAGGAGTCACGCAAGCTGGTAGCAATGCCAAGCCCTCTAGAGTGGCTCAGCTACATATTTGCCTCCGGCAACTTGCTAGCTGGCCCTTTTTTTGAACTGCGAGACTACCGAGACTACATCCAAAGGCAAGGAGCCTGGGCTGGAGGGTTTCCGAGTGGGTTGGTGCCAGGAGTAGTCAGACTGCTGAAGGCAATGCTTTGTATGGCTTTTCATCTCAGGATGACTCAGGGCTTCAACGCATCCACCTTGGAGTCGGCTTGGTACTACAGTCAACCCTTGTGGAGTAGGTGCGTCTCACACTGAAGTGGTGCACAGTCCTACAACCAGCGACAGAAATTGCTTGCAACAGTATGTAACAACCCACTGTACCTTACAACTCGCAACAGCTGCACACATGCATGCTGAATGGCTTATCTGCAGCTTGCACCTACCTGCAGCGTACAGTTGTACAGCAGTAGACAGCAGCCTCCTTTTGTTGCAGCAGCGGCTGGCAGGACTGAGGTCTGAACATTCCAAGACGCAAACTTGTCACCTCTTTATAGGGAATGACACAAACATGCCAACATTTTTTTGTCTAGATCCAGCTAAACAAAGCATTGCAGTGATGATCTTTGAGCAAAGTCTGCATGCACTCCATCAACACAGGATACTGTTGCACATTGCAGGATTGTGGTGCTATACTTGGTTCCCACAATCTATCGGTATAAGTACTACTTTGCATGGGCAGTGGCAGAATCAGGTCTGACTGTGTCAGGCTTTAACTACAACGGCAAGAGTGACAGAGGATCATACCAATGGGACAGGTATGTGAACACCAGGATCAGGCATGTGGAGTTTCAGACCAGCCTGGCTAAGCTGCCAGAGCACTGGAATGTCTGCACAGGCCTCTTTTTGAGACAATGTAAGCTCTCCAAAGCTTCCCATATCTCACGCTTTCTGTGAGCTGACACTTTGTGGTGTGAGATCTGTTTCAGATTCAGAGACAAGTGATAATGTAGCATCATGCTTTTGTGGGCTGCTTTGCTGCAATCAGCACCAGCAGCAGATTGTGGTTAAGATAACTGGTGTGAGATGCACAGAGCAGAGTACATCCACCCAGCAACATGCTGGAACTGGCCCTGATGGACTCCCGGCCATTCTTGCGTCCTCCTTGTCTGCTCAATGATTTGGTACAAGGATGGTGTGCAAATGTAGATGTGTACGAGAGACTGACTGTCAAGGGCAAGCCTCCCACCTTCTTCACCCTCATTGTCACACAGCTTGTCAGTGGAATCTGGCATGGCCTTTTCCCTGGATACGTGTTATTCTTCATCAGCTCAGCTCTGATGTTCCAGTCTTCCAAGGTGCTGTACCGCTACGAACGCAACTGGCCCAAGCAGGTGCAGAACTTCCCATTGTGGGTTGTAGCCAAGTGGGCGTACACGGCTTTCTGTCTCAACTACTGTGCCAGTGCGTTCATGGTAAGATGCCGGAACAAAAGCTCATGCTGAATCTTTGCCATCCTTTGCTGCTGCTCGGCTGATATTGCTGAATGCCATGTCAACAGCAATTAGTGTCGTCTGGCCTCTTTGGCGTTTCTCGGCAGTACCAATGTAGTGAGTGAGCACAAGCAAGCTGTCATGGATGTTGCTGTGACAAGATCATGTGCTGCAAGTATCAAACAGCTGCACCGCCACATTGTCCAGAAGCTGCATTGCTGTTCTGCAATGCAGATTTTGACATTCAAGGAAAGCCTGGCAGTCTGGAGATCTATCAGCTTCCTTGGTCACTTCCTGATGATTGCTCTGATTTTAGTCAGCATTGTATTGCCACCAAGAACCCCCAAGAAGTCCAAGCCAGCTGTCAAAGATGAGCAACATCAGCAGAAGCCTGAGTCTCAGTCAAGTTTGAAAACCAATTGGGCTGCAGACACAAATACAGCACCTCCAGCCCCAGCAGCGCATTAAGCCATGCAGCAGGCCTACTGTGCAAGTGATTGCCAGAAGCAAGGCATTCTTCCTGTCTGCGTCCATACAGTTTAGTGTGCAAAGCAGATTGCTCAGTGCAAACAGGTTGAAGTGGCAAGTCGCTGCATCATTGGTGAGGTGATTGCCTTGCAAATAGATCTGGATGATGCACACATGCATTGCCAGTAAAATTGCCTGCAATTGCGGCTACAGCTCATGCAGCACATTGGAGTCGGCACTACCACAAGTGCCTGCAATGACGTGATGCTAGATGTTGTTATTCACAACTTGTGAATGCGCTGCACTTGTGAATGCAAGCAGTAACGGACAAGAAATGTGCAGTAGCACCAACACAGCCCACATTGCCTGGTTAGGCTCACCCTTCCAATTTGCCTTGACACTTATGCGTGTGTGATGTTCCTCGAAAGGATTGACAATTACCGCAGATGTTGAAAAGACTGTCTTGAAAGTCCTCTGCTCGATTGTAGTAGCATACACCGTTCTTCTGACAGGAGTCGATGCATGCCATCGTGCAGCAAAACGCGTCCCTGGCCCCGTGCTGCATTTTCAGTCGCAGGACGGCCCTGGTTCTCCGGTCACACAGGTATCCTTTGTATCAGAAGCCAGGCCTACGTTCCGTGTGCAGTGCCCAGGGCCCTGGCGGCAAGTCGACACCCTCAGATGAAAAGCCCAGGGAATCGAAGGGGCCACCCAACCAGAAACCTGCGTCTGACAAGCCTCGTGGAGAACCAAACACAGTTCCCGCTGACAACGCACCTATCACTGGCAGACCAGCGACCCGTACACCCGCCAAACCCCAACCGGCCAAACAAACCCCACCAGCTGTGAGCAAAGAAATACCAAAAGCTAATCCAAGACCACAGTCCCCAGGGCCAAAGGCAGCAGCCTGGGACCAAGGTGCTGCAGGCGATTGGGGCCCTGTGGAAAGCAGGCCAGACTTCATTGGCAAGTCTTACATGCTTAAAGCTGCGCTAGCAGTTAGCGGGGCAGACTTTGCATTAAGGACATGCTTGCCAGCTTGATGATTTGGAGATTTGTGCATTGCTGCAGTGTTTCTGTTTGCAGGCCAAAGCTTGTGTGGCATGCATGCAGGTTCCTTTTTAAGTGGTATTTTCATTGCTGGAGCCTTCCTATTGACCACAATTTTGTTCAAGACTATCGGTAAGGTCAGCTTTTGATTAACAGAAACAAGGACAAATGGATGGCCATGAATGACACAACAGACATGATTTAGCTGCTCACAAGGCTAGCTTTGAAAGTGTACAGTGTAAGCAGGAGGCTACAGAGCAAGCCATCCACCCAAGCCAGCATCGGCTCCAGAGGCACGGCATGTAGACCATAAACAGAAGAGGGCTGATGCTACAGAGCATCAAGCCAGGTATGTTCATCGTTCACAATCAGTCAATTTTGGGTATACAAGTATGTAGTGAGCAAGTAGACACACAAGATGACTTGGGCATATAGGACTTCTCAACCTGCCGAAGTCGACGGTCAGGCTGCACAGGAGATGTCAGGCCAAGGCAAGGCAGCAGCTGGAGCACAGCCCCAGGCACAGGAGGATCAACAGGCAAGCAGTTTAGCTGCAGTTGCTGAAGGGCAGCAGCAAAAGCAGGGTCAGCACAAGTATAAGGATGTCTCAGTGGTATGCGCTGATGCCTGGTACTGAGGTTGCTTTGCATCAAAGATCCGTCTGCTAAGTGCCATTGTGTGCAACGTCTGTATTTGCAAGACCAAGCCTGCAACAGCTTGTTGTTGATGATGCTGACTGCAGTTGAAAAAGACAAGCTAGCATCCTAAGTTGACCATTTAGTGTGCCGGCGATTGCATGCCATGCTTTTGGCACGTATGCCATGGCATGTTGCTTTGGGCCATAGCAATCAGTGTGATATGCAGTCTGAGTCTGATTCAGACAGCAATGCGGCAGTTATCAGCTTTGGCAATGGCAGTGAACATGCTGGTCATGAAGAAGATCAGCCTGGCCCTGGCAAAGAGGATGCTGCTGCCTCCCATCTGCCAACTGAAGCCAGCCACAGTCAGCAGGTACTCATCTCAGCCATCACACAAATCATTCACTTCAAGAATGTTCCTTGTTGCAGGTCTTGCATGCTTTCTTTCTGGAATGTTCACGCGTAGCACCTTTCATATGTGCATCTGGTTGTCTATGCACAACATGGAAGGAAGCAATAAACTAGTTTTGCAGGCATCGCCAGGATCTCTGACAGCCGTGCTACTTGCAGCGTCTGCTTATGTGATGTCCAGAAACAACCTCCTGTGGGCTGTGAGCAGGACAATTGGTCAGGTGATGAGGCTGATGCTGAACAGGCATCCCAGCCCTCTCAAACACACCAGCCGTCAGCTGATGAGTCTCGGCAGCCACAGCTGCCATCTGCCTACCGTGAGCCCAAAAGGGCGTGGAAGAAGATCCAACGGACAGGCCACCTTGCCCCAGCCCCTGGAACTGCCGACCTCACGGTGGAACACAACTTCAGTGACGAAGTTTCCATTGATTCGTTGAAGTGAGTGACATGCCTTCTCACCGTTGTGTGTTTCATCATCAGCTGCTGAGCGCAGAGTGTGCTGCCACAACCTTGTCACAGCAGGTAGCATGCAGCTGGCAACTGCTTTGAATCTTGACTGAAAGTTTATAGCTTTGGCACAGGAACTAGCTAGCTTCCCAAAGCCGACTGCGCAATTTACATGAACAGTTCTTCCAGGTGTTATACAAGGTCATGCTGATTGGTAAGACATATGCATGCTTGCAGGCAGCGCGTTTCAGTAGCCATGAAGGCCTCAGCATCGGCAGCTGATGCATCACGGCATGCCTCCGGCTGGTCCTCTGCTGCCAGCCAGGCAGCCTCCAAGGCAGCTGCGTCGGCAGAAAGGTAGACAGGCTGCAAATGTGTCTGTCTTGACGTAGCCTACTTGTCTACTGCATCACCGCTTGCACATTGACACACAGCTGACCCAGCACTAACTTCTGCCTATTTTCTTTGCACAGTAGTTTCACATAGCAATCACATGCTGCAGACTTGTGCTGCAGGTGCGCCTGTGCTCAGTTCGTCAAGAAACTTTTCCTCCTTTGCATGTCAGCAACAGGTCTTAAGTACATGCCTTTTGCTTCATGATGTGCAGATAGCCATCTTGTCTTTCATCCCAATGCATAAACATGTCAAACATCGTCAGTGATTATCACTCTCCGTGTGAGAAGCGGTTTGTTAGACTCATGTTGTCTTTCCTTGCAGAGCCTCCACAGCTGCAACTAAATGCCAAACACAGTTGCAGTTGGTGACAGAAAGGGACACAGAGGGGTTGAAGGAACGCATTGCAGCTGCAGAATCAGCTGTTCAAGAGGCTGAGCACAGTGCAGCAGAAGCTGTGCGCCTACAGAATGAGATTGTACAGGCAGCTTCTATGGCTGAAGGGCACTGTGATGTAGCTACATCACAGTCAAAGGTTGCTGAGCGGGTACATTGTACTTTTACAGCACTATCTGCTCTGTGCTAGCATCGCATGTTCCATCCTGCTGTTGACCATGCCCATTGAATAGCAGCAGAGGGTGCTCCTGTGCAATGTCTTGCTGCTCTCTTTGGTCGTAGCACAGCACATTATGTTGCACATGGTACAAGCAACGTAATGGGCTGTGCTACAAGTGCAAAATGCCTGTGCCAAGCAGCACAATTCTTCATGAGCTGCCAAAGATCTCATGTGCATGAACCTGGCTTGATTGGTGCAGGCAAGTGATCTTCATACTGGTGACAGGCATGGTGTC
>JAABUU010007883.1_pt1 | contig 10799 bp, 8 predicted proteins | sample 5559301 | NCBI WGS metagenome assembly JAABUU01 (sample SAMN10711884, study PRJNA513360) | rock metagenome | isolation source: Antarctica rocks | place: Antarctica: Victoria Land, Richard Nunatak white
CAGGACGCGCATGCCATCCCACTTGACCTCGTGCACCCAGCCGTCATCGGTCGGGATCCGTCCCGCGGGCGACGCGAGCATCGGGCGCATGGGCCCATCCTGTCCTAACAGCCGACCGCCCAGCGCGGGGCTGCGTGCCCCGGGGAGCGTGCCCGGGGACGACGAACGGGAGCGAGTGCCCTCAAGCCGGTCCAGCACGCTTGACGTCCTGGTTCCGTCCCGTTCTTCGTCCCCGGACCGTCCCCGGACCGCCCCAGGACCGCCCCCGGACCGTCCCCGGACCGCCCCAGGACCGCCCCCGGACCGCCCCCGGACCGCCCCCGGACCGGCCCCGGACCGCCCCAAGACCGCCCCCGGACCGCCCCCGGACCGCCTTCCTCGGTGCGTCCGCAGAGCCGGCGCCCTGAACCGCCGACCCTTCGCACCGGTGAGGGGGCCACCCGGGTGCGAGCAGGGCGCCAACGGGGGAGTGATCGCGATCCTGGTGTTGTGGCCGGTCAACCGGGTAGAGGATGCTGGGTACGACCGTGACTGACGGGACAAGGGAGCACTGATGCCGCGCGCGATGTGGAAGGGAGCGGTGTCGTTCGGCCTCGTCAACGTGCCGGTGAAGCTCTACTCGGCCACCGAGGACCACGACATCTCGTTCCGTCAGGTGCACCGTGAGGACGGCGGGCAGATCAGGTACAAGCGGGTCTGCTCGATCGACGGTGAGGAGGTGTCCTACGACGACATCGCCAAGGGCTACCAGACCGATGACGGCCAGATGGTCGTCATCACCGACGAGGACCTCAAGACCCTGCCGAGCCAGGCGAGCAAGGAGATCGGGGTCGAGAAGTTCGTGCCCGCCGACCAGATCGACCCGATGCTGCTCGACAAGGCCTACTACCTCGAGCCCGAGAAGGGCGCCGCCAAGGCCTACGCCCTGCTGCGGGACGCTCTCGAGGCGGCCGACCGGATGGCGCTGGTCACCGTCGCGATCCGTTCCCGGATGAACATGGCCGTACTCCGCGTCCGCGACGGCATCATCGTCCTGCAGACGATGCTCTGGCCCGACGAGATCCGCTCCGCCGACTTCGCCAAACTCGGCGACGTCGGCAGCGCGACCGAGCGGGAGCTCGCGATGGCCAACATGCTCATCGAGTCGCTCGCCGGGGACTACGAGCCGGAGGAGTTCGAGGACGACTACACCCAGGCGGTCGAGGCGATGGTGACCGCGAAGCTCGAGGGCGGTGAGGTCAAGGCCGCGCCGGCCGCCAAGGACGGTTCGGGCGAGGTCGTCGACCTCCTCGAGGCGCTGCAGCGCTCGGTGGACAAGGCCAGGGCCTCGCGGGGGGAGCCGGTCTCGCAGTCGTCGTCGAAGACCGACACCGCCGCGGATGAGGACACCGCCAAGGAGGACCTCGAGCCGGAGGACAAGCCGGCCCGGAAGACGGCCACCAAGAAGACGGGGGCCAGGAAAACCGCCACCAAGTCCGCTGACTCCAAGACCGCCTCGAAGAAGAAGGCCAGCTGAGTGCCCGAAGGGCATACTCTGCACCGGCTGGCGCAGGCGCTCGACGCTGCCTTCTCCGGCACCCACCCCGTCGCCACCTCGCCACAGGGGAGGTTCACCGAGGGCGCGGCGATCCTGAACGGGCGTCGTGTTGTGGAGGCCTCGGCGTGGGGCAAGCACCTCTTCGTCGAGTTCGCCGGCGACCAGTGGCTCAACGTCCACCTCGGCCTCATCGGCAAGTTCTCGGTGGAGGGCTGCGCCCGGTATGCCGGGGTGCCGCCAGTGTGGGGCCAGGTGCGGCTGCGGCTGCTCACCGCCGACCACGTGGCCGACCTCCGCGGGGCCATCATCTGCCAGGTCATCTCGCCGGAGGAGGCGGACGCGATCGTCGCTCGACTCGGGCCGGATCCGCTTCGCGCGCAAGCGGATCCGGAACGGGCCTGGAGCCGGATCGCCAGGTCCGGGCGGCCCGTCGCCGAGCTGCTCATGGACCAGTCGATCCTTGCCGGGGTGGGCAACGTCTACCGGTGCGAGGTGCTCTACCGGCACCGGGTCGACCCCTTCCGCCCCGGCACCGAGATCCGCAGGAAGACGTGGCAGGCGATCTGGTCCGACCTCGTGGCCCTCATGGCCCTCGGCGTCACCTTCAACCAGATCCTCACGATGCAGGACCAGGTCGAGGAGGCGACGGTGCTGGCCCTGGAGGGCCGCGTGCCGACCCTCACCTCCGTCTACACCGACTCCGCACGACGGGCCACCCGCGGACCGGCCGGCATCGTGGCTGCGGAGCCCGACGGTGACCCGGACGGCGATGGGTCCGGCGATGGGTCCGGCGATGGGTCCGGCGACCCGCCCGGCGACCCTGTCGACGAGGAGGACGACCTGGGCTCCGGTGCCGATGCGGTGGGCCTGGAGCGGCGCTTCTACGTCTACCGGCGACAGGGCGAGCCGTGCCGGGTCTGCGGGAGCAAGGTGCGCACCCGGCTGGTCGCCGGTCGGAACCTCTTCTGGTGTGGTCGATGCCAACGCCGCCGGTGACCCGTGGCTCGAGCCGTCAGGAATGGCCGCCGGTGACCCGACAGGCCGCCGGTGCGCACCCGGCATACCGGGTGGTTCGGCTCCGATCCGACCGGCCGAACATAGGCTCGGTGATGAGTCGGGAGTCGGACCTTCGAGAGCTCCAGGAGCAGGCTGTCGCCGCCTACCAGCAGGGGCAGCCGGTCTTCGTCGCCCGCTTCAAGCTCGGGGTCTGGGGCGGCAACCCCCAAGGCGCCCTGCCGGCGTGGGGCGAGAGCCTCTACACCGTCGAGGCCGCCGGCTGGGTCCTCGACAAGTGGGCGGTCGCCACGGACAACGGCGGCGCGTCCAACGCCTTCCCGGTCTTCCGGCGCCGAGAGCCGTGGACCCCGCAGGACCGGGGGGTGCGATGAGCTGCCGACCGGCTCGGGCCGGCCTTCCGCCGTGGGCGAACATGAGCCGGGTGGGCTCAACAAAGGGAACAGCACGGCATACCGGGGCGTTGCTCAAGTCGCACGGTATCTCGCGCGAGGTGTCACGAGATGGCATCAAGGGGAAACCCGGCGGGTACTGACAGGCGTGACAGATACCATGGGGTGTCTCGACAGGTAGGGAGCTATGGCGATGTTCGAACGGTTCACAGATCGGGCCCGACGGGTTGTGGTGCTGGCGCAGGAGGAAGCGCGCATGCTCAACCACAACTACATCGGCACCGAGCACATCCTGCTGGGACTCATCCACGAGGGTGAGGGGCTGGCCGCCAAGGCGCTCGAGAACCTCGACATCTCCCTGGCAGCCGTCCGCGAGCAGGTGCAGGAGATCATCGGCCAGGGCCAGCAGGCCCCGACCGGCCACATCCCCTTCACCCCTCGCGCCAAGAAGGTCCTCGAGTACTCCCTGCGTGAGGGACTGCAGCTCGGGCACACCTACATCGGCACCGAGCACATCCTGCTCGGCCTCATCCGTGAGGGCGAGGGCGTGGCCGCCCAGGTCCTCGTCAAGCTCGGCGCGGACCTCAACAAGGTGCGCCAGCAGGTCATCCAGCTCCTCGCCGGCTACCAGGGTGGCCAGGGCGAGAAGGCCGGCGCCGGCGTCGGGCAGGGGCAGCAGGCCGAGGGCACGCCCGCGGGCTCGCTCGTCCTCGACCAGTTCGGCCGCAACCTGACCCAGGCCGCCCGCGAGGGCAAGCTCGACCCGGTCATCGGGCGCGAGAAGGAGATCGAGCGCGTCATGCAGGTCCTGTCGCGCCGCACGAAGAACAACCCCGTCCTCATCGGCGAGCCCGGCGTCGGCAAGACCGCCGTCGTCGAGGGACTCGCGCAGGACATCATCCGCGGACAGGTGCCCGAGACGCTCAAGGACAAGCAGCTCTACACCCTCGACCTCGGCGCGCTCGTCGCCGGCAGCCGCTACCGCGGTGACTTCGAGGAGCGGCTGAAGAAGGTCCTCAAGGAGATCCGCACCCGCGGCGACATCATCATCTTCATCGACGAGATCCACACCCTCGTCGGAGCGGGTGCCGCCGAGGGTGCCATCGACGCCGCCAGCATCCTGAAGCCGATGCTCGCCCGCGGTGAGCTGCAGACGATCGGGGCGACGACCCTCGACGAGTACCGCAAGCACATAGAGAAGGACTCGGCCCTCGAGCGCCGGTTCCAGCCGATCCAGGTGGCCGAGCCCACGCTGGCCCACACCATCGAGATCCTCAAGGGGCTGCGCGACCGCTACGAGGCCCACCACCGGGTGTCCATCACCGACGGTGCGCTGGTCAGCGCCGCCAACCTCGCGGACCGCTACGTCAACGACCGGTTCCTGCCGGACAAGGCGATCGACCTCATCGACGAGGCCGGCGCCCGGCTGCGGATCCGTCGGATGACTGCTCCGCCAGACCTGCGCGAGTTCGACGAGCGGATCTCGCACGTGCGCCGGCAGAAGGAGGCCGCCATCGACGGGCAGGACTTCGAGAAGGCCGCCCGGCTGCGCGACGACGAGAAGACCCTCGTCGGACAGCGCAACGAGCGCGAGACCCAGTGGAAGTCCGGCGACATGGACGTCGTCGCCGAGGTCGACGAGGAGCTCATCGCCGAGGTGCTCGCCGCGTCCACCGGCATCCCGGTCTTCAAGCTGACCGAGGAGGAGTCCAGTCGCCTGCTCAACATGGAAGCCGAGCTCCACAAGCGCATCGTCGGCATGGAGGAGGCCATCAAGGGGCTCTCGCAGGCGATCCGGCGCACCCGCGCCGGCCTGAAGGACCCGCGCCGCCCGGGTGGCTCGTTCATCTTCGCCGGTCCCACGGGTGTCGGGAAGACCGAGCTGGCCAAGACGCTCGCCGAGTTCCTCTTCGGTGACGAGGACAGCCTGATCCAGCTCGACATGTCCGAGTACTCCGAGAAGCACACGGTCTCGCGGCTGTTCGGTTCGCCTCCCGGCTACGTCGGCTACGAGGAAGGTGGCCAGCTCACCGAGAAGGTCCGCCGCAAGCCCTTCTCCGTCGTCCTCTTCGACGAGGTCGAAAAGGCCCACCCGGACATCTTCAACACCCTGTTGCAGGTGCTCGAGGACGGCCGGCTCACCGACTCGCAGGGCCGGATGGTCGACTTCAAGAACACGGTCATCATCATGACGACCAACCTCGGCACGAGGGACATCACCAAGGGCAGCCTCGGCTTCTCGGCCGGCCCGGAGACCAAGTCCGAGTACGAGCGGATGAAGAACAAGGTCCAGGACGAGCTCAAGCAGCACTTCCGCCCGGAGTTCCTCAACCGCGTGGACGACATCATCGTCTTCCCGCAGCTGAGCCAGGAGGAGATCGTCCAGATCGTCGACCTCGAGATCGCCAAGCTCGACTCGCGCCTCAAGGACAAGGACATGGGCCTCGAGCTGACGACCATGGCCAAGGCCCTGCTCGCCCGGAAGGGCTACGACCCCGTGCTCGGTGCCCGTCCGTTGCGCCGCACCATCCAGCGCGAGGTTGAGGACGTCCTGTCGGAGAAGATCCTCTACGGCGAGCTGAAGTCCGGCGAGTTCGTGCTCGTGGACGCCACGGGGGACGAGAAGGACTCCACCTTCCTCTTCACCGGCTCGCGCCGCGAGGACACTCTGCCGGAGATCCCGGACACGCCACCGGTCGAGACGGTCGCGCGGGGCTCGGGTCCGCAGGACTCCACCGGCTCAGCCGCAGGCTGACCGCGACGCAGGGCGACCAGGACGGCCCCCGGACATCCGTCCGGGGCCGTTTGCCCGCGCTGTGGCGTGACCGCCGTGCTGCCGGGAACTCAGTCGTCGGGTTGAGTGGTGATCCACTCGACCCTCCCCGGCACGGCAAACCTCTGCGAGCGGCCGTCGGCGTAGATCGTGCCCTTACGCAGCAGCCGGTTGCGGAGGTAGGACACCGCCTGCGTGGTCTGGCGGAGCTCGCGCGCCACGTCCCCTCCGGTGATCGGGCCGCCGCCGCTCACCAGGCCTGCGAGCGCCCTGAGGTAGTCCTGCTCGCGTGGGGTCGCATCTCGTCATCGTGAGGCGTAGAGACCGGCGCCGAGGTCGCGTTGCGCGGCCTGGATGCCGCGGGTGGCGTGGTCACCTCGAGCGCTTCACGAATGGCTTCGAGGACCTCGTCGCGGCCAGCGAGGACGGCCGGTGGCTGGTTGAAGCCAGGCCGGTAGGGGTTGGGCGTGCGCGCCATGAGCCGAATAGCGGCAGTAGCAACAAGTCACCGATAAAGCAAGTTGTAGACCGAGTAGCGACACCGCTTCCGGCGAGCATGTCTTCGTTGGTGCCGTGCCGCGAAACGAGTCATCCGGCGAGCCCGCGGTGTCGATCTCGTGCTTGTGGCCGTAGGCTGTCCCTGGGCGTTCCGGGTATGGTCGCCGTTTGGTGCTCGTGGGACGGGCACGGCGGTCCGATCGGGTCAGGACCGGAGTGCCCTCGCCGCCCAAGACCGTCGGGCACCTGGCGCATCCGCGACAGGCCCACGTCGGTCCGTTGCGATGACACCGCGCCAGCCCGACACCGCGCCAGCACGGCGCCGTTCCGCTGGGACCCGGTCCGTCGTCAACGCCTCGTCACCAGGAGGAGTATGCCGCCCACTGTCCGCCGTCGCACGTCCGGTCGCCCCGGTCCCCGCAAGTCGATGATGCGTCCGGACGACCCTGCCCCGATCATCCCCGTCCTCGCCCGCCGGGTGCGCGAGGTGGAGGCGAAGTCCGACCAGGGCAAGGTCGGTCCGACCAACCGGACGAAGTTCCAGGTGATTGCCCTGCTCGTGCGCGAGGAGCGGGCCAGGATCCGCGACGAGGCCTCCGTCGCCGGCGCGACCCGGCTCGAGCTGCTCAAAAGGCTCGACGGCGTGGCGACGATCCTCGCCCGTGTCGCGGCCCGGGACACCAGCCTGCTCACCCTCCTCGACGAGTCCGCCAAGCCGGGCCCCGCGGCCCAGCGCATGCGTCGGGACTGGCTGCTCGAGTCGGGCGCCGAGCTGGCTCCGGAGCAGCTCGTCATCACGCCACCTGAGCCGACCCGGGCGCCGGTGGTCTCCGCCGAGCTGGCCGCACGGCAGGTCGTCCCGGCCTCGGTGCCGGCCCGGGTCATGGCAAACCCGTTCCTCGCCCCCGATCTCGACCGCGCGCGTCAGCAGGACTACCAGCCTGGCCGCCTGGCCGGGTGGGACCTCATGGACCCGCTCTACCGCGCGTTCGAGCAGGGCGCCGGCGGTGCGGCCGCGTCGATGGAGCTGCCGGAGACGCCGGCCATGGACCGCTTCTCCCCCCCGGGCAGCACGGTCATGGCCCACCAGGCGCGCCTGCTCGAGAGCGTCCGGGAAGGGCACCGCACCTTCCTGCTCGCCGACGAGCCGGGACTCGGCAAGACCGCCCAAGCCGTCATTGCGGCCTCCGTTGCCCATGCATACCCGATGCTGGCGATCGTGCCCAACGTCGTCAAGATCAACTGGGCCCGCGAGGTGCAGCGCTGGACGCCCCAGCGCCGGGTCACGCTCATCCACGGCGACGGCCGGGACGTCGACGCCTTCGCCGACGTCTTCGTCGTCAACTACGCCATCCTCGACAGGCACCTCTCGTGGCTGTCCGCACTCGGCTTCCGCTCGATGGTCGTCGACGAGGCCCACTTCATCAAGAACCTCAGCTCGCAGCGTTCCCAGCACGTGCTGGCGCTCGCCGAGCGGATCCGGGAGCACACCCCGGGCGGCAACCCGTTGCTCATGGCCCTGACCGGCACCCCGCTCATCAACGACGTCGAGGACTTCCAGGCGATCTGGCGCTTCCTCGGCTGGGTCAAGGGCGGCAAGCCGGGCCCCGACATCCTGCGACGGCTCGAGGCCTCGGGTTTCACGCCGGCGGAGCGGGGCTTCTATCCCCAGGCCCGTTCGGCAGTCATCGACATGGGCATCGTGCGGCGCCGCAAGGTCGACGTCGCCAAGGACCTTCCGGAGAAGCGCATCGCCGACCTGCCCGTCGAGCTCGACGACGACCTGGGCCGCTCGATCCGGCAGGCCGAGCGCGACCTGGGCCAGCGCCTCCACCGCAAGTACCGCACGCTCCTCCAGAGACGCGAGGGTGTCGAACGCGACGGCGAGCCCGACGCCGCGCTCATGCGCCGGGTGGCGCTCGCCGAGCTGGAGTCCTCCTCGTCGAGCAGCGGCACGGAGAACGTCTTCACGATGGTCCGCAAGATCGGCCAGGCCAAGGCGGCTCTGGCGTCCGACTACACCGCACAGCTCGCCCGCTCGGTCGGCAAGGTGGTGTTCTTCGCCAAGCACATCGACGTCATGGACACGGCCGAGCGGATGCTGGCCGAGGCCGGACTTCGCACGGTCTCGGTACGCGGCGACCAGACGACCCGCCAGCGCCAGGAGGCCATCGACGCCTTCCAGAAGGACCCCGAGGTCGAGGTGGCGGTCTGCTCGCTCACGGCGGCCGGGGTCGGCCTCAACCTGCACGCGGCCTCGAACGTCGTCCTCGCCGAGCTCTCGTGGACGGCGGCCGAGCAGGGGCAGGCCATCGACCGCGTCCACCGGATCGGCCAGGACGAGCCCGTGACGGCCTGGCGGATCCTCGCCGCCGGGACGATCGACTCGAAGATCGCCGAGCTCATCGACGCCAAACAGGGTCTGGCAGCGCGGGCTCTCGACGGCAGCGACGAGGACATCTCCACCGGCGACTCGCTCCAGCTCGACGCGCTGATCCACCTGCTCCGTCAGGCGATCGACGACGCCCCGTCCGCCGCATGAGCGCAGCATCCATCGCCGTCCGGAGCGCCCGGACCCCTGACGTGCGAGCCATCCGTCAGATCGTCCAACCACTGGCCACCTCTCGGGTGCTCGTGCCCAAGGAGGCCGTGACCTACTACGAGTCGGTGCACGAGTTCCGGGTCGCCGAGGTCGACGGCGTCGTCATCGGCTGCGGCGCGCTGCACGTCATGTGGGAGGACCTGGCGGAGATCAGGACGGTTGCCGTGCGTGCCGACCACCTCGGAAAAGGGGTCGGGGGCGTGCTCCTGCGGGCGCTACTCGAGGACGCGCGGGAGCTGGGGGTCCGGCGGATCTTCTGCCTGACCTTCGAGACCGAGTTCTTCGGGCGGCACGGCTTCGAGGTGATCGAGGGGCAGGCGGTCGAGCCCGAGGTGTACGCGGAGATGCTGCGGTCCTACGACGAGGGCGTCGCGGAGTTCCTCGACCTCGAGCGGGTCAAGCCCAACACCCTCGGCAACACCCGGATGCTCCTCACCCTCTGACCGGAAAGGTCTGCGGCGGGAGTGGCCCAGCGGGCTCGCCGCTGGGGGAGGGGGCTCAGCGGGTCGCCGAGTAGATCCGTCGGACGACGTCCTCGATGTCGGGTTCCTCGATGGCCAGGTCGAGCACCTCGGCCCGGGCGCTGACCTGGGCCAGCACCCTGGCGGCCGTCGTGGCCGAGGCGTCGAACGCGAGCCGCTGTCGCAGCCCGTCGCCCTCGCTGGCCAGCAGCGTTGTCTCCGGTATGCCGTGCAGCGGCTTCGTCGGCGAGACGAGGTCCACGACGAGCACCCGTCGTGCACCGACCGTCTCCGCGAGTCCGGGGAGGGTGCCGTCGAAGGCCAGCCGTCCGTGGTCGACGACGAGGACGCGGTCGCAGAGGCGCTCGATGTCTCCCATGTCGTGGGTCGTGAGGAGCAACGTGGTGCCCCGCTTGGTCCGCTCGCGGCGCAGGAACTCCCGGAGGCGCTGCTTGCTGAGCACGTCCAGGCCGATCGTCGGCTCGTCGAGGACGAGCAGGTCGGGTGAGTGCATCAGCGCCGCGGCGATCTCTGCGCGCATCCGCTGGCCGAGGGACAGCTGGCGCACCGGGGTGTCGAGAGTGTCGGCCATCTCCAGCTGCTCGACGAGGATGGCCGCCCGTGCCCGCACCGCCGCGTCGCTCATGCCGTGGATTGCTCCGAGGATGGTGAACGACTCGTGCAGGGGCAGGTCCCCACCAGAGCTGCGTGCGCTGGCCGAAGACCACGCCGACCCGCCGGGCCACGTCCTTGCGCTGGCGCATCGGGTCGAGCCCGCAGGTGCGCAGCGTGCCGGACGTGGGTCGCGGGGATCCCCGTGAGCATCTTGATGGTTGTCGACTTGCCCGCGCCGTTCGCGCCGATGTAGCCGACCGACTCACCCGGCGCGATGGTGAAGGACATCCGGTCCACGGCAGTGAACAGCTCACCACGACGCAACCCGGGAACGCGCCGCCGGAAGGTGCGGGTGAGGTCCATGGTCTCGATGACGGGCCGGCCCGGGTCGGTGGCGTTCATCCGCCTGCTCCCTGGTAGTGCCTGGTGCCGACGCGCCACAGGACGAGCGCCACGGTCCACGCCACGACGGCCATGAGCGGCGTCAGCCACCCGAGCCACACGGGCAGGAGGACGGCTCCCGGGAGGTCGAGGATGACGACGGCGGGCAGGTAGGCGATGAAGGCCGCCGGGACGACGAAGGTGAAGAGGATCCGCAGGGGGTTGGGAAAGACCTGGGTGGACTGCTGCGAGGCGTAGGCACCGCCGTAGGTGAAACCGTTGGTCAGCTCGGATCCCTCGATGAGGAAGAACTGGAGCGCGCTAGCGGTCGTGAAGAGGGCGCCGACGATGGCCGTCCCGGCCGTGACGGCGATGACGAGCATCGACACCGTTCGCGGCGACCACGGGATGTCGTTGCCGACGACCGCGACGACGAGCACCCCCAGCGCGACGGCCAGGCGTCCGAAGCGGCGCAAGGAGATGTCGCTGGTCACCAGCTGGGCCAGCAGCGGTAGCGGGCGGAGGT
>JAABUU010007885.1_pt1 | contig 10795 bp, 18 predicted proteins | sample 5559301 | NCBI WGS metagenome assembly JAABUU01 (sample SAMN10711884, study PRJNA513360) | rock metagenome | isolation source: Antarctica rocks | place: Antarctica: Victoria Land, Richard Nunatak white
CAGTACATGCAAATTATGAATTAGGAAGTGTCAGAACAGTAGACATGGGTAGGGAAGACAATAACAAAAGCAAGGACTAAGCAAAATTAGGCTGTCACTGATTGCGAGCGCAAACTGTGGCTCAGGTGAAAAGTCATTGCACGGTCATTGTACAGCTGCCATCTGTTGCTGTGGACCAGCCACAATATCTTCTAGAGTTCTGCGTTTGGACACCAACTCAAATGCTTGAATCTTGTCTCCGTCTTCCCAGCCAATGAAGCCTTTGCATCCAACCCCACATTCATTGCCTTGATCTATTTCTTTCACGCTTTCTTTGACCCGGCGGAGAGACGACAGGGTTCCTTCATAAGCTGTCTTCTTACCACGCATGACCTGCATCAAAGATACCGTATCTGCATGCTGCCCTGCTACATGTCTGTGCTGACCAAACATGTTTTGCTAAACGTGCACTGGGCATGTTGCATTCAGCCCACAAACACACATTGGAGTTGCAGCTCAGCAGTAGCTAGTTTGTCACAGTATCAGAGGCAAGTTGCTAAGCAAGCGAAGCTGGGAGACCCACCACAACAAAGCAGTCCTCTCGCAGGGATCCCTCTGTGACCATACAGCCAGCCACCAGCTTTGAGCCCTTGCCAAAGACAGCCCTGACCTCAGCCTCTCCAATGGGAATACGCTGCTCCAGAGCTGCTAGCTTGCCTTCCATTGCAGCACGCATGTCGTCCAGCAGGTCATAGATGACCCTGTAGCTTCGCACTGTCACACCTGCAACATCAACACCAAGCACTGAGGTCTGCACAAACCACTGCCTGTTGTCCGTAACATCCTGCACATTCATTTTGCAGCTACATTAGAATGTATATGCACAAAATGTGACCAGTCATGGCAGCCTCTGTGGTAACCCAACTGACACTCACATACAGGATATGTGATGACTGGAGACAGATGCAGTGAAGACCAAAAAGGCGACACATGCCCCAGGATGTACCTTGATGCTTGGCAGCAGCAAGCACAGCCTCTGAGGGCTCCACATTGAAACCCAGTATGAGGCCCTTGCTGGCAGCTGCCAGGTCCACATCAGACTCGGTGATGTCATTGGGCACGGCCAGCAGGTATCGCAGCACCACACTGCCCTGTGGCAAGCCACTAAGAGCAGCCTTCACTGCCTCCAGTGTACCAGAGGCATCAGTCTGCACCACATACACAAGTCAGCTTCTGCCCAGCACTTGCATTTGAGAACAAACTAATGTGATCATTGGCAGCCTAGGTGCAAGACAGCAGGATGGGAGCGTGTTTTGAGTCAGGATGTTGCATATGGCGCAATTACAGCCGGGCGCTATCAGACAGAGTGCATGACTGCAAAGCCTCCAGCGTTGAGATGGCCTGCAGACTGCTATGCAGTTGAGAACTTGCAAATGCGTTGGATTGTGGCACTGCCACAGATGCTGCTACAACAAGTAGCACACATGCATGTTGCTGGAAGCACAGACTGATGAGTGTCCACAAGGCTTCACGTTATCACCCTTGACAGGGTGACAGCAGCTCATGACAAACACAAAACCAGGACATCCTGACAAGATCACGTCGTCCATCGTGCACAGAATCAGGATTAGCAGTTACATGACACCTTGAGAATGACATTGAGGCGCTGCAGCAGTTCCTCGTCTTCATCTCCATCAAAGCTGGCCAGGGATTTGGTGGTGACCATGCTGCCGCCACCTGCCTGCCCAGCCAGTCTGTCCACCCTCTGTGCTGCGCCAGCGACCTCTGCCACCTTGCGCCCCTGCACCACTCGTTCATGTCATCAACACACCTCCTTCAGCCCAACACCTCATTGCTAATGCGACACAAGTCCATCGTTGCTGTTGCAGTCACAGCCTAGTGACAACATGCACGCTGGTGTCATCTCTTGGGCACTTCACTAAAATGGATGCAGTTTGGATGTGATTCATCTGTCCAACTGCAAATCAGTAGATCAGTGATTTCTTGATGTACACAGGGGACTGAATGGGAACTCAGATGTGGCTCAAAGCTTACCTCATCCAATGAAGTTGCAACACTGAAGTCATCCCCAGCAATAGGGACTGCATTGAGGCCAGACATCTGTACGGCTGTGGAGGGACTGGCTGTCTCTTTGTCACCATAGTTGTCTTTCATGCTGCGCACCTGAAAGATGCAGCAACCACTTGGATAATGCGCCACAGGAGCATGGTGACGTGCTCGACCAGCAGCAACAACCTTGTATGTGTTGCCAGACACTCTGGGGCTGATATTCTTTTAGGTAACTGTGATGCACATGCAACCCATGTGAGCAGCGGATTATAAGCACAAGGCAAACTTGCAAACACAAACTGCTGCATGCTCAATACAACGTGCACATAGTAGGTACCTAGCAAAACAAAAATTGGCTAGCACACCTGGAGACACCGTACACCAATAACAAGACGCCACGCCACACATGCAGCAAGCTGGATGGGTGACAGCAGGACTTCAAGCACGGTGCATGCTTCAATCAAAGGTTGTGCAGCAGAAGTCACCTTGCCATAGGCAGAGCCAGCAACAACAACATCACCAACACGCAGAGTGCCGGTCTGGACTAGGAGGGTGGCAATAGGGCCCACGCGGCGGTCCAAATGTGCCTCCAACACTGTGCCGGCAGCTGCTCTGTCAGGATTGGACATCAGCTGCTCTACCTCTGCCACCAAAGCCACAGTCTCTAGAAGATCATCCACGCCGGTGCCCTTCTTGGCGCTGATCTGAACATTTCAATGCACTTCAGCATCTCGGTAGGTGCTGAGGGTGCAGACAGGACAGTACGATATCTTGTGAGTCCCCAAAGACCTCAAGAGCACTTCAGTCTATGACATGACGAGCCCTCACGCATGTTAGACATCCCAATCCTGATTAGCCTGTGAGTCTGCCATGTGGATGCATCTGAGGCCTTTCGTTGTTTTGGTGCCCCAGCCACCAGAGGTCACAATGACAGCAGGCATGCAGCATATGTGACACAGCAGAGTTCAATGAATGCACAGGCAGAGGTAGCAAAGGGCCGCACTGGTATCATGGGAGTTTTGCCACCCCACTCTTCAGGCAAGAGGCCAGCTTCACTCAGCTCCTGCTTCACTCGCTCAGGATTGGCGCCATCCTTATCAATCTGCATGCACCAAGACAACGGATGTCATTTGATCTACCACACATATGGGCTCATGTTTGTGCATCACTGCTGCAAACTGAGGATATGCAAGCTTCATTATCCCCTCACATGTCAAGTCAGCACATGGAACTTGACATGCCATGTGAGCCGTGACACCTCTCACAGCTGCATACTGGTGCATTCAGCTGTAGGCAGTGTCTTTTGTGCTAACAGATGGTGGCTGGACAGATTCTGCAGCTGGTTCAAGGTGTTGCAGGACACAGTATCGTCTTTGATGCTGACTACATCCTATGTTGACAGCAGAGCCTTGAACACGGCTCTTGGTCTAATGCAATGTCTCAGGATATTGGGGCAGCATGCAAACGCCCAAATGCCGCATGTTTGTTTTGCAGCTGCATTGCAATCATCATGCTTGGAATGCTCGCTGCTGCTGACACAACTGTGCTTTGAAAACAATGTTTCTATCTGCATTGACCATTGGCATTTCTACATGCTGCTATGCCACCTGATCACCAATGACCACTGCCACACAACAAACAGCAATGCAGAAGACACAGCAAAGCAACCTACTGACTGCTGCTGAAATATGTGGCAGGCTTTGACTCTGACTGAATGCAAATCAACAGATGGATGAGCAGATATATACCTTATTGATGGCCACAACAATGGGCACCTCAGCAGCCTTGGCGTGGCTGATGGCTTCCAGCGTCTGCGGTCGTACTCCATCATCTGCTGCCACAACAATGATGGCTACGTCCGTCACTCTAGCTCCTCTTGCTCGCATTGCACTGAAAGCCTGAAAGGCAGCACCAACAACTCAGTGTAAGCTGCAATCACCAAAGGCATGCACTTCAACAGTGACACTTTGCAAGGGCCAGAGTTGCTGTATGCAACTTGCTGATGACCAGCCACATGAGGCCTTTTCCATTTGCAGCTAAGGACTTGTCTGGCTGCAACTTTTGCGCAGGTTATTTGACAGCTGCAGTGTTGCTGTTACTTTTCTGCAAATGTGCTGTTGGAGTCAGTCTGGCACCAAAAGGAATGCATCTCTTTGCATGTGTGCATGATGTAGCAAGGCAGGCAGATCCCGGCATGAGAGCAGCACACAAATGCGTTAGACAGCAGTACCTCATGGCCCGGTGTGTCCAGGAAGGTAACCTCCTTGATGTCACCCTCTGTGTCCACCCCAACAGTGTAGGCACCAATAGCCTGCGTAATGCCTCCTGCCTCTCCTGCTGCTACCTTGGACTTACGTATAGTGTCCAACAGTGATGTCTGCAGGTGTACCCAACAGGTGTGAGCACAACAGTAAAGATGCCTTGCCACTCAGGTCATGCCTTGCACAGCTGTCGGTGTTAGGTGCAGTCTGCAAGTATCTGTGCCTATGTAACAGCTGTGCCGCACATCACCAGCTAGTTGCAAGCATGCAAATCTGTGCAAGAGGCAATGAATTAGGCGTTACAGACATGAACAGAGCCTGTGCAGCTCATCAGTGTAAGGTCCGCTCCATCTGCACAGACCGTCGCCTGCATGCTGAGCAAGCTGCAACAAGACAGCATGCAAATAGGAATCACAGACCGGCAGCCATAATTTACGTCAATCAGTGCATTACACGACCCACTGATGCATCTTGATGCCCAAAGAGACGCGGACTGACCTTGCCATGATCAACATGACCCATGACCACAACAACAGGCGGCCGGGGCTGCAGGTATTCCAAGTCTTCCTCATCCACGTAGTCCATGGTCTTACGAGCAAGATCGTCGAGTCTTGCCTCCTCCTTCTCAAGGATCTCGACTTCAAACTCCTCAGCAGCCATCTGGACGGTCTCAAAGTCTAGCACCTGGTTGACCTGTGCCATGATGCCCTTCATGAACAGCGCCCTCACAATCTCTGTGGGGGCTACTGCAAGCTTGTCTGCTAAGTCCTGGACCGACATGCCCTCCAGACCAACTTCCAGAATTTCCTCCTTTTCAGGTCTGCCAGCCTCGATGGCTGCTGCTCGCCGCTGCTTGCGCTCAGCACGAGTTACACGCCTGCTGCCAGCATCTACGCGAGTCTTGTTCTTACGCCGACCCTCGTCTGCAGTTGGCTTGCGGCCTGTGCACACAGCAAGGTTACATCAGTGCATTTGGCCCCTCAGCAATTGACATCACGGCTGGCATGACAGAATGTCAATGTCGAGGTTGTTTGAGTGTCATTTGAGGGTACATGAAGTACAACATTCGCAGCTCACTGTATGGTCAGAGCTGACAGACTGGCAGGATGTGCGAAGAAGAACAGGACATCAGGGCTACCGACACCTGTCACATGTTCAAAAGCCCAGCGCGCTTCGCAAGCCCCCCAAACAGCGGATTGCGTCTTGAGAAAGCGATTGCATGTTAATATGCAGCAGAAGCAGGCAGCAGGTGCAAAGCATGTGAAGGCTGACACAGGCACACCTTTGCCTTTGCCCTTCCCGTCATCATCATCTGAATCCTTCTTCTTGCCCCCTCTGCTGGTAGGCCTGCTGCCAGGTAGAGGCTGAGATAGGGGAGCTCCAGGTATAGGGGCTGCTTGACCACCGGTTTTGGGTTGCCTTGCTGCCCCATTGTTGCTGCCATTGCCATTCTGCCGGGACTGGTCAGGACGCTGATTAGAGCGGTGACGCATGGCATCAAAGCGGTCTAGATCGATTGGGGGTGGCCTGCTGGGTGGCACTCTGAGTCCGGGCTTTGCTGCCAGCACAGGTATGTTTGCAGCTAGGTTTGATGGTGCTTGTGAAGCAGCTGTTGCTGCTTGTGGAGCAGCTGCTGGTGACGCCAATGCAGACCCATCCTGCCCATTTGCTGGCGGCTGCGCTGGACTGGGCTGTGTTGCCTGCCCAGCGGCTGGTGATTGCGAGGACTGGGATGGGGCTTGAGATGGGGGAGACGCTGCACTTGGACGTGGCTGAAAGTTGGAGGCAGCTGCAGACCTTTGAGAAAAGTGTGCACTAGAGGGCAACTCTTGACGCTGAGGCTGTCTTGCTGCTTGACTATGGGGCTGAGGCCTGGCAAGTGCGCTACTGTTCAGTGCAGAGGGGGCCTGCGGCCTTGCTGGGGACAGCGGTGGGGCTTGAGTCCTTGTGGGGGGTGGGACTGGGGGCTGAGGCCTCGCTGCAGATTCTGGTGACGTTTGCGACATTGAAGAGGGCCGTTCTTGTGACAAAGACGCCTTTTGTGTCTCTGCCTGTGACTTTGAGCCTGAGTGAAGGTTCTGCTGATTTGATGCCAGATCTGGCACTCCAGAGTGCGAGGGAGCTTCTGCATCAGTCGCAGGAGCCTGTGAGGGGCTGGACTGCGAAGGTGGCTGTTGTGAAGCTGGAGAAATGTCTCTTTTCTGTTGTCTTTCAGCACTGCCCCTGTTGTCGTACCCGTCTCGTGCATTTTGTCCATTTCTTGAACGTTGCTGGCGAGGGCCTTGCTGATCTGGAAAAGATCTCGAGCCTCCATTTCCGTTGTCACGTTGCTTTGAGGTGTCCTTTCGAGGGACTGGTGGTACTGGCGGTGGGGCGGGTCGAGCAGGCCGCTTTGGCGGTCCCGCAAGTGAGGGTTTACCAGTCAATGCTGGAGCGCTATCGTCACTCGCCTGAATTCTAAGGCGTGTTCGTGCTTTTTGAGGGTGTAGCTGGTGCAACATGCTGTCAAACAGGTGACGACGATGAGTATTACATTGCCCCTGCATTGTTGTGCTGGTGAAGACCATTATATACTGCGCAAAGTCTGTACAATGTTGTCACAACTGCATTGTCGAAGTTAGCACAGGTGCGGTGAGGCATTCCACGGTAAACAAGCAAGATCAGATCAGGGTTCTGAAGCTGAAACCAAGAAACCTAACCAAGTTTGTGAAGTTTCTCGTGGTTTCAGCTTGCTTGCTGGTCAACAGTTGCCAAGTATGGCGTGCACTTTCCAAATTGGTGCACCTTATCATGCGGGCTGTGTTCGGCAGCAACCCAGCACCAGGTGCCAGGCGTTTTGCAGATTTATGTGCATATTGATCACGTCACCACGTTGCTTAGGCTCTGTTCATGTTCTGACGTTGCAGGAGGTGGGGTGGTCCGTCAGCATTTGTAGGATTTAGAAAATCTGGTACCAACTCGATTGCCAGGCATTATACTCCTTCCTGCTCGTATGTTGTTTTGAAGCTCACAAGCTTTACAGTATAAACTCTTGCAGGTCACCTCTGTAGCTCACATAATCATGCAGACTTCTTCGAAAAAACCCATGCTGCTACAGCCAGTGTCAGGTGATTTTGAAAGGCGCGTAAGGCTGTAGCTTTCAGCGCATGCAGCAGCATGAAGGTAAACTTGCATTTGTTCAACAGGTCAGCAGGAAGATTTAAAAGGCAAGTGACTAGAATGATGCCAATTGGTGTACCTAGAGTCCCATACAGAACCCCAAAAGAGGGGGGTTGGCAGTGGGTGGACATATGGAATTGCTTGGTATGACCTCAATATTACCTTGCATGCACTTTGTGTCATAAGGTCCACTGTGCCTAGTGCTAATCGGTGTATGTTGACGTGCAGTATCGAGAGAGAATCATCTTTCTTGGGAAGGCAATTGACGAAGAGACTGGCAACCAGCTAGTGGCAACAATGCTATACCTGGACAGTGAAAACAAGAAGGATCTCAACCTGTATATCAACTGCTCTGGTGGCGATGTAAGCATTGTTGCTACCTGCATGTTGATGTGTTACCTGTGGATCTGATCTGTTCGCATCTCAAACACTGCACTGTCAGCATCAGCTCAGCTTAGAATACCACATGCATGTACTGTTAGCTGACAAAACTGGTGTCTTCTGCAGGTAGTGCCATGCCTAGCATTGCATGACACCATGCGCCACATCAAGTCTGATGTAGTCACAGTAGGTTTTGGAGGATGTATGGGAATGAGTGGCTTCCTGCTGGCAGTTGGCAAGAAGGTAATGTGCTGGAATTAGTCATGCAGTACACCCTGCTCTGTACATTCCATAAGCCCTTAATCTTCCCCTGTCTAGCTAGTCTGTAGAGGTATTTGCTGTGGACTTGCAGGGAAAGCGGTATGTGCTGCCAAACACAAGAATCATGTTGCATCATCCATCAGGTTCAGCACGCGGGCAGGCTTCAGACATACAAAATGAAGCCAAAGAGCTGTTGCGGATACGTGGCTATGTCAACAAGATGCTAGCACAAGCCACTGGCAAGTCGGTAGAAAGGGTATGTCACACTCAACATGTCCTTCTGCTGCAGACATGACTTATGAACTTATCACTCCTTGTTTCTTATCAGTGGGCTTGTCTGCAGGTCCAGCATGATTTCAACAGGAATTACTACTTCAACACTCAAGAAGCTAAAGAATATGGCATCATTGACAACATCATCAAGCCCCCTCGCAGTGCCATGCTTGGAGTGTGACGTCAAGTCCACATCATGTACATTAGCAATCAGCTCAGTCCAGCAAACCGCAACGGCAGTGCATCTGCTGGATTTTTTGAAGTTGCACAAGCTCCAGCCTCTTTTGCCAATGTTTCTAGAGCATCACACTTGCCGCCCTGAAACTCCAGTGCAATGTGCTTTTCTGCATGCAGATTGCCACTCTAGGGTCAGATCATAACGCAATACTTGAGATTATTGGTGACACTTGTGATCTTGCACCTGTAAGTCATGCTAGCAGATCTTGGTCAAAAATGCAGCAGTGCTGGTGCAACTGAAAGAGCTTTCTTATGGAGCTCACAGGCTCATCAGTACTGCTACACAATGTTATTGGCTGAAGTGTATGCTTGATGATGGTAGACTGGTTGAGTTGGGTGAACCAAGCGTCTGGGCTTTGGACTGGCTTTGAGCAGAGCACATACCAGTCTGGAACAGATCCCATATCTCTGAGCGCCACCCAGTGTTTGCCTTCAGGTCATCAACTGTCTGTTGGTCCAGCTTGGCTTGAGTCGTGCGAAGTAGCACCACATTCTGCATGCATGTACCCCTTATATACGTTACCTAGATGCCTGGTAGCACAGAGGATTGTTCTAAGCTGTCTAGAAGAACCTTTCAGCTGTCGTGATGAAACTCAATGATATCGCACAGGCACCTCACCTGCGCCTGTTGCTGCACTGTGAAAATGAGTTGGGTGGCAGCTTGCGCAGCAGATGCAGGGAAAATCACCCACAAAAAACTGGAGTAGTCTGCATGTAGTGGTCGTTGGCCGTGAGTCTTGGGTATGACCTGCAATCACATCAGTCTGGCATACCAAAAGATGGGGGACATGTGTCCAGCTCTTTGTCATCATTCATACACACAGGTAAACCACAGCAAGTGTCTGCCACCAGGTCACACCTCTGCAACATCTTTTGTCAGATGTTCAGTGGCTTCCCCTGAGACAGGCTCCAGCAGGTTCAGACCTAAACACTCCTGTAAAAATGCATTTTGGAGGTCAGGCTGGAGACAAGACATGCCTGGCTTCCACAGAGGTGCAAACGGTAGTTCCACTTGCTGAGGATGTTGGACTATGTGTACATGCAAATCAGCATATGCTACAAGCAACCAGGGTGTCTTGGCTACTGACCAAGGGAAGAAAGTCCCAATGGCCTGTGCCAGGAGTGAAATCATAGACATCGCTCCAAAAGTTTTGGAACCTTGAGAGCCCTATGGTCTCCAGCTGTGCTGCAGCCAGTCAGAAAATGTGGCAGCTGCAGGAACAAGATAATGCTAAGAGCTTCCAGAGCAAAGCAGCAGGTCTGTAAAGCCACACCTGTTAGGCCCTGATAGCCAACATCAAAGCACCCAAACTGAATGTTGCTGGAGGCCTCTATAATTGGCTTTGTGCCGCATGCCAGCATGCATCTACAGTCACAGCAGTCCCTTGTTCTGCACACAAGATCATTTCAGCAGCAAGTACTATGCTTGCCAGCAGTTGATGACAGAATATGCCGACTCACACCTGAATTGCCGGCACACTGTGATGATGGTACAGTTCCTGCAGTCTCTGACAAACAAGCTGCACCACAAGAGCATGCTTACTCTAGATGACAAAGTTTAGCTGTGCTGTCTTTCAATGCAAGGAGTGTACCTGCCATCAACTGGACCTACAAAGATGCAGCAATTGTCGCAGTCATCGATGTTGACTGAAGCTGAATTGTCAAAGAGATAGATGCTGCAGTTCTGCACCACAATTGTTGTAGTGATGAGCAACTGTGAAGCTGCTATACTCATAATTTCCCCAACTGCAACCTTGATCCTGCCCTACCTCACAACTGTCGATAATGAACTGCTGACCTTGTATAGACCTGCGCCAAAGTCTTGGAGCTTGATATGGGGAGATCTAGCACATGCTGAAGCTCAGTAAAATACATACTGACCCTGGAGGTTTGACTTTGTTTTGCGCCTTCAGGTCTTTATATACAAAGTCTTTTGCGTCTGATCGATCAGTCTTATCCCAGGAGAACACCGGTGGTGGAACTGTCTGATCAGCAGGATCAGCCTGCACGTCGATAATGGAAATCAGTCAAAATCTGAATACGTACTATCATGTATAAACCAGTGTGTCATACTTCCACTCGATACAGGGAAGCCCTGCTGCGGCTTCCAGAAAAAATGCAGCCCATGGTGCCTGTCCATGCAACAAGCAGCTTTCACAAGCGGCCACGACTGA
>JAABUU010007888.1_pt1 | contig 10792 bp, 16 predicted proteins | sample 5559301 | NCBI WGS metagenome assembly JAABUU01 (sample SAMN10711884, study PRJNA513360) | rock metagenome | isolation source: Antarctica rocks | place: Antarctica: Victoria Land, Richard Nunatak white
CGCCCGCGCCGACCACTTCGCGCCATTCGTCGCGCTGTGCGGCGGGGCCTACATCGCGCCCGGTAAGCAGGACGATCCGCCGATCATCAACCTATGGGACCTGCCAGCGGGCCAGAAACTGAACCGCTAGGTGAGCTTCCTGGTGGCGGCCCACGAGATCCTGCTGTGCAACCCTGGGCAGGAACTGGACGGCGAGGTGCGCAGCGAACTTGACCGCGCTATCCAGGCCGTCTACGCACGCCACGCGGCGCCGGTTGGGGAGGAGCGCGCGCTGTTAGGCGAGGACGCGCCCCTTGAACGCGCCCCTTGAACGCGAGCTGGTCGCCGAGTTGGTGGCGCGCGCGGCCGTCGAGGGTGTGACTGCACGGAAGCGTGAGCTGATGGAGAAGGTGCACGCCACGCTCTTGCAATACGTCACTGACCCTGCGCACGGCGAGGGCCGCTACGCGCACCTGGTGGACCGCGCGACCGGCGTCAACATCGCGGAGGACGTGCTGTGCTGGAACCTCGACGACCTGGACCCGCCCCTGTACGCCCTGATGTTGTTCACGATCACCGCCGCCATGGCGCACCGCGCCAAGAGCACCTTCGACGCCACGCGCGGGGCCAGCGCCGAGTTCCTGGCGATTGACGAGGGCTGGTTCCTGTCCGAGTTCATGGGCGCCGGGCGTGAATTGACCAACTGGGCCAAGCGCTCGCGCCACATCGGGCTCATTCTGGCCTTTGCGTCGCAACAGGTGTCCGAACTCATCAAGCCCGCGACCAAGCCGATCTTCGACGCCGCCAGCTTGCGCTGTGTGTTCCGCCTGGCCGACGTCCGCGACGACGAGGACACAGCGGCGTGGGCCGCACGAGCCTTGCAGTGTTCGGTTGAGGAGGCGCATGTCATGACCTCTCTGCACGAGGGGCAGATGGTCCTGTTCCGGCAAGCCAAGGACGGGAGCCGTCGCCGCGGCGAGGTCGATGTCATGGCCCCGCCGCTGGAATATGAGTGCTTCACGACCGAGACTTGGGCGGACGTACCCGCCCGTAACGAGGCGGTCGCGCGCCTGGGCAGCGTGGCGGCCGCGATCACCGAGTTGGCCGAGAAGAGGGGGCGCTGAGATGCGTGTCACGCTCGACGACCTGGTCGTGACGCTCTTCTTCTGCGGCGTCGTGCCCCTGCTGGGCCTGTGGCTCGTCCTGCTGCTCCTACCCGTCTATGTGACCGTCGCCGTGTGGGTGCTTCACCTGTGCGGCGGCGTGTAAGGAGGTTATCCCATGCGCTCCTCTCGCGTCCTCGCCCTGGCGCTCGGCGTCCTGCTAGCTACCCTGTTCCTGGGTCCGTCCATGGGCCTGGCCGCCGCGCGACCGCCCATAGCGACCGCCACGGCGATCCCCACGCAGACGCCGTACCCCACCTACACGCCGCCGGCGACACAGACACCGTACCCCTCGCCGACGGTCATCCCGTCGCCCTCGCCCATCCCGCAAGGCGTCAACCCGGCGCACCCGACCCAATACTGCACCGGCCTGTTCAATTGGTGCCCCGACCTGGGTGCGGGCGTCGGGGCGCTCTTTAGCGCACTTGGTACGGTCGTCACGGGCCTGATCGTCGGGCTGTTCTCACCCATCGAGCACGTCTTTAGCGACGGTTTTAGCGGCATGGTCGCGCCATTTCAGCACGACCTGACCTACACGCCTGATATTCCCGGCGCGGTCTCCTGGGGTGGTATCCGCGACCTTGTGACGTCGCTGCGCGAACTGGCGGGGACCCTGTTCTTCGGCTTCCTGATCTTCGGCGTGTTCGCGCGCTACCTCGAACAATTGGGCCATGGCGACTTCGCCAAGCTCACCAGCCCGCTGCGCCGCGCCATCGTCGTGGTGGGCGTGATCGCGGGCTATCCGACCATCATGGGCTGGGGCTTCGGCCTGGTCAACGGCGCGGCCGCCATCATCAACGGCCTGCCCCTGGATGCCCACGAGAGCGCGTGGCAGGCGCTCAGGGGTGCCCTCTACACCCTGCACAGCATCATCTCGTTGCAAAGTATCCTGTCCGTGGTGGTGATGCTGGTGGCCTTCGTGCTGGTGATCCTGTCCGTCGTCGTGCGTGACTTCGGGCTGGGCATGCTCGGCGCGCTCTACCTGGTGGGTCCGCTCTGCATGGCCTGTTATGTGTCGCCGTACCTGGACATGATCGCCACGGCGTGGGTGAAGATGACCCTCTCACTGACGCTCTGGCCCATCGGCTACGCTGTGGTCTTGAAGGTGATCGCCGTGATGTTAGCCGGCGGCGGTCCTCTGAGCGGCCTGGGCGGCTTCTCGGCGGCGCTGGGCGCGCTCGGCCTGGTCTTGTTACTCTACAAGACGCCGGCCGTCGTGGGCTCATTCGTGGGCTCGACGGGCGCGATCCTGGGCGCCGTCGCCACCTCGGTCACGGACGCGGGGATTGGCGTGGCCGTGAGTTCCCTGCGCGCGTCACTTGGCGGCAAGCTCAAAGCCCTGTTGTAACACGCCGCCACGGTCGCCCCAGCGGGGGCCGGACCTGAGGCGACGAGAGAGGAGAGACAGATATGGCACGCCCCCCACACAAGGCCCGCATCCACTGGCACACCTGGATGCCCTGGTACGAACTATCCCGCCAGATTGGAGAGGCGCAAGACGTCGCCGCCCAGGTGAGCGCGCCTGCCCACGGCACGCGCGCGCTCGCCCCGGCCGTGGGTCTCCTGGTGGCCACACTCGCCGGTACGGTGCTTGTGCCGGCGGTGGCCTTGCCCTGCGTCGTCATCGGTGGTTTGCTGACCGTGGTGGCGCTGATAGCCGGGAGCGCCGACGGCGCGCTGTTTATCGCGGCTATCGGACACGGACGCGCCCCGCGCACGGCGTTACCGCTACCCGCTGTCCCGCTGCTCGCCGCGGGGACGGAGCGCGACACGGAAGACACGACAGGAGACGGCGGGATGCGCGTCCGCATCAGCGCCACGCACGGGACAGAGGAGGCAGGTCGATGACGGATACACCACACGGACACGCCACACACGACCCCGCCATCAGCGGCGCGTTTCAGTACATGACGCAGATGATCGGCGCGCGTGACATGCAGAAACACGAAGAGATCATGAACCGCATGGGGGCCGATGGGTGGGAGTTGGTGAGCGCCCTCCCGCTGTCTCTGGCGAAATGGATTGGCTCACCCGACGGTATGACCAACGCGATACAGCTTGTCTTCAAGCGCCGGATACGGTAGGAGGCAGACCATGAAAACGATCCAGCGGTCAGGATTCCTTTCCCACGTTCGTGAGGGCGTCACGGGGCGCTACGCCGGCCTGTCCCGGCGCGGCCGCATCGTTCTGGGCGCGGCTGCCTTTACGGGCCTGGCGTGGCTCCTGGGCCTACCACAAAGCCTGTGGCGGCACATCTACGTCTGGCTCGCCTATCCGCCCGCTGTCCTGATCCAGGCCATCAGTAGCCCGCTCACCGCCCATGTGCGGACGATCGGGTGGAGTCAATGGACGGCCAACATCGACGCGCGCTATGCGTGGTTACACACGCGGGCGCACGGCGGCCTGGGCGGCGTGATCGCTATCGAGGTGCTGCTCCCACTCGTGTTACTGGGTATGCTGGCCTGGCGCGTCGGATGGTTCATGTACACACGGCCGCGCAAGCTCAAGCCCTCGACGGCGCATGGGAGCGCGCGGTGGATGTCGCGCGCCGAGATGCGCGCGCTGGCCTATAAAGGCGCGCCGCTCCTGTTGGGCACGCGACACGGTGTCACCGTGGCCATGGATCGCTCCGTCCAGGTACTCAACACCTTGCTTATCGGCGTCATGGGCAGTGGAAAGACGGCGGGCTTCATCCTCTCGAACATCTTGCGCGAGACGGGCGTCCGTGATCTCGTCATCACCGACCTGAAGTTGGAGCTGTTGCAGAAGGCGTACACACATCTCAGTAAGCACTACGATGTGTGGCTGCTCAACTTTACCTCGCCCGAGACAAGCATGGCGTATAACCCCCTGACCTGCTGCACGAGCCCGCTCCTGACGGCCCTCTGGACGAACGCCTGGATCAAAAACACCGGGGCGAACGACAAAGAGCCCGTCTGGGACAACTGGGCGCGCGACGTGATGATGCCCGCCGTCTTCCACTTGCAGGGCAAAGACCCGAGCGGTGAGACCGTGACGCTGGCCCACCTCGACGACTTCCTCAATGGCCATGGCGCGGAGTGGGTCATGGATGAACTGCTGCACAGCCCCGCGCCGCTCGCCCGCAAGGCGGCCCGCGGCTTCATGTCCAACCTGCGCAAGAATGACAAGCTGCTCGGGTCGATCTGGAGCGAGATTAGCCCGAAGTTCATGCTGCTCTCCGAGCCCATGATCCAGGCGACGACCTCGACGCACGAGATTGACCTGACGCGCCTCGGTCGCGGCGCCGGCCGACCGGTCGCCCTCTTCATCGCCCTGGACCCGGAGTTGATCGACGAGCTGCGCCCGCTCACGGCGACGTTCTTCCTCGACCTCTATCGCGTGCTGGGCTCCAGCGCCCGCACAACGCCCGGTGGCCGCCTTAGGCGTGACGTGATGATCTACGCCGACGAGTGGGGCGCTATCGGCTATGTCCCGCGCTTCACCACGGTCATCAACCTGCTGCGCAGCGCCGGCGTCTACGGCATCTACGCCGTGCAGACCACCGTGCAGCTTGTGCAGACCTACGGCGAGGAGGGCTTCACCGCCATCAAGGCCGCGTGCGCCACGAAAATCGGGTTGAGCAACATGGTGGACGACGACGCCACCTGGTTCAGCGAGAGTGTGTTGGGGCAGGCCACGGAGGTCGCCCAGAGCAGCAGCGTGCAGCGCGGGCGCTTCCATGTTACGACCGACCGCGGCGGGGCGTCACAGAGCGAGACCAAGCGGGCGCTGCTGACGCCCGACGAGGTGATGAATATCCGCGCCGACGAGCTGCTGGTGAAGATGCCCCAGTGCCGGCCCGCGCTCCTGACCCAGCGCCGCTACTATAACGACCCCGAGGTGATGGACCGCGCGCCAGCCGAGGGCGAAAGTTGGGTGTCCCCGCTTGGCCCGCCGCGTCCTAACGGGCCGCTCGTGGCCCCCGTGTTCATCGACGGCCACGATGAGGACACCGCTCCCGACGCTGGCCCGTTGACCACCGAGCACGAGCCGACGCATACCCATGAGGCGGACGCGGCATCCGACGCTGGTGGCGTCGATGGGGGTGCGGACGAGGATGGCGACGACAACGTGGCGGGGGAGACGGCTGACGCTGCCACGTCCGGCGTCCTGGGGCTGTCGGACGACGAAGAACGGGAGTACGCGCAGGACTATGCGCTGACCGAACGCTAAACGCGTCGCCTGGCGCGACGACAGGGCCGTGGAGGGGTAGGCGCTTTGTCGCACCCGTCGCCCCTCCACGGCCCTGTCGTCGCGCCGTCTTAGCGCCCCGTGGTTAGAGCCGCCTATCGTCGCGCTCGTCGCGGCTGGGGTGCCGCCCCACGCCCTGTCCATGGCTCGGCGCGTGTGCGCGCTGGTGGCCCTGCTCTTCCTGGCGCTCCTGGCGCTGCGCGGGCTGGCGCTGGGCGTCGTTCCAATCCTTGCAGCTCGTCGGCGGGCGATCCCGCACGATGGCCTCGGCGCGTGGGTAGGCCTCCTGGACCCGCTTCCACAACGTTGTCCCGCCAGCGTCGTTGTCGAATGAGCAATGGACCAATGCATGCCGGGCGAGCCCCTCGTCGATCTGCCGCCGTGGCAACTCTCCGTGCCCATCGGTCGAGGCGAACGTCATCTCGTGGCGATCGCCCCCCGCCAGCAAGAGCGCGGCGCGGCTCAGGGCGTCGATGGGCGATTCGGTAATGTAGACCTGGGGCGCGGCGCGCATCTCGGCCTTGCCGACGGTGAACGAGAAGTGCCCCTCGTCGCGGCGCGTGCCGGCGGCGAGCCCCTTAAAGTCGGAGCCCGGCGCTGTCCCTCGCAGCGACGCGCCCACGGCCTGGCCCTCCGCGTCCTGCCGGAGAAAGACGGCGTTACTCCGACTATCGGCGTAGATCGTCCCGCGCGTGTGCAGCTCGTCGACTAACGCCGCAGGCAATTGGCGCTCTGCAACTAGGTAGTGTCTCACCTGTGCCCAGCGCGCCTCATCGGGCGTCGGCGCACGGAAGGCCGGCCGCTCCGCGTGCTCCACGATCTCCTGGGCGTCGTCATGTGCCTGTCGTGCGCCATGCCACGACGCGGCGCTGATGGCCGCCTCGGCGCCGTGCGTGTCGCGGAGATAGGCCACCGCCTCCCGGTAGTCGTAGCCGGCGGCGTGCATCACCAGGTCGATAGCACCGCCCCCGCCCTGCTGCCGATCGTGGTTATAGAACTGTCCAGCGTTGATACTGATGTGTTCACCGTCGAGGCGGTACTTGTGCGCGTTGTAGCGGTCCTGCTCGCCGCCTAACCGCTCGATCACGCTCTCCAGGGGGACGGCCCTGACCTGCGCCGCCAGCGCCTTATAGTCGGTCCGGCTGGCGTCCCGCTCGCGCTGTAGCTCGCGCACCTGCTCCTGCAGAACGGTGATGTTGGCCTCGGCCTTCGCCGCCTGGCCCTCGTAGTGCGCGGCTTTGACGAGCGCGGCGTCCACAACAGGCGTCAGCCGCTCCGCGATGCGCTCCTGCTGCTCACTCGCCCACCGCTCGGGATTGGCGACGAGCCGTCCGGGACGCTCGATCTCGATAGAGCCCTTGACGATCTCCGGCGCCGGCGTGGGCTGCTCGATCTTGGCGTAGAACTCCTTGACCGTCTGATGGTCGGCCACGCTCCCCTTGACGCCGCGCTCCAACCCAAGCGGCTCTACGGCCCGCGCATAGCTGTCCTGCTGAGCGCGGAGCTGCGACGCGCTGCCGGTAAAGTAGTGGGCGTTCAGCCGGCCTTCCGGCGTGATCGGCGTCACGAGGGCCGCGATATGAGGCGTCGTTTCGTCGGCGTGCAACCACGCCCCGACGACGTTCTCGGCTCCGTAGGTCGCGCGCACCCAGGCGAGAGAGGACGCGTGCCAGGTCGCCTTCGTCGCCGCGTCCTGCTGGTCGTACCAGTCCTTGCTCGCGCCCATGAACACGTCGAGCGCGAGCACCGAATCCGCACGGATGCGGCCCGGCGCGAGCGTGTCTAAACGGGCCTTGACATCGGCCATGGCGTCGCCGCTCCCGACCAGGCGGACATTATCCGCGCACCGCTCAGGGTCCGCGTTCAGTGTTTCGCGTGTGCGCTCGCTGTGCCCGCCCATCGCGGCCACCGCCCCCAGCGTCTTGATCTTCTCCACACGCATGATCGCGTACTGTGGCATCGCCTCTCTCTCTTTTCAAGGGGACGCGTACCCCACTAGCGGCGGCCAGGTGGCGGCGAACGACGGAAGCGCGAAGCGCCTTCCGGTAGTGAGTACCTACCGCTTCGCTGCACGAAGCCCCATCGTCAGCCTACACGGTCGCTGGCAGCGGTCGCAAGCGGGCGGCGCGGGGCTCCTTGAAAAAAAGAGGGGTGGTGGCGTTAAAGGGCACGGCGATCGATGTCGATACACAGAGTAAGACGACTACTGGCGTATGGGCTGTGCGCCAGTAGTAGCCTCGATGGGCCGGCCATGGGGACAATGACGTTCTCACGACCGGCTTTTGTTATGTCCTGGAGGGCGTTTCCTAACCCACTTTGAGGGCCGAAAACGTGAAGTTATGTCGAACAAAGAGCGCATGTAACGCCGCAAAAGGCTTGCCGAAGTCAGTTCCGCGCGTCCAAACTGGTACTACGTGGGCCATTCTGCTCGACATAACTTCTCCGAAAGCCACCTTTTACGTTCAAGAAGGTGGTTAGGAAACGCCCTCATGTCCTGGACAACGGTCGGAAGGACCGTGCCGTATCTTTTTGCACGCGCGCTGTGTTCTACTCTAGGACAACACACCAGTGAGGAGCGACAAGGACCGAAACCATGCCCCCAAAACGTGATCCAATCCCTGTCATCTGTGCGCGGTGCGCGCGCCCCTTCACCCTAACGCCCCATGCCTACGCGCGTCGCGTCGCGCGCTATGGGCAAACCTTGCTCTGTCAACAGTGCCTGACCGACGGGTGGCTGCGCATGCAGCCTGGGCGTTATGCGCACATCCTCGCACAGGGGGACGAGTCCTAACCATCCGGCTACGAACGCGCCATGATCGCAGGGGCGCGCAGGGATCACCATGCCTCATACGAGTCGCCCCAACGCGTTACCGATGAGGGCAGCGCTGCTCACCACAACCACGCAAAGGCTACACATGATGCGTTCCCTCCCGTGCGCTGTCTATGACTGGGTCGCCCCGTATGGCACGCCGGCGCCACTGGCGGCGTGGTGGCTCACCGTGGGCGTCCTGTGCGGGGTCGTGGCGTGGCTCGTGGTGTGGCGCGACGATGAGTGATACACCAGTCACTCGCTCTTTCGACGGTCGCGTGCACGACCCCGCACAGCTTGCCCTATGTGGTCACAACCGCTATCCTGGCAACCGGCCGTACGTTGGCCTGCCTACGGCAACGCGCTGTAGCGGCCGACCAGGTAGACCGCCACCAGGACCACACCTGAGACAACAATCTGGATGAGAGACACGGTATGCTCCTGGACCAGCAGGATCGCGGTCAGGCCAAGGATAATGGTGGCCCAAAACAGGAGCAGGTCGCGTCCCATGTGTGGCTTATCGTCCATGAGCGGCGTGTCCTTTCTCCCCGCGGGTCGCCTCCCTCTGACGCCTCCTGTCAGTGTGTCAGATCGCGCACGCGTGTTTGTGGACAGCGCTGGGTCGTTGGGTGTAGCGTACAGGCACCACCATGGGGCGCACCACGTCATAGACGGCCCCGTAGATTAGACGAAAGGTAGGTTCCCCATGTCCGACCATATAGATCCGACGCCGACGAGCAGCCCCCTCGGCGTTGTCGATGAGATCCTCGCGATCATTGCGGCCGAAGATCCTCACGGCGCGACCGCCGCTCAGGTCGCCCGCGCCATCGGACTCGGCTCCGACGGCACAGTGGTGCAGGACACGCTGGAGGAGTTGGTTGAGCAGGGGGTACTCGACCGCCTCGGGATTGGGCACGGGGCGGTCTACACGCTCAACGTCAGGGCGTGACCACTGGGCATACCCGTGCCCTACGTGTTGCGGCGCTGGCTATCCAGGTACTCTTGGAGCCACGCCCGCGTCGTCCGGCGCATAGGGCGTGGTCCCGCTGCCGTCGTGACCGTTTTGAGGCGACCGGTCCGCGCCGCCGCATGCAAGGAATCGGAACTCTGCAAGCCCGCCAGTTTGCTGGCCTCGACCAGCGTGATGTAGTCACCGTCTACCATTGGTCCTGCGTGTCACCTCCATCGTCAGTCCGTCGGTCTACGCCTCTTCGCCGACGATCCCCTGCGTATCGTCGCTCGCGTTCTCGTCACCAGTAGGAGAGTCAGCCGCTCCGAGGTCTCCCCCCTCATCAACGGCTTCGTCGTCCCCCGCGTCGTCGTCGGTTTCGGTGTCAGTCGTGGGTGGGTCGAGATTATCGTCAGTCATCGTAGACCGCCTTCCTGCTCTCGTTGATTTCGTCGTACACCCGCATCGTACACGAGCGTGGCCCCCGCCGCCATCCGCCTGGTAGGTGCGGGATGGTACGATAGGCATGGGAGGGCTTGTATGGTCATGACAACCCAGGACAGGGCCACGATAGACGGTATCGCTGGTGAGATCGCCGCGCAGCTCGGCGAAACGGAGATCGAGGCCCGCCGGCAGATCGTCCGCGCGCTGCGCGTCATCGGCGAGGAGCGTTCGCGGGCCTTCGTCGCCCAGGCGCTCGCGGTCGAGGCCGCTGGCGGGATGCTTTTGAAGAGCGGCGGCCGACGGCACACGCCGGGAGGCCTGTTCTTTCGGTTGATGCGCGACGAGCTCATGGCCGACGCGGAGGGCCGTCAGGCCGCGTACCGGATCTTTCGCCCACAGGGCAGCGGCCGCACAGGGCAGGGCGGGCCTAAAGCGCCCAAGAGCAAGCCCCCGCTCGTGGCCTACGAATGGGCGGCATTTAGCGCGGACGCCGCGGAGGCGATGAGTGGAGTAGGGGAGGCGACGACCGTGAAGCTGACCGTCATCGGGAGACCTGGCAAGATCGTAGAGCGCAATGATGTCGTGCTCGTCGCCATGCGTAGCGAGAAAGCGCCCTCGCTCCCGAAAGGCGTCCCGGCGCCCCCGTCGCCGCAGACCGACTATATGGTGCTCGTGGGCATGAAGCAGTGGCGCAAGGTGGCCGAGGCCCTCGCCGCGGACCCAAACGATAAACTGCTGATCGAGGGTTATCCCACCGTCCAACCAGAGTTCGCCGGGATCACGGTGTATGCGACGTCAGCGACCACAACGGGCATCCAAGCGGGAAAGAGAGCGGCACAGACGGTGACGACTAGTTAGCGTCGGGATGTGTCAGGAGAGATGCGGTGGGGTGGTGTACGTTGCCGGTATTGTCCTCACGACCATTCTCCTGACGCCCGTGCTCGTGGCTATCATCTAGAGAAAGGAACCCCTGATGAACGAACAGCACACCGAAGGCGCAGCGCCCCCGCACGACACGGTCGCAGACAACGTCGAGGACGTGCTACGCAAACGGACCGGCGGCACCGAGGAGCACCCGGTCGAGGGCCGCGCCGATGAAGCACAGCGCGAGACGCCGCATGAGACGCGCCAGAACCAAGGCACGCAGGAAGGCGAGCAGGAAGGCGAGCAGTAACGTGGGGCCGCGCATAGGAACGCGGACGTCGCGTGAGGGAAGGGCTTGATGTCACTCGCACA
>JAABUU010007890.1_pt1 | contig 10792 bp, 10 predicted proteins | sample 5559301 | NCBI WGS metagenome assembly JAABUU01 (sample SAMN10711884, study PRJNA513360) | rock metagenome | isolation source: Antarctica rocks | place: Antarctica: Victoria Land, Richard Nunatak white
GAGAGCGTGGTCAACCCGCAGGCGACACAGAGCTAATGCCAAGCTTACGGTAAACTAGCAAACGCCCGGCAGGATAGTGTCCTGCCGGGCGTTTGCATGTACGGGGGGCGCGTCCGATTGTTCACGGCGGGTTGGCGGGCGGCGGGGGCCAGATGCCTTCCTGCGGGTCGTCATAGCGCGGCATGGGAACAGCGTCCTGCGCCTTTGCCCGTCGGTATGCTATAAAGGCAGCAATCCACAGCAGGCTGCTGATTGACATTATCAGCATATAGGGAAATCCGTCGCCATGCAGCAGATAGACCACTACTCCGACAGCGCTGACAAAGCAGCCGCAAAGCCACAAACCCTGCCAGCATTCATGGATTCCCCCAGCATCTTTGTATCGACCAAAGCGCATGTACAGGTAAACTCCGCACAGCATGCCACAGAGATTGAACAGTGCAAGTATGGCAAGAGGCAGAAACCCATATATTAACAGTATGTCAGTCCACGGGGTCTTCATTGGCCCCCAAGCGATGAATGTCCATCACATCGGTGAGCCGGTGCAGGCGCTTGATAATAGCGTTGATATGATCCACGTCAAACGCGTCAAACGTAATCTGCATCATCGCGGTATGGTTGGGCAAAGAGCGCGTGCGGATGGCCTGGATAAAGGTCTTGCTTTCGCTAAACAGCTTGCCGATGTCTTCCAGCAGGCCCAGGCGGTCGGTCAGCTCCATCTTGATGTCGGTGGAGTAGCGCTCGCCGCTTCCTGTCGGCTTCCAGTTAACTTCCATCAAGCGGTCGGGTTCGGTGCTTTGGTAGTGGACGACATTGGGGCAGCCCTGCCGGTGCAGGGCAATTCCTTTGCCGCGCGTCATGTAGCCAATCACCTCGTCGCCGGGGACAGGCTGGCAGCACTTGGCCCGCACAATAGCGACATCTTCCAGATCGCCGCCCACTTCCAGCTTGCCGGTGTTGGTATGCGCGCGATGCGCTCCGGCTTGCGCCTCCTGAACTCGCGGCGTTTCGGGCACAAGCGCCTTCAGCCGAGTGAGGATGCCTCCCACAGGCTGGTCGCCATAGCCGACGGCAGCGAGCAATTCGTCCTGCGAGTGTAAGTTGACGGCCTGCGCAATCTTGCCCAGCACGTCCGGCGACAGCAGATGCTTGGCGTCCAGGTGCAGGCGCTCCAGCTCTTTTTGCAGCACTTCGCGCCCGCGCGCGACATTGGCGGCAAAGCGCAGCTTGCGGAAGTAAGCCTTGATTTTCGTGCGGGCATGGCTGGTCTTGGCCGTTGCCAGCCAGTCCAGCGAAGGATTGGCGGCAGGCCGGGACAATATCTCAACAATATCGCCGTTCTTGAATTGATAGGTTAAGGGGACAATCTTGCCGTTGACTTTCGCGCCCGAACAGTGCTGCCCAAGACCCGAGTGAATGCGAAATGCGGCGTCAATAGGCGTCGCGCCCAAGGGGAAGTCCAGCACGTCGCCCTTGGGGGTAAAGACAAACACCTGGTCTGTGAACAGGTCGCTGACCACCGAGCGCAGGAACTCGCCCGGCTCTTTAGCGTCGGACTGCCAGTCAAACAACTGCTGGCGCAGCAGGGTCATCTTTTTATCAAAGCGCGCATCGCCGCCTTTCGGCTTGCCTTCTTTGTACTGCCAATGCGCGGCAATGCCGAAGTCTGCGGTGCGGTGCATGTCTACGGTGCGGATTTGTATCTCCAAAGGCTCGCCGTTCGGGCCTAACACTTTGGTATGCAGAGATTGGTAGCCGTTGCTTTTGGTCTTGGCGATGTAGTCGTCAAAGCGGCCCGGCACGGGCATCCACTGCTCATGCACAATGCCTAATGCGTGGTAGCAGTCGGGCAGTGTTTGGACTAAGACGCGCAGGGCGACGAGGTCGTATATCTCTGTAATGTCTAGGTCGGACTTGCGCATCTTGTTATAAATGGAATACAGATGCTTGGGGCGTCCTTGAATATCAGCGACAATACCGGCTTGGGCCAGGCGCTCTTTGAGCACGCGGGTGGCGGTGGCAATGTCTTCCTCGCGCTGAGAGCGGGTGCGGTCGAGTTTTTGCTTGATGTCGTTGTAGGCATCGGGGTTGACATACTTGAATGCCAGGTCTTCCAATTGCCACTTTACCTGCCAGATGCCCAGCCGGTGCGCGAGGGGGGCGAAGATTTGCAGCGTTTCCTGCGCGACTTTCTTCTGCCGGTGCTCGGGCATGGCCGCCAGTGTGCGCATGTTGTGCAGCCGGTCGGCCAGCTTGATCACCATCACGCGCAGGTCTTTTGCCATGGCGAGCAAAATCTTGCGCAGGTTGGCGGCAGACTTTGTTGTTTCCCCATGCCGCTTTTTGCGCGCGGCGGCCTCCAGGTTGTCTGTCTCGCTGGGAACTTCGGGGGCGGGCGTGTCCAGGCGCGCGCCGGGCACAATCTCGCTGCGCGCTTCAAAGTCGGCCAGTTTCAGCTTGGTGACCCCGTCCACGAGGTCGGCGATTTCGTCCCCAAACTCCGCTGCTAATTGGTCGCGGGTGACGCCGCAGTCTTCCACAACGTCATGGAGCAGGCCTGCCGCCAAGGTCGCGTCGTCCATTTCCAGCTCGGTGAGAATAGTCGCGACAGCCAGGGGGTGCGTGATATACGGCTCGCCGGACCGGCGGGTCTGCCCGCTGTGCCTAGCATCGGCGTAGGCATAGGCGCGGCGCAGCAGGCTGGCGTCTGCATTGGGATGGTAGACGCGGGCGCGGGCAATCAGCGCGTCTGCGGGGCTGTCCGGCAGGGCGGCGGCTTGGGGCATCGTGGGTGTGGTCTGGGACATTGTGCTTTATTAATAAAACGCGGGGGCGGCGTGTCTAAGTTCCCGTGCTTAAGAGTGTACCACACTTTTAGCTGTCAGGCGCGTCGTCCTTGCCTGCCTTCTCGGCGGCTTCGCGCTCGGCCAGCTCCTTCGCTTCGGCGGCTTCGCGCTCGGCGAGGTCGGCGGCTTGCTGCATGTCCATGATTTTGCCCCCAAAGCGCAGTTCCAGCAAACGCGCGTCGTCAAGCATTTTCTCGTTGAGCGTCACAAACCCTGCCCCGGCGTGAATGCTGGTCAAAAAGTGGTGGAACGAGTCGCCATAAGCATCATGGTAGTGCGCGCACAGGCGCTTGTATTCGGCTTCGTCGCGCACTTTGCCGCTTCGGATGGCCCATGTTTTGATTTGGAGCCGTTCTTTGTCGGCGGCGGCTTGCAGCTCCACTTGCAGGATGCGCGTTTTGCGCTCATATTCGGCCTGGGTCAATGTGCCGTTTGCGCGCCCTTCTTGCAGGGCCATGATTTTCTTGAGTGTCGGGTTGTCTTTGAGTGGTTCCATAGTCCCTCTTGGTGTGCCGGTGTTGTATGGGCGTTTTACGGGCTGATTGAGCGTGTGCCAACGACGGACGGTTTTCTTCCATCGTTGGTACGCGCTTGACACGGCAGCAGCGCGCGTTTGCAGTGCCTTTGCAAACAGAGGCAAAGCGGGCAGCAGTTGCCATCAAGAGCCGGGGATTGTTGGCAGGGGCGGCCACGCGCCTGGCTCGTCGGGTGCAGAGTATGCGGCTGTTGCGGCGGGTTTCTTTGGGCGGTTCGCCGTCCACAGCAGCCACACCCCAATTATCCACATAGGCGAAAGACCAACCACAGTCAAGCCAAGCATAGACAAAAAATTGCCGATGATGACTGGGTTTGCAGGCGTGTCGCTTTCTGGCCCAATTCCTTTGCAGAATGCCCAGAGGTAGGGCGACAGGCGCAGTAAAATGAGAGTGCAAATCCCAATCAAGATAAAGGCAGTAATCTTGCGGGTTGTCATAAGCGTAAAGCACCAACACAGGCGTTTATTTCAGATGCCCGCGTCGTCGGCGCTGGGTTCAGCGAAGGGCTTGTAGGCGCGGTAGATGGTCTTCCACAGCACGTAGCCCATGACCATGTTTTCGTCCAAAGCCGGGTTGCCCGACCCGGCCCCACGGTCGCCGCCGAAGCGGGTGGCCCAGAACGCGCCTGTGCCGTGACGCCCGTCATCCACGCGGGTGCGCAGGACGCTTTGGATGAAGTGCTCCGAGACGTCTTTGTTCTGGCTGTCTACGCAGGCGACAATGCCGATTTTGCGGTTGATGGTGGCAATCGCCTCGTTGACATTCTGCACTTTGGTCAAGATGCCGACCGGCCCGAAGACTTCGGTGCGCGCGAGTATGTTGTCCGTGCCGACGTTTTCCAGCAAAGTAAACGGGACGTAGTGGCCTTCCTGCGCCACGCTGTCCGGGACGGGGGTTTGATGGACAATGCGCGCGCCTTCGCTCACAGATTGGTCAATCAAGCCCAGCACGCGCGCCTGCTGCTCCTCGGACACCAGGGGCGGAACCGAGTAAAGACCGGGGGTTTTGTCGGCATCGGCAAGCGTGTCGCTCGCGCCGTCGCCTATCACAATGCCTTTGGTTTGCTCCAGGGAAGCGGCGACAAATTGATCGTACACGGCCTCGTCGCACAGCACTTCCTGGATAGAGGTGCAGCGCTGGCCGCCCGTAATGGTCTTGCCATAGATGAAGTTGCGGGAAGCGCGGGCAATGTCGGCGTCTTTGTGGACATAAAAGATGTTGATGCCACCCACTTCCTTCATCACGCGCTTGCCCAGGCCGCTGGCGCGCGCGTCTACGGCATCGCCGACCGGCTTGCTTCCCGTAAACGACAAGCACTGCACGGCAGGATGGGTAATCACGGCCTCGCCGGTCTCCACATCGCCGCTGACCATGTTGAGCGTGCCGGGGGGGACTGTAATGCCCGTGCGCGCCTCGGCCCACGCAAAGGCTTCTTCCAGCGCGCCGACAATGGCATGACTGCTTTCAGGGATCAGATGCGAGGGCTTCCAAACGACGGTATTGCCCGTCACCAGCGCCGAAAGAACCTGGGCAATCGGAATGGCGACGGGGAAGTTAAACGGGGTAATAATGGCGGCAACCCCGCGCGGCTCCAAACGAGACTCCATCACCACGCCGTCAATGTTCTTTTGGTACGTCTCGCCTTTGAGGGACAAGCCCTGCGGCGCGACGCATTCCACAACGCCGATGGCCTCATCCAAATCCAGGCCGCTGTCAAACAAAGTCTTGCCCATCTCGCGTGTCATGGTGCGCTTGATCTCATCATAGTGGGCATAGAGCGCCTGGGCGACATGAAGGAACAGCTTGGTTTTAGCGTTGCCGCTGACAGCCCGCCACGCAGGAAAAGCATTGGCGGCGGCCTGCATGGCCTCGTTTACTTCGCTAGAGGTGCATTCGGCCACCTGGCCCAGCACTTGAGATTGATGGGCAGGGTTCGCATTGGCATAGAAGTTTGTGGCCTGCGAGTCGCGCCACGTGCCGTTAATGTACACTTGGTACTGGCCTTGAGCATTGAGGTGAGGAGTAGTCGGCATGGTGAGTATCCTTGGAAGAGTGGGATTAGGGAACGAACACTTGCAAGGCGTGCGGCATGACATCAATGGTCAGGGGGGTCGCCCGGAACATGTCGCCGTCTAGCTGCCCTTGAATGGGAGGATGGGAGTGAATGACAATGTGGCGGGCGCGGTAGTAGCGCACGCGCGGATCGCGGAGGTGGCGGCGGGCGAACATCGCCATAATCTGGGTGACAAAGCCGATGCGGTCGCCGGGCGCGCGCTCAAACACGCAGATGTCCAGCCAGCCGTCATCAATAGACGCGAACGGGGCCATCTTCACCTGCGCGAGCGCATACGACGAGGCATTGGCGACAACCACAAGGTACGCCTCGGACTGCACTTCCTCGCCGTCCAGTGTTAAAGTCACCGAGGTGCTTTGATACTGGGCCAACGTCTGAAACGTGGCAAGGGCATACGCGCCCGGCCCGAAGATGTCTTTGACGCCAGGCACGACATTCTGCACCACAATGGCATCAAAGCCAAAGCCAGCCATCAGGCAAAAGCAGCGGTCGCCCGCACGGCCCAGGTCAATGGCGCGCGTCCTGCCCCGCTCCAGCATAGACACTATGCCAGGCAAGTCGCGCTGAGGCAAGTTCAAGTCGTGAGCCAGCACATTCTGCGTGCCGCGCGCGATTACGCCGACAGGGAGCACAGCGCCGCCCCCCGCGCGCGCCCGCACCAAGCCATTCACCGTCTCATTGACCGTGCCATCGCCGCCCGCCACCAGCACGGCATCATACTGCCCCGAAAGCGCGGCCTGCTGCGCGGCAGCTTCCGCCTCGCCCGCCCCCTGCGTTAGGAGCGCGTCGCCACGCACAAACGGACGCAGAGCCGCGAGCAAAGCTTCACGGCTTTCCTGCAAACGCCCGTGCCCGGATATGGGATTGACAATCAGCAGCGCGTTCATGGTGTGCGCAATTGTAGCACACGCCTCAGCCTTTTGCCGTGCAGAAGCGCACGGGGCCACCCCATCTGCCATAATCAACCCATGCCAACGCCCAGCCCCAATTTGCCGCAAACCCTGACAGTCAGCCCCGAATGGATAGCCGCGCAAACTCTGGCGCACTGGCTGACCGAGGCCGAACAGCAGCGCCTAGGCGGGTTTGCCTCGCCAGCACGTCAGCGTGACTGGCTCGCAGGACGACTGGCTATGAAGCGTTTGGCGTGGCAAGACTGGGGAATAACTCCGCGCCACTGCACTGTAGGCACAGACGGCCTGGCACCCTGCCTCAGTGTGCCCGGCCTGGAACACATCAACTGGACACTCTCGCACAGCAGCGGATGGGGCGCAGCGTCGTGGGCCGACACCCACGCGGAAGGCACAGCCGGCGTGGACATCCAAGAGATACGACCCACCCACCCCCGCCTTGCCGCACGCATCCTGGGCGCAGACGAACACGCGCAGCACAACGTATGGCGCGAACATCTCGGCCACGACGAAGCCCTTCTGCTGGTATGGGCCATCAAGGAAGCTGCCATCAAAGCCCGTCGCCTGCCGTGGGGACACGCCTTGAGCAGCATTGCGGTGCGCCTGAACGCAGACGGCACGGCCCAAGTCACCCTGCCCCATGAGCCGTGCGCTTTTGCGGCCCGCTACGCCCGCCACGGCGAGTTTTGGGTGGCACGGGCGGTGCGTCCCCTACCCACGCCCGGTGGGTAAAACGGCAGTTTCGGGTGTGCGCCGCACCAGCGACAGGCCCAATAAAGTTAACAGTGCCCCGTAGACAAAGACCAACTGCGCCGCAGTCAGCGCGCCCGACACGGCGTAGAACGCCCCCACCAAGCCGCCAATCACCGCGCCCAGGCCCATCCACGTTCCCGCCTGCGGCTCAACTTCCTGGCGCAAGCCATGCACCAATGCCCCCGGCAGCGAGGCCAGCAAGAGTGTCACAATCGCGGTTCCCTGCGCCGCCAGCGGGGACAAACCTGCCGCAAACAGCAGCACCGGGACAATTAGCGCACCGCCCAGACCTGTCCATGCGCTGAGAATGCCTGCCAGCACAGCGGCAATCAAAGCGACGCCATAGCTTCCCAGGCTTGGCAGCGGCAGCAGTGCGAGCGAATGCGTCTGCAAGCCCATGTGACGCGCCTCATAGGCCATCGCAAGCCCCAGGGCGACTACCAACAAGGCCCACAGCCAGCGCACGTGCACAAGGCTCGGAGCGCGCAACGCCGCCCGCTGGCCCAGCAGTGCCCCCCATGTTTGCCCTACCAGCACAAGCAAAGCCAGCGCCCAATGCACATGGCCGCGCTGCACATACGACAACAGCCCGCCCAGCGCCGCCACGCTTGTCGCAACCAGAGCCGTCGCCGCCAGCCTTGGGGCGCGCAGACCCAGCAGGTAACGCAAAAGAGGCTGCACCAGCACGCTCGCGCCCATGCCGGTCAGCCCCGTCAGCACGCCGCACGGCAGCCCGACGACAAACAACACGCTGTTTTTAAGGTACGATAAATTAGGACGCGCCATGCCACGCAGTATACCAGAACAATCCATCCCCCATGCCAACTCGTGCGCTGTGAGGAGCCTGCCCGGACTGACCCCCTATGCCGAGGCACTCGCCCTGCAAATGCGCCTGCTCGCAGCGCGTCAGCAAGGCCAAATCCCCGACACGCTGCTGCTGTTGGAACACCCGCCCACCATCACCTTGGGGCGCGGCAGCCAGGACACCGACCTGCTCACTCCCGAAGACGAACTCCAGCGCCAGGGCTTTGCCATAGAACGCGTTGACCGGGGCGGCGAGATTACCTATCATGCGCCCGGCCAACTGGTCGGCTATCCCATTCTTGACCTGCGCGCCCACGGCCAGGACTTGCACCGCTACCTGCGCGATTTGGAAGAAGTCCTCATTCAATCCCTTGCCGTGCTCAGCATTCATGCCACCCGCGAACCCGGCCTCACCGGAGTCTGGACACCCGCAGGCAAGATCGCCGCCATCGGCATTAAAGTCTCACGGTGGACCTCTATGCATGGCTTTGCGCTCAACATTAACCCCAATTTAGACCCAATGCGCCGCGACTTTGTGCCCTGCGGCATCCGTGACCGCGATGTGACCTCGGTCGCTGAATGCCTGCCAAACAGCCATTGGACACGCTCCGCTGTAGAGCCGCACGTCCTCCAAGCGTTCTGCGATGTGTTTCAACTCGCGCCTCGCATGGTACATGAAGGTATACTACCTCTATGAAGATACACGTTAAGATGGAAGTCGCCGGGCGTCACATTGATGAAATCGTAGACGGAGCCAACGCCGAAGACATCCTGGGACAAATCAAAGCCCGCGTCACGCGCGAGCTTGGCTGGAAGGGAATGTTCCTGCACGCCCTGACGCCGCTCGCCTTTGCACAGATGGCGGTGCAGCGCTACAATGCCTCCCGCAAGGCCGACCTGCCTGTTCCTGCCACTCCCGATGACTTTATCGCCCTGGGACAGCAGATGGGCTACGTGTCTGTGCTCCCGTAAGCCACGCTCAATGCTGGTAAATTGCTGGAAAAGAGCTTCCCCTATGGTCAACTATGACGACCTGCCATTGTTCCCTTTGCACGTCGTGCTGTACCCCGAAATGCCCCTGCCGCTGCACATCTTTGAACCGCGCTACCGGGAAATGATCCTGCGCTGCCGCGAGGAAAAGTCCCCGTTTGGCGTCGTGCTCATCTCGGATGGGGCGGAAGTCGGCGCGCCGTCCGTCCCGCATTCGGTGGGAACAACCGCGCGCATCACGCAGTTTGAAGAGCGGCCCGACGGACGCATGGACATTGTTGTGCAGGGCGAAACCCGCTTTCACGTCCTGGAAACCCGCGACCATCTCCCCTATCTCTGCGCCCGCGTGGAGCCGTTCTGGGAGCAGACCACTGACCCCTTGACACTGCAAAGCCCATTTGACAGCGCCGCCGCGCTGTTTAAGACCTACCTTCAGCTTCGCTTCGCCCGCACAGGCCGCGCCCTCAGCGCCCTGCAGCTGCCGCAGGAGCCGGAGTTTCTTTCGTATGCCATCGCCAGCGTCCTGGACATTCCTCTCAGCGAAAAGCAGAAGCTGCTGGGCATCAATGTCACCGAACAGCGCCTCGCCCGCGAGATTGACATACTCGGCGAGGAGATAGCCTCGCAGCGCAGCCTCGCCGCCATGCAGGACGAGCTAGGCGGGGAAGAAGGCAGCGTCATTGTCCCTGTGGACCGTCACGCCCTGGGACGCTTGTCTTCGCGCAATTAATTCTTCTGCACTGTTGTTCTTTGGCACTGTTGTTCTTTGGCACTGTTGTTCTTTGGCACTGTTGTTCTTTGGCACACCTAGCAAGCTGAGGCCGCTACGTCTTACGAGATTATCATCCTCGGCGCAGGGTGTGCGGGCCTGAGCCTCTGCTGCCACTTGCTTGACCAGGGCGTCACCGTTCCCATTCTGCTGCTGGACCGGCGCACCGGCTACACTGACGACCGCACGTGGTGCTTTTGGAACACGCACCCCACCCTCTTTTCCCCCTTGATTAGCCACACCTGGCACAGTTGGTCGGTGCGCGGCAGCCACGGACGCGAAGCCATTCAGTCCCAGCCCCACGGCGGCTATTCGTGCGTGCGCGGAGCCGACTTCTACGCCCATGCGCTCGCCCAGATTGCCCGCCACCCCCATGTCACGCTGCGCCTGGGCGAGACGCTGCACGGCTACGCCGAAGACACAACGGGGGTTGTGGTGCGCACGGACAAAGGCGCTTATCGCGGCAAGGTTTTGTTTGACGGCGCGTCGCCCCTGCCCGCCGCTCGCCCCCAAGATGTTTCTCTGCGCCAGCGCTTTTTCGGCCAGCTTGTGCAGACTGACCGCCCAGTGTTTGACCCCAGCGAGGCGACATTGATGGACTTCAGCGTAGAGCGCATGCCCCACGCGCTGCACTTCATGTACGTGCTGCCGTTTTCCCCCACACAAGCTCTGATAGAGAACACCTATGTCGGGCAAAACATTGACGTATCCCCCGACGAGCACCGCCGCCAAATTGCCGCTTACGCCCGCACACGATGGCAGTTAGCTGACTTTGCCATCGTGCGCGAAGAGGCAGGCGATTTGCCCATGACAACGCAGCCGCCGCTTTTGCGCTCCGGCAGGCGCGTGTTTCCTATCGGCACCGGGGCCGGCAGCATCAAGCCTTCCAGCGGGTACGCGTTCGCGCGCATTGGGGAGCACACACGGCGGCTGGCCCAATCTTACGCTGCGGGATGCCTGGACACGGCCTTTGTGCCTCTGGCCCCGCCCAAGTTCGCGTTTCTGGACACCGTGTTCCTCGCGGCCTTGCAGCGCCATCCCGAACGGTTCCCTTCTGTTTTCTATACGCTTTTTAAGCGCGTTCCCCCGGCGCGCCTGGTGCGCTTTTTATC
>JAABUU010007891.1_pt1 | contig 10790 bp, 16 predicted proteins | sample 5559301 | NCBI WGS metagenome assembly JAABUU01 (sample SAMN10711884, study PRJNA513360) | rock metagenome | isolation source: Antarctica rocks | place: Antarctica: Victoria Land, Richard Nunatak white
CCAGCACCAGAAGTGTATTGATGCAGCATGCCTTGTCCATGGGAAGCAAGCCTTGCTGGACTTCCTGCAGCAAGTATCTGCAGTATTCTTCTTTACCGCATGCACCTCACCTAGGACCAAGATAGGCATGGCGCACAGCTGCATTGAATTCGGTCCGAAGTTCTGCTCTCAACCTGTCAACTTGACTAGCGTTGGGTTTTGTTGATGGCTTGGTTGCCCATGCAAACCAGCCAGCTCCAGGCACCCATTCTTCCTCACCCTGGTGGAATTGCTGCTCTGCTTGCCTACAAAGGGTCAAAGGGTTGTGCTTTGGGTCTTCAGCATGTCACTGGAGCACAGTCTGTGTACTTTGTGTTGCTAAGCTGACCTTGACCCCTCCTCTGCAGCGCGGTGAACAGATGCCGAGCTGCTATTCAAGCTCAAGTCATACAGCTCTCTGTGCCTGTTGTTGCTAAGTACCTGATAGGCAACTAGTATTCTGGCAAATTGACCACCATCTTTGTTGCTCTGCCTAACGTCGGGATGATGCAACTTTGCTTTCTGCGAAGCAGTATGAATGTTAGCAAGCGAATAGCCAGCATTGCTCCGACAAGCACATCTCAGGTTCACCTGCCGGAAGGCACGTTTGATCTCAGAAGCGCTAGCCGTTTGTGTAACCTCGAGCAAAGCATACAGGGAGACCTCCTGAGATGCAGTGCAGAGACGGCGCAATGGTATATAGCGATGCATGCGGCGAGCGTCGCACGGAAGGGCATCACCTTGCAAAGCTTATATGCATGTCAGCAAAAATTTATGCCAATAATTTGCACGTCAACGCATATGCGAGCGTGTTGATCACCATGTGAAAGTCTTTAACGTCAAAAGGGCCGGGCCACGCCGTGCTTGTTCCCGGCAACAAACAGAGTTGACGTTCCATCTTCTCGCAAGCCTGCTTGGTTAAGGTGGCAAGCGCGCAAGTCTGACAGCTCTCGCTGCAGAAGTAGGTGCAATCACAGGCAATGACAGAGGCGTTGGCTCTGCTCACGACTGTCCGTGTAACCCACAAGCGGATGAAGCAGCGCTGATCAGATTGCATATCCGGGAGCTTGAACGGGGTCCGCGTCACCTGCATGCTACATCGTACCTCACACGCCTTGCTTCAAACTTTCTGCATACAGACAGGCGTATTGACGGCAACGTCATACTCCAGAGCTGTCGGCAAACTTACCCACCCAATCAGAGCAAGCATTTTGAGACCCTGCTTGCTTCCCCAACCACACTCTCCATGTGTCAGACGCCGACCCTTCTTGCAAACGGCTCACAGCAAGCAGCACAGGCAATGGTACTCGCAATTTTCAAAAGCTGTTCATGCTAGTGGCGTAACTCCACAGTTGGCAGTATCTTCAGGTAAAGCAGCTTTGTACTGCACTTGTTGCAATGCTAATGCATGCTGAATTCTTCGTTGTCAGGCCTTGCACACCACTAAAAAGCCTTACAATCTGTTGCAGGACCTGTCTTGCCACTCAGTGAGCGACCAGTGCAAGCAAGAGTCAGTGCAGATGTTTTGTTTGCCTGGCATGCAACAGCCACTGCCCAAGCAGATGCTGTTGGCTCTGCTTTTGCTGATGCAGATGGAGGACCATCATCAGAGGATCTGAAGGTTTGCCCTGGTTTTTGCATGTGCACAACAAGTCGTGAATGAGCACACCACATCAGCTCTCCATGCTCACAGGCTGCAGGTTGCCATATCTTCAGTACACTGTCATGCAGCTGTCTGTCATCTGTATCTGAAATGTGTTGCAGATAGAGCTCAATTGGCTTTTAGATGATACTGTGGATGCTGTTCAAGCTTCAGCAGACAGTCAGTGGAAGCCATGCACTTGGCGCCAGCTACAGTCAGACATGGATCTGCATCACCCTAAGGACACGAGCAATGCTTCCTCACAAAGCATAGCTCTCAGGGCTGACATCAATACATTGGCACAGCTGTGGAAGCAGCGCACACAGGACAGGTGTGCAGTTTGTTCACTCTCAAATAGACGTTAGCGAAAAGGCAGGCATGTAGAGACATGGCAACTTCTCATCTCTGCTGGAGTTTGGATGCAAATGACAAGTGCACATGCAATGTGAAGACATTGACTGTCAGGTCTGCGTCTTGCACGATCTTGGGCTGCAGAAGCATACTAAACCTTCTCCCATTCCATATATTCCACTACATAGTGGGAAACCACTGCTCTTCGCTATACTCAGTTGATGTCTTGCTTGTAGGGTGCCCTTGCAATACTTGAACAATTGCTGTCACTGGCGCGACTTCATTCTGGCTGTCGGTGATGGTGTCCTCATCCCAAGACCAGAAACAGAAATCCTTATAGACTTGGCTGAACAGGTATGCAGTACAGCTTGTCATTTTCTTGTTATCATCACATCAGGGTCCTGCTGATGAAGTTTTACTTCACAAAGATACCAATTTGCGATGTGATCAAACACAGATTCATTGCCGTTCTTTGAAATGTCACAAAATGCAAGGGGCTGCGGCACGCTGCAGGCCATGCAGCACCAGCCAAAGCTTAAGCAGGGTGTTTGGCTGGACTTGGGTACAGGCAGTGGGGCTATCTCCATTGGATTGGCAACCCTTCTGCCGTGCAGTACTCAGGTATGGGCATTATGAAAGTCAATATGGACCAGGGTAAGTTCAACAGCTTGGCAATTTGATCCTGCCAGGCATATAGCAATGTGTCAAACAACTTGTCTAGCTAACCAAGCTGCTGCAATGCAATATTCGTGAGTCACTGCTTGACTGCCTATCGCACAAATGCATGCATGATTGGCACTCTTTCTTATTAGGCTGTGTGTTGCTGGGAGTTATACCAACAAGCCAATATTTGCAGCTGGACTGCTGTGTTGCAGGTTTTTGCTGTGGATGAGAATCTTGAAGCTGTTGCATGGGCTAAGCTGAATGTGCAAAGGCTTGGACTCACTGACAGGATTCAGGTGAGTATTACAACCGCACACTCTACTCAAAAGCTGGTGCTGCTCAACGAGGCTCAGCACACAAGGCCTAAGGATCATCGAGCAGCTACATTTTTTTTGCTGATCTGCACAACACTGCTTCACTTGGCCTTGCAAGGCAATGCCCTCAGTAGCAGTACCAGGAGGTTTGCCCAAAGCATTCACCAAATGATCAGTCATCAGCGGGGGGGGTGACCTCTGCGTGTCAGCACAGGTGTCTAAGCAGTTTGCTGATGAATTGTTTTCATGAGACGCAGGTCAAGACTGGTTCTTGGTATGAGCCAGTGCAGACCATGTGTGGTAACATAGCAGGCATCGTCAGTAACCCACCGTACATACCGCACAGCCAGATGAGGCATTTGCAGGCAAGTACACTGTTTTCCTGCTGCGCATACATTCCTTGTGCAAGTTGTTGCTCCAAATCTGTGAACGTCGTGAATTCTGTGTGCCCAGGTGATGATGCCCCAGTCAAGCATTTTGCTGTTGAGATCTGCTACATGCCATGCATCATTGGCATACAAACATACCTGTTACTTTCCCCGCACACATCCTGTACAAGTTGAAGTCATTTCTGGCTTAGAACTATCCGGACCAAGGGACCATAACTGTAACGTTTGTTGCCCTATAATGGGCCAGTTAACATCTAGGTAACCTTTTGCCATAACGTCACAATAACATTACGCGACTTGCAGAAGAACTAAACCAGCCTATGCCGTCAACAGTCAAGCTCCGGTCAAGATGACTATTTGTTAAAATCCTCAGTGACAGTCCTCAATAGTGCCACGTGCTAAATGTGCCGGTGACCCTTAGGCTGAAGTACGGCGGTATGAGCCATGGTCGGCCTTGGATGGAGGTCAGGGACCAGGCCTTGACAGTTTGAACCTCATCTGCCAAGGGGCGTCAGTTGCATTGCAGCCCGGTGGATTCCTGGCATTGGAAACCACAGGTTTGTTGTCCACAGCATGACCTTGCTGGTGTGACAAATGCTGTGCTTGATTGATTGCCTGCTTCACTATTGTGAGCAAAAGCCAACACCAGAAGACAGCCAAATGTACATGTACTACTGTAGATGTTGGCATTTGCTCACTGACTGCCTCTGCAGTTCCATGTGCAGGCTGAGAAATATGCCAGCAGTGTACTGCTCGTCACAACGCCGTGCCATGCATGTATTGACACTCATCCTGATCATGTCTGATGTTCAGAATCATCTCAGTCAGGGTCACATGTTGCTGCATCTCACACCATGGATGTTTCCAAACCTTGCAGCAACTTGCTCACACAAGCTTACCGCAGGAACCACGTGGAGTGCACTGGTGTGCCTGAGATGTACAATATTAGCTTGATACATGACTGCAGGTGGCACACAAGCCCAGCAGGTGATCAACATGCTGCAGCAGATGCAGGCCTTTCACCGCATACAACCCGTACAAGATCTGGCTGGCATTCAACGCTTTGTCACAGCCTGGAAGATACTGGACAATTGATGCATTGCTTGCATCTTGTGCAATGCTGTGGATGGCATGCATTATATAAAAGGTGGATTCTTAAATGACTGTTGAGACGCGGGAAAGTCTACAGTGCAGCCCTTAAACATGTGTACCAGCAGCAGAAATTCAGCACCGGCATGTCATATCTTTCCCGTGCTATCATGTACGGCCATCACTGTCGCTGTTAATAGTAATAATAATATTTAAAACGCTTTCCAGCTCATGATGAGCTAGGTACGTGCAGGACAAGTCTTGTCTCTCCAGAGCAGCCTGTCTGTCGCTGTTGTGTGTCTGAAACGTCTATGCATGGATACAAGCATGCAACTGTTAACCCATCCAGATGCACTGATCTGTACACTGAGCAATTGCCTACAGCCAGGGATACGGCAAAATTTCACAACCTTCTAGCTGACTTAATGCTCAATCAGTATCTACATGTCAGCCACAAATTGACAGTCCGCCCTGTATATGCCAGGGTGACCTGCGAAAAAGGCTACCGCGAAAGGGCAGTATGCCAACACAGACTTGCGATTCAAGGCAATCTGGACACAGCCAACAAATTGTTCGAATCTGAAGCAAATCAAACAAAGCAGACATTGTAGGCTGAACATACACCCCTTTCGTGTGCAGACTGTCAGGCAATGAAGTCTATATGGGTACCACACTAGACAACACTGCCAAGCAGCATTGCCATCAGCACTGAGCAAAACCGAAAAAACACCACACAATAACTAATGCAAGTTCCAAATGATGTTCTTAACCAGGCCGAACCAGTCTTCAGTGTGACTCAATGATCAGGTTTTTCACATGGAAACTGGCATACTCCTGATGTATCCCCTGATACGAAGGTCAGTGTCACCAACCCCATTGGATGTCCAGACACCTGCCCCAATCTGTTCTGTTGTTGCAAGATGTGTAACATCGCAACTCCTGGTCATTGTCTGTAAAACAACTGCATGAGATCACAGCTTCAAGCCAAATGCCTGATCAGCTGATGCAAAAGCTGCAGACTCCCTACTCAGACTTGTTTCCGAGCTCAGGCTATTTCGTACGTCGGTTAGGTGAGCCGCATGCTTATCACGCCACAGTTTCAGTATGTCGTATGCCTCTCGGGCGCTTGGTCGATCTATGGGGTCCTCTGCAAGACAACTGTTGATCAGGTGATTAATCTCTGCAGGACACTCCTGGGGCACTTTCAAGTTCCGCATGCGGCCCCGAGCCGGCTGCTCATGACTCACCACTTCCCACATGATGACTCCAAAGCTGTACACATCCACCTGCAGGAAGGACACATTGAGCCAAACAAGCAAGCCGCATACAAAGGTCTTACAACACAAGTCACAGACCCTGGTGCAATGATCTATTTGGATTTGACAGTCTGCCCAAAGCAATAGGTCTTTCCCTAATACAGCCCGAGTAATCTGAGAAATGCCATCCTAAAATGCCATCAACATGCTCTTGGCTGAAGGGAAGTCAGTGCAGGCTGTGGCGTGTGTGCCGATAATGTTGTTGATGTGAAACACTAACAGAGGATAGTGATGAGCAGGTTTTACCTTCTCATTACACTGGCGGCCCAGAAGGATCTCAGGCGCAGTGTACTCAAAGGTGCCCACACCAAAAGGTGTGCTGCCAGCCCCACCTAGTGTACTCTGAATAATGCGACTGAGCCCAACATCTGCGATCTTGGCCAGGTCCTTTCTGGCGTTGAGCAAGATATTCTTGGACTTGAGATCCATGTGTATCAACTGCACATGGGACAACAACATGATCAGCCAGGGCAGAGATTATTCTGTGGGAAAGGCCCAACAATTGCCCTACACTCTGTGATACATGCCTGTACAGATTCTGGGGTGCCATAAAGATGCGCGCTATGCTTGACTTCACATGACGCAAATGGTCATGTTGGCACAGCAGTCACCAAGGCAGTCTGTTGTGATGAGGGTGAAAGCATATTATACAACAGTATTTTGCCTGCATGCTTTAAGCACCCAACTCATGAACAACTAAGGCTTGCCAGGTTGACATCTCAACCCTGATGCGACAGCAACCAACACATGTGACACAAAAGTCTGCCATTGTCATGCTAAACCCCTGGAGTAACGCACCGGAAATTGGATTGAATCATCTCTGAGACACAACAGGAAAAGACTAACTTGACTTACCCGGTTAGCATGCAGAAAAGTAAGCCCACGAGCAATATCCAACATCAACAGACCACCCTTACGAGACCACCTGAGCTCGTTTGTTTTGTCATTATTGACGGCCCGCATGAGATCCCCTCCCTACGATACAAACGCAAACAAATAGTTTCGGATACACCACAAAAGGTCATCTTGGGCTGTTGCCTATGCAATGCTTCTGATGCAAGCCAGAAGATACTCCCAGCTCCCAGTTCCGACCAATGGCCACCGTACTTGCAGTAGACATCCCATGCTATGCAGGTTTGCACTGAGCATGCTTGCTGTGCTCATGACTATGCATGTGAAGTTGACAAGAGCACAGCAGATAGCTTACCGCCATATACTCTAGTATCATCATGGTGTCTGTGGGCTGCAAACAAGCACCACTGCAGCAATTTGCACAGTCGTTCAGCAACACAGAAGGAGTGTGAGGCAGGTTGTGCTGCCATCAGGAATGTGACATGCTGTACTTTACCTCCCTACTTACCAAAACTGTACAATGTTGCGATCAAAGCTGACGCTTCTCAATAGCCTGATCTCCTGCAGTCACATGATTGCAATTGAAGCTGTGCCGATAATGTTCAAAAAAGACAGATGTCTGAAAGAAGAGCAGCAGCAGCAGCAGCAGCAGCAGCTTTTTTCCCAAGGCAAGCAGCTCATATGCTTGGAGAGCAATGACAAGCATGGTGTATAAAAAGGCCCGCTCTCTCGTGTTGAGCACATATTCACTTGATGCCAGACAGCATAAGTCTGTTTGCATTACAGCTATAGTATGCGTGGCAAGGGCCTCACTTCTTGAAACATCTGAACCTGAATCTCATCACTGTTGATGAGAACTTTCACTGCAACTTCTTGTACTCCATTCTTGATGCCCTTGAACACCTGAATGCATGTGAGTAACAGTGAAACACCTGAACACATGTGGATAACAGTAAAGTAAGAATATGGGATGCAACGCGAGCACTCTATTGATGAGAGCAAGTGCTAGACCTGTGCAAATGTGCGGCAAAGTCATGTACACAGGAGAATGTAGCAAAATTAGGACCACTCGAGTCACCATCTTTAATTGATTCAAAACATTGGGCAGCATAGATTTCCCATAAATTCATTTTGTTGACCAGCTTGCAAGCTCACATGATTGAAGCACACTGTCAAGGCACATCTGGTCAAGGGTTGATGCAAAATTGGGTCAGACCAAGAGATGCATGGATACAAAAGCACAAATCTGGTGGGACAACAATCATATCAGAGCCGTTTGGAGTGCTCTTCCAGTGTACCCACTCCATACAAAAGCAACCAGTAATGCGCAAGTATCACAAGGAGCTAAGAAAAGGAAGCATGCCTTGCCAGATGCTCCAGTGCCTAGTAGCCAGTCCCCGCGGCCACTTGGATGCTTGCAGATTTCAATGTCAGCTTTCTCTACAGTGTCGCCCATTATTAAAGGCACTGCCTTGGCCTTGCGCGAACCTGATGCTGTCAAGACCATCATGGTCTCTTTGCCACCTATGTGTGTTTTGGCACACTGAGGTCCAGTTGGAAGAAGATAGCAGCATAGCTGAGGTTACGAACCAACGTAACACCAGATTGATGAAGCTATGCACACACAACTGACAGAAACCGATCTCGAATCCAGCCAATCCAGACAAGAAACAGAGGATCCAAATTCTCAAGCACACTCACAAAGTGGCTGCAGGGAGGACGTGTACATGTACCTCTCGGTGAAACACGAATCAATGTAAGCATGAGCATGTGACTTGCAATACTGTGCTGCGTTGCTCGAGCTGCATGCACACAGAGCAAAGGAAACTCTGTATCGTCAATGCCATCCCCAATACATCCTCATTGGCTCACCTGAGCCGAAATTGCCAATTGAGCTTGGGTCACTTCCATAGGTGGTGGTACGCCAAGGCATAATGACCATGCCAGGAGTTCCCAAGAGCAACAATCCACCCACAGCAACAATGAGCAGCGTGATTGCTGCTGGGACAATCCATGAATACATATACTGTGATCTTGTCCTGTGTGGGTCAACCCTATAGCATCAAGGCCCTGCTGAAGACAACTTCACTACGCATTTTACAACTGAAAAAGTCAATGTAGTCCCTCGAACACATGTCAAAGTCAATGCAGTCTTAGAAACACCTCTCAATGCGTTTTCTGAAAACATGTCCCAGTTAGCCAGATGGCATGACAGCATGCATGACTGCGTCAGCTCAAATGTGCCTGTGATGCAATATTGCGACCACACCTTGCTAGTTGCTTGAATTTCTCTGCAAAGCTTTCCTCGGGAGCTCGCTTTGCTCGCAAATACTGCAGTCGCCAATTGCTTCCATCATTTATCAGTTTCTGCTCGAGCTGCTGAATGGCAACCTCAGCAGCCTGCAAACAGGCAACACAGAACATAGCAAACAAGCACATAACAACATTTTTGAGGCCAACAATAAAGTGCCTTGGTCCAGGTCAGCATGTTCAGCAATCAGCGCACAGTCAATGATCTATACTCTGGCCATACTCATGAAATGCCCAGCACAGAATAGTTTCTTTGAAGCACCTACAAAAGCATCCGCTAAGACGTTGCTGCGACGTAACAAGCACCATAAGCATACCGCAGCACCCATCTTGCCATGCCTATCAGGCTGCCGTATACAGATCAACACTACTGTGGCAGAACCCTTTTTGAGGTCTTCGGTGATGCTTTTGACACGCCAGTAACTAGTGTACTGTGATGTCAGCTCCAACGCATTCAAGCCGCCCAGCATTCTATTCTCGTTCTCTAGTCCAAAAGGCAGGACACTGTTGCCTGATGCCTGTCAACACCACAACACACATTGATGCACTGCATGTCTGGCTTAGGCTGGCAAGGGAGAATCCAGTCAAGAAGCATGTGCTGCCGGCAAACCATGCATCAAGGACGCTTATTGTAAGCCCTTGCTATTGATGCAAGCAATGTGGCTGCAGTCTTGGCCCATAGGAATGGCTTACCATAAATGATATCTCCCAACCTTCAGCCTTTGAAGCCAAAGGCGCTAACGGGTAGAACGGCACTATCACTGCAGCAGTTGGCTGGGGCTCGTAGAGGAGTGCATATGCATGCGCCTGTGACAAAAGTGATTGATCATACCAAATTGGCTTGGCTTCATCATGAAGGCTTGGCTGACATTCATGCCTACCTGGACATTCTGAGATTGCAACATGGTGGTAATGTCCCTAGCAAAAGTGGTCATGGTGGTGCCAATGAGCATTGACTCCCTAGTATAGTTTACAGTCACATTCAGGTTGAGACCAGCCAGGTTTTGATCCTGCCAGATGTGAGAACTGGCACGACCGCAAGCTCGACAAGCATCCCCATCATCTATGAGTGGGTAAACTTGCAGAAGACACTCTTTGTGACAAGGCCCTGCAAATATGCCACAGTGACATTGATGCTGCTCGCCTGCGCAACATCATACCAGCACAGAAATACGGCAATCTGCAGCTGGACACGGCCAAGCAGACTAACACAGCGGCTTACCTGGGTGCCGTTGGTTGACTCCAAGCTCGACTTGACACACATACCGAGTGGTGCCACACACTTTCTTTGCTACTTGGTGCAGGCTTTGCACCAACTTTGGTGTCACAGGCCACAGAGCAGGGCCGACTAGTCTGCAAGAGCGGTTGTGAATGAGACCAAGCTGACTTTTATGAATCGCAAGCTGCCTGTGTGTATGAACAGCACACCTGAAGTACTTGTTGACGAAATTCAACGACTGATCCTGAGCCAGAAGATTCTCGGGAAGCAGGTCCCCAAGTGTGAGCTCGTATGCTGTAGCAGAGGGCCCTCGATTCTGATACTCGGCAGCAGCTGCAGCTGAGTCGTTCGGAATCCAGGATCCAGACGCAAACAGAGCTATGCACAGTGTGGACACTAATAAATAGCAGCAAGCTGCTCCAAGCCTGCTTGGTAACATCAAGTCCCCTAGTCTACGTTAGCACGCGTCCTGGGAACAACATGAGACGATATAGGATTGACAAGACTTTACGTACGCGCAGGCACAGCCCTGTCCTACGAATAGTCGATCATCGTGCTTGAAGCCTTTCCATAAAACAGCTCAGTTGGCCATTAGTCATCACGACATGGCCCAATTTGCAACTGATA
>JAABUU010007892.1_pt1 | contig 10790 bp, 10 predicted proteins | sample 5559301 | NCBI WGS metagenome assembly JAABUU01 (sample SAMN10711884, study PRJNA513360) | rock metagenome | isolation source: Antarctica rocks | place: Antarctica: Victoria Land, Richard Nunatak white
CCCGCATTTCGTAGGCCGAACCTGACAGGCTGCTCATATCCATCCATGGCTTGCGGTTGCCGACATAACGCCTTGCGAGGATGCTTCCAATTGACAAGAGCACAGCATTTTGGTCACAAGGTGGTGCTAAAGATTTGCTCAAATGGACTGTGCAGCTTGTCGGTCCGTCCTGAGATCAGTGTCCGCCCGAAATGCTCACATGTGTTGTGCCATACACATTCGTTTGCTTGCCTGCAGGTCTCCCTGAGGCCTTACCGCCCTAGTGGCATGACTGTGAAGTGCCAGCGAAACCAGCAAGCAGTAGCTTCAGACAATGCAGCAGTCTCTACAGAGACCTACAGTGAAGAGAGTCATGACGACATCAAGAGCAGCCACGATACCCCGCCAAAGACCAAACAAGCGACTTTCTTGGAAACATGGTTGCAGGTCAGCACCAGACACTAGACAACATGTTGGTATTGCACACAGATGAAGTGCCGGGTCTGCACTTGCAGAGTGAAAGTCTGTACATATATACACATACACACAGCTCATTTACCATGAGCTCTTTTTGGCAGCACTGGTCCATTGCAGGGCTTTCAGCCTTTTTGGGACTGCCAGCTTTGTGCTGGCACCAATGTATCTGCCAGGACATGAAGGCCTATCCCTACCTCTTCACCCAACATGCAGCAGCACAACGTGTCTTTCCTCCTCTGCAGAAGCACAATATGCCTTTCCTGTGCTGCGGAAGCACAGTACATCTCCTCTGCTTGTTTGCAGAGCCAGGGCATGCCAGAGCCCAAAGTCAAGATCAAAGCAATGTACCGTGCCAACCAGAACATAGACATCACAGTGGCTGCTCAAGATCTGCATGCTGGGGACACTGTTCTGCGCATTCCTGAGCATCTCATCATCACCCTGAAAGGCGTTTTCGAAGATGAGGTGAGCAAACAGAAATGCATGCATTAAATGCGCACCCTTGATTACACATGCCCTACACAACTCTCATAACCCATGCACCTTGCGCCTGCTTTCAGTTGCAGGGGCACTCTTATTGCAGCATGCCACCAACCAGTCGCATATGATCATGCATGTCATAATGTGCGTGTTTGTCATGACTATCAGCCGTATTTGTTGCCTCTGTGCAAATCATTCCAACTCCTCTTCTGTATGCATGCTGCCCCTTTAACAACATGACATACTGTTCATCATTATGCCACTAACAAGCATCCGCATAATGAAAGGGCAATGTCAAAACGTGTTGGAAGGGCTGTAGAGCCTGCTCAAGTACCCACAGTCCCAGTCAACTGTCTGCAAGCAGTCTATTCGTACTGCATGATATGCCTGACTTCCCAGGCGGTCGTATGTACAAAGCTTTTCAGGACTGTATGCACCTGACACTAGGGGAGGACAATAGAGAGTAAACGAACGCTGTGAACAAATGTATGTTTGAACGAACAAAGGAACAAATGAATGAACAAACAAAGGAACAAGCCGTGGAATGGATGAATGTGTGATGGCATGGATGAATTTATAGGCAATGGCAGAGCTGCTGACAACGGACAAGCTGAGCGAGCTGGCGTGTGTGACGCTGTATATGATGTATGAGAAGATGACGGCAAGAGGAGCCGATGGCACCACTACATCAAAGAGCTTGACAGGTGCTGAACCCTGACATCGTGCATGCCTTTCTTTTCTTCCCATTTCCTTTCCTGATTGCCTTGCCTTGCCTTGCCTTGCCTTGCCTTGCCTTGCCTTTCCTGTGTCAAGGCCTATGCTTGTACCTGCGCTCTTGCGTGCACAGGACTGTGTGCTTAGGGCTTTTTGCCCAGAGCTGTGTGCCTAGGGCTGTGTGCCTAGGGCTGTGTGCCCAGGGCTGTGTGCCTAGGGCTGTGTGCATGGGGGTGTACCTGTCTCTGTCCAGCTTGCCTACTTAGTATGAGGTGACAGGCAGCAAGGACAGATAGAGTGGGTCGGCACTCACTTCTCAAAGGGCAACTCATCCCTTGTGCATGTGTGTCTTGATAGGCAGAGAGGGCGAGGGCAGATGGGAGCCAAGTCCCCATTGCTGTGGGAGGCAGGGCAGGTGGATAGCCTGTTGGCTGGCAGCCCTGTTGTCAACATGGTCAAGGACCGCCTCAAGGTAACATGCGCTGATGTTGCATCGATTCCAGTCTCACAGCCATACAACAACAGCCCTAATGTTGCAGCCCCAGGGCAACAGCCCTAGTGCCAAAGCCCTAGTGCAGCAGCCCCAGGGTAACAGCCCCAGTGCACAGCAGCAGCAGCAGCAGCAGTTGCAAAAGTAGCAGCCAGCCTTGTTCAGCAGCTTGCATTTGCCAATCAGGAACAACTCAGAACTTCAAGCAGCACCAGCAACAGCAACTTCAGCCAGGGAATGCTTTAGAAGCGGCAGGCAGCAGCAGCAACTGACGCACCCCTGTTGGCATGCTTGATGAGTAACAGATGACTGTCATGCTTGATGAGTAACAGATGACTGTCATGCTTGATGAGTAACAGATGACTGTCATGCCTCATCACCTGTCTCAATGGTCTCACGGACACCATGTGACACTGAAGGATTCACAAAGTGACAAAAATGCTTTCTTTGGATACAAGGCATCAAACATGAGCCAAAAAGTGCTTGCCTTGGGTGCAGGGCTTACAAAACGACAAAAAGAATGCTTTCTTTGGGTGCAGGGCATAGAAAAGGAGTATCAAGAGTTGGACACTGTCTGGTTCATGGCCGGCAGCCTCTTCAGGAACTACCCCTATGATATCCCCACTGAAGCCTTCAGCTTGCAGCTCTTCACGCAAGCCTTTGCAACTGTGCAAGCCTCCATCGTGCACCTGCAAGACGTCACCCTCAGCAAAAGATTTGCGTTGGTGCCCCTGGGGCCTCCTTTGCTGTCGTACAGCAGCACCAGCAAGGTACAGGGTTCAAATCCACCCTTCTGCTTTTTTTGTGACGGCTTTTTTTGTGTTTTTGTTTTGACTATTTTATGGTGGGTGGGGTTTGTGACTAAGCACTTGGGCATCTCAATGCTAGGCCTCACTGTCAGGTGTTGCCAGTAAACAATTTCAAGTTTTCAAGACCTACAGCTGAAAGTCTTCCTATATTCAACTTGTATTGTTCTTGATTGCATCATTTTGCTGTGGCCATGCAGCTTATTGATTGTCTGGTGGGCTGCAGGCAATGCTGAAGTATGACTCTTCTTCCAGGGAGGTCAGGCTCACTGTAGACAGAGACTACCAGGAAGGTACACATGCTTACCGTACATACTTGTTACACAGTGTCACACGTCTGTCTGCCATGTTACATGCTGTCATCCAGCATGCATGCGCATGATACGTTCTGATGTACACACATACAGTCACAATGATATCAATTTCTGCCCACAGGGAAGCTCAGTATACCTCACCCTTGGGCTTTAATCAATGCCAACAGACGCAGTCTTTTCTTTTTCCCCCTTTCTGATCCATGCCTGCACCAGAACTAGCCCAAAAAAAAGCTATATATTGTTCTTCACAGGAAAACACAATAATACGCAGTTACATAATTAATTTGCCGGTACATGTGTGTGCATACCACCAAGGGTTTGTGCAAGGTGTGACAACACTTCCAGGCTCTATGGCTTAAACACTAAGCAAGGCTTGCGTAAACCTCCAATTGTACAGAGCGGAATGTATCAGGAAAAAGCTCATGCTGTTGATACTTGCGGGCATGAAGATGTTGTGGAAGCATCTTGAAGTGTCAAGTTGTGGAACTTGACTCCATCAAACTGTGACACGGGCACTTATGTGCTCACGCTGGTTGCTATGGTCAGGATTCTGTGACGTGACATGCTGTGCATGTCTAATGGCCACACTACATCAACCTCTGGATCTGTTCATACCAGCATCAGTAGCATCATCTTGTACTGCTGACTTTCAATCAACTTCGTTTTGCTGTCTCATGACTCAACAGTTTGGTCTGGAAGCAACATCCATAGCCACTGGCTGGGACTGCTAGCGTTTGTGCAAATTTGCAGGTGAGCCAGTGTTTGCTTGGTGCGGCCCTCAGCCAAATAGCCGCCTGCTGCTGAATTATGGTATAGTGGATGAGCAGAACCCCAATGACAAGATGACAATCACAGCTACCATCCCCAACAATGACCCCCTGTTCCCTCAGAAGCGATACCTGCTGCAGCAGCACAATATGTCATCTCAGCAGAGTTTCCAGTTGCAACGACATCATGTGAGTCACACTCAGTGCATGTGAGTCATGCTCAGTGAATGTGAGTCGTGCGCAGTGCATATGAGTCCTACTCAGCGCATGTGAGTCATGCTCAGTGCAACTGAGTTACACACAGTGCGTGTGAGTCATGCTCAGTGCGACTGAGTTACACACAGTGTATGACAATGCAACCAAGCTCTTTTCTTGGTATACTAGGAATGACTCGAAGGCATGCCTGCATGTCTGCCTGTGCCTCTGTCCATTGCTTTGTTTGTTCAACTGTCTGTCCAGCCATGCGTCTGCCTGTGTTTGGGGGTCAATCACATTGTTGGTGTGCCTTTGACAAAAATGCATTTTACAGAAGCTATGATTGACACATGTGTACAAAGTCATCTGCTGCATCCACCTGCATGACAAAATGCCTCATCTATTGGCATACTTCAGGCTGGCTCCCTTTTCCGACACACCAGTCCCAAAACGCATGCAGTGTTTCCCGACACCTGCGGAACAAAAGTGACAGTAACTGCATGCATTGTTTCTCAAAAGTGAGGGAAACAATCTGCATGCAGTATTTCCCCAGCGTGCTGTGCCACCTGTGTTGGCCAAAAGCCATGCTTCTCACATGTAACATGTGAACAACTGATGTAGGATTTGCCGCCAAACTTGCTGCCATACTTAAGGCTGGGGCACTGTACCAGCTCAGACGAACTGAAACAGCATGGAGCTTTCTCACAGAGTTCTGCTGCTCTTCCTCCTCAGCAGGAGGCCCAGGTTCTGCAGAATTTAGCGTCCTGCTTACAGCAGCGCTTGCAAAGGTTAGCCCCTGTCTACCCAGGCTGTCTACTCTTTTCTGTTGTCAACCCTTTTCTACAGTCGGCCTATGCTGTCTACCCATGCTGTCCACCCATGCTGTCCACCCATGCTGTCCATTCATGCTATCCACCCATGCTGTCCACTGTTTTCTGCTTTCTGCCCCTGCTGTTTGCCCATTTAGACACTGTCTACCCTTTCCTGCTTTCTGCCATGTTGATGACTTTCTCAATTGGCCTTGCAGCATTGCAAAACCACTTGCAGTTGAAAGCAGAAAGGTACAAAAAACAGCAGGAGTGAAAACACAATAAGGTGCTGACCTCCCACTAATTAAATGTTATTTATGATGTCAGGTATAGGATCTGTCAAGAAGAAGATCCTGCTGCTGAGCTGGTAAACTCTAGACCTGTAGGAAACAGTCTTCATCTGCACCATTGGCAAACAGGTATTACTCTTGGTTTACTGCAGGTACAGGACCAGTCAAGAAGAAGATGATGCCGTGGTGGTAGACCCTAGAGCCGGCCCAAGGGAAAAGGTGGCAGCCCGCCTGCTGAGAATAGAAAAGAGCATACTCTCAGGCAAGCGCTGAGTTGGACTTTCCTGCTACTCAAGAAGAGATTTGCATGCGCAATCTGAGAAAAAGCTGGACAAACTCAGTTGGTAACCATCATTGCAATATTTGTTTATAGCTGTATCGATTTGCAGGGGCTCTTGAAAAGGTGACAAATCTTCCAGGAGGGACAGAGGCTGTGCAGGCTACTTGCCAAAAGGGCCAGGGCAACATCTTCCCTGTAAAATTAGTGTAAAATCATGAAAGCGGGTCCAACTGTGAGCAGGCCGACTGTAAGCATTTAGTGAAAAGCAAGTTTCTGTTGTGAAGTATACAAAGCAAGCGCATTGAGAAATGCCAGTATATCTGCTGGCTGCAATTATGTCTCGTGATTGCTTGTAAAGTCACATTGAGCTTGTCACACTGAGCCTTGTTCAGCACTGCGCACGAGACATAGATTATAGTGTTTTGACGATAATTCCCATTCTCAGGGCGTAGGTTGCACAACATCTCTAATTGCAATTATCGCACATTTGTACTTCTCCTTGAAACAGCTCGCATGTTTCAGACATTTCTTTGTATTTACGGAACCGTGCGTTTAGGTCACGTGCTCTTCTCAATCCCAAAACACTCGGCTGTCCCCCACCATCTTGGGCTGATTGATTTCGTCCAGCCACCAGCAATGTGCGCTATGACGGTGAACAGGTTCAACTATGAATCAGCTTGTAGTCAAGTTTGACCGTGTGCATCTGTCTCTTCTTGAGCTTTGGTACCGCCATGTCAAGTGCTCTGCATCCCTCTGCTATGCTGTCCATGTCACCCCTCATTTGAAACACTGACTGCCTTCTATCCAGAACTGAGACTGGAAATCCTTCTTCAAAAGTCTCCTTGACCATAGTAGCCAGCTTATGTTCCACCTCTTGCAGGGCAGAATGATAGGTTGGGCCTGCGCCGATTACATCTTTGACAGCAGGTACTACAAAATCGTGTGTTCCGTCCTCCCAGACTCGCATCAGAGCCCAGAACTTTGTCCCCTGAGCAGGGAGAGACTTCTCGTAGACACCTGAGCAAAACATACAGCACTTGCAGCACTGAATGCGTTGCACGGCACAAAGGCTCTTGTGTGCGGCCTCACCTGCCCCAGGGACTGCTTCGAGCTTTGCCAGAGTAGAGCGCGTTTTGCGTACTTCAGAGAGTCCCGTGGGTTGCTTCGCCCACGATTGCCGTTGTAGAGAAGACCTGACACCGTAAGCAACGCACAGTGGCACGCCGCTTCTGCAGCGCAGAAGCCAAACTCCCACCACAAAATTTCTGCCATTTCTGCCTGCTGCGCCACTTCTGCAGCGCAGAAACGGGGCTCCCTGCAGAAATTGCGCCACTTCTGCATCGCAAAAACCCTGCAAAAACTGCCCGAAAATTTCGAGTTACCACCTGGGGTGCGCCGGGGGGGGGGGTGGGTGGTAAGCAAGGATTTGGGAGGGGCAAATCAATTTGTCTCAGAAGTTTTTGGATTCAGTGGCAGAGTTTGCAACGGCATTTGCAGATGACACAGACAATGTGTACAGGCACCTTGAAGCATATGACCATCAATGGCTCCATTGACGGAGCAGCTATACAACCCGGCTTCCCAACATCCCTCACATCCCTTGTGCCAAGCGACTTAACCCTGGACCTAGACAAGGCTTTTCTGGCAGTCTTACCACTGAAGAAGGTGCAAGTCTTGTATTTAAGCAGCAACGTCATCACTATGAAGCTTTTTGGACAGTACTCACCAAGAAAGTTTGCAATCGCACTACCCTGTCTGCAGAGGCTCACCTTGTGCAACATCATAGCATTGCTTGATTACAAAAAATTTGCAGAACTGATGCAGCCATATGGCCTTACTGTAGAGCTCAAGCTTTTGTGCAAAAGTGTTGACAGCCTGATACATGCAGCGCCACATTGGCTGCAAATGACCAAGCAACAGACAGCAAAATTTGGTGTTTATTGTGCCTGGACTTCCTGGAAATCAAGTCATGCTGTTAAATGAAGCTGACATGATCGACACTCTGTTATGGTCAGTCACGTGTGGTTCTGCGCTTTCACTCAGACACGAGCCCCAGTAGATGGATCTGAATAAAGCAGATCCAGCAGCGCTTTCACTCAGACACGAGCCCCAGTAGATGGATCTGAATAAAGCAGATCCAGCAGCTTGCCTGTTTGACCCTTGCTGTCCCTGTAAAGGCCTGTATTGATGAAATAGACCACTGTGCAAGTGTGTGACTTATGTAGCATCCGCTATTGCAATTGGTTCAACAGCCCTGCATATGCGCATAGTGGCAAACGTTCCTGCTGGTTGTCTACTCCTTTTTAAGCTTGCTATGGCCAGATGCTGGTATATAAGTTTTAAAGGGTGATTGTAAAAAGCTGCATCATTGTTGGTTGACTTGGGATCCAAACTGTATGTTACATGATGTAAATGCATTGTAGCTAAAGTTGAAACTAGAGTCAATCGTCATCATCTCGGATGGAGCATGCCATGTTCTCAAACCAATTTGAAAACAAAAGGGTGAGTCAGTATCTTACGTCATTTGTACATTCAACATAGACAATACCCCACAGTAACTGTTGCAACTGCAGTAAGACCTAGGATACAGGCGCCTGTGGAGTTCGGGAAGAGATTGCAGCAAGCAGTCTCACTTTGCACACATGATCAACCCATTCAGAAAGGATTGCAGACTCCACTGAGTGCTGTCAGACTACACTACGACTTCGAGCAATTACAGAACATAATCACAAAAACCTGTCTGCATATCAACAATAGAAAAGCAAAAGCAAGAGCCCAGAGCCCAGAGTCAAACCCCTTTGTGCATACAGTTGGAATTTTGCTCATGTAGAGATCATCACTTGCCAGCCTGTCTACTAGCACTCACCCTAGCCTTCAGCGTTGAAAACTGCGGCTGACTGGCCAGAGAGCCCGCAGATGATGGTCGGCTCCTCTGCTCTTCTTCCTCATGCACCAGCTCTCTTACAGGAACAGACTGTTGACTGTGCTGACTAGATGGCCTCAGAAAAGAAACTGCCTCGTTGCCGCCGGCACGAAGACTGTTGGGCTGACCCAGTGCTTCACCAGGTTGCTGCAAATGCATGTGCAGAGGGGCTTTCCTGTGCACACTAGCGTTGTCTGCTTCTGCTGTATGAGGCTTGGGAGCCAGTCCCCGGGATGACGGCCTGGGGATCTGGACCAGCTGTTGCTCGAGTTGGTTCCAACAGCTCTGCATTTGGCTGAGATCCTCAACTGACGTCCTTGGGTTTCTTACCGGTCCCCCCTCAAGGTTGCTTCTCACAGCCCTGCCCCTGGCAGGGCACTTGCCCTTGTCCTCCTCAGGACCTGCCCCAGGGTTGCCATTTTGACAAGCCCATGCTAGGGTTGCTTCTGCCTGTGCTGCACCGGGATCTTGGACTGCTTGTTGAACCCTAGGCAATTTGGCAGCACTGCGGTCAATTTGACAATCCAGCATCTGAGGTGGACACAATCTGGCTGTGCTTACATGAGCAGCTGTAGGGTTTCTGGCGAATTCAAACACTGCAGGGCTAGGAGACAGGCCAAGTCGTGGACTGTGGCCAGAAAGTGCCCTAGGGCCGATGGCCGTGGCGGATTCCTGATCTTGGCTGTGCTGCTGGGGATTCAAGCTAAGCTCTCTGGGCATGGCAGCAGTCCCACAAGCCGCTGCTGCTGGTCCCTGGGGATTCAGGCTGAGCTCCCTAGGGATGGCGGCCGTCCCAGGGGTCAGAACAAAAGCTCCCTGGCATGGCAATGTACCTGTATTTAAACAAGGTAGCGATTGACTGATTGTGTCATGGTGCTATAGTGCATTTTGACATGTTTACCACTGATATAGTGGTGTTTGATCATCTGTGATCTGCGCTTGAAATGGCAAGCATGCTCAGCTTTTAACTCATTGCAAGCAAACCCTTTTGCATCAGTTGAAATGGCAACCTAGCAGGACAGACAATGGCACATCTTAGGGTTTTGGGGTTATGGTTTGACCTCAAGTCACAAGCAAAGCCAGGCCTCACCAGGAAGAGCAGGGGCTGACTGGGAGATGGCCTGCAACCTTCTTCTTCTCCTGGTCTCGCCAGGTGGCAGTTTCTGGAACATTCTGTCCAGGGAAGCTAAACGACGGTCCAGGGTACCTGTTCCCCTCCCCCTGGGTCTCACATGGTATGCCTGCATGATTGATGGTACGCTTTACTGAGTCAAAAGGGGGACAGACAAGACCATCAGACAGACTGTTGATTTGATCGCTGCAGGACACAGTGCAGTCTTTGCAGAGCATTAAACACCCTTTTCCGGGCTTGTTTTTTCCATGAATACTTTTGCCTGTCAGACTCCGTACGCACCCTTGAAAGCAGATCCCAAGGCTGTGGCTGTGCGCATGATGATCTTCTGGAGAACTTGCATGTGACAGCATTGGTGACATGACAATGTTCCAGCACATGTACAGCGCCGTAATCATGCTGTACGTTGCTGCAAAGAAGAGCACCACTACCTCAAATAATTCAGGTACAGGGCCAGCGGCAGCTCCAGAGGCCTCTTGCAACATCCCTGACTGCAACGGCCCTGATTGAGGCATCCTACCCGCTTCAGTATCCTGCACTGCTCTGCCAAAACAAGCCAGCCCTGCTGCATCTACTGCCGGGCGGTGCCTGCGACTCCCTCTCACGACAGACAGCTGCTGCTGCAGCTGCTGAGCAGGCATCTGGTCAGGCAGTTGCCTGCGAACCTGTGCTTGGAGCTGCATGTCCTGCTGACACTTCTGTGACTGTGGCATGTGCCTTGAGTATCCTTGTTCAAGTTGCTCTCGCTGATAGGGCATCTCCGCAAACTGCCCCTGCAGCTGCTGCTGCGACTGCTGATGCAGATCGAAGCCTGGGCGCTGCACCACAACTGGCATGTGATGTGCATGCAGATTGTCAAGACCGGGCTGCTGCTGTAGCTGCTCTGGCATCATCCTTGACATCTGCTGTGCATGCTTTGCATGCTGTGCCTGCACATCCTGCTGTGCATGACCTGGCGTGTGCTGAGTGGACTCAGCCTGCTGTGGCTCAGTCTGACCAGGTGTGGCCCTGACCATGGGGGAGGAGGGAGGGGGGTCAGGGGGCCGCAGCTTGCTAGCACTAGCCCTCCTGTGCTGCTTCAGTTTCCTGACCTTCCCAGAAAACGTCCTGGCAGTAGAGTTGCATGTCAGCATA
>JAABUU010007901.1_pt1 | contig 10782 bp, 10 predicted proteins | sample 5559301 | NCBI WGS metagenome assembly JAABUU01 (sample SAMN10711884, study PRJNA513360) | rock metagenome | isolation source: Antarctica rocks | place: Antarctica: Victoria Land, Richard Nunatak white
CGCTTGTATGCGCAAACTATCGATGTGATTGACCAACGGAAAGATATAAAGCAGCGACTTTGGCCAGGTTACATGTAACTTAGCATACATACAGCGCCTAGACAGTGTCATAGTCATAAACTGCATGCACTTAATGAAGAAATAAAAAATCAAAAATCTTGTAACATGCTGTTCACAACAACACTTGATGCTTATCTTTCTGATCTTCTTTCGTTGCTGCGAAAAATCTGTCTTGCTTATCATAAAACTTTGACTTGTTCTTGTACTTCTTCTGAGTACAATTCTTGAAGTAATGACTCAGCTTTTTACATGTGTAACATGTTTTGCTCTGTTGAACTGTTTTATTGCAAGCATTCATTGATATTTTTGGAATTGCATCTAACTTCATAGATTGAGAATCATAGTATGACTGTTGTTGTCTCTTCTTGAACTTTCGACTCAATATTACTGACATAGTTGATTCTTTATCTTTTTTCAGACGTCTCTCATACTGTCTATTATCAATGATCATTGCTCTGAATATTATTTTCTGCAAGTTGAAGAATTTATCAATTTTAATGATTTCATTCTTGACTTTCTTTTGCAGTCTCTGATAGAACTAACTGATGAGAATTGCATCATTTCATTTTGTATTCATTGCAATATGCTAAAAGTTAATCGAATAAGTCGCTGCAAAGATTTTCTGTCACAGATTGTACAGCTGTCGTTTCGCTGTACATTTCTTGTCAATGTCTTCAAATACTCTTCTTAGATGTTTCTCAAATGTCTGAAAATCACGAAATATTGTGTTGATTTTTTCTTCTCATTTCTCTGATTTCTTCTGCAGATAATTCATTAGATAGTGATGAAATCATGTGAATGCATTATCTTTTAAATAAAAAATGCAAAAAGTACTTTGTTCTTAATAAACTTGAACTGAGATGAATGTCGTTTAATGTATAGCTTTATTTGTATCAGATATGCTTTGAGTTTATCTTGATCATCATGATACAAGTTTAATATTGAAATCTTGATTTTATCTGCGCTGAAAATGCTTACTTCTTGATTGAACATGACTCATTCTGACTGACTAGACATGATTGAAAGAAATGAATGTCTCTGATATCTTGTAAAAGAGTGATGCTCAAAGTGTAATGATTATCTTTTTAACAACACAAAATATATACAGAGATTAAACAGTAATCATTATTATTAAACTTAAGATCTGAAAATAGCTGAGACAATAATATATATGTATTGACTACTTACATGAGTTGAGCATGAAGCTTCTATCTAAGAAAACAATCATCATTATATAAATATAAAAGAATCATGTCAAGTTATCTCTGCTCTGAATGATTACTTTGATCATTTTTAAGCAAGATGAGCGAGATGAGCATCATGCTCATCATGCTCACTGTGATCACTTCTGATTCAAGCAATCAAAGTGATTACTTTGAAACTCTGATTACTTAATGATTATCTAATTATTACTGTTACATAATTTCATGCAAGAGAGTTTTAACATAATTATAATGTCGAAATATGATGAAATAATCAAAAAAGTTACTTAGTCAAATTTTGTAAACTGCAAAATGCTGCATTACGAAAAATTCTGAATGCATTTTGAACATCATTGATAAATGCTATGCAAATAAAAGTTGAAATCTCGTCAATAAAGATGCAATTAAATTAAAAGTGCAAGAACTATAATTTAAATAGTTGAATTATCAAAAAAATACTTTATCAGAAAAAAAACATTTATTTCATACTCATTTTAATACTCTATTGAATTGAAATTAAATTTGAACACATTGAAATATCTGAACTGAAATAAGATGAAGATGAACTTATCTTGAAAAGTCAAGAAGTGCAAAGTGTTACGAAAGTTGTACAGTCAAAACTATGTATGAGTGAAGACATGACATACTTTATCTAAGATTGAGATATTTATGTATCATCATGACTAAAATAGAAAGAAATCATGAATGAACTTGAAAGTGAGTTCAAAAGTGAGCTCGAGAGTATTCTTGAATGAGATCATAACAGTCTATTCATTTTGAAAAAAAGAACGACGTTCTTGTCGTGAAGAAACAGAGTAGTAAATGAAATAGGTCGAGTATCAATGCTGTAATCGTGAAAAGAAAACAAAACTTCACTCAATATTCTTCTCGTGATCTTGTACAATAATCTTGACATTATTCAAAGTTGACATATTCTTGATCAGCGATTGATGCAAAATTCAATTGTTCTCATACAATTCTGCAATAGCTTCATTATATGTAGTTGCGTTAACGATCTCGTTCTTAAGTTTGCGCAGCAAGACGTAGCTTATACGTTGAAAATTCTCAACATTCTCATAAAGTTCATTGAATTTGCTTAGAGAAATATATCAAAGCTCGTTCTCAAGATTCTGTTCATTCTCGCTGAAGCTCATCATGAGATATTTATCGTTCTTGATCTTCTTTTTGAATGAGATCTTGATCTTCTTTGATGAACTGTTGAACGTTGCAATTCTTCGCTTAGATGCGCTGTCGTTGATGACGATCATAACTTTGATAGATGCGTTGATTGATGCAGAGCTGCTGACTGAAAAGAATTTTTGATCATCAAGAGTGTAGATTTCAGATCACATGAAAAAGATCAAAATCAAGTTTCGATGAATCAATTCAATTCTCAGCAGATTTAGTGAGAAGAAAATTTTATTGACGTAGACTTGAATAGTTAAGTGCTTGATGAAAATCATGAACTTCTTCTCAAGCTTTCAATTAAGTATCTGAAATCATTTCAAATGTCTCTTGTCATCTTCATGTAGTTTGATGTTTTCATACATCACTATATAGTGTCATGTTTTTATTGTGTGAGCGAAAGTGACGACGAAACAATTAATGAAAACTCTATTAACTCGTAAATCATGTTTGACAAAATCAATGTTTCACTCTTTGAAATCTGATATTTTCACGTTCAGAATTTTTCACACTCAATAGTTGAAGAGAATTGTTCTTGCTAACAATAGATATTTCGATTCAATTTTGTTGAAATCACAATTCATGTATGTATTGTACAAAGAATATGATGCAAAAAGATTCATTTTGACGTTATTTGTTGAAACGTTAATCGATTTTGATTGAAAAGCGCTTGTGTTATAGATTTGATAAATAGAATGATGGGTAATCATCATGCTGATGAGCAAATTCAAGATCATTACATTCTTATTTCTAGACAACGCGCTCTTCTTGATTTTAGCTGAAATCTTTACACTATTGAGCATTGTCTTCGTTTAAACGAATATATATTATATGTGTTTGAGCAAACTTGATAATCTCTGATAATCTTCGAAGCTAAAATTTGCTCCGAAAGTCGCTCTGAGATGTCAAGCACTCTCTCTATCTAAGCGACTGAGTCTATGAAGTGAGTAAGTAAGGCAAAAGCGCGTTTCTGACTGAATTCTAAGAGATGAAGAAACAGAAAGAGATGATGAGAGAAACAGAAGAGATAACGATCTATTTGTTTTCTTTTTCCTGCTTAATCTTCTTGTTCTCTAGTGATCGACATTGATCAAGTCAAGTCGACTAGCAGTCATCTTCGCTTGTCGATAATCTTCAGTCAAGCTGAATCTTCTATTGAGCATCGTTTTCGTTTGAACGAATATATATTATATGTGTTTGAGCAAACTCGATGATCTCTGATGATTTTCAGGGCTAAAATTTGTCTTGAAAGTCGCTCTGAAATGTCAAGCACTTTCAAACCTCAGAAACGTCGATACGAAGTATCGAGATCGACGAGAGCTGACTCTAGTCAACTGATCGAAAGTGACTATCTTTGATGTTTCTTAGAGACATTTAGTATGTAGCTAGAGTGAGCTTCAATGTATAAGCGATAGCTGTCAAACTTTCATCTTTCTAGCAGCTGAATTTCATCTTTTGAAAGCTCTGCTTGACGAGCTGAGATAGCAGCATCTCGACAAAAGAAGTGATCTGAGTAGCGATCTTCTATGCTCAGTATGACTAGCGTTCTACGCAGAATCTCGATGACGTGAGTTCGTGTGTATGAATATTCTGAGTCAAACAGAGACGTCAGCAGAGATGCAGAAAACTTTGAAAACAGGTTAACGAGTGAGTTTTTAACGCACGCTTCGTCGTTGACGACAGCGATGATCAATGTCACTTCACGTCTGAAAGAGTCAATTTTGAAGCTTGATAGAATGACTTGCAAAGAATCATTCTGAAAGATAATCGAACTTCTGATTAGATGTCACTGTTTGAAGTCAGATGTTTTATTCGATTGACTTCATGTGAACTCGTTCATGCGCAGAAAGCTCGCAAACGTCAGGCAAAATGACGCATGTCATGTTGCTTCTTCAATGATAGATTGATCAAATTGACGTAGCAATAGTAGCAGTAGATTTCGTGTTATAGATCTTCGCTTGCGAGTCTGATCATCGTCTTGAAATCTTCAAATTTCAACTATGATTCGCTGTAATGTAGAATGATGAAATGTCTCGATCTCGATATCAGAATATTCAACGTCAATGTGATGTGATCGTAGATCAATGAGATAAATCTTAATGATTTTGACTTTGATCATCTTGTCTTCTAGATTTGCTGATCAGCTGATCAGATTTGAGATTGAAGTCGAATATTTGACTCTGACGATCAAGAAGCAGAACATGAAGTAGCTTCTTTTGACTGTATCGTAGATATCTCTGATGAACGTTGCTAGATCTCATCAAAGATATCTGACTGCTGAGCGATCAAGAAGAATCTCGCTGTATCAGAAGCTTGATGACTCACGCTGATTGACTGAAGTGTAGCTAGCTGAGAAAACTCGTCAGCAATAGTACTGAACTTCGCTCGAGAAAGCAAATCAGCTAGACGATTTTCATGAGTTGAAATTCACAGAGCATGTATGCAGATATCATGCGCAGTCGTCAGCAAGACTATTCATCGCAGATACAGCATTGTCTCTTCGCGCATGAAGATCTTGTTAATGTCGACGACAACAGCTACGTTGTTGTCATATATAATGAGATTGCATCTCGCGAAAATGAGAAGTCATGCTGTCAAAGCTTGAAGAATCGTCGTCATTTCTTTGACATTGATATGCTTGTCACTCAAGCGCGTGTTAAATCGATTAGAAAATGCTTGACTAGCAGCTGATGATAGGTCGAAATGACGCAGATAGTAGCTTCTCATGTCGTGCAGATCTGAAGCGTTGATTCAGAAATATAGAAAATGTCTGAATTCTTGCTTGCGAAGCAGATGTACATTGTTTCACTTTGAAAGAAAAGTCTTTCATCATAGTAGATCTTGTCGCATTGAATAATTGATGCGCTGCTTGCGTGATTTGATGACGATTAAGTCGTTGAACAGTCGTCTGAGAAAAACTCTTTCAGAAATCACGATCTTTGCAGCAAATGACAGAAAGTCTAATAGCGTCTGTAGCTTCTCGTATGATAAAGAACTCTTTGTAAACGCGCTGTTGACGAGCTGAATTACCTTCTGATGCTTGTCAGATGATAGACGAGTCATCATATTGATTGAATCAAGCTCAATGCTCAAAAAGATGCATGTGATGTCGATAAAATTCTTTTTAAGGTTAACGCTAAACTCTAACTGAGCGCACAGATCATCGAAATCGCTCTCGTATTTACGAGCTTTGATCATGTTCGCTTGTATGACTAGAAAGTCATTCAGATAGTGTATCATCAAGTCTCATTACAGAGTGACTATGAGCATTCAGCAAAGATCTTTAGCGAAAAGGTCAAACAGATATAATGACGTGCGTAGATTGAAGAAAAGAAAGCAATCTATTCAGTACTTATCTCTTCAGAAGAACTCGAGCAGTCAGTGATCTGATGTTGCTATCGACACATGACAAAAGACGTCAATCAGATCTCTTTTAATGAGAACTGCGTTTCGATCGACGTCACATAAAGCGATGATCACTTGATCAAAGATAAAATATTCAATTGATTCTCAGTTCTTGAGAATGAAGCAGTTGACTGATCTTTCTTTTGAATACGATAGATGATGTATTCGACGTCAGCGATCGTTTCTCTTCGATACTAGCCTTAATGATGAGAATATAAAGCGATGAGAAACATGATGAATCTCAGTTAGTCGATCACAGCGAACTTGCTGCGTCAAATCGGCTTGAAGAGTATCTGAAGCTTCGTTTGTCAAGAAAAGATTCTCGCTCAAAATCAGTTGATCAAGATCTCGATATTCAATTTTTGCTTCATGTTCAATGATAAACAGCAGCGTTTGAACATATATATGATCAGAATGTTCGACTAGTTGTGTTTATCATGCGCTCGCGTTTAGAGAGTCTCTGTGCGCTAGAGAAACTTCGTCGACCTTCATGAGCTGATATGAAAAGAATTTCGATATCGATATCAGTGAGATCGAAATTCGATGTTATTTTCTTTTGATTGATTGACTGTTTGAATTTGATGTTTTGCAATTGATAACAGCGTGAGTCTCATCACATTCGCTGCAGATATGCTAATATGTGCAATCAGAATAGATGCAGCTGTCGACGTTGAACTTGTTGCATATCAAAGACAATGTGCTTTTCTCTTTAAATCTAGAATCGTAGAACTGTTTTCTGACTCTCTGACTCTGATATCTCGTCTGAAAGATGATAGCAGATGTTTTTTTTTATCAGTGCTTGATTGATCAGTTCATCTTCAGCGTTATATCACTCGTTCGAATCATTGACTTCTTTTATCATACGAATCTCGTGAAAGTGAAAGTGAAAGATTCGTAGAGATTCAAAGATATAATGCAGATGAAGCTTCAGCAGATAGTCGATGTATCAAGCTAAGCTTGCTTGCAGAGAATGTCTCAATTGATTATTGATTGTCTCAATGAGACATTGATTATATACTTCTAGACAGCGTATAAAGAAAATCATGCTCTTGAGATTCTGCTGAGTGACGTCATCGTCATGAGCTCGAAGCTCATCGAATCATGATAGTTGCAGATTTTGTTTGTTGAGCGAGTTTGATATATGATTGTTGATCAGCTTGAAGATATTGACGACTCGAAATTCATTTTTGAAGATGAGAATCAGTTGAGTGATATCAATAAAGAGATAACGAGATATCATTGTTTGAATGCAAGAATCACTTGAGAGAATAGTATCTGACGTTTGACTGATAGTATTCTCTATCACTAAGTTGTTTCTCGACTGATTCAGCGCTGTACTCTGAGCTTCTAGTCGTCGAAGCTTCTGTTTCAGCTCGCGTTTCATATTCGCTTGATGAATATCTTTAATTCTCTGTCACATGACAAGAGTTATCAATGTTTCAATGATTTGTTTTGAGTCGATTCTCTTCAAGAGAACACTTGAAGAGAAAAGATTCAAAGAGACAGGTGAATTCAACGAGAGTGACGACGATGCTGCAGATGAGCGAGAGCGAAACACATGAGAAAAGAGAAAGTGACGACGACTTCGTCTTCTGCTGACAGCGACAGCGACGTCGACGTTGACGCGACTCTGACGACGAGTAGAAGCGATCATCAATAGTGATGACAGTAGTGAAGCAAATGAGGTAGCAGTGACAGCAGTGAGTAGCGATGACAGCAGTGAGTAGCGACGGCAGCAGTGAATAGCGATGACAGCGATGAGTAGCAGTGATAGCGATGACAGCAGTGAATAGCAGTGTGAATGACAAAGTGAGTAGCAAAGTGAGTAGCAAAGTGAGTAGCAAAGTGAGTAGCAAAGTGAGTAGCAGATGCAAAAGCGCGTTTCTGACTGAATTCTAAGAAATGAAGAAACAGAAAGAAATGATGAGAAAAACAGAAGAAATAACGATCTATTTATTCTCTTTTTCCTGCTTAATCTTCTTGTTCTCTAGCGATCAACATTGATTGAGTCAAGTCGACTAGCAGTCATCTTCGCTTGTCGATAGTCTTCAGTTAAGCTGAATCTTTTTTCATCATTCTTTTGAGTTTCTATATTCTCATCATTTATGTTAGAAATTGATCTAGAGCGAGTCATAAAGATGTCATTTAACTAATAAATAAATGCTAAGAAAGAAAAGTATCTATAAAAAAGAACTCAATTCTTATTTGTATGTTTCTCAGCTCTGTGCTAAACTTGATTGAGTTGATGTCTTACACATATGATGCAGAGACTCATTGACATCACTTCTAGATCAGATTTTCACTAAGCTTGATTAGAATGAAATCAGGCGAAGACTAGTTGAAGAATAGACGAAGACTAGAATTGTAACATTACTCTTTTTTCTTGATTATTCATGTTTGCATGAATGTTATTTCTTAGTGCGCTTTTCTTGAATATTTGATATGAAAGTTGTCAATCATCTCTTGAGCGTTCATAAATTCATCGTCGTCAGCGTTATATCAGTTGAGATCATTGTCATAGCTCTTTCATTTGATTCAATATTGAAGTCATCTTTAATATCATCAAGAGTTCAATATATCATCAATCTTTCATTCGTCTTCGTCGTTTATCACTATTGATCTCGAACATTCATTCTTTTGATCAGACAGAAAATCATTGACAACAGAATGAAGAAGCTCTGAATAAAATACATTATGTATATGCATAGTCTCTGATAGTTTCAACTTATAGAATGAGTCAACAGAATCAATGATCTGAAATGAGTTGAGCATCTTGTCATTCAAATTTTTGAAAGATCTTGCTGTAATAATGTTTTGTTTATTCAGAAACATTTTTAATTTGATTTCATAATTGATCTTCTTTCTATGCTTGTTAATCTGATTCATCATTTGCTCTCATGTTTTGATCAGTATCTTATTCATGTGATTGAATATATCTTCAACTCAAGCGATCTGCAGACGTTCGTGAATGCTTTCATACTTGATGATGTCAGAGTTGAAGCTCATACGAAAGTGAAAGTTCTTGTTCACGAAGAAGAGAGTCAATAAGATGACTGAAGACAAGACGTTATTGTTGACAAGTTTGATCATGAATAGTCACTTGAATCAGTCATTCTGCATGTATGAACAGAAGAAACAAAGATATCGCTCAACATTCTGATTGACTTGTTCGCTTTAATCGTCAATCTGAGAGTGATAGATGATGAACAATCAAAGAGAAATGCTCAGTCGTTTGCAAAGAAACTTTCAAAGAATGAAGATGAACTGAGAATCTCGATTGAATACAATGAAGCTTGATAAATCATGAGTTCAATATATTCATTGAAGCAACATTTCAGCTGTCTTTTTGACTATGATATCTTCATCATCAATGATGCAAGAGATATAATGTCTTTCTTTTGACAATCTGCAGATGACAGTCAGAATAGCGTTGTAGTTGTATGAATCAGATAAATTGATAATGAAGTTCATTGCTATGTCTTGTCATCGCTGTTCAGATATCAATAGAGATTGAAGCAAGTCATTTGATTTATTTCTAGATGTCTTTGATCGTTGATAAACATAGCAGTTTCAAATATATCAATCTACTGTCTTTCACATGAATGATCAATAGTAGTTTCGTTTGATGATCTTCATCGTTCTAAGAATATCAAGATGATTTATTGAGAATTGATCATGCATCTCATAAATCAGATTTATTTGCAGAAGTTCATTAAACGAAACTCATAACTGACTGTCTTTGTATAAAATTTCATTCTGAACTTGACAATTCTTCAGCTTGATGTCTTCACATTGTGCTTCGTTTCTGATCTTTGCTTCATGAAGTAAAGTACAATTCTCGTCGATTTCATTCGCGTCAAGAACTTGTTTATAGATTGACTCGCTGACATTTTTCTTTAGATCAGCAATTTTCATTCAATTCAACGTCAGAATAGTGATTCATTGATAGCAAACGCGTTCATCATTGAAATCTCTGAGCACGAAGTCAGCTCAACGAGTTAATGCATCAATCTTAATGTTCTGTTTGTCAAATCAATACATTATCTTGAAGTTGAAGTCAGCTAGCTTCTGAACTCAACGCATCTGATGTTTGCTCAGCTCTTTGTCTTTCATCAATGAGATGAATGCTTGATGATCGATGAACATCTTGATAGAAATGTCAATCAGCTTCAGTTTGAATCATCAATGTTCAAAAGCTTGAATTATGATCAGCAGTTTCTTATTGTATATCTTGTAGTTGCACTCAGCAGAAAACATGTTCTTGCTATAGAAAGCAATTGAATGTAGTACTTCTTCATCATCATATTGAAAGAGAACTTCATCGTTTACGTAGTTGAATGAGTCAGTTTTCAGAATAGTCTCACGAATCTGATCAAAGTGATGAAGTATAGAAGTTTCAGTCATACGTCTCTTCATGTTATTGAATGCAGTCTGACAAGTCTCATTTCATTCAAATATGATCTTCTTTTGAATGAATTGAATCATTGAATGAACAATCTTTGAAAAGTTCTTGATAAAGCGTTGATAGAAGTTGCAGAAGTCAATGAATGACTGAATCTAAGTGAGATTATTGAGAGTAAATCATTTCACTACTGCTTGTATCTTTCGTGAATTCATCTTCAGTTCTTCAATGAATATCAATAGTTCTACAAAGATGATCTCTTGAACATGAAACTTGCATTTGTTTATGTTCATCTGTAAATCAGCTTCTCGTAGTTTATTCAAGATCAATCATACATGTTGCTTGTGTTTCTTCAAGATCTTGCTATAAATGATAATGTCATCTAGATAAATCTGACAAAACTGATGAAGATATTTGAACAGCACGTCGTTCATATAGTGTTGATAGAACATTGATTCATTGATTAATTCAAAGAGCATTACATGATATTTGTATGAATCAAAAAAAGTGATAAAGATAGTCAAATCT
>JAABUU010007903.1_pt1 | contig 10781 bp, 12 predicted proteins | sample 5559301 | NCBI WGS metagenome assembly JAABUU01 (sample SAMN10711884, study PRJNA513360) | rock metagenome | isolation source: Antarctica rocks | place: Antarctica: Victoria Land, Richard Nunatak white
CTGGATTACTGTAAGCTCCTCAGCATGCATCACGAACATGATCACATGCGTTTTGATCAGCGTGCACACTGACGGTTGCTGTGATGCTGTTTGTTTGGTGCAAGTGACCAGGCAGGAGTACCTGCCTGTCGAGGCTAGGACAGTCCCTGTGAACAAATTGCTGAGGATTGCACATGCCCTCAGAGGCTGATTATGCTATTCAGAGGTCTGCTGTAATTACACAGGCAGACTGTAACACAAGTCCAGTGGGTCTGCAGACTATAACACATGTCCAGTTGGACTGCAGCTGCAGTGATCATGGCCTTCCATGCGCCTGCAACAAGTCTGCTGTGAACCTAGGAGTTGACATGTTATGATTCATAAAGCAAAACTGCCCAAGGTAGGCCGATACCCATGCAGCCAAACAACGAGGGAGAAGGCATGCTGCAAGACATCAACTCTAAAACTGCAGTGAGGCAGTTCTGTTCATGCTGAGAGCATGGTTGTTACTCATCAGCAGCATCTTTATTGATACAACATCAATGCTTCCTCGATAACATAACCTGTCCATTCATGAAATGTTTTGCACAGCTGCAACCATGACTGCTTTATCGCATGCATGGTCGATGCTCAATGAATTCTCAGCTTTGCTTTGCAACACTCAGTGCATCTTGCCTCCTCTGCATCAGGTCAGTAAGCTCTGCTTTTGCTGCGTTGGACAGAAAGGTGTATTCAACGCTGCGCAGCACAAGAGTCCACAGGTCATCTTCTGTCAGTTGGAATGCCTGTGCAGCTATAGCATACTCCTTGGACAAAGAAGTCTGAAACACGCCCTGATCATCTGTGCAGAGGACCACAGGATGGCCTGCAAGCAAAACTAGAATACTGCCAACAAGGACATGACCTGGCAACTTGACAAGGGGAGTATCTGAACACTGCAGCAGCAAGAAGCAGATTGAACGCTTTTGCTGAAAGCTGTCAGGTGTGGTGCAGCTTTGGCAGGCACCACAAACAGTGCGCTCTATTGGCATACAGCGCCAGCTCAAGATAACATTGGCAGCAGCATGTCAACATTGTCAGCAGCATGTCAACATTGGCAGCAGTATGATCACGCAGGAGCTATGCCAAGATGCAGGCAGCGATGCTAAGGAGCGCATGCAGAAACCAAGCTGCAAATGTTGCGATTTGGCCCTTTGTTAGTCCTTGTTTGATAAGCTTGAGGACAGGCTGACCTGCTTTGTAGAAGGGCAGAAAATGGTGATCAGGAAAGCCTTTGACGCTGGCAGTTATCACGTTACTGCTCAAGCATAACTCAACAGGGATCATTGAAGAGAAGAGTTGCTGCTCCAAGGAGGGATTCAAACAGCACATGTGGCCCAGCCTATCTGGCCGGAACTGCAGCATGTGTTCTGTCTCTTCTGGTGCATACACCTATGGAAGGCATAATGAAACTGAGCAAGCAGGACTCCACTGGCTGCAGTCTGCAACTTGAGCTCGAACTGTGATCTGTGAGATGAAAGGCATTAAGCTTTGGGTGAAGTGCTGAAAGTAGCAGTGCTTCAAGATGAATGGAAATCAGCCATGCACAGCATCACAGGTCTGTGGATGCTGGTTGCAATGATGCAATATTCCTGACCATGATTCAACAACATTGAATGGCTGTGTCTGGACACCTCCGCAGCATGAAGGATGATCTTGAGGCCATGTTGGCGAGCCTTGTCCAGGGCTGAAGACCAGTCATGCCATGAGTTGAGGGTGGGGTCGCCGGACAGGTCAATGCCAATGACTTGATGATGGCCTAGGCGGATGGCGAGGTCCACTGTCTCCTGAGCTTGAGCAGCTGTCTCACGCCTGTCTATGCTCAAGATCAGTCCAATGCTGATAGGCCTGTGCCCTGTCTTCACACAGTAAACAGCACTGTCAGGCTGCGTGCCGACTGTTGGGGCAGGGGGCCCTGTTATGTGGCACTGTTTAAACAAGCCCTGCCGAAGGACGTGAAAAGGCAAGGGCAGAAAATGGCATTTTGTCTGACAACAGTTCCTTGGTTCAACAAGGAGTCACGGCTCACAGCAGGTAGATGAGGCAGTGCCTGGTAGATACAGCTGCAGACTAGTCAGACATGACTGAGCAGAGGGGACAGATCACACAGGCAGTGATTGCCAGTGCATGTTCAAATCACTTGCTGCAATGTAGAGAGATGGCGCAAAAGATGCAATGCTACGCCATCATGACTGTGACGCGCACCTATTGACTTCTGGGTACTTCTGTACTGCTGCAGGCCAGCCAGGACAGCATTGCAGTAGGATGCTTTGGTCATGCCATGCTCTGGTCTAGCCTACAGGCATAATATCAAGGTTGCGGTGTGGTCACACAGACATGATTTCAGGATTTACATGTTGCTGACTGCAGCAGACCTTGGGAGTTGTCCTCAGCTCCAGGTGCACAATGTTGTCATTTGCACAATCTTCGACCACCTCGCACGTGATTCGTGTAAGGATAGCATGAGTTGTAGTAATAGTATGAATAACAGCAAAAAGCTTAAATCCTTCTGGGAGAGATCGTGTGCCTGCAGGCCAACCGGACAGGTCTGCTGTGCATTCCCTGCAATGCAAGAGCTTGGGAAGTTTGCATGCCTGTCTTGGAAAGAAATCCGAGGGTCTCTGCACTCAGGCCTTGCTTTTCTGCCAGCTCTCTGCAGGCACACGACGGTTGAAATCAACGCGACTGCTTAAGCCGTTGGAGTCGATGCTCCACTAGGACGTGAGCTGTACCGGATAGTGCTTTCTCTGATCGACCCGTTCAAGTGAGCATGCAGCTCGATTTTAGGCAAAGCCTGGCAGAAGCGCAGCTGATCTGCTGAATAAGGAAGCACCTCCGTCATTTGCTACCTTTCGGTGCTGCTGGCAAGATGGTCAGAGCTGGCGCATATGCAAACTGCGCTTTGGTCTGCGCTGACTCGGTCATGTGAGCTCCACATGTGAGCTCCACGTGCACATTCTTCCTCGGCGCATCGCATCGCCCAGGCTGGATGCGCTCTCGGTGCTGGCTGAAAAGCCTGCAGGAAGTGCTCACTTGAGGGATCTGCTGCTGGCTCTCAGTACCAGGAGAGCGCAGGCCAGCCGTGAGCGGAAAGGTCTGATCAGACCATGTCTTGCACTGCGTGCTCGCGCCAATCTCGTTGACGTTTGTACCGCTTCACAGTCAGCATGGCAGACACGTCACCATTCACTTATGAGCTTCTCCAGGTCGACCAAGTGCGCTGGTACTGGAACAAGCAACCGTTCAACCTAAAAGGTGTGCTTACCTGTGCGCTTACAAGTGCGCTTTAGGTCTACTGCTCTCGGCCCTCATAGCCTTGCCTTCAATGTTTCAGTGTCACTTGCAGCCGTACATCAGCTAGATGTCCAGTCCAGATCTCAGCTGATGCGGTACTGTGAAGAGGACTCAAACCACCTGGAACAACAGTATAGGTGATTGGTGCTTGCTGATTATTGTGCTGATATACAAATGCTAACATTGCTAGCAGAGCAAGACAAATTTTAGGACACCAGCTGATGTGCAGGCGTTGTTCTGATGAACTGGAGAAGGCCTGGTGGAATGAACAAGCCGAATTGAGCTCAGGTCCTGCTGCTGCTGGCAAAGGCGCAATTCCTGAGGAGGAAGCTGCATCAACTCAGTGGCAGGTGAGTCATCTTGCTGTGTGTCAACAACTACTGCTGCCATCAGATGCAGCATGCTTTGCTTCCGCGCATATCACCAGGTGCAACTGAATATCTGCCTTTGTCCCCAGGATTATGTGCTAGGTGATCGTGAGGGGGAAGTTGGGCTCCTCTTGAAGGCAGGGCTGCATGAGGTTGACATGGTGAAGAGGCGCATGCAGCCTTGTTATTGGCCTGGCACACTCCATCGCGTCATCAGAGGCTCTTGGTATGTGGACAAAGGCTCCGGCTATGCTCCCTTGAAGGTGCGCGCCCAAAGCAAATTCCAGTCAAACTAGAACACATACCCATAGGTCAGGCCGACAGCACATGAGTGGTCATACACAGCATGCAGATTTACTCCAGGGCAGTCTGGTGGCAGGCTGTGAGTGCCAGCAGAAATGTGATCAAATTGTGGGCACAAATGCATGATGATGGACATCTATGCTGTGCACAATAAGCAAGCATGCATGTATCCTGTGAGCAATCACTCAAAGCTGTCAACTTACTGCTGAAGAGGCAATGCCTTGCTCTGCTGGTCATGCTTAGCTGCTCTGGGTATCAGCTCACGGGAGTGGGGTGCTCAACCGGCCACATTGCAAGGCATGTAAAAAAAAGTTCCTGCCACAGACTTGTCTTGTTCAAAAGCTCTGGACAGCAAGACCAGATGTTGCCTTTGCAAGAGTCACAAGTCAGGCCCAAACACACATCTGGCCAGCAGCATGCGTGCTCATCAGCAGCATTGCTGAATTCCTGAGCATGTTGATGGTACATTGTGCCATGAAGTGCTACTCAACATGAAACGGTGATGTTAAATGCAGGAAACTGTAGCCGACGAACTGGAAGAGGCGTATAGGAGTCACATCTGGGATCCCAGCCTCAGACATGTGAAGAAGCAGAAGCAAGGCGTCACTGCTGCTCGTGTGGAGCTGACTTCTCTCTTCACAAAGGTACACCCTCTGCTGAACTCTGCCTGCTCAAAGAAGGCAGTGCATGCTCTAGGCATCTGTACAACTGCTGGTGGGCTGCTTGTCGCCTGCTGACTGACACATAGATGCATGATCTCCCCTGATGAGGTTTAAAAACAGGAAATTTAAGTTGATTGATTGATTGATGATCTAGGATGCTGCTTGTCACCTGCTGACTGACGCTGAGATGCATGAACCAGGATGCTAGTCCATCTGCGTGCAGTTATACTGCACTAATCTCTCTGGACACTCTCTAGCATCGGCACATCTCCAAGCACTGCTGCATTATCTGTTGTGGTGGCAGGCAACCTCTTACATCATATGCCCCTTGCATGCACATGAAGCTTTCATTCTGTTGGTTTGAAGGCAAAGGATGCCCTGGTCATGGTTGCAAAGGTTGGCATGAGGTTGTTCAGTCTGGTTCAGAGCTCACCAACACACGTTATTGACTGGACCTCATACAGGGCTGTACATACCTGACCCTCAGGGCAAGCACAAATTTGATGAATGAATGTGAGTGATAACTCACTGTTGACCCACGATCCTTCTATCTGCAGGGTCAGTATGCCCTCTTTGTGAGTGATAGCGAGGCCTATCTGTGTACCGACACCACCTTTGGCTCCTGGTTTGCCAGGTAGGCCCACTAAGCTTATCATGCCTTGTTTGCACCAGCTGCCAACAGCCTGTTGTCACATGCAAACCTGAGTACAAGCTACAGTGCACAGGCTATTGACATCAAGCCAACACCCAGTGTTGCTTTCTGGCCATGCTACGTCGCATGAGTGCAATCCTCAAGCTAGAAGAGACTGAAGCAGGTGTCTTGCAATGCTGGCCCTTGATGTTTCTAAAAGGCACAGCATGAAGGGCACAGGGCAATCTTCTCATGCCCAGCAATAGCACATGACACATACAGCCTGCATGCAAACATATTCTGGTACGAGATTAGCAGGCCACATCTTGCACTCGCCTTTGCCTAGCAGATGCATCCAAGCAAGTTGAGAGACACAGGGTAAGGTTGTTTTGCACACTGAACAAGCTGGCGCAACTGAAACATCATGCAGGAAAGGCACCCCACCTGGGGCGAAGCTACGGCGGGGTTACCTGCCCCCAAAACCCTCAGACAAGCAGGTAGAGATTGACGTGAAGCAAGAGGAGGTTGACAACTACTGCGCTCGGGTGCCAGTCAACAGACTGGTGCTGGTTTGTCACGGCATTGGTCAGAAGCTGGCAGTCAGCAACATTGCCCATGACGCAGCTTGCATGCGGCTCATCATGCGCCAGCTGTCACAGGTGAACATACAGATTGAATCATGCGCCAGCTGTCATAGATGAATGTGCAAGCTGAATTTCAATTCTGGAGAGACATCACTTGCATGACCTGGTGCTGTGATGCCATCACACCAGTGCCTCACCATACTTGCGGACATAGGCCTCACGAGAACAGGGAAAGCATCAATAAAAGCTATGTTTCTAAATGGTGTGGGAGAGCTCCTGTTACCTGTCTCCCTTTTTACTTTCACCTGTGATGTACACAAGGGACTTGATTGCGAGTACGACTCAAACTGCTACTGTGGCAAATGACTGCTGTGCAGGTTGGTGCAATGTACCCTGTATATCATCAGCAAAGTGAACATCATCTGAAGATCCTTGTCAGCTTATCGCCTGCTGTCAGGTCAGTAAGAGACACATGGGTGTAGACCTGTGACAGGGTGGGTCGTGTGCAGGATACCATGAGCAAGGAGCAGCATGAGGATGGGCGAGTGGAGGTGCTGCCGGTGCAGTGGAGGAAGCACCTCACTCTTGAGGTCAGTACTGCCTGCTCGCATCACATGCCATGCCTTTCATTCAAAACTCCCTCCTGTACTGAAAGGTCCTGGTGCCCACTGCAAAGCTGCTTCTGAACAGCTGCCATCTGTCAAGTGATGTGCTTAGTATCTTTAACTAGATCAGCAAACAGTAGATGTCGCCTGCACAACTCCGGTGGACGCAAGTTCAGAAGCTTTGATGCGTCACCGATTGGCCTGATTGACCAATTGCAAATCTGTTTCTGTGCATTGCCAGTGGCAACAAATGCAATCTCAACGCTGTGGCATTGATGTAGGTGGATGCCATTTCAGAAGCTTTGATGCCTGCTGGGGTGAGAGGCCTACGCAGCATGTTCCACGCCACAGCTGTGGAGGTGCTGCTGTACCTGACCCCCATCCACTGCCAGGACATGCTGGACTCCCTGACCACCTCCATGAACGCCACCTTCTCCGCCTTCATGAAGCGCAACCCTGCCTTCAAGGTAGGCTTCATAGCACATTTGTGCTCATGCAGGGAGCTACTCAGGACCATATGTACCTGATCCTAGGGGGTCCTGACTATTGCGTAACCTGACTACTGAGTTCAATGGTAAATGAAATTTCCGGCTGGTTGTGAAGGGCCTGCTGCAGGTTGCTTGTGTACGCAGTCCAGGGTCGGAATCTCTACTGGTACTTGGAGCTTGTGTTTGTAGGCTGATCTGTCTGTAGCAATGTACAATCTTTGCTCAAGTTTTTATGCGCTCCTTGGTAGGGGTGTCATGGTTTTGAAGTATCAGTTGAAGCCTGAAGTCCTGCATCCAACCTGCCGGCAATACGCTGGCCTTGTCTTCACCCCACTAGTCTCTTGTTGCATGTCTTGTACTTGAATCCCATCCTGTTACATCTCCCCTGTTGCAACTCATTATGCCTCGCTGTTGTTTTGCCTCGACTTGCCAGTATAGCTCCATGAACACATCATGCCAGGTCAAAGTTATACCATCACTGGTACCTTACTACCCAACAGTAACACACCCTGTGCTACACCCTTCTCACCTGTCCAAACCTTCTCCTTACCTCGTCTACCCTCCGTCTCCTGGTGTATCATTCCTGGGAACATGTTGTGTCTGCAGGGCAAAGTCTTCCTTTTAGCTCATGATTGGAGTGTCTTGTATCTGCAGGGCAAAGTCTCCCTTTTAGCTCATGATTGGAGTGTCTTTGTGTCTGCAGGACAAACTCTCCCTTTTACCTCATGATTGGAGTGTCTTGTGTCTGCAGGGCAAAGTCTCCCTTTTAGCCCATTCTCTGGGCAGCGTTTTGTGCTATGAGATCCTGTGCAACCAGCCCCATCTCTTCGACCATCTCGAGTTCAACATCCACAACACTGACAGCCCCACCGATTCCTCCCAATCGCCAGCTGCACAAACCCAGTCTGAGCAAAGCACCCAATCAGCACAGTTGCCCTCAAAGCTGCAGCAGCAACAGCATCAGCAGCAGCAGCAGCAGCAGCAGCAGCAGCAGCAGCAGACGCGGCAGCAGCAGCAGCAGCAGCAGCAGCAGCAGCAGACGCGGCAAGCGTCAACAGAGATTGTGTTTGCTCCTATGAGTAGCAGTGATCTTGATGGGAGCGTCCTACCTGCAAGAAGCTACCCCCCATACCCAAGGCAGAGTGTGAGGTCACAGGCAGGCATGTCTCACAGCTTGGGCTCTGCAGCTGCGCCGTCAGGTACTGCGCAGGTGAGAACAAACGCATGCATCCTTGTGTCAAGTGAGTATGACGTGGTGGTCACAGCCTTGGCCGCCTCTGTCTGCAAAGCATGCTCAGCTGCTAACCATAGGGACTTATACATCCAAGCTGGGGTCACTGGTGGGGAGGGGGCGGCCAGCACCATGCTGCTGTGAAAGCAGTCTGTCATCATTTGTAAAAGCACTGACTGTGAAATGTGGCCATGATAACCCTCTGGTCACAGCCCTGGTCTGCCACTGCAGCTGAACTTGCATTGACTATCACAGACCTCCAATGTGCCCAACTTGCCTAAACCGCAACTGCAACTACTTGCAGCTTGCCCAATTTGGCCATGCCATACTTTTCTAAGGTTCATGCATTTTTCTGGTGTCCACATAATCTGCTGGTCCACATTCATCACTGCAAACAACATCCAGAAGCTGATGCTGATCAACATTTTGATGGTTTGGAAGTTTGCTGTGTAAGCTCTGTCAGCCCTTGCTACACCATGGAGCCTGACCCAAAATATGGACACCCCCTTGCATGGCCGGCCGGCAATTGCACATGCAGCCAACCAGATTGGTCAAGCCGCATGTCTGTTTGCATCGTGCTGTGCTACCTGTGCAAAAGCGCAAGCTGTGAGCCATCACGCATGCAGCAAATCCTGGAGATTGTCCATGGGCCAGCCACCTTGGCAGGCATACGTCTTCCCTAAGTCATGCCCTGCACGTACTTAGCTCATCATGAGCTAAAAAGCGTTAAATAACAATAATAAATATTATTATCATCATTATCATTGATATCTTTATTAATAATTTTGTTATTATTGTTGTGGTTGTTGTTGTTGTTGTTATTGTTATTGTTATTGTTATTGTTATTATTATAATTATAATTATCGTTATTATTGTGGCCTGTACAGGAGAGCAAGCTGCGGGCAGAGAATGGAAGACTGCAATTAGAGCTGGAAGCAGTGCGTGCTGACAGAGAGCGCTTGCTGTCCTCACAACAAGCCACCACATCTGGACAGACAGCCTCGGGGTGGCAACTCCCTGCCCTGCCCAAGCCCACACCCCAGCAGCAGCCACAGGTACGCAGTGTCACTGCTGGACAACAGCACGATGTTGCAAACTACAAGAGGCATCATGCAGTCAGCCCTGTATCCGGCCACTACCCCTTTGCACTAGCATCTAGGCGTCGAGTGCTGGCATGATGGTGTAGCTCAGATCCAATGGCATGCAGACAACTGTTGTTGTGAGATGCTGCCAAGTCTCACTTGCACCATGCATTGCACACTTGCAATCCACAAGGACAGACTAGAATGAGACAGCTTGTGAAAATGGTATGATCATTCACCCTTGAGGAAAGGAATTTCTGGGATGGTATGCCAATCGACATGACATTGGCCATGTGTGGGACACACCTTGCGCTACAGTGGAGAAAGCAGAATTGACAGCAGAAAATTTGGAACGAAGATGGCTTGAAGGGAGCCTGATTGCCTTTGCAGGAATCAGGGGAAGGGAGCTTGCTGCCCCCACACATGGACATTAAGCCCCTGCTGTTCCCTGTGGACAACTTCATATGCATAGGTGTGACCTGTCATTAGTTCTGTGGCCCTTCACAGCTCTGTGACTGCTGAAATGGAGTGCATCACATGGCCTTGCTGCACATCAGCAAGTGTGCACGACAATCAAATGTGCACTAGATGTGCAGCTGTATGTGACAAACATATGTGCACTAGATCTGCAGCTGTGCATAACAAACAGATGTGCACAAGATGTGCAGCTTTGGGTGACTACAGGCACACTCACAAAGCCAATGCTGCATGTGTACTGCAACAGCAGTGACGCCTTCTCCAGCAGACTACCAAAGCATCTCAGATGAAGTCCTGTCCCTCATGAGTGGGCCTGGGTGCAGATGCATTATGTCAGCATAACACGATATTGCACAACATGCTATTGCATCACGTCATGCTGCTGCCCCAAAACCACAGAAGCACATACACCTGAAAACTTTCTGTTTTTGCACAGCAGGTTCTCCCTTGGGCTTGTTTCTGGCCCTGAGGGGGGTAGACCCGACTAAAGGGCGGGCTCTGGGTACCTCCCCTACCTCACAAACCAAATCTTGCCATACTTGCGATGGCCTGCCAGCTGCCAACAGGATGTACAATCTGTACCAGCCTTATGATCCTGTTGCCTATAGGTCTGCACCTTCTGCACTCACTGCCTCTTGCTTTGTATACCCTGTTCTGACTTCATGGGCATGACAGGTCATGCGCTGTGACTACTAGATGCTCTGTGACTGGCAGGCCATGCTGTGAGACTGGCAGGTCATGCTGTGTGAATGCTGTGTGACTGGCAGGCCTTGCCTTGTGACTGGCAGGGCATGCCTTGTGACTGGCAGGCCATGCTGTGTGACTGGCAGGCCTTGCCTTGTGACTGGCAGGGCATGCCTTGTGACTGGCAGGGCATGCCTTGTGACTGGCAGGCCTTACCTTGTGACTGGCAGGGCATGCCTTGTGACGGGCAGGCCATGCTGTGTGACTGGCAGGCCTTGCCTTGTGACTGGCAGGCCTTGCCTTGTGACTGGCAGGGCATGCCTTGTGACTGGCAGGCCATGCTTTGTGACTTGC